>Ga0182014_10007514_pt1 | contig 11401 bp, 9 predicted proteins | sample 612S2DmetaG_FD_120489 | JGI IMG/M metagenome (GOLD analysis project Ga0182014, IMG submission 120489) | Permafrost microbial communities from Stordalen Mire, Sweden - 612S2D metaG | ecosystem: Environmental > Terrestrial > Soil > Wetlands > Permafrost | place: Sweden: Stordalen | collected... | reverse complement strand
CCGCCGAGCTTGGTGTCCTTCTCATAAACCCTCACTCGGTATCCGCTGAGCGCAAGGTCCAGAGCAGCGGTCAGGCCTGAAGGACCCGAACCGATGATGGCCACGGTCCCCTCTTTCTTTTCCGCCGGTTTCTTTTGCCTGGCGAGGCGGTATTCTTTTGTATTCTCGACCACGAAACGTTTGAGCATCCTGAGGCTTACCGCCGAATCGATCTCCTTTCTGCGGCACTCGGCTTCGCACGGATGATGACAGATGCGGCCACAGACGGAAGGAAACGGATTAACCTCGAGCAGGATGTCAAGGGCGCCTTCATAGTCGCCCCGGCTTAAACGCTGCACATACTCGCGGGTGTCGGTGTGAACCGGGCAGGCGGCCGAGCATGTAGCCAGCATATCGCCTGCCAAGATTTGTGTGAATTCTTTCTCCTTCATGCTGTTAAACCCTTTCGCGCCAGAGAATCAGGACGTTTGGAATACGGATATTTACACCTGCAACAGTATCCGGTCGACAATGGAAAGCAGGTCGTCTTCGGGGCCACGTGAAATATAGCGCAATTTGGTCTGTGTGGCCATCTTTTTTTAAACAGCAGCAATCTTTTTTTGAACTCAACAAATAACGGCGGGTATCATCTTCAAAAATGTTTCCAACCCAATTATTTCGCGATTTCCTCATCGCTCAGGTAGCATGCCGGGTCGCAGCCCCAAAGGTCGCCGGAAGCAGCTTCGGCGCGCACGCGGAAGTTGCCCCCGCAGATTGACAGCCAGTTGCATTCCGCGCAGCGTCCTTTCACGTAGAGTTTTTTATCCTTCAACCGTTTCATCAGCGGGTTGGAAAGATCGGTCCATATTTCGCTGAATTTGCGCTCTGTAACGTTTCCGAAAGAATAGTGTCTCCAAAACTGGTCGGCGTGGACGCTTCCGTCCCAACTGATGCACCCGATCCCCCGCCCGGAATTGTTGCCCTCGTTCATCTGGAGCAGCTCGAGGACCTCGGCCGCCCTGGGGGAATTCTCCCGCAGCATCCTGAGGTAGAGGTAGGGGCCGTCGGCGTGATTGTCCACGGTGAGCACTTCCTTTGCCATGCCGCGCCGGTGCAGGTCAGCGGTCCTGCCGATTATGAGGTCAACCGCCTCGCGCGTCTCCTGGTGGGAGAGGTCTTCGCTGATCAGCTCGCTTCCTCGCCCGGCATATACGAGGTGATAAAAACAGACGCGCGGGATGTCATATTTTTCGAGAAGGTCGAATATGCCGGGAATCTCCGCCACGTTGAGCTGGTTCATCGTAAAGCGAAGGCCGACCTTTATTCCAGCGTCCTGGCAGGCCATAATGCCTTCCATGGCCTTGCGGAAGGCGCCTTTGACTCCTCTGAACCGGTCATTTACTTCATCGAGCCCATCCAGGCTTATCCCGACGTAGGAGAGGCCGACTTTCTTGAGGTCGGCCGCTGTTCGCGGATTGATCAGGGTCCCGTTGGTTGAAATAACCGCACGCATGCCCTTGGCGACCGCGTATGCGGCAAGTTCGATGAGATCGGGGCGAACCAGCGGTTCGCCGCCCGAAAAAAGGACCACCGGCGAGCCGAAAGCTGCAAGATCGTCCAGGATCGCTTTGCCTTCGCTGGTGGAAAGCTCCCCGGAGAACTCCTCGTCTTTGGCATGCGCGTAGCAATGGACGCACTTGAGATTGCACCGCCGGGTGACATTCCAGACAACGACGGGCGTCTTATCTGAAGAAAACTGGAGGAGATGCGAAGGCAGCTTGCCGCTCTGGCGCCCATAACGCAAGGCGTCCGAGGGTTCGACTGTGCCGCAGTAAAGTTTTGATACGCCAATCATGGAGACTCCGGCCCATATCCGGCCGATTCACGGCCGGACAGGCAAAAATATCGATATAAACCGCCATAAGAGCTGTAGATGTTTAACTTTTAACGGCGTCAAAGTCCAGCGAAGCCGTGTGGACTTCGGCATTTTCGATGGATTTGGGGCGCAAGCGCGGATTGGCGGAATAACGGGGAACCGTAACGGCGCTATCCCGGCCTTTCAGTCTATCTCTCTTTGGTTAATTCACCGGGTCTCAGAGGGTATTGCCTGTAGCTTTCACGGATTAGTTCATCAAGGTAACTCTGATGGTCAACTACGGCCTCCCTGGGAATAATGAACTGTGTCTTTCCACTTCGATCGGCTATCAGTCTGAATCCGTAATCATAGTCAACCGAGATTCTCTGACATACGTCCGTTGCGCTCTCATCCCGGTCGAGCGCCTGGAGGATGATCTCATTGATTGCCTGCTCGTTGAAATGAATCTTGAATCCGTGTCTTTGATAGAAATCGGATTCAAAGGTCTTCGCCTGATTGTATAGCGACAGGACTTCCTTAAAGACGGCTTCCGCCGGGATTCCGGTGTTGACGTGATGGTTTATCACCAAATTGGTCCTGTCCGGATTGAAAACGAGCGGATAATTATCGGCGAAATCTTTTCTTATCTTGAGGACCTTATCGCGGACGGCGATTTTTTCTTCTTCAACGAGCTTCTGATGGGTTTCAAAGTTCCCTGTCCTCTCGGGGTCTTCGAACAGGCGCCCCAACTCCTCTTCGGGGTCTTTTACGATATTTGCGGTAATGGCTAGATGCCGGGTCGCCGAGGAGGGGAGCTTTTTTTCAAAGGGCAAAATGACCTTTTCAAGCACGCTGACCAGGCCGCGCGCGCCGGTTTTCTCCGGGTAGGCCCTTTCAGCAAGGATGCTCAGTGCTTCATCCTCGAACCTGATATCGATTCCGTAGCTCCGGAAGTCTTCCTTTTTGCCGTTGATGATGGGATTATTGGGGTTCTTCAGAATCTGGAGCAAATCCTCCACCTCGAGCGGTTCGAGGACTGCAACCACAGGGAGCCGGCCCACGAATTCGCTCTCGAACCCGAATTGAATCAGGTCCTCCGCCTTGACGTATTTGAGATATCGAGTGTCGTCTTCACGGCTGTGGAGCTGGGCGCCAAAGCCGATCTCCTGCTTCTGGAGCCGTTTTTTGACTATCTCGGCAAGACCGTTGAAAGCCCCGCTCATGATAAAGAGTATATTTCTCGTATTAACGGTGCGCTTTTCGCGTTTTCCCGTTTTTCGGTACTGCTCGATCGCCTGCATCTGGGAGACCGGATCGTGAGGCGTCTTGAGGTCCACTTCGGTTTCTTCCATAGGCTTGAGAAGCGCCCTCTGCACTCCTGTCCGGGAAACGTCCGGGCCGATGAGGTGCTGGGAGGATGCGATCTTGTCGATCTCATCGATGTAGATAATTCCATGCTCGGCGAGTTCGATGTCCTCATCGGCCTGAATCACCAGCTCCCGGATGAGGTCCTCGACATCCCCGCCCACATAGCCGGTTTCACTAAACTTGGTGGCGTCACCCTTTACAAAGGGCACTCCGAGCTTCTGAGCGATCAGTTTGACCAGGTAGGTCTTGCCCACGCCGGTTGGGCCGATCAGCAGGATATTGTTCTTTATCCTGCCCACCATCGGTTCGCTTCCAAACCTTGCGAGGCTCTGCAAGTATCTGATCCGGTTGTAATGGGTGCAAATTTTTGTGGCCAGGATGGCCTTGGGTTCGTCCTGCCTGATGACGTACTGGTTCAGGTAAGACTCAAGTTCGTCCGGTTTCATGTCGAACCGTATCTTATTCACCCCAGCCTGTTTCTTTTCGCTCTCGATGGGCTCATTGGCATGCTCAGAGGCCATCATCGGCGCAATAACCTTGATTCGATAACCATATTTTTTTGAAAGATAGTCGCTAAGCTCTTTTTGGAGCGTTTCCTGATCGGGGAAATTTGGAGGTTCATCATGCATCGAAATACCTTTCGCACCTGAGGCAAATCCGCAGTCTCTGTCTAAGCAGTAAAATTAATTATAAATTCTTTCTACCTTCCCTGCAATGATCCAATTCGCAAAAAGGTCCCTGAATCGCTGTGCCTGCAAACTCCAATTTATTGGAGCCCACTTTTATTATATCCGGACGCGGCAGCCCAAAAAAACGGGAGGCGCGAGCCTCCCGGATAAACATGAATTTGGGATTAGGACGGCAACTTTAGTCCCAGCCCAGGATCTCCTCGTCATAGAGCTTTTCGAGTTTGCGTTTGTGCTTTTCTTCTTCATTTTCAAGCATCTGGAAAAGTTTGGAAGCTTTTTCGCTCATGCATTTGTTCTTCCAGCCGGAATAGAAGGCCAGGGCTTTTTCTTCTTTTTTCATGGCGAGAAGAAGGGCGTCCTGGTAAGTGATCTTGTCCGAAAAAGTCACGTCCATCAGGTAGTCGCTGATCTTCAGGTTTTCAACCTGCTGGAGCTCTACCTTATCGAGGTCCAGCGAGTCCAGCTTCCTGAGCATGTCCCTGTGGCCCTGTTCTTCGGTGACCATTTCGTTGAAGAACTCTCTTATTCCCGGGTTCTTTGCCCGTTCGGCGCATTTCTGGTAAAATTCTATAGCCTTTTCTTCCTTTTGAATCGCAAAATCGACCACGTCACTGACAGAGTGGCAGGAAAGGGTGCTCATTAGTGTCCTCCTGGTAATCTGGTTCATGATTAATTCAGTTTTAGACGCTATTTAGTTGTTCGCATAAAAACAACGGAATGTATTTAACCACTTTTGGGAAAGTTTCAACGATACGAAGGATATCCGCCAAGTCTTCTTGCAGTTTAGCTCTTGGCCTTCTTTTCATCCGAAGGGTCCAAGTTTTACTGGATCGGATTTACTCGAACAGAGGAACGTGGGAAAAGCTCGAGACCTCGACAATCCCCAGGTCGGTCAGTTTTAATTCCGGTATGACCGGAAGCGACAGGAAAGAGAGGGCCATAAATGGATTGTCGAGTTTAGCCCCCCAATCTCTTACAAGCGCTTTGAGCACCCTGAGCCTGTCGGATACATTCGAAGCAGGCAATGCGGACATAAGCCCGGCGATTGGAAGCGGCAGAATTTCGACCCGGCCGCCCGAGGCGGCAGCCAAACCCCCGCCTGTTTGGCTCAACGCGGAAACCGCGGCGGTAATATCGGCGTCCGAGACGCCCGCCGCTATCAGGTTATGCGAATCGTGCGCAACCGAAGCGGCGATAGCTCCTTTTTTCAACCCCAGGCCGTGGACAAATCCGACCGCTGGCCCCCTGCCCGGCACGTATCGATTATAGACCGCTGCTTTGAGTAAATCGCGTTCGGGGTCGCAAACCACGTAGCTGTTTTCGATTTTAGGCTCCATGAGAAGTTTGCGCGTAAAAAGCGTCGCCTCAAGTATGCCGATTACCCGCAATTTACCGGTTTGGGCTGGGACCAGCAGTTGTTCGGGGCTTATGCTGCCGGTGCGCATGGGGCTGCCCGGCAGGGGCGGCATTGGCCAGCAGGCAGGATCGGTGAGCAATTCGCCTTCGCGCGCAATTTCGATTCCACGCTTAAAGACCCGCACGGGATTCCAGGGATCGATGGTCGGACTGATGCTGAAATCGGCAATGAATCCGGGCGCAAGCGCTCCGCGCCTTCGGAGGCGGAAATAGTTGGCGGGGGTCCATGAAGCCAGGGTGATGGCGCGCGCCGGGTCCATTCCCAGGGTCATTGCCGCATTGACGATGGCGTTCATGTGTCCTTTACCGATGAGGTCATCGGGGTGCAGGTCGTCGGATACGAACATGCAACGGGGCCAGGTGGAATCATTTACGATTCCGATGAGCTTCGCCAGGTCTTTGGACTGGCTTCCCTCGCGAATCATGACCGCCATTCCGCGTGCGAGTTTTTCGGCTGCTTCCTCGAAGGCCGCGCATTCATGGTCGGAGCCGATTCCTGCAGCCATGTAAGCGTTCAGGCTGCGGCCTGAAAGCCCTGGACAATGACCGTCCATGACCAGGTCCTGAAAAAGCAGAAGCTTGTCGGTAACTTCGGGGTCGGTGCCGATCACACCCGGAAAGTTCATCATTTCCGCCAGTCCGAGCAGGTTTTTGTCAGGGAGCAAAGAGTGGAGGTCCACCGCCCTCAGGGTGGCGCCGGAGGTCTCGAGAGGGGAAGCAGGAACGCAGCTCGGCAGATTGAGAAAGATATCCAGCGGGAGATTTCGCGCGCATTCAAGGAAATACCTGATCCCGTCCAGACCGAGCACATTGGCGATTTCGTGCGGGTCCGCCACCACAGCGCTCGTACCCCACGGGAGCACTGCGGCGCAAAAATTGGCCGGACTTAGAAGAGAGCTTTCGATGTGAACGTGCCCATCTATGAAACCAGGGCTTAAATACATTCCATCAGCCTGGAGGGTTTCCTTGCCTTCGTAGCGGCCCCATCCGGCAATGAAGCCGTCATGAATCGCCAGGTCTGCGGTCTCGATTCCACCCGAAAAAACATTCACCAGCCAGCCTCCCTTTATGCAAAGGCCGGCCGGCCGCTGCCCTCTGGCAACTTCGATCAAACCTTTCAAACGCGCCGTATCCATCTTCATGACCGCTCCAGGACGAGAGCCCACCTGAAATCTATTTTCGCCACGACAGCATTATCTGAATCTTTATTCTGAAAACAAGTATAGGTCTGCGGCTTGCCGTTTTTGAATTTATAACGAACGTGCTTGGAAGATTACATTTTGTACTTGCTGAAATCGAGGGGATCAAGCTTTTCCAGCATTTCGGCCCACTGCTCCTTATTTCTTTCATCGAAGGAGGGCTTGGCCTCATCGGACTTGAGATATTTCGTTATTACTTCGTCCTTGACAAAGATGGGGGCATTTGTCCGAAGTGCGATCGCAATGGCGTCGCTTGGACGCGAGTCGATCGAACTGAGCTGTTCGCCGTTTCGGATGTGGATCAGGGCGTAGTAGGTATTGTTCTTCAGCTCGCAGACCTCGATGCGTTCCACTTTGACTTTGAGGTGGTCGAAAAAGGTCCGGATCAGGTCATGAGTCATGGGTCGCGGGAACTGGATGTTTTCCAGTTCGGTGGCGATGGCCGTAGCCTCGAGCAGGCCTATCCAGATTGGAAGGGTAGTTTCGTCTGTAATGTCTTTGAGCACCAGGATCGGCGTGTTCGAGTGAGGATCCATTACAAGCCCCGTCACTTTCATCTGCTTGAACATGCTTCCCTCCAACCATATGCCTCGGTTTCCCCCGGGCTCGATTCGGTAGAGTTGATAGGTATAGAGATTTCCTTCCTGCGAAGCCTTCGGCCGCACTATAACCTCAAAAAATACGCGAAGCAAGACGAAGCAGGCAAAAGAGAGATCTTGCCCTCTTCGCGCATTATGTCGGGATGATATCTCCTTTCAGGGAGTGAGAATATGCAAAAGCAATTTTTACGCCAACAATTCGCCCTATCGACGATAAAGGCACCTGGAAATTGACTACTCTGTTTTGGGTGGTGCGTCCGGTCATCTGCCCGTTGGAGGCTCTGCTTGGCCCTTCAACCAGCACAAGCCGCGTCGAGCCGACCTCGGCGAGGTTTTTGCCCAAAGTAATATCGGCCTGGTAGCTCTGGAGTTCGAGCAATCGGCGCGCAGCGGCCTCAGGGTCCACCTTGTCGGCAAATGTGGCGGCCATGGTGTTTGGACGGTCCGAATAACGAAAAGAAAAAAGATTGTCGAACCGGACCTCGTCGAGCAGTTGCATTGTTTTTTTGAAGTCCTCTTCCGTTTCGCCGGGAAAGCCGACGATAACATCGGAGGTAAGCGCAATTTCAGGACAAATCTGACGAAGCCGCCTGATTTTTTCCATGTAGCCTGCGACCGTGCATCCTCTGTTCATACGGGCCAGAACTCGGTCCGAGCCGGCCTGCACGGGAAGGTGAAGGTGCTTGCAGAGCGAATCTACTTCGGCGAAACAGCGCATCAGTTCATCTGAAAGGTCCTTGGGATGGGATGTAGTGAACCGGATGCGCGCAATTGAGGTCTCCGCGCCGATGCGTCTCAGAAGATCGGCGAAAGTGATGTTTTCCCCGAGTCCCCTGCCGTATGAATTAACGTTCTGACCAAGCAGAAGGACCTCGCGGACGCCGGACTCATCCAGGCGCCTGATCTCTTCAAGGATTTCATCGGCCCGCCTGCTGCGTTCCGGACCCCGCACATAGGGGACTATGCAGTAGGAGCAAAAATTGTTGCAGCCCTGCATTATTGTAACCAGGGCCGTTACTCCCGCCTGCGGCGGAATTTTGCGGCCGTCGATCTCAGTGCCGTCGCTTTCTTCGTCGGGCACGCAGGCAAGCCTGCCGCCGCTTTCTTGCACCCGTTGCAGCATCTGCCCAACGGAATTCACCGCCCTGGTGCCGATAACCATATCGAGGTGGTCGAACCTGTCGAGCAGCTTTTCACCGAGTTGTTGGGCTACGCAGCCCCCGGCTATGATCTTGAGGTGTGGTTTTGTCACTTTGAGGCGGCGCAGGCTTCCCAGAAATGAGTGGACCTTTTGTTCCGCCTTCCCGCGCACCGAACAGGTATTGAGAAAGATAACGTCAGCCTGACCTATATCATTGACGGGCACGTAGCCCAGGTTGGCGAGCAGCCGCTGGACTCGCAGCGAATCGTATTCATTCATCTGGCAGCCGAACGTGCGGACGTATAGACCGCGCGGACCGGCGGAATGGAGAAGTGGTTCAGGCATTGCATTGATCTCAGACAAGATGGTGAGTCCGCCCCGTATCACCCCCTGTCAACGCGTCTACGCATCAGCCGTCTGCGGTTGCTGTGTGTCAGGTCCTTCGGCTGCGAGGCGTTCAATCAGCGTGTACATGATCTGACGAGCCGATTCAGGGTAATCTCTGATTAAAATATCCAGGTCGCCGGCGCCGAATTTCTCGACGACGCTTTGGCCGATACTCCTTACGCTGCCGTGAGACCGGGAAATGGGACGGCCAAAAAATTCACCGGGTTTGTTGATAAGGATGACTTCCCGCCCGTCCATCGTCACCTGCAGTCCACCCTGGGTCGATACGAGGCGGCAAACCTCAGCCCCGCCGTTGATCCCCTCCTCCATTATTTCTTCGCCGTCTTTATAGAAGCGAATGCGCTCATTGTCTTCCGGGACGGCCTGGGGGATATCCAGTAGATTTAACGTTGTGTCCGTGAGTTGGTGCAGGATGGAAACGAGCACATTCTGGATCATCCGGGGGCTTTCATTGATAAGGTGGTCAAGGGTTTCAAGCCCGTATTTGGCTATCCTGCATTGTTGCACCGCATGCGCCGTGTAATGGGACGGCTGCTTTGATAAAAGGCTCTCTAAACCAAGGATGTCCTGCTCGCCCAGCATCCGGATCATCTTTCCATTCTTGCTCACCATCACCCGCCCGCTCAGGATCACAAGAAAGAAGGGGTTTTCCTGTCCCTGCGGCAGTATCGTCCCGCCTCTTTGGAAAACCCCTACTTCTATGGCCTGCGCCGGGCTTTTCTTGATTTTTTCTTTCTGCACATCCAACTCATTTCTGCGTGGTTCGCGGCAAAAGTTTCCCGCGCCGGGACCCCATGAGCCCGCATGGCCGGTTGGAGAAAAACCGGCTGACGCTGCAATCTAACTTGCTGCGGGCGCCCAGGCAAACTCAAATCTTCAAATCATCCGGCCTGACGGCGAGAAATACCACTGCCCATTAAACGGCTAATCATTGCGCCGACATAAAAACTATTAACCAATATGGAACTTCATAGCAAGAAAATTGAGGCTGCCCGCCAACTCGTCTCAGAGCGCCTCGCAGAGGCCGTCGAACATCTTAACGGCCGCTCCGGCCCGCTTGCCTGTTCTTCAATGCGTCTTTAGTTCCTCGATCCCTCGATTCGTAAGATGTGGTCGAAGTTTCTCTGAAAGTCCGCCTTTTATGCGGATCAGTCGCATTATTTTGGCTTGGTCATCTGCTTGCATCAAAGGATCGATTGCGATATTGTATGATAAAATCCCCATCGATGGAGGCTATCATGAAGACAGTTGCCATTTCGCCCAAATTCCAGGTCGTAATCCCTCGTGAGCTTAGAAAATCAATGGATATCCAGCCTGGCGCCAAGCTCCAGGTTCTCCAATACGAAAACAGGATTGAGCTGATCCCCCTCAAGAGACCCAAAAGCTTACGGGGATTCTTAAAAGGTATTGACACAAATGTAGACCGGGAGCTGGAGCGAATATGAATCTTGTCGATTCCTGCGGCTGGCTCGAGTATTTTGCAGATAGCTCGTACGCTGATTCTTATGCGCCTGCCATTGAGGATACAGGCGCTCTCATTATTCCAACCATCTGCATCCTCAAGGTATTCAAACGTGTGCTTGAGCAACGAGGTGAAGATGCTGCACTCCAGATTGTCGCCGTGATGCATCAGGGGCAGGTTGTCGATTTGAGTGCAGGCATCGCCCTTAGGGCGGCAAAGGTAGGCAGTGAAATGAAGCTGCCACTTGCCGACAGTGTCATACTAGCGACCGCTCAAGCCTACGGGGCGCTCATTTGGACACAGGATGCTCATTTCAAAGACGTTGAAGGCGTCAAATACATTGATAAAACGTAGCCCCTCGCCTGGTCCCGGCGCCCGAATCACCCGAGTCAAGGCAGTATGCTTCAGTCGATCTCGAAGAGTTCCCTGGGGCTTTTCGTTAGAACTTCATTGCCCCCTTCCCCAATCAGGATCATGTCCTCGAGCTTGACCACTCCCAGGCCGGCCTCCATCATGTGAATATCCAGCGCGATGACACAGTTGCAGGGTATTTGGGTATGATCGTACTCTGAAATGATCGGAGGCTCATTCAACTCCAACCCGATTCCATGGCCGATGAGGCGGGACCTCTTTCCTTGGCCGAAATTTAGAAAATGATCCATTCTCCCTGCATCTGCGGACTTTTCTACGGCCATTCGGTAAACCTCGCTGCATTTCATGCCCGGTCTTACCTGGCTGATCAGATAGTCCGCGATCTCTTTGAGGTCGGCATGGAGCGACCGGATGCCTTCGTGGGCCTCTCCGATGCAGTAGGTCCTCGTCTGATCGGCATGATATCCGTCGACCAGTGTCGGAATATCCACTATTATCGGGTCACCCCTCGAAATGTTTCTTCTGGAAGGTCCGGCCGGAACGGACGGACTCAACCCCACCCCCGTGATCGTGTAGACAACGCCGCTGATCTTGAAGAGATTGGAACCGGATGAAAGCGGCCATCGGCTCATGAAGAAATCCGGTTGCCTGATGAAGAAGATCCCCTCGTGCTCCGCCAGTCTGTGAGCGTTCTCTACGGCGGCAGCCAGTTCCAGCTCGGTCATGCCCTCTCTCAGTGTGGATAGCACAGCCTCGTGTCCTTTATGGATCGCGTCGCAGGCCCTCTTGATTCTAACGATCTCTGAATGATCCTTGGTTTTTCTCTGGTTCTGGACAGTCGGCGAAATATTCACGAACTCATAACCGGAAAAAATCTTCTCGAAATTATGGAACTGCTCGACGGTAATGATGT
>Ga0182014_10007511_pt1 | contig 11404 bp, 13 predicted proteins | sample 612S2DmetaG_FD_120489 | JGI IMG/M metagenome (GOLD analysis project Ga0182014, IMG submission 120489) | Permafrost microbial communities from Stordalen Mire, Sweden - 612S2D metaG | ecosystem: Environmental > Terrestrial > Soil > Wetlands > Permafrost | place: Sweden: Stordalen | collected... | reverse complement strand
TAATGGCGCGCCTCGGCGTTGCCCGGCTCGCGCGCGGCGATCGCTTCGTAGAGGCGCGCCGCCTCTGCGAGTCGACCCTGGCGGTGCAGGGCAATAGCGTCCTGAAGGGTCGGCTGACTGACGTTCATGGCAAGCCTTTCGCGTCGGCCTTTCGGGCGTCGCCGCGCCGCTGTCAAGCGCCGGCGCAGAGCGGGTCGGCGGCGCTCAGCGCGCCTCGATGATGACGAAGGCCTGCGCCAGCGGATGTTCGTCGGTGATCGTGAGGTGGATGAACGCTTCCATTCCCGCCGGGGTAATGGCGGCCAGGCGCGCCGCCGCGCCGCCGGTGAGCCGCGATGCTGTCCGCCTTCAGGTCGACGCGACGCCAGCGTATGACGCCGACCGTCTTCGGATCCGGCCCGGTCTCGACGATCTGCGAGAACTCGGCCAATTGCGCCGGCGTCAGCCGCAGCTTCGGGCCTTCGCTGCGATGATCGAGGAGTCCCTCCGGCCCTTCCGCATTGAAACGATGCGCGCACTCGCGCAGCGTCTGGCGGTCCATGCCGCCGACCTTGTCCGCCGCGCCGCGGTCCATCCCGTCCCGAACCGCCGCCAGCGATAAAAGCCGCCGGCTCTGGTTGGCGTCTTTCGAGCGCTTGGCCAGCGGCCGAAGCGCCTCGGCCGAAAAATCCTCCCGCAGTCCCACCGCTGATGGCATGGCGCGAATCCTCCGGGTAGCTTTGCGGGAACAAGCCGCTCGCGAAGCGCGCTTTTGATAGCGCCGTAGCGAGCGAGCGACTCGCGGTGGTCACCGGCGGCTGACGCCGCCGAGCGACTGAATGCGAACCTCGTTGAGGCGCGCGAGTTCCGACCGTACGAGTTCGAGGAGCTCGTAAACGTCGTCGCAACCGGCGCCCGCGCAGAACGCGTCGGCCTCCTCCCGCAACTGGTCGGCGAGCGGCCAATGCAGCCGACGATCGACCAGTCCGCCCTCCACCCGAAATACGCAATGGCCGAGCGCCGCGACGCGTCGTGCGCCTGCGACACGGCGGCGGAGCCACTGCGCCGAGCGGGCGTCGGTTGCGAGGAAGCGCACGTAGGCGGCGCGACCCTCGCGCGTATAGAGGTCGAACGCCCACCCCGGCGTTCCTTCGATCGTGACCTCCGGCGGAACGTCGTCGGCTTCGACGCGCGACCAGTCCATAGGCTCTCGCGCCAAGAGCGCGACGAGCGCCCCTAAGAGCTCCCCCGTGCGGTTGAAGTTGACTCGGGCGACTTCAACGAGAGCGCTTGGCCAGCCCGCTTCGCATAGACGATCGAAGACTGCCTGAGTTTCGTTGCGCAGCCGGCGCTGACCGAGATGCCGCGGCCCGCCGCCGAGCGCACACCAGAGCGCGACGGCGCGCTCCTCGATCGCCGCCGATCCGCAAACGGTTTCGACCAACTCGCGCGCGCTTTGGCGCCGAAGCTCGCTCCGCCGTTGCGCGTAGGCGGGGTGCAGTTCGCACATCATCAACAGATCGTCGGCTGCGCGGCATTTCGGGGCGCGGGCGAGGGCGGCGACGACGGCGCAGGCGATCGGCCAGTCGCCGCCGAGTTCGGCGCGCTTTCGAACCCCGCCCAGCGCCGCGGTCGCGATTCCGATAGCCTCGAGATCGCCGAGCCCGATGTCCTCGCAGGCGATGCAGCCCAGTCGCCGCCAAAGGCGATGCGGCGAGTCGCGCATTAACGCGGCCGCGGCGCGCAGCGCGAGATCTTCTCGGCCACGCCGGATCGCCTTCTGCAGCGCAGACATCGCCACCCACGGCGATCCCGCAAGTGGCTCGCACCGCGGGAAGTCTGAGAAGTCAGCCGCAGCGCGTCGCAGGTTCTCTTCGATCAGATCTTGGATTTCGGTTCGGTTCACGGCGCCCCCTCCTTGAGGTTGAGGAGGTCGACGGGACTTCTGACCCGCAATAAGTATATGAAATTACTGATCAAAGTAAAGGTGAAAACGACGAAGTCACTGTTTGGATCGCCGCCGAAACGCCAGCCCTCGCGCCGATGGACGGCGGCGTAAACTCGCAGGAGTCCTCTTCGCAGCGAACTGTGACGCGCTTGGTGACGGGGGGAATGGCGATCGCGTCTTCTCTGGCGCATGGTGTGACAAGAAGAGTTCCCTGCGACGAAATCCGTGCCCCCCAAACGCCATCCGAACGCGCGCACGACGGCGCGCATGCGCCGGGAATTCCAGCGCAGCAAAGCGCCGACGGCGGTTCTGGCGCGAGAGGCCGACGTCAACCCGAAGACCGTCGCCAAATGGCGGCGGCGAAAAGGCCCCGCGGAATTGGCGAAGGGGCCGAAACGGCCGGTCTCGACCGTGCTTTCCGCCGACGACGAGGCGCTGATCGTCGCGTTCCGCAAGTTGAGCAAACTGCCGCTCGACGCCTGCTGGACTCGATTGCGGCTGATGATCCCGACGCTCAGCCGATCGGGGCTGCATCGCTGCCTGAAGCGGTGGCGGATCAGCCGGGTCCCAGCCAGCCTGAGACCAAAGCCGCCCGCAATCGCTTTCGCGAACGACTCCGGGCGCTTTGACCTTGACCCCTATCGCTTCGCCGCGCCCGGAGGCGAACGTTATTTGCTGATGGCGACGGGCCAGCAGCGAAAGGTCGTCTTCGCGAAGTGGGCGGCGAAGCTAGACGCCGAGCTCGTCGCGACCTTCATTGACGAGTTTTCGCGCTGGTCGCCGATCGCGCCCCAGTTGATCATGGCGCCGGAGTCGGTTTTCTTCGCCCCGACCGCCTATCCGGAAATGGCGGCTAAGATCGCAGGGAAGTCCTCCGTCTTTGCCAGCGAATGCCGACGGCGCAGGATCGCTCCCTTGCCGAGACCGGCGGAGAGCCGCGCGCCGGCGCGAATCGTCGCAGGCTGGTCGGACGTCGTCGCGGCGCAAAGGCAGGCTCGACGGCAAACCCGCTCGCTGCGGCGACGCTGACCTCTCCTTGAGGTCGAGACGTCACGCGAGGTCGCATCCTGACGATCCGCTTTCCGAGGCGCCGGGGATCTTCGTGTCGCCCTTCTTCTTCCTCTTCTTCAGCGCCTTGGTCAGCGCCCGCTCTTTGTCGAGGAAGCCCGCGCCGTTCTTGGTCGCGCCATGGGCGAGGATCGCTTCGGCGAAGGCGGCGAATTGCTTCTTGGTGAAGTGGAGCACGACCGTCCTGCCGCCGAGAATCGGCGGCTTGCCGCGCATAATCGCCTTGAGATTGACCGCCGTATGGGCCTCGGCGAGTGCGACCAGCTCCTCACGGTTCTCCTTCGTGACGTAGGGGGCGATGATCTGCAGCTTGGTCCAGCCGATCCGGTTCAGCCGGACGGCCATGTCTTGGTCGCCGCCGAAGACGCGATCGATCTCGACGAAATAGTAAGCCCGCCGCCGTCCGAGGATGCGCAGTTTGGCGAGCCGGCGAAATTCCTCCGGCGCCGTGTCGTACAGCTTGCGGAGGTTGGCGGCGAGCGTCAGGAACTTATCGTTCCCCTTGAGCCTCTTGCAAAATTCCCCGAGCGCGAGGAATTTCCCGTATTTTTGCGTAGCGGGGCGTCCTCGGCTTAGGCTGGCGCCGGCCTGAAGCTTGTGACGCGGAGTATCTGATCGGCGGCGAGCGCGAGAATGCCGAACATGAGGTGGCATTTGACTTTGATGGCGCCGCGCACGCGCAGAAACCTGGCGCCGAATTCGTCCTTCAATCGGGCGTTGACGCGTTCGACCATGGTGCGGAAGTCGTAGATCACATCGTCGGTGTCGGGCATGTGGATGAATTTCATCCTCCCGACCTCTCGTTGCCATTCGTCCTTGACCTCGTGCTGGGCGCGAAAGTTGCGATCGATGATCGGCGCGTGACCGAGCGCGCGGCTCTGGTCATGAATGGCGGCGGCGTCGTAGGCGGCGTCCATGAGATCGTAGAGATAGGCGACGCGCGCGCCGGTCATGGTCATCAAGGGAATGGCGACCTGACTGTCGTGAACGGAGGCCGAGGTCAGCACGCAGGAGATGGGAATCTGGCCGCAGGCGACGTCGATATGCAGCTTGTATCCGATCCAGGTTTCCTTGTAGCCCTTGCTGTTCTTCTTGGAGCCGACATCGCAGGCGGTGGGCAAGTCGGCGAGCATTTGATTGACGTTCTGTTTGGTCTGCCGCTCCAGACGCGTCGGCTCGGGCTTTGGTCGTTCCTCGTCCTTGCGTGGGCGTCCGCGCTTGCGCGGCGGCTGAGCGCCATCAGGTGGCGGATCGTCTTTCTTGTCGTTGACCTCTTTCGCCGCCGGCTTCTCGCGCGCCTCGATCTCGGTGGCGTCGCGGGCGATCACGCCGACGATGCGGCCGCCGAGCGAGCGCTCGATCAGCGCGGCGTGCATCTTGTCGGGCAGATCGCCCTGCGCGAACTCCGCGAAAGCGCGAGAAAACGTGGCTTCCGAGGGCACTTGCGAGCGTCGCTCCCAACCCAGAATGTGACGCAGCGACTTATCGACCGCGAGGCGCTCGATCAAAGCGGTGGTGGTGGGAATGCCCAGCATCGCCTTGGCGACGAAGGCTCTGGCGAGGGCGCGGCGGTCCTCGGGCGGCCGACCGGGGCCTCGGGGTGGTTCGGGAACGAAGGCTTCGAGGCCGATCACGTCGAGGGTCGTGACGAGTTGCCCCAGCGCCTCGGTGATCGGATCGACTTCCTCACGCAGCCAAGGAAACAGCGAGCCCTGGATGTGGTTCCAACGGGCTTTCATGGCGTCTAGGGGATCGTCGGACATGCCAGTTGCTACGAATGAGGACGATACAATCAAAACTCTACAGACCATTTTGCCAATGTACAGCGATATATATTATCTTATAGTACTTGAAAACGGACATAGTCTTCCTATATACGCCAACTCATTTGGTCGACGTTGCAGATAATTTTGCAACTGGCTCCCTTAGCAATCATAAGCAGGGTTTCGAAATACAGACCGTCTTCTTCATTGTCATCATCTTTGCTCATCGTCATACCCTCGATATTGAGTAGAGTATGATGATCATATGTATTTGACTGCAGGATGCAATTATTGGCGCGTATTCGAGATGGATAAATCATTTATACTTAAAGTCGCGACCTGACGTCGTTCGCCTGCAAGTCGAGCGTTGAGGCCGGATGGGCGTCGGCGGCGTCTGAAGCAATGTCGACCGCACCCGCCGGCCGCCATCGGCTCCTCTGCAGCAAAGCGAACGTTAGCTTGTGTCTGGGGCGGCGACGGCCGAGCGGCGCGGCCCGGCCCGGCCCGGCTGGCCGGCGGTCGTCAGCCTCGTGAAATCGCGGTCGTGGCCAAAGCAAGCGACAAGACCCGTCCCGGCGGGGTCGGAAAAGCGCTCTGGCGCTGGCCGCTCTGGCTCGATTGCTCAGTGCGAGGGCGACGCGGCGCAGCCGGTCGCGATGCGGCGGTGCATTTCGGGCCGAATCGGGGACAAATGCCGGTCGAGGTGCGCTAGATTGACGACCGCAGGCGGGGATCGGAAATGGGCGACGCGCTTCTACGCGCAACCGACGCCGCGGACGAAAGCGTCGGCGCGACATGTGCGCGAGAGGCCAAAATCGATCGACGGCGCCAGACCCGAGGAAAGCCATGCGGCTCGGCGAGTTGGAGGCAGACGCAGCGCGCGGCGGCCAGAAGCGCGCGGCGACCCTCGGTCGCGGCGGCCTTCGCCTCCCCGTCGCCCGCCGCCGACCCCAATCGGAATGTGGTCACGCCCTTTCGCCGCGTTCGCGCTGCGACACCGTGGGCTTGCCTCGCCAACGCGCGAGACGCCGCGGGGCAACGCCAATGTGGTCACACCCCATCGGCTTCAAACGGCCCAGCGCGAAATGTAGTCACACCCCCGCCGTCGGCTTGCGGCAAATGTAGTCACGCCTCGCGGCGCACGTGGAATTACGCGCCCAAACACTCGCGATAAGGCCTTGAGAATTTGAGGAGCGCCCGATGAACTCAGTTGGGATACGGGAAGCCAAGGCTCGCCTTTCCGCCCTCGCGCGCGCGGCGGCGGCGGGAAAACCGACCCTGCTGACCGACTATGGCAAACCGCTTGCAATCATTGCGCCGATCGCCGAGGACGCGGCCAAGGCGGCCGACGATCGGCCGCTCCCGAGTGACGCCGCGGCGTTTCTCACTGCGCTCTTGGCGATGCCCTATGACCCTGAGCTCGGTTTCTGACGAGGGGGCTTGCCGGTGACCACATGGCTGATCGACACCGCCCTGTTCAAGGCCCTGGCGCCGGGCGGAGCGACAAGCGTTCGCGATTGGCTCAAGACAAACGAAGCGTCAATCTTTCTCTCCGCCGCTTCGCTCGTCGAGCTCAGCGCGGCGATCGCCCGGACGCCGGAGAGCCAGAATCAACGCCGGAAGGCGATGCGCGCGTGGCTCGACGGCCTGGTGATGAAATACGCCGACCGGATTCATCCCGTCGATTTGCAGATCGCCGTGCGCGCCGGCGCGCTGATGTCGAACCTGACGGCCGGACCGCCGCGCCATCGTTTTCATGACGCGACGCTCGTCGCCACCGCCCAGATCCACGGCCACGGCCTCCTCACGAAGCGAGAGGCGATCTTCGGTTCCTGGACGAAGCTGCCGATCGAAATATTCTGAAGCGAGTTCCTCGCCTGCGCGTTCGCGTCGGCGAGGCTTCGTTGCGGGCAGAGATCGACCTTGACGCCTCGCTGGACGGGATTGAGGTCCACTGAGGTTTGCGCCCGAACTCGCCGGCCGCCGCTTCGCTCGGCTCACGCCGCCACTGCGCGTTTCAACGCGGACCATCCGAAGTCGACCGTTGATCGGCTGTTGAAAAAAAGGGGTCAAGCGAGGCCGAAAAACACGGCGAGCGACCGCGCCACAGCCAACATGGCTTCGTCGTTGAGGCGGCCGATGGTTGGGCCGATTTTCTCCCGTCTCACGGACATGGCGTTGTCCACCATCACCTGCGACGGCTTGCGCAGGCCGTTTTCCATCGTCGGCCGCACACAGTCGGCCGGATCAACGAGCGTCCACCAGCGTTCCCGACAGCAGCACGGTGGCTGTGCCCGTGTGGTCGAACGGGTCGGACTGGATCACCAGCGCCGGGCGGGGTTTGCCGCAGTCGCCCGTCATGACGACGGTGACGAGATCGCCGCGTCTCACGTTTCCGTCTCGTCGTCCGCATCGGCTAGAGCGGCGTCGATGAAGCTCCGCAGGTCGCGATCCGCCGCGACCGCCGCCGCGACCGCGAGGGATTGCCGGCGGCATTCCTCCGCGAACCCGCGACGGCGGGTATCTGGAACACAAATTTGCACCGGCCGGAGACCGGCGGCCCGCAGCATGTCGCGGCGCTTTTGGACTCTCCGGTGAACGGGAGTGGGCAAATGATCCTCGGTTAGCCTGTTACATGTAACATATAGAGAGGCCGTTTTTGTCGTCAATCTGACGGCCGATTGCGCTCGCCGCGCGCCGGATCGGCCCCGGGAGCGGTCGGACCAAGCACCGGTTCGGGCGACCGGTTAGGGTGCGAGCGTCGCCACAATTCGAGTGCGATCGGCTCGGGATCAAGGCCGCGTTCGCGCCACCATCTTCGCTCGTCGCCCGTCCGGTGCAGCTCGCGGTGATGGCCGCGGCAGAGCGGCGTGGTGAATTGGTCGCTGACCTTGCGCCCGAGCGCGCGCGGCTGGAGATAGCGCAGGTGATGGGGGTCGGCGGGCGCGCGGCCGCAGACGAGGCAGGGCTGAGCGGCGACGAAGCGCAAGTGCTCCTGGTCGCGCAGGCGGATCGGCTTGACGATTGGGCCGCGGACGGCCGCCGCGAGCGCCGACGTCGCGGCGGGGATCGATGGACGCGGCGGGTCGGGATCGGTCACGCCTCGCCGCGGCGAGGTCGTATCGGGGGCGCTCCCTTGCCGCGCAGTGGCGGCAAACGGGCGCTGCGACGGCGGGTTCGGATCGACCGGATCGCGCCGCGGCGGGCCCGAATCGTCCGCCGGCGGCGCGGCGTCGAGGGCGCTGAGCCGATCGCGGAACCGCGCTTCGACCGCCTGCGCGTCCTTCGGCGGCAGGGCCGCCTTGGCCGGCAGACCGGCCGCCGCCCACGTCGCCGCTTCTTCGCTCGAGATCAGACGGTCGATCTCGCCGATCAGTCGATCGCGCAACGCTGCGGCCTGGAGCGCCGGCAGCGCCGCGCTGACGAGGATCGGCTCGCCGTCCCGCCGCCGCCCGTTCGGATGGGGCGCGGCGCCGTTCGGCCCTGGCCGCGCCGGTTCGATCTTAAGGTCGAGGTCGGGCGCGTCGAGATCGTCCTCGCCGGCGATGCCGACGAGAGCGAAGAGGGCGTAGCGGCGCGCATAGGTCAGCGCCGCCCCCATGCGCCGCGGCGCGCCCGCTTCGGAAAGCGCGCAGACCGGCCATTCCGACGAAAACCATTCGCCGGACGAATGGGCGATGATGGTGTCGAGGCGGATGACGCCGGCCGCGCGGTCGATCGCCGTCGCCTGCAAGGCGGCGATTTCCTGCCGGCCGAGCGCCTTGCGCACGAGCTCGAGCCCCGCCGCCAGCGGCGCGTATCGGAACTGGCGTCCGCTCTCGCGCGGGTTGGTCGAGAGAATCGTCGCCGTCAGCGTTTTTTCGGGATTGACGAGCTCAGCCTGGGCGCGCGCCAGCGCCGCGGCGATCGCGCCAATCGTCTCACTGCTGCGCAGCGCCATCATTTTCCTCCCACGTCAACATTTCGAAGGTGATCGCGCCCGACTTCGACCGCTTGGCCCTTATGCCGTGGCCGAACGCCTCCTTGGCGTCCTCCGGCATCAGCCGCTTCAGTTCGAGCTTCGTCTTTTCGTGCGCCGCCGCCGGCGCGCGGGTGGCGCGAAAGAGCGCGGCGAGCTCAGCCCACGCATTCGACGCGCTCATGTCGGCGACCCTGACCGCCTCGATCGCCGGCCGCGGCGGCTCGAGGCCGAACAGGCACGGCTTTTCGCCCATCTCGATGCAGCGCCAGAACCGCTTCTCGGCGGTTAGCAGCAGATGCTGGTAGAGCGCGTCGGCGTTGACGACGATTTCGACCCATTGGCCGCCGCCGGTGACGATCGACAGCGCCGCCTGCTTGGCCGCAGTCACCCACATCGCGTGCTGCAACTGCGCCATATGCTTCTGCGCCGCCGCCTCTTCGGAAAACGACCATGGCAGCATGAACTTGGCCTCGAACACCACGTCGAGCCCCTCGACCATGCCGTCGAGCGTCGCGCCCATCCAGCGATGGATCGGATGGCGCACGTGCTTCTGAACGCTCGCAATCCGCCGGCCGGTGACGCGTTCGTACCAGGCCCGGTTGAGCGGCTCGGTGACGGAGCCGAGCTGGACGAGCAAATTGCCAGAGAGATCTTCCGGCGGCGTTTCGCCGCGCTTTTCCCGCCACAGCCGGATCAGCGCCGCTTCGTCGGCGCCCATGATGACGCGCGCGTCGGAGCCGCCGATGAAACCGCGGCGGTCCGCGGCAGGCTCATTGGAAAGCAAAGAACTCATACACAACTCCTACAGATCTGAATAAAACTAAGTTATACTCTATTGCTTATGCGAGGTTATAGAGCAATGACCGTATTTTGCAAGAAATGATTGCGATTGAGTCACAATTAATCGTCTATTTATCGATTTCTATGCGATTCTATATTGCCGCTCCTCCTCCAATCAATCCTTCCGTCCTACGGAACGGCCGAGGCGCGCGAGTCCGATCCTTCGCACGGCGCTCACCGAACGGGAGGTTCCGGCCGATCCAGTTTTCATGCCAGCAACCTGTGGAGAGCGCACCGCCCGATCGGAGCGGCGCAGCGGCGGTCAGCGCTCGCAACGCTGGGCGGCCATTTGTCGCGAACCTTCCGTCGGCGGCGGAAAGGACGACAAATTGGGGTCGAATGCCGTCGCTGCCTGTCGCGCCGCGACGTCAGGAAAGCGAGATGTTTCTGCAATACAGAACAATCACGAGCAATCTCGCCACTATACTACGGGATTAGCAGGTCGCTCTGATGTCCTAATTAGATGTCGCGCCCGATATCTCTCGCCCGCGCAGAAATGGCACAATGGCATGTAATATGATGATCATAGCGAAACGAGAGGCGCGTCGCGTACCGAACTCTTGATGTCGATTTTTTCCATGGTGAGTTCTCGGCGATATGCGATGCGGTGATTCAGAAATTCGTGGTCTATCGCGCCGCCGACCGCTGCGGCGAGAAAAAGGCCGAAGCCAATGCTCCCCGCCTCGCAAAGCTGCTGAAGCGAAGAGGGCGGTCCGCGCCGATCGCATATGCGCCATCGCCAACGGCCGCCACGACGTGCTGATGGCGCGGCGCGGCCGCCTATCCGCCACCTCCACCAGACGCAGTTTGCGCGCGAGACGGCCTTCGACTTCGACTTCGTCTACATCGCCCCCCGGGGGCGCCGCTCAGCGCGCCTCGATGATGACGAACGCTTGCGCCAGCGGCGGCTCGTCGGTGATCGTCAGGTGGATGAAGGCTTCCATGCCGGCCGGGGTGATGGCGGCGAGGCGTTTTGCGGCGCCGCCGGTGAGCCGCATCGTCGGCTGGCCGGTTGGCAGGTTGACGACGCCCATGTCGCGCCAGAACACGCCATGGCGCAAGCCGGTGCCGAGCGCCTTGGCGCAGGCCTCCTTGGCGGCGAAGCGCTTGGCGTAGGAGGCGGCGCGACCAGCGCGCGCGTCCGACTTCCGGCGTTCGACGTCGGTGAAACAGCGCGCGACGAAGCGCTCGCCGAACCGCGCCAGCGTCTCCTCGACCCGGTCGATGTCGCACAGATCGCTGCCTACGCCGATGATCATCGGAAGGCGCCGGCGTTCCGCCCCGTCGCCCCGCTTGCGGGGCGAGGGCAGGGGTGAGGGGCTGGGCGATCGGGCGCGCGGTTGCGGTTAGCCGCCGCGCCCCTCATCCTAACCTTCTCCCCACGTGCGGGGAGAAGGGATTCTGCTCCGCTCATTTCGCCCGGCTCCGCCCTTCCGCCATCGCCGCGCGCATCTGCCCCACGCTTTCGGCGAGGCCGACGAAGATCGCTTCGCCAACCAGGAAATGGCCGATGTTGAGCTCGACGATCTGCGGCAGCGCGGCGATCGTCCGCGCCGTGTCATAATCGAGCCCGTGGCCGGCGTGGCACTCGAGGCCAAGCGAAGCGCACTGCGCCGCCGCAACTCTGAGTCGGCCGAATTCGTGGTCGCCGCGCTCTCGTTCGCCGCGCGCCAGCGCGTCGCACCAGGCGCCGGTGTGCAGTTCGACCACCGGCGCGCGCAAGGCGGCGGCGGCGTCGAGCGCCTCGATCGACGGCTCGATGAACAGCGACACCCGAACGCCGGCGCGGCCAAGCTCGGCGACGAACGGCTTGAGATGGGCGAAGCCGCCCGCCACGTTGAGGCC
>Ga0182014_10007510_pt1 | contig 11405 bp, 9 predicted proteins | sample 612S2DmetaG_FD_120489 | JGI IMG/M metagenome (GOLD analysis project Ga0182014, IMG submission 120489) | Permafrost microbial communities from Stordalen Mire, Sweden - 612S2D metaG | ecosystem: Environmental > Terrestrial > Soil > Wetlands > Permafrost | place: Sweden: Stordalen | collected... | reverse complement strand
TGTTCACCGCCGCCAACACCGAACGCGTGGAGCGGGAGAAAGAAGCCGCCATCACCGTGATCATCGGCAACCCACCGTTATCTCAGCGATGTTTTCTGTATGTTTGATTTGTACAAGTCTCGTGTTTCGACAGACGACCGTCTGTGAGCCGAAACTTATGATCGATTTCAACATCTATGCGCGACAACTTTCCGGCGAGCGCCTACCAACCAAATCGGCTGGGCGGCGTCTCATGTCCGTATGCATGTGTTCTTCGCGCCGGACGAGCGACCGTTTATTCTGGATTCTCAGATGCGGTGGAACGCCGAAGTCAACGCTTTTCTCGCCCGGCTGAGCGTGATTAGCGGGAGCACCAATTCTCCAAAGACGTGGAGGAGCTATGCGTACGAGTTTGCTGACTGGTTGGGCTTCTGCGAGCGGATCGGGATGGATTGGCGGCGCGTTACAGAACTCGACATTGCAAAGTACCGGAACATTCTCGCGTCTGAGTCGAGCATCCAGACGGGGCGGCCTCTAAGGCGGAGCACCATCAATCACAAGCTGGGCGTCATCACGCAGTTCTACCGATTCGGCCTCAAAAAGGGTTGGATCACGACACTGCCTTTTGATCTCGAAGTAGTACGAATTCGGCGCGGTGCCGCGGACGCCTTTAGCCCACAACGCACGGCCGGTGTGTCAACCAGCCTTCACCTTCGAGAGGCGAGGGAGGAATTAGACGTTCCGCCCCGCCAGGACATCCGCCGTTTCATCGGGAGTTTCCGCGCGTGGCGCGACCGGCTGATGGCGGAAATCATGTGGCTCACCGGCATGCGGAATGCAGAGGTGTGCTGGCTTCCATTGCATGCTCTGCCGGACGACCCAGGCGCGATCGCAAAGGACACCGTTGCCCTGAAAATCACCGGCAAGGGGCAGAAGCGGAGGACAGTTTTGTTTCCGGTCCGCTTGCTTTGCTCGGTTGACCGCTACGTTCATACGGAGCGTGAGCGGCACATTCGAGGCCGGGGCGCCGCGCCGTCGAGCGTGTTCGTTGGTCGTACGGGGAGGCCGCTGAAGACCTCTGCGGTGAATCGTGTCTTCACCAGCAACTGCCGGCGGACCGGGTTGCATATCTGGCCTCATTTGCTTCGACACGCGCACGCTGTCGAACGACTGGCCTATCTACAGGAGATAGGCGCCCCGAACCCGCTCAAGACGGTCCAAATGGAACTGGGGCACGCCTCCATGGCGACCACTGAACGATATCTTCATCTCACCGAGCGGATGCGAGCCGAGGTAATCGAGGCGCACAACAGTTTCGTGGATCGACTGCTGGGAGGCTAGTCTGTGCGGCATAGTGGCGCCGGTCAACGTTGGAATAAAGTCGAGGGCGATGTCCTCCGAAAGCACGATCTCGCCCAGAGCAAAAGCGTCGATGCACCGCTGATGCAGACGTTCCAGCCGCCGGGCGCTGGACCGGTCTCCATAAACCTGACGTTCCTGTCGTCGCGCCCTAAACTGGGTAGGATTCTGGCTAACACTTTCTGGTTGACCTACCAACCTGGACCCCGGCGCAAGACGGTCCTTGCTATCGCGTGGGTACTTAAGAATTTCTTCGTATTTCTGGACCACAGGGCCAAGAGCATGCCCGATGTACTCGTTGCGAGCGACCTCAATGCGGACATATTGAAGGAGTATGCCGTTTGGCTGGTCGCGCGCCGGCGACTGCGCCGCAAGACCGCTGCCACCGTGTATGGAACCTGCGCCTGCTTCCTGCGTCGAGCGAAGCGGGCCTTTGCCACGGAGTTCCACCCTCTCTTTCGGGCTCCGGGGCACCTGTTTGACGGCGCCGATGGTGACCGGGCAGAATCCCGAGCGCTTTCGGTAGATCAGTTCCGAAAGATCTTGAGTGCGGCGGAAGAGGATGTCAGGCGGATTCGGCAGAGTTACAGGGACGGAGATGTTCCGACCAGCGCACAACAACTGATCCCGTTCATGGTGCTGATTGCCGCGCGGACCGGCATGAACACGTTTTCGCTTTATGGCCTGGAACGAGATTGTCTGACACCGCATGAGTTGGATGAGGGGCTTTTTTACTGCGTTTGGGATAAGCCTCGGGCCGGGAGGCAACAACGGCAACTCCATCGCGCCGACCGGCGCAATCAGACTGGTGTCGTGGACCTCATTCGGTTCATGTGTCGGTACACCGAGCCGCTCGTCTTGCGAGCAGGGCCGGCAGAGCGGACGAAGTTGTTTCTATATCTCAGCCCCAAGTGGGATCGGATCGTATCGCCGGGTACTACATGCGGCGACAGCTTCGTCGTTAATTTTCAGGAGTTTGTCGAGGGGCACGCATTGCCGTACTTCACGCTCGTGAATATGCGCCCGTCGGCCGCCACGCAGCTCTACTTGGAAACCGGCGGCAACCTGCGCAAGGTTCAGCAATTTCTCCAGCATGTACGCCTCTCGACGACGGTGAAATATCTGCTGAATAGCGTCACCGAACCAATGCATGCCCGGGTGATCCAGAAGGCTCAGGAGCGGATGCTGGAGCGGGTCACGGCCGTCCCGGAGAAGCGTGCAGCGGGAGTTCGCAGGCTCAACCTCCCGCGGACGCAGGCCAAGAACATCGTTGCTGGCCGCTTCGACACGGGCAGCGGCTCTTGCCGCGATCCCTACGACTCTCCGCAAGCAGGGGAGGAGAAGGGACGCCCGTGCACGTCCTTTCATGCTTGCTTCCGCTGTCCGAACGGCCTCTGGTTTCTTGAGGACCTGCCGCAGGTGATTGCTACGCGCAATCGGTTCGTGTCTTTCCGGGACGATATGAAGCCGGCGGACTGGGAAACCGTATACGGCGAGAGCGTGCGGATCATAAACGAAGACATCATCCCCGCCTTTCGGCCGGACCAGATCCAAGCGGCGACCGACGCAGCCGAAGGAATGGCACGGAGGCCGATGATCGTGGCCAAGGGAGTTCTATCATGAGCCGGCCGAGCGTCTCCACGGCGGCATCAGCGGCTCAGAAGTTGGTAGGTCTCGATGGGAATCCGGAGGTGTCCGGTGCCTCGAGATTCGAAGACGAAGTATGGGACTTCTCCAATGAGAATCGGAACCCGGCGACGGACAGGGGGTCAAAAATGGTCCACTGGGCATTCGCAACGCCGGATGGCGGCCAATTTACAGACCCGGTATTCCGGCATATGCTTCGGTCCTTCAAGCAGTTCCTGTATGCGCTGCGGTGGCATCCCGTTGACGAATCGCCGCTTGCGGCGAGCGCGGTGGTACAGCACTTCTGGCGAACGAAGCAGTTCGTCGAGCATCTGCTGTCATACCGGCATCCGGTCGTCAGATTCAAGGATGTTCTGACGCACCACTATGAAGATTACGTCCAGAAAGTCCTTGGTTCGGATCTCAGTGTGAGTTATAAATACAACCGCATTCATGCCTTGCAAAAGCTCTTTCAGTACAGGCACGTGATGAGCGACGGCCTACAGGTTGACCCTTTCCAAGATAAGCCTGCTGCCCGCAAGATCGCCGGTTGCAGTCACGCATCGCAGTTGGAAAACCAAACGCGGGCTATTCCTGACGACGTCCTTGGTGTTTTAGTCCGGGCTGCGCTCGAATACGTGGACCGCTTCGCGAACTACTTGCTCGATACGATTGATGCGGTCGAGAATATCCGAAAGGAAGGGTGCGATTTCGATTACCGGGCCAAGCGCTATCTGCGCGATGCGGTGTTATCCGAATATGAACTGGAGGGCACGAGATTCGGGAGAGGCATCTCCTCGCTACGCCAGTTGCATAAAGAACTGGGCTATCTGCAGACGGCCTGCTTTGTGGTCATCGCATTCGCGACCGGAATGCGTCTCAGTGAACTCCTCTCCCTGCGGGCAGGCTGTTGCGAAATACAGGAGGAACCTGGGCAGCCAGACTTGGTGTGGCTCCGAAGCCGCGTGTATAAACTGCAGGGAACGCCGGAGGGGCGCCGTGCGAAGTGGCTGGCCGGCCCGGTCTGCGCCAGGGCAGTGGCTGTGCTCGAACGCCTGGGGCTGCCGGTGAGGCGGCGAATCAAGGCTCCCTATCTGTGGCTTCCGACTCCAGCCTTTCGGACACCACGCCGCGCGGAGCCGCTGGGCGCAATGACAATGGCGTTGCGGTTGAAGGGCTTCGTAGCGATGCTGGGCATCAAGGACACAGATGGCCGGCCATTCCACCTTCATCCGCACATGTTCCGCCGCACGTTTGCGCGTCACGTTGCCAGGCATGATACGACGAACCTGCTTGCATTGAAGGACCACTTTAAACACACCTCGCTTTGGATGACGGACTATTATGTCGGCAGCGACCACGAACTGTGGACCTTGATGATCGAGGAAGAAGAGAAGCTTTTCTTGGAGAGCTTCGACAAGGCCCTTCGGTCGGATCACCTGGCCGGTCCGGGTGGAAGCGATCTGAAGAGGAAGATCGACGAGGCGATTGCCGACGGTCGGCTGCCGCAGGAGTTTCGCGGCGAGGCGGGCAGTCACCTGCGCAAAGCGATGATCCGGGATCTGGTCGAATCGGGCCAACGCGTGTATCCTTGCGCGGCGTCCAACTACTGCTGGTTCCGGCCGGAGTCCGCGCTTTGCACGCAGGGCGATCACCCGCTCCTGAAGCGATGCAATCCCGGCGCCTGCGCAAACTCGATCGTTACCCCGGAACACAAGCCGTACTGGGAAAAGGTCCGGAGCGATTGCGAAAGCCTGATGGAACAGAAGCCCGAGGCGGAACCCTACCAGAGAGCTCTGGCGGACATTCACGCGGTCAGTAGCAAGATCTTGCGAGGGCTGACGTGAGAGCATCGGCGAACAAGAAACTGGCCGGTCTGCGCCGCTACCATGCGGCGCGGCCATCCAGGACCCGGCTGAAACTGCTCGAAGCCCTGGACCGGATGGAAAGCGGCCACACCGTAGTAGTGGGCCGGGGGTTTAAGTGGAGCAAGACCACCCTGGCGATGGAAGCTGGCGTCAACGTGAATACGGTAGTGAGGAAGTTACCGGGCGGCCAATGGGTATTCCCGGAAATCAACGAACGGTTCGACCAGCTCAAGGGCAAGCGGAGGTCAACCACCGGCAGCGACCCACGGGAGGAAAAGATCGCCGAACTTCGCAGCGAGGTGGAGAGGCTCAAGGATCAGAAGCGGCTGCTTGCCCTGGAAATCCATCGCATCGGGGAGCAGATCCTGCAAGAGAGGGAGCGGGCCGATCGAATGGCCATCTACGAGCAGCAGAACGCTTCCCTGCGTGAGGAGATCCGTCGCATCCAAGGGAATGGCGAGATTCCCGTGAAGGCCGCCAGGAAAGCGTGACATGAGGCGATTATCCGGGCCGGAACGCGGCGAACAGAATCTGGCAAAGGTGCGAAGCTACCTGGCCGGTCTTCAGGCGGCGGGCCAGTCACTTCCCCTGGAGGATGGGCACCCCAACATCAGCGCCATTGCGGAAGCTGCTGGCGTGCTCCGCAATGTGTTCTACACCAACTCCGGCGTGAAAAAGCTGCTCGCGGAGTTCGTGGGCCGCCGCGCTCTCGTCGCGGGCGGGTCCGCGGCCCTCTTGCGCGCCCAGCATCAGGTAGAGGCGAAAGACCGGCGCATTCTCCAGATCGAGCAGCAACTAGCGAACGTGAAAGCCGAAAACGAGGAACTGCGCAAGCGACTGGCGGAGGCCGAGCGGGAACTCGCCCGCTATGCGTTCATTGAAGAGTACGTCGTCAAAGCGGGCAAGCGAGTGATGCCGTGAGCATCTCGGTGACAGTGACGATCTCGACAGTCTACCCTGGCAGCACGGGCGGGGCCATTTTCACTGGACACGATGTTGCGGGCAGGCACATGCGCTTTGTGGCTGACCGCGACCGCATTTTTCGTGTCCCCATCGTGGGGGAGGTCTGGGCGCTGAAGGGCGTGAGCCGTCGCCATGCGATATATGGCGACCAGGTCCATGTCGAACAGGCAACCCTGGCCGCGCCCAGCGGCTGCCTGGTCATCGATTTCCTGGTGAGGCATCCGGCATTCAACGGACTTGGAATCGGAAAAGCCAAGGCCAGGCGATTGTGGGAGGAGTTCGGACAGGATCTCGGCACCGTGTTGGGCCAAAGGGACATGGAGAAACTCACCAGGGTGCTCTCGGCAGAATGCGCTCAGAAACTGGTGGAGGCGTGGCGCGCCGTATCCGAGGAGTCCGGCATTGTTGCGTTTCTCGATCACCACGGTTTTGATCTCCATCTGGCCAACAAGATTCGGAAGGTCTGGCCGCGCGACACACTGGCGAAACTGCGGGAGAATCCCTATCGGATGCTGACCTTCACCGCCTGGGAAAAGGTGGACCGGATGGCGCGCTCGTTGGGCCTGGCCGACGACGATCCGCGCCGGCGGATCGCGGCAGTGGAAGCCTGCTTGTATCGGCGGCTCGACGCCAAACATACGCTGACGAGCGTTGGCATACTGGTCGGCGATGTCGCCGCGACGCTCCGCTGCGGGGAGTCGACCGCCAGGGCAGCCATAGATCTCGCGTGGCGGGGCCACGCGATCATCGCCGTTGCGCACGGCTACCAACCGGTTGGTGCCGCCGTGATGGAGAACGCTGTCGCAGGTTATCTTCGCGGGTTGCTCGCCGGCTCGCCCGGGCCCGAACGGAATCTGTTCTCAGGCGACCTTGCCTCTATCGTCGCGGAATCGATAGAGAGATATCGGAGCAACACTGGGCTACAGCTCAATGCCGCTCAGTATAGGGCCGTGGAAATGGCGGTCCATCATCCTCTCAGCGTACTTACCGGCGGAGCGGGAACCGGCAAAACAACGGTACTCCGACTGGTCCATGACGTCGCGGAGCGGGCCGGAGTCCCCGTTTTGCAAATGGCTCTCAGCGGGCGCGCAGCCCAACGGCTGCGCACGGCTACCGGGCGGGAAGCATCCACAATCGCCGCGTTTTTGCGGGCCGCCGCTCTGAGGCTCGTCGATCCGGCGAGCGAGCCGCTGATCATCATCGATGAGTCTTCGATGCTGGACCTGCCGCTAACGTACAGCCTTGTCCGCGCTCTGCCGGCTCGCGCCCGCTTGCTGTTGGTCGGCGATCCATACCAACTGCCACCCATCGGCTTCGGGCTCATTTTTCATGTTCTCGCCGCCAGCCCGAGTGTGCCGAGGGTGGAACTCGTCGAGATCCACCGGCAGGCTCAGTCGAGCGGCATTCCACAGATCGCGCACGCAGTCCGGCACGGCGTAGCGCCGAGCTTGCCCAACTTCGCCGGCTGCGCTTGCGGCGTGAATTTCATCGACGCCGCGGATGACGCCATCATGGATAACCTGGTACGAGTTCTCACGGAATGGAGGGGATGCGACGATGTCCAAACCCTTGGCGCCATTAAGCGGGGAGCCAATGGCATCCGCGCCATCAACGCGACCATGCATGCGTATGCATCGGCCACGAGAAAGAAGCTGGAAGGGTGGGATCTCGCCGAGGGCGAACCGATCGTCTATCTGGTGAACGACTACGAGAAAGGGTTGTGGAACGGGTCGTTGGGCAGAATCGATCATGTGGTGAGCACTGCCGGGAAGCGCGCCATGGCGTGTTCCCTCGATGGCATGGAGCACGAACTTCTGGAAGAGGACTTCCAGCACGTGGACCTAGCCTACGCAATCACCGTTCACAAAGCGCAGGGCAGCCAGTTCAAGAGAGTGATCGTTCCTGTCACGCGGAGCCGGTTGTTGGACCGGACGCTCATTTACACGGCTTTGACACGGGGCATCGAACAGGTTGTGTTCATCGGGGACCGGAACGCCTTCGAGGGGGCAATCATCGCAACGCCTCATTCGCAAGAACGCCAGGTCGGCTTCTCGATGTGAACGCCTGGCGCCGTCTTTTTCACTGAAACCAGTTTCGTGCGTGGCGCCGGGGAGCATCAAAGCATGGTCGCCGCTGTTTTTCGGTCATGCGGCGGGGTTGACCAGGAGGCGGCCCGAAGGCCGCCATCCACTCCGGGCTTGAGTCGGCGCTCGGGTCGCATCCCTGCGTTGCCCTATCCTCCTATCAAGCCTCTCCATTGTACGGCAATCGCTGATAAGCACAAGAGAAAAACCATCCACTCTGGAAGAAAACAGCGATAAATCCCGGGGGGCTTGGGGGGCAGAGCCCCCCATTTAGTGCGCCGCGGTGTTTTCCGGCGACCCTATGCTACGGAAAGCGTCAGCCGGCCGTTCGACCGACTTCTGGGCGTCGGCTTGATCACAATGTGGACATCCCGGCCCAACCGGGTCAGGCATTCCAACATACGGTGCTCCGAAATCCCGCGAAACCGCCCATTCAACAGGTCGGAAACCTTCGGCTGCGTTAGTCCCAAAATCTCTGCTGCGTGGGCCTGTGTGAGCGCTCGCCGCTGGATGATCTCGGCGATCTTAGCGGCCAATTGGGCCTTAACCAACATGCTCTCACTATCCGGATACCCGAGGTCGGTATATACATTCCCTGAGCCCTCCTCGACAGGAATGCCCCGCACGACTCTCTGTTTCTTCATCGCGATAGCTCCTTGGCGAACAACTCCGCGACTTTGAGACGCTCGCGGATCAGATCGATATCGGCCTTAGGCGTGGCCGCCCCACGCGTGGACTTCTTCTGGAATATATGCAGAACGAACACCACGCCCTCGAACCGGACTGTGTCGACGGCTCGATACGTGCTCCGATTCCAATCCTCTACAACCTCCAGGACGCCAGCGGAGCCGAAGCCTTTGAGGGGCTTAGCCTTCTCATGCTTCTTGCCATCCTGGGCAAGGTAAAGAGCATACCCAAAGAGGTCCTCCACCGGGCCGGGCAAGCAAAGCAAGTCCCGTTTCGAGCTCCCTACCCAATACAGCGGCTTCAGGGACACAGGTTTGTCCATCTCCGTTCATTATACCTACATTGGTATAGCGTTCGCGGTAAAGGTCGTCATGATCGATGGGCAGAACCCAGCCCACTGCGGAGAACAACCTGTCGTTTAGGAAACCCTCTAGCCGTCAAGGCGACCCCCACCGGAAAGGAACAATCATGAGGATTCAAGGAAAGCTCCGGCTGGGATACTTCCCGCTGCCTCTTACCGAAGCTCGGCGCATCAGGGCCTGCCTGCGCTACCCAGATTCGCCGTTCTCCGCGATCGATCCCTGCATAGGAGCCGGCTCTGCGCTCTTAGCCATTACCGGAGAATCGTGCGCGCGTCGGTACGGAATCGAGTTGGATGCGTATCGCGCGGAACAAGCCGCCGCCGTTGTCGATGAGATGGTTCATGGCGACTGCCTCGACGTGCACTGCCCCGTCGAGTCCTGCGGACTGGCGTTCTTGAATCCGCCGTACGACTGGACCGCCGGCGAAACTCGAAGCGAGCGCACGGAACGGGTGTTCCTGGCGCACACGTATCGCTGGCTCAAGGTCGGGGGTGTTCTCGTTCTCGTCATCCCGGCTGTGCATGTCCGTGAATGCGCCGAGATCCTCACATCGCAGTTTAAGGCGATCCGAATCTATCGACTGACTGACCCAGAATCCGTGCGTTACCGGCAGGTGGTGGTCTTGGCAACGCGCCGCAGTCGCCGGGAACGCGAGCAGTTGAGGGACGACGATATTGTCGCGCGACGCGCGCAGTTAGCAAGGATCGGAGGGAATTATGAGCAACTGGCTCCCCTGGGCGACGTCGGCGCGCCGATGTACGATGTTCCCGAAAGCGGTCCAGCCAAACTGGAATATCGCGGCCTTCCGCTCGATGAGATCGAGGACTTGCTTCCGCGCTCTTCGGCCTACCGCCAAGCTGCTCGAATCCTCTTTCCTCAGTCGGTCGCTTTCAAGGGACGACCGTTGACGCCGCTGCACGGCGGCCACGTGGCGCTATGCGCCGTAAGCGGCATGTTGAACGGGGTCTTCGGCTCCGGCAAGGACCTGCATGTTGCAGCGTGGCAGGCGGTCAAGGTTATTGATCGCTCGGAGGAAACAGAAGAAGACGGGACCATCATTCAGCGGGAGCGTGAAAGATTCACCAACGAACTGACCCTTGTGTACGCGTCGGGCGAGACGGCGATCCTGCGATGAGACATCCCCACGGGATCGCCATGCCTCTCGCGGCGCAACATACGCATACAGTCTTTCTGTCTGCATGTGGGCCGGAGTCCTGGGAACCAAGCGTGTGTATCATACACATACGCGCCCTCGCTAACATAACCGCCGTACAACGTAGGGCAGAAGAGCGAGAACGACAACAACAAGAACCGGAAGTACAAGGTGGTCGATGGGCGGGTGCGGGACACCTACACCAAAGACTCCAAGGCCAGCAGCAAGAGCAAGCTGGACGATGCCTACGTGAAGTTTTTTCGGTGGGCCTCAGACCGCCTAGGCGACCGCGACGGCATCGTCTGCTTCGTGTCAAACAACGGCTTCCTCGACCAGATTGCATTTGACGGTATGCGAAAGCACCTCGCGCAGGACTTCCAGCGAATCGATCACATCGATCTGCACGGCAACGTGCGCCGGAATCCCAAGCTGTCCGGCACGACCCACAACGTATTCGGCATTCAGGTCGGCGTAGGAATCACGCTAGCGGTTCGCAAAAAGAACGTGGCGCAGCGACTGCGCTACCACCGCGTGCCCGAGACATGGCGTAAGGGCGAAAAGCTGGAATTCCTCACAAAGCATGAGGTTCCCTGGGCGAGTTCCGTGCCCGCCGCGGATCATACTTGGATTGCGGCCGGGCACGGGCAGGAGTACGGTGGGCTCCTGCCGATGGACGAGGTGTTCTCCATCAGGACCTTGGGCCTCAACACAAATCGCGATGCGGTCGTCTACGATTTCCATCGCGACGTGCTCGCTTCGCGAGTCACGGAGCTCGTCGCCGCTTACAACAGCGAGGTTGACCGCCATAGACGCAAGGCGAACGCCACGTTTGCCGAACAGATCAAGTGGAGCAGCCGACTCAAAGAATGCCTCGCTCGAGGCCAGTATGCGGAGTTCGCCGAAGAAAAGATCAAGCCGTCGGTCTATCGGCCGTTCACGCGCGAGTGGGTGTTTCTCGACAGTGTTCTGAATCAGCGCACCGGGAAGTGGCTGAAGATTGCCGGCGCTGTTATCGCCGTGCCCGGACCGGGCAACCGCAAGCCTTTCGGCACACTCGTCTCGGACATCATTCTGCCACTCGATCTGGCCTTTGAGAAGATCCAGTGCTTCCCCCTCTCCCACCTAAAAGACTCCGCCGTCGCACAGTTTCGGCAGCGCTACTCCGACGACTCCATCGCGAAGGAAGACGTCTTCCACTACCTCTACGCGCTGCTCCATCATCCGGGGTATCGCGAGCGGTACGCAGCTAATCTCAAGCGCGAGCTGCCGCGGATTCCGTTTGCGCCCGATTTCGCCGCCTTCGCATCGGCCGGAAAAGAACTGG
>Ga0182014_10007509_pt1 | contig 11407 bp, 5 predicted proteins | sample 612S2DmetaG_FD_120489 | JGI IMG/M metagenome (GOLD analysis project Ga0182014, IMG submission 120489) | Permafrost microbial communities from Stordalen Mire, Sweden - 612S2D metaG | ecosystem: Environmental > Terrestrial > Soil > Wetlands > Permafrost | place: Sweden: Stordalen | collected... | reverse complement strand
TCAGTGTTACCCTTTTCGAGAAAACCCCCATTTTACGGGCTCTTCAGAGATTCGACTCCCAAGATGAGCTACTAACTCACTCCAACCAACTGATTCTGTTCGACTTTTAACCGGACAGCCGTGGCTTTATCCGTTTGGTGACCAAGGCGTCACCAGGGCGTTTGTTCCCCTATGGGCAGCCAATGCGCCGTCTGCCCGGTTCCGCGTCCACCTTGCCCGGTCTGGTGAGCCTCAGCGCCGCCTAGGCTGTGCTTGCTTGCCCACCAGGGCATGAGCCTTGCCCCAAAACACCTCAGAGGGCAGGTAGCGCAGCAGTTCTCCGCAAAGCGGGCAGGCAACCACGATTGACTGAAAGGGGAACGCCGGTACGCCAGCCGGAACCTCACGACGGGAGCTACCCCGGCGAGACAAACGCCAATCACAAGAACGGCCATTACCAGAATTGGTGGACAGACAACCGGTACGGGGTTCACACGCCGTAAAGGCCGATCCTTGGGTTTAAAACCAGAAATGACCCCTACTGCTTTCGGGCAACCTGGCATGGAATTCGTCCCCAGCCACTCTGAGCGGTTCCGAGGGCGGGGGGCGAGACTGGGGTTGGCGGCACAGGAATCAATGGCTCTGCGGAGTTCAGGAGCCACCATCTGTGCTCTGTTCTGCCCGCGGTTGCGGCAACCAGTCATGCCGCCAGTTTTGACGGCGATTTGAACCTGGGCAGGGTGAAGGGGAGTATTCGGGCGGGGGAGTACACTGGTAGACACTCTCCACTCAGTGGATCGGAGTGACCTAGCAAAGCGAGTCATCGGGGCTGCCCGACGAACTGTGCCATGCGCTGTGATGAATTTGGCAACGGCAAGAACTCCGAAAACTGTATTGACAGGGGCGGCGGATCAGACATGGATAACCCTTTCTTTGAGCACCCAATCCTCAATTCCCCCTACGAGTGTCCTGCCCGGCATTGGGAACTCGATGCCGACGGTCAGCCGACTCAGCAGACCCTTGAAACCCGGCGCGTGGCAAAGTACATCACGCCGGTTCCGAAGCCCCGGAAGAGGAAGAGGGGGGCGACTCAGGAATTCCTGGTCTTTGATGAGGGAGCCGGTGTCTCCACGGCGGAGCAGCAGTACGACCCCACTCCCATCATCAACGAACTCCGTTACCAGGTGGAACAGTGGAGGAAGTGGCCGAACCCGAACGAATGGCATGTGACCCCTGAGACAGCACGTCTGCTTCAACACTGGCGGCACCACAAGTTTGCGGGCATCCGGCCGTTCTTCTGTCAGGTGGAAGCCGTCGAGACGGCTATCTGGCTGACGGAGGTGGCTCCAAAGGTCGGGAAAGCTGGCAAGGGATTCCTTGAGCACCTGGCCAACGCAAACGCCGCATCGAATCCTGATCTCATGCGCTTGGCCTTGAAGCTGGCCACCGGCGCTGGCAAGACCACCGTCATGGCCATGCTGATCGCCTGGCAGACCGTCAATGCCGTCCGCCGCCCAGGCAGCCCGCTCTTCACCAAAGGCTTCCTGGTAGTCACGCCGGGGATCACAATCAAGGATCGGCTTCGTGTCCTCAAGCCTAACGACCCGGACAGCTACTACATGAGCCGCGAGTTGGTGCCCCCTGACATGCTCGATGACATCCAGCGTGCCAAGATCGTTATCACCAACTACCACGCATTCAGGCTGCGGGAGCGGCTGGACATCTCAAAGGGCAATCGCGCTTTGCTACAGGGACGGGGTGAACCCCTCAAGACGGAGGAAACCGAAGGGCAGATGATCCAGAGGGTCATGCCGGACTTGATGGGGTTGAAGAATATTCTGGTTCTCAATGACGAAGCCCACCACTGCTATCGGGAGAAACCCGGCGATCCCACCGAAGAGGAACTTTCGGGAGAAGAGAAGCAGGAAGCACAGAAGAACAAAGAAGCGGCCCGTCTGTGGATTTCCGGTCTGGAGGCCGTCAATCGTAAGATCGGCATCACCCGCGTCATCGACCTGTCGGCTACGCCTTTCTTCCTCCGGGGATCGGGGTACGCCGAGGGAACACTCTTCCCCTGGACGATGTGTGACTTCTCGCTCATGGACGCGATCGAATGCGGAATCGTCAAACTTCCTCGTGTGCCGGTCGCCGACAACATCCCCGGCGAGGAGGTGCCTGTTTTCCGCAACTTGTGGGAGCATATCCGCAAAAATATGCCAAGAAGGGGGCGCGGCAAGGGGGACGCCCTTGATCCTCTCAAGCTGCCCACAAAGCTGTGCACGGCACTTGAAGCCCTCTACGGGCACTACAAGCTCACCTTCGATTCATGGATGGAAGCCGGGCTCACCGTCCCCCCTTGCTTCATTGTGGTTTGCAACAATACCTCCGCTTCCAAGCTGGTTTACGACTACATCTCAGGTTTCATCCGCACCAACGAAGACGGTTCGACCCAGCTTGAGAACGGCAGGCTCGAACTCTTCCAAAATTACGATGAGCATGGTAATCCAATTCCGCAACCTCGCACGCTGCTGATCGACAGCGAGGAACTGGAGTCTGGTGAGGCTCTAGACCCCAAATTCCGCGAGATGGCTTCCGAGGAAATCGAGCGCTTCCGGCGGGACATCATCAAGCGCACCGGCGACCGTCAGCAAGCTGACAACCTGACCGACCAGGATTTGCTCCGTGAGGTCATGAACACCGTGGGCAAGCGTGGACGGCTTGGCGAATCGATCCGGTGCGTCGTTTCGGTCTCCATGCTCACGGAGGGCTGGGACGCCAACACTGTCACGCACGTGCTCGGCGTCCGCGCCTTCGGTACCCAACTTCTCTGCGAACAGGTCATTGGCCGCGCTCTTCGCCGCCAGTCTTACGACCTCAATGAGGATGGACTTTTCAATGTCGAGTATGCCGACATTCTCGGCATTCCCTTCGACTTCACGGCCAAGCCGGTCGTGGCACCGCCGCAGAAGCCCAGGGAAACGATCCAGGTCAGGGCTGTGAGTCCTGAGCGGGACACCCTGGAAATTCAGTTTCCGCGTGTCACGGGTTACCGTGTGGAATTGCCGGAGGATCGACTCACGGCCGAGTTCACCGCCGATTCTGTCCTCAACCTGACACCGGAACTCATTGGCCCGACCATCACCAACAATTCAGGAATCATCGGCCAGGATGTCAACCTTACCGTTGAACACCTGAAGGACACGCGGCCATCGACGGTTCTGTACCATCTCACCTCGCACCTGCTTTACACCAAATGGCGCGACCCAGGCGATGAGCCAAAGCTCCACCTTTTCGGCCAACTCAAGCGCATCACCAAAGACTGGCTTGACCACTGTCTCGTTTGCACTGGTGGTACCTACCCCGCACAACTCTTGATTCCTGAACTGGCGGATAAGGCCTGCAACCGTATTACGGATGCAATCACGGCGACAACGATTGGCAAGTCCCCCATCAAGGTGCTGCTAGACCCCTACAATCCGACCGGTTCCACGATGCACGTCAACTTCACCACCTCGAAGACGGATCGTTGGGAAACGAAGGCTGACCGCTGCCACATCAACTGGGTGATTCTGGACAGTGGTTGGGAGGGCGAGTTCTGCCGCGTGGCCGAGTCACACCCTGGGGTCAAGGCTTACGTCAAAAATCACAACCTGGGATTCGAGGTGCCTTACCGGTATGGTTCAGAAAGCCGCATCTACCGCCCCGACTTCATTGTGAACGTGGATGATGGACATGGGGATGACGACCTGCTGCACCTGGTGGTCGAGATCAAGGGATACCGGCGCGAAGACGCGGCTGACAAGAAGCGCACCATGGACACCTATTGGGTTCCCGGCGTGAACAACAGCGGCAAGTTCGGCCGATGGACCTTTGCGGAGTTCACTGAGGTCTACGCCATGGAGGCGGACTTCGCGGCCAAGGTCGAGGCGGAGTTCAAGAAAATGATCGACAGGGTTGCCCCACAGGCAGCCATGCAGCCCACGGCGTAAGGCACATGGAAGAGAAGAGACGATGGCAAAGAGCACTCTGGAACTGAAGTCCCCCAAGCAGAAAAAGACCGTCGAGACCCTGACGCACGGCGAAGCCTCGCGCCTGAACATTCCCACGGCAGAATACCAGTCGGTGATGCGAACTGACGAGCAGACGCCGATCCGCGTGGCCTATGAGCGCCGCAACCGCGACCTTGACCCGCAATTGGTCTGGCGGGGCAAGGATGAACAGGATTGGTCTGATCTGGTAGTACCCGCGCCGCCGCTCTACATTCAGGAGAAGGTGCACCCCAAGGTGCTCATCGATGACCTGCGCAGGCAGACGGAGAAGGGTGACAGCAAGAAGAAAGACGCCCAGTTCGATCTCTTCGCGGACTTCAACGGATTGCCCAGTGAGGACGCCAAGACTGAGTTCTACCAACACGATGCCCACTGGTCGAACCGCATGATCCTCGGTGACAGCTTGCAGGTGATGGCATCCTTGGCCGAGCGCGAAGGGCTGCGTGGAAAAGTGCAGTGCATCTACATCGATCCGCCGTACGGCATCAAGTTCAATTCTAACTTTCAGTGGTCAACAACCAGCCGCGACGTGAAGGATGGAAATGTTGACCACATCACACGCGAACCGGAGCAGGTGAAAGCCTTTCGGGATACGTGGAGAGATGGAATTCATTCCTACCTGACGTACCTGCGCGATCGGCTGACCGTGGCGCGGGATTTGCTGACCGGCTCAGGCTCGATTTTTGTTCAAATCAGCGACGAGAATATCCATCGAGTTCGCTCGGTTTTGGATGAGGTTTTCGGCGAAAAGAACTTTGTTTCGTCGATACTCTACAGAACCACTGGAGGTTTTGCAACCAAAGGGCTTAGTCGAATAGGAGACAACCTTCTCTGGTATGCAAAAGATTTTGAATCAGCGAAATTTAGAGCACTCTATTCACAGAAAAGTCACATTGAAGATCAGAACTATAGGATGCTTGAGGATGAGCGGCTTGCATCATGGCAAATGTCGAGCGGACAGCAGATCGGGGCATCTGCTATTACAGAAGGACTAAGAATCTGGCGTTTTGACAACGTCACCGGCCAGGGGGGAGCTAATGAGGAAACTCCATTTACTCTCGCAGGTCAGGTCTACCTGCCTCCCAAAAACACACACTGGAAAGCAAACTACCCCGTTGGGATGGAGCGGCTGAAGAAATCTGCGCGGCTTTTGGGGAGTGGAAACACTGTCAGTTACAAGCGATATTTCGATGATTACCTGGTCAAGCCAATTAACGCGGTTTGGCTTGATACAGGAGTATCTGGATTTTCCTCTGACAAGCTCTATGTCGTACAAACTCTTCCAGAGGTGATTCAACGCTGCATCTTGATGACTACCGATCCTGGAGATTTGGTGCTTGACCCAACCTGTGGTTCTGGTACAACAGCCTTTGTTGCCGAACAATGGGGACGTCGCTGGATCACGATTGATACTTCGCGTGTCGCGTTGGCGTTAGCCCGTGCCCGCGTGATGGGCGCACGCTATCCTTACTATCTGCTTGCGGACTCCAAAGGTGGCCAGGTGAAGGAAGGAGAGATCAACGGTCGCGTGCCATCCGAAGCCCCAACAAATGGCAGTATCCGTCAGGGTTTTGTCTATGAGCGTGTGCCTCACATCACGCTCAAGTCCATCGCCAACAATGCCGAGATCGATGTGATCTGGGACGAGTACCAGCTTGTTCTGGAACCGCTGCGCGAGAAGCTGAACGCCGCGCTCAAGAAGCACTGGGAAGAGTGGGAGATTCCCCGCGAAGCGGATGAAGCGTGGCCGCAGAAGGCCAAAGACCTGCACTCGGAGTGGTGGGAGAAGCGCATCGCCCGCCAAAAGAAGATTGACGATTCTATCGCAGCCAAGGCCGACTTCGAGTACCTCTATGACAAGCCCTATGAGGACAACAAGAAGGTTCGCGTCTCCGGTCCGTTCACCGTCGAGAGCCTCTCTCCGCATCGGGTTCTGGCCGTAGATGAGAACGAAGACCTGATTGATCCGCCCGGAAGTGCCGACGTGGATGTGCGCGGTGCACAGGACTTCGTGCAGGTGATTCTCGATACCTTGAAGATCAGCGGGGTACAGCAGGCACACAAGGAAGACAAGATTACTTTCTCTTCCCTTACGCCCTGGCCGGGTGATTTCATCTGCGCCGATGGGCGGTACACAGATGGGGATGGCACGGAAAAGCGTGCGGCCATCTTCATCGGCCCGGAGTTCGGCACCGTTTCCCGCCCGAATCTGGTTTCCGCCGCCAAGGAGGTTGGCGATGCAGGCTTCGATGTGCTGATTACCTGCGCCTTCAACTACGACGCCCACTCGTCGGACTTCAACAAGCTGGGTCGTATCCCCGTTCTCAAGGCCCGGATGAATGCCGATTTGCACATGGCCGATGACTTGAAGAACACCGGCAAAGGCAACCTCTTCGTCATTTTCGGTGAGCCGGACATTCAGATTCTCGATGCGGCGGGCGGACAGATTCAGGTGAAGGTGAATGGCGTGGACATCTTCAAACCCAGTCTGGGCAAGGTGGAGTCCAGCAGTCCAGATGACCTGGCCTGCTGGTTCATCGATACCGACTACAACGAGGAGAGCTTCTTCGTGCGTCATGCCTACTTCCTCGGAGCCAATGACCCGTACAAGTCGCTCAAGACGACCCTGAAGGCGGAAATCAATGAGGAAGCGTGGGAGACGTTGCACAGCGATACGTCCCGACCCTTTGACAAGCCTGCCTCGGGCAGAATCGCAGTGAAGGTCATTAACCACCTTGGTGACGAGGTGATGAAGGTGTTCCGGGTGAACTGAGGACAGCGGCTGATGGAGTTTCTGATTGCAGACACGTTTACCGATAGCCTGGCCAAGTTGACAGGCGAAGAGCAAAAGGCCGTGAAGACGGCGGCCTTCGACCTGCAATTGAATCCCGCGCATCCGAGCCTGCAATTCCACAAAGTCGAAAAAGCGAAAGACGCGAACTTCTGGTCTATCCGCGTCAGCCAGAACATCAGGATCATCACTCACCGAACCGGCACCAGCCTGCTGCTGTGCTACGTGAACCACCACGACGAAGCCTACCAGTGGGCTGAACGGCGGCGGTTAGAGACACATCCGAAGACCGGCGCTGCGCAGTTGGTTGAGATTCGGGAGCGGGTGCATGAGGTTCCGAAGTATGTGGAAGTGGAGCAGCCCGCTCCGCCTAAGCCGCCAGTCTTCGAGTACATCTCCGACGGACAGTTCCTTGCCTACGGAGTCCCGCCCGAGTGGCTTGCCGACGTGCGAGATGCCACTGAGGATACCCTGCTGGAGATTGCCGGACACCTGCCTGCAGAAGCCGCTGAGGCATTGTTGAACTTGGCCATCGGCGTCAAGCCTTCGCTGTCTGAACCTGTGCCAGTGGGCGCAAATCCCTTTGAGCATCCTGACGCTCTGCGCCGCTTCCGCGTGATGAAGAACGTGGAAGAACTTGCCCTTGCGCTCGATTACCCGTGGGAGCGTTGGGCAGTGTTTCTGCACCCGGCGCAGCGGCAATTCGTTCAGAAGGATTTCAATGGCCCGGCCAGGGTCTCGGGGTCGGCAGGCACGGGGAAAACGATCGTGGCGTTGCACAGAGCCGTGCATCTTGCACGGACGAACCCAGATGCACGGCTGCTCCTCACGACCTTTTCGGATATTCTTGCGAACGCGCTGAGAGCCAAGCTTCGCCTGCTAATAAGCACCGAGCCGCGCCTGGGTGAGCGCATTGAAGTTCACTCCATGAACACACTTGGCCGCCGCCTCTACGAGCTTAACATCGGCAGACCCCGGATCGCTTCACGAGAGGCCGTCAGGAGTCTCTTGAAGGAGGCCGCCTCCACGGTCACCGGCAACAAGTTCTCGCTGCAATTCCTGATGACAGAATGGGAGCAGGTTGTCGATGCATGGCAGTTGGATACGTGGGAAGACTACCGCGATGTGACTCGCCTGGGTCGCAAGACGCGCCTCAAGGAGCCGCAGCGCCTTATTCTCTGGTCTATTTTTGAGCAGGTTCGTTCAGTCTTGAAATTGCAGGGACTCATCACAGACTCCGGGCTCTTCAACATTTTGGCTAGTCGATACCGCAGCGGTGTAAGCTCTCCATTCGACTTCGCGGTTGTGGATGAATCGCAAGACATCAGCATCGCGCAACTCAGATTCCTAGCAGCGCTGGGCGCTGGGCGTGTGAATGGCCTATTCTTCGCTGGCGATCTCGGCCAACGGATTTTTCAGCAGCCCTTCTCGTGGAAATCACTCGGCGTGGATGTTCGTGGGCGTTCAACCACCTTGAAGATCAACTACCGGACTTCTCACCAGATACGCTCCCAGGCCGACCGCCTGCTTGGAACTGAGGTGTTCGATGTAGACGGCAACTTCGAAGAACGCAAGGGGACAATTTCCATCTTTGACGGTCCCGCGCCCTGCATCCAAGTTCTGAAGACTGTAGAAGCCGAAATCAAGGCCGTAGGCCAATGGATTACTGGCCTCACGAAAGCCGGAATCCCGCCGCACGAGATTGCGATTTTCGTCCGATCCGAAGCGGAGCTTGACCGGGGCAAGGCCGCAGCAAATGCCGCCGCACTCAGCTTTGATGTCCTCGACCAGAACGTTACGACGCCCGTCGGACGCCTGTCCATCAGCACCATGCACCTGGCCAAGGGCTTGGAGTTCCGGGCGGTCGCAGTGATGGCTTGCGACGATGAGGTGATCCCGCTCCAGGAACGGATCGAGACAGTCACTGACGAGGCCGACCTTGAGGACGTGTACAACACCGAGCGCCATTTGCTGTACGTCGCCTGCACCCGTGCCCGTGACCATCTGCTCGTGACGAGTACCGCACCGGCGTCGGAGTTTTTGGATGACATGACTCGATTATTTGCCGGTTCTAAGTAGTGTGCCGTTGACGAGTAGCTACTGGTAGGTAGTTGGCAGAAGCTCGAAACAACTTAAACCTAACTGCTTAAGATCAACAAAGAGTATACGCTGTCAAGGAGGAAAGGCCATGCTTTTGGAAGAAGTTGTCATTAAGAACTTTTGCTCATGCAGCGATCTGTCACTTCCTCTAAATCGCTTCAACCCCATAATCGGGTGCAACAATTCCGGTAAGTCTAATGTCCTAAGGGCGATCAATTGGCTATTGCGGAAATCTGTTCTGCCTTTATCTTCCTTTTTTGATGTAACCCATCCCGTGATAGTTGAAGGGCAAATATCCGGGGTTAATATTCAGCTACTCCCTCAGAACCAACAAAATCAGATTAGCCAATACATCGTATCTGATAAGCTAAGATTTCGAAGGCGGCAGGATTCACCCTCCTCGACTGCTGCACAGATTAAGATTGACATTTTTGACCAGGGCGGCGATCAATGGGTTACAAACCCGACAGGTCTCGACAATGCGATAGGCGTTTTGTTTCCTGACCCCCTCTACATTGAGGCTATGGAGGATGCCGCTGAGGATGTTAGTCGCTTCACAGCTAAGAACACTATTGGTGAGCTACTTAAGTACACCATAGGCCAGATTCGCAGCAATAATGCAGTAGCGATGCAGAACATAGACACAGCACTTCGGCAATTAAGTGACCATCTCAACGGTCCCGCACGAATCCAGGAACTCAGCACGCTAGAGAGCGATGCCAGCCAAGCTGTTGGTGAATTCTTTCCAGGGCTACTCCTTCATCTCAACATCCAATCTCCGCAACTGGATGACCTTGTTAAAGGAGCCACAGTTTCGCTTTCAGATCGTCCTGGATCGCCTCGCCCATTCACATCGTTTGGGCATGGAGCACAGCGTGCTGTGCAGATGGCACTCATTAAGCTACTCGCAGCAAACATCAATCAAAATGGAGGCAACGGGGCAACAATAATTCTGCTAATTGACGAGCCTGAACTATACTTGCATCCCCAAGCCATCGAGTTACTACGAGAAGCGCTGAAGACTCTCTCGGATCAAGACTTTCAGGTGATCTTCTCGACCCACTCGCCTTTGCTGTTAGGGAGGAGTGACGCGCTAAACTCTACTCTAATGTACAAGGGCACGAACGGCGCAACGGCTGCACGGACAAAGCTTGCAAATGCAGCGCAGGCTATCGCAAACAATCCACACCAAGCTAGCGCCATATTCGCACTGCAAAACTCCACATACCTGCTGTTTGCTGAAAAGGTGTTAGTCGTCGAGGGTAAAACGGAAAAAATGATTCTTCCAGAAGTGTACGAGGTGCTTAAGGGCAAATCCTTGGCCTACGACAAAGCGTGTATAGTGGAGGCGCATGGCAGCAAGTCCATATTTCCTATGCTCACTGTGTTGCAAAGCGTAGGGTATGCACCAAAAGCAGTTGTTGATTTGGATTTTGTTTTTAGGGTGGCACCCGGAGTTGGCATTATTGACATTACCAATGCAGATTACATCGCGTGCCTGAACTGGTTTGCGGCAAACCATACGGCGCAAGGATTTTTCCTCGGGCCTGATGGGTTTCCCGCAAAGAACGACGGGGCTGGATTAGCATCTCGGATTCCACCTGAAGAAGCTTTCGAATTGATGGCATCTCAGATGCAACGGGAGGTAGCGGGATTAGTTCTACCTCTCCAGCAGAATAACAACATTTGGGTGTGGTCGAAAGGAGCAATTGAAGCGCACCTAGGTATCGCTAAGGATGACCAAGACCGGATTGCTTTTCTGTCAACGATGAAGCAGTCGGGGAATGTTAGCCATGCAGCACAGCCCCAGGACATTCAGAACTTTATCGCGTGGCTTTAGGCGTTTGAGTGATTGACCGTTCGCGTGCAGACACAGCCCGATTACCCTCGTTATTTTGATTGACCGAGGTGGAGACTCTCAGTCCGCGCCCCTTCTTGCTCCGCGCCTCTTTAGTGCGTCCATCCACTCCACCTCGATCCCACAGGGTGCTCCGGCACTTTTTGCTGGCACAAAGCGTCGGATGCTCGACCGAGGGAATCCAGACGTGTCCACAGACATCGCAAACCGCCACGCGCATCATTTTCCATCCCATGGACGCGATTATACATAAAATGCCCCGCGCACAGAAAACAGCTAAATTCTCACTCCTCTCCGTGTGTAATATGTACTTTGGACAGTATGCGTATCGAGCATAGTACCTGCAAGAAGTAGCACACAGCGACTTTCATCACCTTCCAGCCCATGCCCGAGATTATACATAATGACCATTGCGCAGAATAACAGTTGACTTTTCACTTCTCTCCTTGTATATTATGCTTAATGGGCATAGTGCGTATCAGGCATAACGTTAAAGAATGCCGCCAACGATGAAATCAGCCAGGTGCGGCCAATCGTTGAACCGTCCAAAACCCTGCTGGACAGCATCAGGAGGCACCTGTGATTAAGAAATGTGCGATCTACGCCAGGGTAAGCACCCCCGACCAGTGC
>Ga0182014_10007508_pt1 | contig 11407 bp, 12 predicted proteins | sample 612S2DmetaG_FD_120489 | JGI IMG/M metagenome (GOLD analysis project Ga0182014, IMG submission 120489) | Permafrost microbial communities from Stordalen Mire, Sweden - 612S2D metaG | ecosystem: Environmental > Terrestrial > Soil > Wetlands > Permafrost | place: Sweden: Stordalen | collected... | reverse complement strand
GCCGCCCACCGCGATGAGGTGGCCCGCACCGTGCGGCGGGTGGTCGACAAGCTGCTGCATGCGCCAACCGTGCGGATCAAGCAGCTGGCCAGCGCACCCGGGGGCGACAGCTACGCCGAGGCGCTGCGTGAACTGTTCGAGCTCGACCAGACCTCTGTCGACGCCGTCGCCACTGCGGGCGAATTGCCCCTTGTGCCAACCGATTCCGCTGAGTAACCGCTTGTCCGACGTGATCCGGATCGGTACCCGGGGCAGCTTGCTGGCCACCACCCAAGCCGGTGGCATCCGAGATGCCCTGCACGCCAACGGCCATCGGGCCGAGTTGGTGATCATCAGCACCGAGGGCGACCGGTCATCGGAGCCGGTCGCCGACATCGGCGTCGGGGTGTTCACCGCCGCGTTGCGGGAGGCCATCGAGGACGGCCGGGTCGACGTTGCGGTGCACTCGCACAAGGATTTGCCGACCGCCGACGATCCGCGGTTCGTGATCGCCGCCATCCCGCGACGGGAGGACGCCCGCGATGCGTTGGTGGCCCGCGACGGGCTGGTGCTGGGAGAGCTGCCAACCGGCGCAATAGTGGGCACCTCGTCGCCCCGGCGGGCCGCGCAGCTTAGAGCACTGGGTCTCGGTTTGGAAATTCGCCCCCTACGAGGCAACCTAGATACCAGGTTGAACAGGGTAAGCAATGGTGATCTGGACGCGATCGTGGTTGCCCGGGCGGGTCTGACCCGGCTGGGTCGTCTTGATGACGTCACCGAGACGCTGGAGCCGGTACAGATGTTGCCGGCGCCGGCTCAAGGAGCGCTCGCCGTCGAGTGTCGCGCTGGGGACACCCAACTGGCGGCACTGCTTGCAGAGCTTGACGACGCCGACACCCGCGCGGCCGTCACCGCCGAGCGTGCCCTGCTCGCCGAACTGGAGGCGGGTTGCTCCGCGCCGGTGGGGGCCATCGCGGAGGTGGTCGAATCCATCGACGAGGACGGCCGCGTCTTCGAAGAACTGTCGCTGCGTAGCTGTGTGGCGGCGCTGGACGGATCCGACGTGATCCGCGCGTCCGGTATCGGCAGTCCGGATCGGGCACGAGAGCTCGGGCTCTCGGTGGCCGCCGAGCTGTTCGAACTGGGGGCACGGGAACTCATGTCGAGTGCGCGGCAATAAGTCCGCGCGCGAAAACGAGGTAGGAGCGACGATGACGACGCGAGGGCGTAAGGCGAGGGCCGGCCGCATCATGTTCGTGGGCGCGGGTCCTGGCGACCCGGGGCTGCTGACGACGCAGGCCGCTGCGGTGCTGGCGAATGCCCCCCTGGTGTTTATTGACCCCGACGTGCCCGAGCCGGTGCTGGCGTTGATCGGCAAGGACTTGCCGCCAGTGTCTGGGCCTGCGCCGGCCGAGCGGGCTGCGCCGTCGGACAACGGAGCCACCGAGGGGGCGCCGGCCGGCGCTGCCGAACAGCCCGCCGCCGTGGTGTCGGTGGGACCCGACATCCGGCCCGCTTTGGGCGATTCGGCCGAGGTGGCCAAAACGCTGGTCGCCGAGGCGCGTGCCGGGGCTGACGTGGTGCGGCTGGTGGCCGGCGATCCGCTGTCGCTGGATTCGGTGATCACCGAGGTGAACGCCGTGGCCCGCACGCATTTGCACTTCGAGATCGTGCCGGGCCTGGCGGCCAGCGACGCAGTGCCGACCTATGCGGGGCTGCCGCTGGGCTCGTCGCACACCGTTGCCGACGTGCGCGGCGACGTGGACTGGGGGGCGCTGGCCGCCGGCCCGGGCCCGCTGATCCTGCAGGCCACGTCCTCGCACGTGGCCGACGCGGCGCGCACGCTGATCGAGTACGGGCTCGCCGACACGACCCCGTGCGTGGTGACGTCCTCCGGAACCACCTGCGCGCAGCGCTCGGTGGAGTCGACGCTGGGCGGGTTGACCGATTCCACCCTGCTCGTCGGCTCAGATGGCGCCGCACCTGCACCGGTGGTGGTCACGATCGGCAAGACGGTGGCCAACCGGGCCAAGCTGAACTGGTGGGAGAGCCGCGCCCTGTACGGCTGGACCGTGCTGGTGCCGCGGACCAAGGACCAGGCCGGCGAGATGAGCGAGCGGCTCACTGCGCACGGCGCGCTGCCCATCGAGGTTCCGACCATCGCCGTCGAGCCGCCGCGTAGCCCCGCGCAGATGGAGCGCGCGGTCAAGGGTCTGGTCGACGGCCGCTATCAGTGGGTGGTGTTCACCTCCACCAACGCGGTGCGCGCGGTGTGGGAGAAGTTCGGCGAGTTCGGTCTCGACGCCCGCGCATTCTCCGGGGTGAAGATCGCCTGCGTCGGTGAATCGACCGCCGACCGGGTCCGTGCGTTCGGGATCAGCCCCGAACTGGTTCCCTCCGGTGAGCAATCGTCGCTGGGCCTGCTCGACGAATTCCCGCCCTACGACAGCATTTTCGACCCGGTGAACCGGGTGCTGCTGCCGCGCGCCGACATTGCCACCGAGACGCTGGCCGAGGGCCTGCGCGAACGTGGCTGGGAGATCGAGGACGTCACCGCGTACCGGACCGTGCGGGCTGCCCCGCCGCCGGCGGCCACCCGCGAGATGATCAAGACCGGTGGTTTCGACGCGGTGTGCTTCACGTCCAGCTCGACGGTGCGCAACCTCGTCGGCATCGCCGGCAAGCCGCACGCGCGCACGATCGTCGCCTGCATCGGTCCCAAAACCGCGGAAACCGCAGCCGAATTCGGTTTGCGGGTCGACGTCCAACCCGAAACGGCCGCGGTCGGCCCGCTGATCGAGGCGCTGGCCGAGCACGCCGCCCGGTTGCGCGCCGAAGGTGCGCTGCCTCCACCGCGTAAGAAGAGCCGCAGGCGCTAGTGGCGATCGCAAGCGCAGCGGGTCGCCACCGGAGGATCTAGCCGTGTACCCCCGGCAACGCCCGCGTCGGCTCCGCTCGACCCCGGCGATGCGCCGGCTGGTTGCGCAAACGTCGCTGGAGCCGAGGCATTTGGTGTTGCCGATGTTCGTCGCCGACGGCATCGACGAGCCGCAGCAGATCGCCTCGATGCCAGGCGTCGTGCAGCACACCCGCGACTCGCTGCGCGCTGCCGCGGCCGACGCGGTGACAGCCGGGGTGGGCGGGCTGATGCTCTTCGGCGTGCCGCGCGCCGAGCACAAGGACGCTGCCGGGTCGGCCGGCTCGGATCCCGACGGGATCCTCAACGCCGCGCTGCGCGATCTGGCCAAGGACCTCGGCGACGCCACCGTGCTGATGGCCGATACCTGCCTGGACGAATTCACCGACCACGGCCATTGCGGCGTGCTCGATGAGCGCGGCCGGGTCGACAACGACGCCACCCTGAGCCGTTATGTGGAACTTGCTGTGGCACAGGCAGATTCGGGTGCTCACGTGGTAGGCCCGAGCGGGATGATGGATGGCCAGGTCGGCGCGATCCGCGACGGCCTGGACGCCACCGGCCACACCAACGTGGTGATCCTGGCCTATGCGGCCAAGTTCGCGTCGGCGTTTTACGGTCCGTTTCGTGAGGCGGTGAGCTCCAGCCTGTCCGGCGACCGACACACCTATCAGCAGGAGCCGGGCAACGCCCGTGAGGCGCTGCGCGAAGTGCAGCTGGATCTCGACGAGGGGGCCGACATCGTGATGGTCAAACCCGCATTGGGCTACCTGGACGTTGTGTCTGCCGCGGCCTCGATCTCGCCGGTGCCGGTGGCCGCCTATCAGGTGTCGGGGGAGTACGCGATGATCGCTGCCGCCGCCGCTAACGGGTGGATCGACGAGCGCGCCGCGGCGCTCGAGTCGTTGACCGGCATCCGGCGCGCCGGTGCCGACATCGTGCTGACCTACTGGGCCGCCGGCGCGGCCAACTGGTTGTCGTGACGGGTCCCGTCGCGCAGGGGCCGCCGACCGGGCCGCAGCCGCCGAACCGGCCGGTCGACGTCGACACCGGCTTTTGGTTGTGGCTGGTGGCGTTGCCGCTGATGGTGATTGGCTACGTCGCCGACGTGGTCGGCTCGTCGAACGGGCGCGTATCGGCGCCGCTCTACGTCGCCGCGGGGCTTTTCACCACGGCGTTGTGCGCGATCGTCGTGACCTTCCTGATCCTGATGCGGGCCGGTTACCGCTGGGCCCGAACCGTGTTGACCGGCGGCGCCATTGCCACCGTCGTCTACGTCGGGACCCGGCTGTTCACGGTGACCTGGCCGCCGGCGTTCGCCGTGGCGTGTGGCATCGCCGGCATCACCGGATCGGTGCTGATCGCCGGGGGGATGTTCTTGTTGCACCGCAGCGACGCGCACGACTACTTCACCAGGTGAGATCGCGAATAAGCGAGGTTGGAACACCCCGCCGACTCCGACGCCCAGACCCGCCGAGCGGTGGTGACCCCAGGTGGTTTGGCCTCCGGGCCAGCAGGGGATGATGTCTGACGTGACGGCAGGCACAGATACTGAGGCCGCACCGCTCTTTCGCGAGGTCGGTGCCAGCTGGTACTGGCTGCTGGCCGGCCCGGTGTCGGCCGGGGTCATGCTGTGGATCGAAAGATCCAACGGCTTCGGCTGGCAGCTCCCGGTTCCGCTCTTTTTTCTGCTGGTGTTGACCAGTTTCATTGCGCTGCAGGTCAAGGCGGCACGCATCCACACGTCGGTTGAACTGACCGCGCAGACGCTGCGCCAGGGCACCGAAACCATCCGGGTGGCTGAAATCGTCAAGGTGTATCCGGAAGCCGACCACCCGCTGACATCCAAAAAGGACCTGGAGCGTTGGCAGTCCGCCCGCGCGCTCGGCGAACTCGTCGGGGTGCCCAAGGGCCGGGTCGGCATCGGTCTGCGGCTCACCAGCGGCCGCACCGCCCAAGCCTGGGCGCGTCGACACCGGCATCTGCGCAACCTGCTGACCCCCTTGGTCGAGGAGCGGGTCGGGCCGAACGAGCTACCGCCTGATCCGCAGGGCGGCGACGACGGATCAGGCTGGTAATGGCACGTTTGCGCGCCGTCATCGAGCTCGTGATCGCCTGCGCCGCCGCGGTGGGCTGTGCGATCAGCTGGTCGGCGGTGCGTTCCACCGTGGCCGTCGCACCCGTCGCCGCCGGCCAGCCGGTGACCACGTCGGTGGCCTATGACCCGCTGCTGCTGCTGGTGACCCTGTTGCTGGCGACGGCCGCCGGGATGCTGGCGGTGGTCGGCGTCGCGCGGCTGCGGCGGGCCGGCCGCCGAATCTCGGCATGACGACGACCACCACCACCACCGATCTCGAACTGCGCGGGATGAGGTACGCACACTGCGCACCATCCGGGTGAATCTGTTCTGGGCGTTCGCCTACAACGCGGCGGCCATCCCGCTGGCGGCGATGGGCCTGCTCAACCCGATGATCAGCGGTGCGGCGATGGCGTGTTCATCGCTGCTGGTGGTGACAAACAGCTTGCGGCTGAAGCAATTTCAGGACGTCAGCCAGGCGAGCTCGCCGGGCAGCTGCTGACGCCAATACGCCTCGTCGTGGTCGCCGTCGGTAAATCCACCCGCAGGGCGCGTGCGCAGCTGGGCGACGAATTGACGGGTGGCGGGGCAGAAGTTGTCGCTGGTGCCGCAGTCCACCCGCAACGGAATCGACGACAGCGCAGGCAATCCGAAGACCGAGTTATTCGTCCAATCTTCGTAACTGTCGAACGCCCCAAGAGTGCTGGCGGTGTAGGACTGATACAGCGCGGGGCTGATCGCGCAAATCCCGGCAGTGCGTTGCGGACCCAGCCGGGCACCCAGCAATAGCGCCCCGTAGCCGCCCATCGACCAACCAATGAAGCCCACCCGCGAGGTCTCCAGACCCATGCCCGCCAGCATCGGGATCAGTTCATTGAGCACCATCGAACCGGCGTCCTCACCCCCGGCCCGCCGATGCCAGTAGCTGTCGCCGCCGTCGACCGCGACCACGGCGAACGGCGGCCGGCCCGCCTTGACCAGCTCGGCGAGTCCCTGTTCGACGCCGAAACTCATCACCTGGTTGGCGTTGCCGCGCACCCCGTGCAGCGCGATCACCGGGCGCAACGGCCCGGTCTGGCCGGGGGGCCGGGCGATGATCCAGTTGGTCAGCACACCCCCGCGGGCGGCCGACACGAACGAGCCCGAAATCCGGGTCGGCAGTGGGCTCAGGACGGGAGGAGTCGGCGGCGCCGCCGGCTCGGCCGGATCGAATGGGCTGGCTGTTGCCGGTGTTTCGGTCGGATCCAGCAACGCACCCAATGCCCAGGCGCCCGCGGCGCCTGCGACGGCACCGGCACCAAGGCGCAGTGCAGCGCGACGGGAAAGCTCAGGCATGAGCGACATATTGCCGTCCGCAATAACAGCGCCTACCGAGGCACGCCGTGTCCGAAAGCAACATGGCGATCACATTTTGCGAACAACAGGCCTCTCAGTTGGTACAAAGTCCGAAATATGTAACACTGTTCCACATGACCGAGCTGACCCAACCGTCGGCGACCGAGACGACCGATGACGCCCTGCCACTGGGGCCGCAGTCGTTGGTGTGGCGCTACTTCGGCGACAACAGGATGTTCCTGATCGGCCCGCGGCCCGCCGTACTGCAGAACATGCTCGCCGAGCTCGGGCAGGGCGTGCTGGACCACTCGGTGTTCTTCAGCGACACCGCGGAGCGGGTCAAGCGCTCCCTACCGCCGATCTTCATGACCGTCTACGGCGCTGACGACGACAACGCTGGTCACCGGGTGCGTGATTTCCACCACCAGATCAAGGGCGAGATGCCCCCGGGAACAGGAAAAGCCGAGCGGTATCACGCGCTGGACCCCGACACTTACTACTGGGCGCACGCCACCTTCGTCGAACAGGTGCTCTACTTCGCCGACACCTTCGTCAGACGTCTCACCGACGCGGAAAAGCAGCAGATCTACCTCGAGTCGAAGACCTGGTATCGCCGCTACGGCGTCAGCGAACGACCGATGCCGGCCGACTACGACGAGTTCGAGCGGTACTGGGACCACATGCTCGAGCACGTCATGATCGCCCACCCGACCGCGAAATACGGTGTCGGATATGTGACTAAAGGGTTCCCCCGTCCCAAGGGAGCGTCGCCGCTGGTGTGGCGCATGATCGCGCCCGCATTCAACCGCGTCGCCGCGTTTCTCACCACCGGTGGCATGCCGCCGCGGGCCCGCACCCTGCTCGGTCTACCCTGGACCGACCGTCAAGAGCACCGCTACCAGCGTTTCGCCGCGGTGTGGCGATCGCGACCAGTCAACTGGGTGTGGGACCATCTTCCGATGCGACTGCGCTACAACGGTTTTGCCCAGGGTGGCTATGCCCGCTGACGACCCAGCTGACCCGGCCACCTGTGCGATCCTCGACGCCGCCGTCGTCGAGTTCGAACAGCACGGCTTCCGACGGGTCGCGCTCGACGACGTAGCACGCCGCGCCGGAGTCAGCCGCACCACCATCTACCGGCGCTTCGCCGGGCGGGACGAACTGGTCGCTGCCGTCATCGACCGCGAAAACGCGCTGCTGTTCGCCAACATCGCCGATGAACTGAAAAGCCGTAGACCGCAGTCGAATTACTACGTCGAGGCGTTCACGCTGTCGATCGTGCGGTTCCGGCAACACCGGGTGCTGACCCGGATGCTCGCCGACGAGCCCGGCCTGATGCTCGAATTGGCGCACCAACATTGGGATGCCGCCGTCGAGCGGATGGCGGCCGCGCTGCGGGTGATCTTCCCCGACGGCTTCGCCGAGCAAATCGGTGCTGACGCAATCGACGAGCTGGCCGACACCATCCTGCGTTACGCGGCGATGCTGCTGTTGCTGCCGACCCGCCAACCATTGGTCGATGCCGAGGACATTCGTGCATTTGCCACCGCGCACTTCCTGCCGAGCCTGCCCGCTGCACTGCGCGCCGTGCCGGTGTGAATCGAGCGAGGCGGTGCGCAGAGGTGTTAGCGTCCCGTCATGCTGCGGACCCACCAGGCCAGATGAGCGACGCGTCGCCGCTGCGCCGTGGGCTCTCGCAACGGCAGCTGAACATGATCGCGCTCGGCGGCGTGATCGGCGCCGGCTTGTTCGTGGGATCCGGCGTCATCCTCGGCGAGACGGGACCCGGTGCGTTCATCACCTACGCGGTGTGCGGGGTACTGGTCGTACTGGTGATGCGGATGCTCGGCGAGATGGCCACCGCCAACCCGTCGACCGGTTCGTTCGCCGACTACGCCCGGCAAGCGCTGGGCGGCTGGGCGGGCTTCTCGGTGGGATGGCTGTATTGGTACTTCTGGGTCGTGGTGGTCGGCTTCGAGGCCATCGCCGGCGGCGCTGTGCTGTCCTACTGGATCAAGGCGCCGCTGTGGCTGCTGTCGTTGATCTTGATGGTTGGCATGACGGCGACCAACCTGTTCTCGGTCGCCGCGTTCGGTGAATTCGAATTCTGGTTCGCTGGAATCAAAGTCGCCGCGATCGTGGTCTTCATAGGTCTCGGCTCGCTGTTCGTTCTGGGCGCCTGGCCGCGGCACAGCATCGACTTCAGCAACCTGACCGCCCACGGCGGCTTCTTTCCGAACGGCGTCGGCACGGTGTTCGGTGCCGTCTCGGTCGTCATCTCCGCGATGGTCGGCGCCGAAGTGGCCACCATCGCCGCCGCCGAAACCGCGAATCCCGAGCGAGCCGTGGCGCGGGCGACCAAGTCGGTGGTCGTGCGGATCGTGATCTTCTACCTGGGATCGGTGTTCCTGCTCGCGGTGATCGTGCCGTGGAACGCACACCGACCGGGCATCTCGCCCTACGTTGCGGCCCTGAGGGAGATGGGGATTCCCGCAGCGGGTCACATCATGAATGCGGTGGTGCTGACCGCGGTGTTGTCGTGCCTGAACTCGGGCCTCTACACCGCCTCGCGGATGCTGTTCGTGTTGGCGGCGCGGCACGAAGCCCCGCTGGAGTTGGTCAAGGTGGGGCGACGCGGAGTGCCCTTCGTTGCGATTCTCTGTTCGTCGGTCGTGGGCTTCCTGTGCGTACTCATGGCGTGGGTCGCGCCCGGCGCCGTGTTCGTCTTTCTGCTGAAATCATCTGGTGCCCTTGTTCTTTCGGTCTACCTTTTGATCGCGCTTTCGCAGATCGTGTTGCGTCGGCGGACGCCGCCGGCGCGGCTGCGAGTGAAGATGTGGCTCTTCCCGGGACTGTCGGTGCTCACGCTGGTCGCGATCGTCGGCGTGCTCGTGCTGATGGCTTTCGACCCGAGGGCTCGCATGGAGCTGTGGCTGGGCCTGCTGTCCTGGCTGGTGGTGTTGGCGCTGTACTTCCTGCCGAGGTGGCGGCGCGGGCCGGCAGAGGTCGAGCCGGCTGATAGGTCCGTGCCGCCGACCGGCAAGGCGAATCGAGTCTTGGTGCTGGCCAACAAAAACGTCTCCACGAGTGAGCTTTTCGATGTGCTGCGCCGAGTCGACGCGCGGCAGCGCGCCGACTACTTCATCTGCGTTTCGGTGAACCCGGTCGACACCGGGCAAGCCGAGCGCACCGGTCCGGTGTTCGTCCTCGATGCCACCGTCACTGCGGCCCAGGAACGGCTCGACGCCATTGTGGCCGCACTGCGCGGCACCGGGCTCTCCGCCGCCGGAGAACTCGGCGACTACCGGCCGCTGCCAGCGCTGGACGTTGCGGTGCGACGTTTCCAGCCCGCCCAACTGGTGATCGTCGAAGCCCGCTCATCGTGGCTGCGGCTCGGAATGGTCGACAAAGTGCGTGCGGCGTATCCGATCCCGCTCACCCACGTGGTGCCTGGCCAACGGTCGGCGAAGCTGGCTGCCGCGCCGGTGCGAGCGACCTGATTCAGCGTTGATGGGCGCTACACCGCAACTGCGCCAAGGCTTGTCGCAGCGACAGCTGATGATGATCGCCATCGGCGGAATCATCGGCGCCGGGTTTTTCGTCGGATCGGGTGTCGTCATCGGGAAAGCCGGCCCCGCCGCATTCCTGACCTACGCGCTCTGCGGCGTGCTGATCATCCTGGTGATGCGGATGCTCGGTGAGATGGCCACTGCCAACCCCTCGACCGGTTCGTTCGCCGAGTACGCCCGGCAAGCGCTGGGTGGCTGGGCGGGATTCTCGGTCGGCTGGCTGTATTGGTACTACTGGGTGATCGTGGTCGGCTTCGAGGCGGTTGCCGGGGCGAAGGTCATTACCTACTGGTTCCACGCACCTTTGTGGCTGCTCTCGCTGATGTTGATGCTGCTGATGACGGCAACGAATCTGTTCTCCGTCGCATCCTATGGCGAGTTCGAATTCTGGTTCGCCGGAATCAAAGTCGCGACCATCGTCGTCTTCCTGCTCCTCGGCGCGATGTACGCATTGGGGCTATGGCCGCATCGTCACGCCGACTTTTCCAACCTGCACTCCCACGGCGGGTTCTTCCCCAACGGTGCGCACGGGGTCTTCGGCGCCGTCGTGGTGGTGATCTTCTCGATGGTCGGCGCGGAGGTCGCGACGATCGCCGCCGCGGAAACCCCCGATCCGCAGCGCGCGGTTCAGCGGGCGACGAACGCGGTGGCCGCCCGTATCGCGATTTTCTTTGTGGGCTCGGTCTTTTTGCTGACGGTGATCTTGCCGTGGAACTCCGTGCAGCCCGGTTCGTCGCCGTATGTGGCCGCGTTGAAGCAGATGGGGATTCCCGGCGCCGATCATGTGATGAATGCGGTCGTGCTCACCGCGGTGCTCTCTTGCCTGAATTCCGGTCTCTACAGCGCGTCGCGGGTGTTGTTCGTGCTTGCCGCTCAGCGTGAGGCGCCGGCCCAGATGCTGAAGGTCAGCGGACGCGGGGTCCCCTACCTCGCGATCGGGTGTTCTTCGGTGGTGGGTTTTCTGTGCGTCATCATGGCCGGGGTCGCTCCGGGCACGGTGTTCTTGTTCCTGCTCAACTCGTCGGGCGCCATTGTGCTGTTCGTCTACTTGTTGATTGCGCTGTCGCAGATCGTGTTGCGTCGCCGGACGCCGCCGGAGAAGTTGCGGGTCAAGATGTGGTTCTTCCCGGCGCTGTCGATCCTGACGGTAGCCGGGATCGTCGGCGTGCTCGTGCAAATGGCGTTCGACAGCACAGCGCGTGTCCAGTTCTGGCTCAGCCTACTGTCTTGGGCTGCCGTCGTCGTGCTGTACTTTGTGACCAAACGTGTTGGCGCCCAAGCTCGCTCAGCTGCCTAGTTGGCCTTGGTCAGCAGAACCGCCTGCTCGAACGGCAACCTGCCGAAGACCCGCCGCGCCGCGCCGCTGACGTGCGGCGCCGCCTGCTCCTTGGTGACGGTCTGCGGGTTGCTGACACTGAAGGTCTTGCCGTGGCGGCGCATCTGCCCACCGCCGGCGGCATTGAGATTCTTCAGCCAGTCGCGGTCCGGGCCGTAGGTCAACAGGATCGCCACGCCCGGCTTCCCGTCGAT
>Ga0182014_10007506_pt1 | contig 11411 bp, 10 predicted proteins | sample 612S2DmetaG_FD_120489 | JGI IMG/M metagenome (GOLD analysis project Ga0182014, IMG submission 120489) | Permafrost microbial communities from Stordalen Mire, Sweden - 612S2D metaG | ecosystem: Environmental > Terrestrial > Soil > Wetlands > Permafrost | place: Sweden: Stordalen | collected... | reverse complement strand
GCGCCATCGAGACCGCGATTCGCAACTCTGATCTCGGGTTGAACCCCAGCAATGACGGCACCCTGATCCGGGTGGCCGTGCCGCAACTCACCGAGGAGCGCCGTCGGGAGCTGGTCAAACAGGCCAAGGGCAAAGGCGAAGACGCGAAGGTCTCGGTGCGCAACATTCGCCGCAAAACGATGGAGGAACTGCACCGGATCCGCAAGGACGGTGAGGCCGGTGAGGACGAAGTCGGTCGCGCGGAAAAAGATCTGGACAAGACCACCTCGCAGTACGTCACCCAGATCGAAGAGTTGGTCAAGCACAAAGAAGGCGAGCTGCTGGAGGTCTAGCGACCGCTCAGCGACCAAGTCTGTGGCAATTACCGATGCCGGCGCAGGCAGCCCGCCCGACGAGCCGGTGGAAGGGCCGCAGCAGAGTGCCAAGAAAAAATCCCGGGCAGGCCGTGACCTGCCCGCCGCGATTGCGGTTGGCCTCAGTATCAGCGCGGTTCTCGTCGCTACGTTGGTGTTCGCTCCGCGTGGCTGGGTGGTGCTTGCGGCCCTTGCAATTTTCGTTGCCAGCTATGAGGTGGTGCGACGGCTGCGTGAAGCCGGCTACGTGATTCCGGCGATCCCGCTGCTGGTCGGGGGGCAGGTGACCGTCTGGCTGACCTGGCCGTATCACGCTGTGGGCGCGCTGTCGGGCTTCGGCGCGACGGTGGTGGTCTGCATGTTCTGGCGGCTGTTCATGCCGGACGAAAGTAAGCGACACGATGCCCGGGAGGCTGAGGCCGGGGCGCCGCCGCCCTCGTCGAATTACCTGCGCGACGTGTCCGCCACCATTTTTCTTGCGGTCTGGGTGCCGTTATTCGCCTCTTTTGCCGCATTGCTCGTCTACCCGAAGGACGGCGCCGGGCGGGTATTTTGCCTGATGATCGCCGTAATTGCCTCAGACGTCGGTGGCTACACCGTGGGAGTGCTGTTCGGTAAGCATCCGATGGTTCCGACGATCAGCCCGAATAAGTCCTGGGAGGGATTCGCCGGTTCGATGGTGTGCGGGATCACCGCGACGATCCTGACTGCGACCTTCTTGGCCGGCAAAGCTCCGTGGGTCGGGGCTCTGCTGGGTGTGGTGCTGGTGCTGACCTGCACGCTTGGCGACCTGGTGGAATCTCAAGTCAAGCGTGACCTCGGTATCAAAGACATGGGTCGCCTGCTTCCCGGTCACGGGGGGCTGATGGACCGGATCGACGGGGTGCTCCCTTCGGCGGTGGCGGCCTGGACAATGCTCACACTGCTTCCCTAGATTCCCCAGGTTGCCCCGACTGGGCCGATACTTGAAAGATCATGGTCCAACAGTTGGTGTTCACCGAACCGCGCCGGGGCCGGCCGCCGCGGCATCTGGCCGACCTCGACGAACAGGGCCGCGCGGCCGCGGTCGCCGAGCTGGGCTTGCCGGCATTTCGCGCCAAACAGCTTGCGCACCAGTACTACGGCCGGCTGATCGCCGATCCGCGGCAGATGACCGATCTCCCGGCGGCGGTTCGTGATGCCGTTGCCGAAGCGATGTTTCCCAACCTGCTCACCGCGGCCCGCGACATCACGTGTGACGACGGTCAGACCCGAAAGACGTTGTGGCGTGCCGTCGACGGCACCACCTTCGAGTCGGTGCTGATGCGCTACCCGCAACGCAATACCGTGTGCATCTCATCGCAGGCAGGCTGCGGCATGGCCTGCCCGTTCTGCGCCACCGGCCAGGGCGGATTGGACCGCAACCTGTCCACCGCGGAAATCCTTGAACAGGTGCGCGCCGGTGCCGCGGCCCTGCGCGACGACTTCGGTGACCGCCTCTCGAACGTGGTTTTCATGGGCATGGGGGAGCCGTTGGCCAACTACGCCAGGGTGGTCGCTGCGGTGCGCCGCATCACCGAGCAGCCGCCGCACGGTTTCGGAATCTCGGCCCGTTCTGTGACGGTGTCGACGGTGGGGTTGGCTCCCGCCATCCGCAACCTTGCCGACGAACGGCTCGGGGTGACGTTGGCGTTGTCGCTGCATGCGCCCGACGACGAGCTGCGCGACACGCTGGTTCCGGTCAACGACCGGTGGAAGATCGCCGAGGCGCTGGATGCCGCGCGGTACTACGCCGACGTGACCGGTCGGCGGGTATCCATCGAGTACGCCCTGATCCGCGATGTCAACGACCAGCCGTGGCGCGCTGACCTGTTGGGTAAGAGACTGCATCGCGCGCTGGGGCCGCTGGTACACGTGAACCTGATCCCGCTCAACCCGACTCCGGGTAGCGCCTGGGACGCCAGCCCTAAGGCGGCGGAGCGGGAGTTCGTCCGGCGGGTCCGGTCGAAGGGGGTGTCCTGCACGGTGCGGGATACGCGGGGCCGTGAGATCGGGGCTGCGTGTGGACAGCTGGCCGCCGAAGGACGGGCGGGTAGCTAGCAGCGTGATGAACCGCAGGGGTGGCTCTATCGTCTGTAGAGCATGATCACTCGCTTTTTATCGCCCCTCAAGTTGTTTGCGGTGGCTGTCTGCGCTGCGGCCCTGATATTCGGGCTCGCCAGCCCGCCACGCGCGGAGGCCGCCGACGACCGTCTCCAGTTCACCGGCACCACCCTTAGCGGCGCGGGGTTCAATGGCGCCAGCCTGCAAGGCAGGCCCGCGGTGTTGTGGTTCTGGGCGCCGTTCTGCCCGTTCTGCAACGCAGAAGCTCCCGCCGTCAGCCAGGTGGCGGCCGCCAATCCGGGCGTCACCTTCGTCGGTATCGCGGCGCACTCGGATGTCGCTGCGATGCAGAGTTTCGTCTCCAAGTACAACTTGAACTTCACCAACCTCAACGACGCCGACGGTTCGATCTGGGCGCGCTTTAACGTGCCCTGGCAGCCGGCATACATGTTCTACCGCGCCGACGGCAGCTCGACATTCGTCAACAACACGACGTCGGCCATGTCCCAGCAGGAGCTGGCCGGCCGGGTGTCTGCTCTGACGCACTGATTCCGTGAACCAAGGTCTCATAGGTTTGGCCTTCGCCGCCGGGTTGGTGGCGGCGCTGAACCCCTGTGGGTTTGCCTTGCTGCCCGCGTACCTGATTCTGGTGGTGCGCGGGCAGCAATCCGGCGAACAGTTCCCAGCGCCGCGGGCATTGGCATCGATCGGCCGCGCACTGGTGGCCACCATCGGGATGGCGCTCGGTTTTATGACGGTGTTCGGATTGTTCGGCGCGCTGACGATATCGGCGGGCTCGACCGTGCAGCGCTACCTGCCTTACGTGACTGTGCTGATCGGCTTGGTGCTGTTGGTCCTTGGGGTCTGGCTGCTCTCGGGTCGAGAGCTGACGGCGCTGACGCCTCGACCATTCGGCGCGCGATGGGCTCCGACCGTTCGGCTGGGCTCGTCATACGGGTATGGCGTCAGCTACGCGATCGCTTCGCTTTCATGCACCGTCGGGCCGTTTTTGGCGGTCACTGCAGCTGGCTTCAGAGCCGGATCTCGGGGCGGTTCCGTCGTCGGGGGCGTCGCGGTCTACGTCGCCTACGTCGCCGGACTGACCTTGATCGTCGGCGTCCTTGCTATCGGCGCCGCGACGGCTAGCTCGGCACTTGCCGACCGCTTGCGTCGGCTCTTGCCGCTCGTCAACCGGATAAGTGGCGTGCTGTTGGTGCTGGTCGGGCTGTATGTGGGTTACTACGGCCTCTACGAGCTCCGGCTGTTCAGCGCGACCACGAACGCGGCCTCGATATCGCAGGACGCGGTGATTAACGCGGCCGGCCGCCTGCAAGGGCTGCTGGCGGGCTGGGTTCACCAACATGGCGCATGGCCGTGGGCCGTGGGCTTGGTTGCCCTAGTGAGCGGTGCTCTCGTGAGCGCTTGGTACAGCCGGTTGCGGCGCCAAACCACCGCAACCGTCCGCCGGGAGACCCCGGCACACGAAACGGTATGACCGCTACCTAATCCAGCCGCGCCGGCGGCCCCACAAGTCCCGGACGAGAACGAAGAGCGCCAGGGCGGCAAAGCCGATCAGGAACCAGTCCTCGACATGGCCCACGTGGTTGCCGCGCAGCATCGCCAGCAGGAACCCGAAGGCGAAAAGTCCGACGACGTGCCAAGTGCGGTAGTTGATTCTGCTCCAGCCCCAGGCCGCCGACGGCACCTCAGCGGGGTCGACGCCGGCGAAGTGTTCCACCTCTGTACTGGCCACGGCGATTCCTCCGGATCGGATCGACTTCTGATTGGTGATGCTCCGATATTCTGGCACATCCAGAGCGCCGCGGCGCTGGAGCGGGTCCGGGGCGGAAGTCATCCTGTTGAGATGCTTGCCGGGCTGCTATCAGCGCCTACACGCACGAAAAGTTGATGCGGCTGGCCGACGCGGCTCTCTGGCCCGCAGTGTCGACGGGCGGGCACAATGAGTAGGTGACGCATCCGACCGAAAGCGACGCCGGTCGTCGCCTGCGCGTGCTGGTGCTGGGCAGTACCGGCTCGATCGGTACCCAGGCGCTGGAGGTCATCGCCGCAAATCCTGACCGCTTCGAGGTGGTCGGTTTGGCCGCCGGGGGAGCGAACCTGGACACCCTGCTGCGGCAGCGGGCCGAAACCGGGGTCACCAACATCGCCATAGCCGACGAACGTGCGGCGCAGCTCGCAGGGCATTTCTTGAAAGAGGAAGTCCCCTTCCGCGGACCTGAAGCCGCCACCCGCCTGGTCGAGCAGACCGACGCCGACGTCGTCCTCAATGCGCTGGTCGGCGCGTTGGGCCTGCGACCGACACTGGCTGCGTTGCAGACCGGGGCCCGGCTGGCACTGGCCAACAAGGAATCGCTGATCGCGGGGGGGCCGCTGGTCCTTGCGGCGGCGCGGCCAGGTCAGATCGTGCCCGTCGACTCCGAGCACTCCGCGCTGGCCCAGTGTTTGCGCGGGGGCGACCCCGACGAGGTCGCCAAGCTGGTGCTGACCGCGTCCGGTGGGCCGTTTCGCGGCTGGGCTGCCGCCGACCTCGAGAGTGTCACCCCGGAGCAGGCCGGCGCCCACCCGACCTGGTCCATGGGCCCGATGAACACGCTGAACTCGGCCTCGCTGGTCAACAAAGGACTTGAGCTCATCGAAACCCACCTGCTGTTCGGCATTCCCTACGACCGCATCGAGGTCGTCGTGCACCCTCAGTCGATTGTTCATTCGATGGTCACCTTCATCGACGGCTCCACCATCGCCCAGGCCAGCCCACCGGACATGAAGCTGCCCATCTCCCTGGCTCTCGGCTGGCCAAGGCGGGTCCCCGGGGCGGCCGCTCACTGCGACTTCAGCACCGCGTCTAACTGGGAGTTCGAGCCGCTGGACACCGACGTATTCCCCGCGGTCGAGCTGGCCCGGCACGCCGGTGAGACCGGCGGCTGCATGACCGCCGTCTACAACGCCGCCAACGAGGAAGCAGCGGAGGCCTTCCTTAAAGGCCGCATTGGCTTCCCCGCGATTGTCGGAACCATTGCCGACGTGCTGCACGCCGCCGACCAATGGTCCGTTCCACCCGCTACCGTGGAAGACGTACTAGACGCGCAGCGGTGGGCCCGTGAACGAGCGCAGCGAGCTATCCAAACAGGAACAGCAACAGCGAGCCCCGCAGGAGTCTGATGAAAAGGTCTCCGGAATGGTTTGAGAAAGGTCCTAGCGCCTGATGATGTTCGCTACCGGCATTGTACTTTTTGCGCTGGCCATCCTGATCTCGGTGGCCTTGCACGAGTGTGGCCACATGTGGATCGCGCGCGCCACTGGAATGAAGGTGCGCCGTTACTTCGTCGGCTTCGGCCCCACCTTGTGGTCGACCCGGCGCGGTGAAACCGAATACGGGGTCAAAGCGGTTCCACTGGGCGGGTTCTGCGACATCGCCGGAATGACCCCGGTCGAGGACTTGGCGCCCGACGAGGGTGACCGGGCGATGTACAAGCAGCAGACCTGGAAGCGTGTCGCTGTGCTCTTCGCCGGCCCGGCGATGAACATCGTTATCTGCATGGTGCTGATCTATGTCATAGCCTTGATTTGGGGGCTGCCCAACCTGCACCCGCCGACCCAGGCGATCGTGGGCGAAACTGCCTGCGTTGCACCGGAAGTATCGCCTGGCAAGGTCGGCACCTGCACCGGCCCCGGTCCGGCAGCGCAGGCTGGCATTCGCGCTGGCGACGTCGTGGTCAAAGTCGGTGACACCAAGGTGTCCAACTTCGAGGACATGGCCGCCGCGGTACGCAAGCTGCACGGCCCCGTTCCCGTCGTCGTTGAGCGCGACGGTGCCCCGATCACCGTGTACGTCGACGTCACGCCGACCCAACGCTTCGTCACCCAGGGGCAGGGCGGCCAGCCCTCGGCCGCCACCGTCGGAGCCATCGGTGTCGGCGCGGTCCGGCAAGCGCCCACTCATTACACTGTGGTCTCCGCGATACCCGCGACTGTCCTGTTCACCGCCGACCTGACCGGCGAGGTGGGCAAGGCGCTGGTCACGATCCCGACCAAGGTCGGCGCGCTGGTGCACGCCATCGGCGGTGGTCAGCGCGACCCGCAGACGCCGATGAGCGTGGTCGGAGCGAGCATCATCGGCGGTGACACCGTCGATCATGGGCTGTGGGTGGCGTTCTGGTTCTTCCTGGCCCAGCTGAATCTCATTCTCGGTGCGATCAACCTGGTGCCGCTACTGCCGTTTGATGGCGGCCACATCGCAATCGCGCTGTTCGAGAAGATCCGCAACCTCATCCGATCGACGCGCGGAAAGGTCGCGGCCGCCCCGGTGAACTACCTCAAACTCATGCCCGCGACGTACGTGGTCCTGGTCTTTGTGGTCGGGTACATGCTGCTGACCGTGACCGCGGATCTGGTCAACCCGATCAGGCTTTTCCAGTAACTCCAAGCACCGCAGAGAACAGAAAGAAGAGAACAGTGACCGTTGGCCTGGGCATGCCGGAGGCTCCTGTGCCGACGCTTGCCGCACGGCGCTCCACGCGTCAACTGATGGTTCGCGATGTCGGAGTGGGCAGTGACTATCCGATCTCGGTGCAGTCGATGTGCACCACCAAGACCCATGACATCAACTCGACACTGCAGCAAATTGCCGAATTGACCGCTTCCGGCTGCGACATTGTCCGGGTGGCCTGCCCGCGCCAAGAGGATGCCGACGCGCTGTCCGTGATCGCCAAAAAGAGCCAGATCCCGGTGATCGCCGACATCCACTTCCAGCCGAAGTACATCTTCGCCGCCATCGACGCCGGTTGTGCCGCGGTGCGGGTGAACCCGGGCAACATCAAGGAGTTCGACGGCCGGGTTGGCGAGGTCGCCAAGGCCGCCGGCGATGCGGGCATTCCGATCCGCATCGGCGTCAACGCCGGCTCTCTGGACCAGCGGATCATGATCAAATACGGCAAGGCCACACCCGAAGCGCTGGTGGAGTCGGCGCTGTGGGAGGCCTCGCTGTTCGAGGAACACGGCTTCGGCGACATCAAGATCAGCGTCAAGCACAACGACCCGGTGGTGATGGTTGCCGCCTACGAATTGCTGGCCGCGCAGTGCGATTACCCGCTGCACCTCGGGGTCACCGAAGCCGGTCCCGCCTTCCAGGGCACCATCAAGTCCGCGGTCGCATTCGGCGCGCTGCTCTCGCGCGGTATCGGCGACACCATCCGGGTGTCGCTGTCGGCGCCACCGGTCGAGGAAGTCAAGGTCGGCAACCAGATACTCGAGTCGCTGAACCTGCGGCCCCGCGGGCTCGAGATCGTTTCGTGCCCGTCCTGCGGTCGCGCCCAGGTCGACGTTTATACGCTGGCCAACGCGGTCAGCGCCGGGCTGGAAGGTCTCGATGTGCCGCTCCGGGTCGCCGTCATGGGCTGCGTCGTCAACGGTCCGGGGGAGGCCCGCGAAGCCGACCTCGGCGTCGCGTCGGGCAACGGCAAGGGGCAGATCTTTGTTCGGGGCGAGGTGATCAAGACGGTGCCCGAATCCCAGATCGTCGAGACGCTGATCGAAGAGGCCATGCGAATCGCTGCCGAACAAGGCGTCGAACATAGTGATCACGGTCCGGAAACAACGACGAGCGGTTCGCCTGTTGTGACCGTAAGCTGATAGCGGACAGCTTCTTCAGTCGTCTTCAGTTGCCTTTTGAAAGCCTTTGGTTCGCCAGCACAGAGAGTTTCGCCAGATGTCGGCTCCGCCGATCTTTCGCCTCGTCGGCGACAGACGGGTGTCTGTGGTGCGCGATGCCGCCGCCGCGTGGCGGGTATTCGAGGACGACCCGGTCGGGTCTTGCATGGTCGCGGCCCGGGTCGCGGACCATGGTGTTGAACCGAATTCGATTGGCGGAGAGCTATGGACCCGGCGCGGGCCGGAGGAGTCGCTGTGCTTCGCCGGTGCCAATCTGATCCCGCTGCGTGGCGCGCGGGCTGACTTGAATGCATTCGCCGACGAGGCGATGAGCGGGACACGGCGTTGTTCGTCGCTGGTCGGTAGGTCCGACCTGGTGATGCCGATGTGGGAACGGCTCGAGCCGGCCTGGGGGCCGGCGCGCGACGTGCGCGACGACCAGCCGCTGATGGCACTCACCAGCCACCCGAATTGCGCGATCGACCCCGAGGTGCGCCAGGTCAGACCCGACGAGCTGGATGACTACCTGGTGGCAGCGGTCGACATGTTCATCGGCGAAGTCGGCGTCGACCCCCGGATCGGCGACGGCGGCCGCGGCTACCGCCGGCGGGTGGCGAGCCTGATCGCGGCTGGACGCGCGTGGGCCCGCTTCGAGCATGGGCAGGTCGTCTTCAAGGCCGAAGTGGGATCGCAGTCTCCGACGGTCGGACAGATCCAGGGGGTCTGGGTGCATCCCGAGTGGCGCGGCCTTGGCATCGGTGCCGCCGGCACCGCGACGCTGGCTGCCGTGATCGTCGGCACTGGGCGCGTCGCCAGCCTGTACGTGAACAACTTCAACGCGGTGGCTCGCGCCGCATACGCACGCGTGGGCTTCGCTGAAGTCGGCACCTTCGCGACCGTGCTGCTCGACTAACCGTTCTGCAACCGAAGACGTAACGGTCGGGTCTCGGTGTGTCTGCGCCGCCGCCAGTGCCGTGGTCTTAACATCAGTCACGATGGTCACAAAAATCACTGCAGCAACAAAAGCCACTAAAGTATCAAAAGCATCAAAAACCTCGATGACATCAGTGGCATCAGCAGTCACAGGCTTGCTGCTGGTCGCTGTCATCGCGCTGACCGGGTGCACGCCCCGGCTCGAAGGTCCGGGCCCGACGGCTGAAAAGTTCTTCCGCGCGCTGGCCATCGGCGACACCGCGACGGCCGCCCAACTCAGTGACAACCCCAACGACGCCCGCGAATCACTTAACGCGGCCTGGGCCGGTCTGCAGGCCACACACTTGGATGCCCAGATTCTTACCGCGAAGTACGCCGAGGACACCGGCACGGTCGCCTACCGCTTCACCTGGCATCTGCCCAAGAACCGCACCTGGAGTTACGACGGCCAGTTGAGGATGGCCCGCGACGAGGGGCACTGGGAGGTGCGCTGGGCAACCACCGGACTGCATCCCAAGTTGGGCGAGCATCAGACGTTCGCGTTGCGTTCCGATCCGCCGCGGCGCGCATCAGTGAACGAACTGGGTGGCAGCGATGTGCTGGCGCCGGGTTACCTGTACCACTACACCCTGGATGCCACTCAGGCTGGACCCGCCCTGATCGGGACGGCGCACGCGATAATCGATGTGCTGCATCCTTTTAACGACGCACTCAACGACCCGCAGTTGCTCGCCGAGCAGGCCAGTTCCTCGACTCGGCAGGTGGACCTGGTCACCTTGCATCCCGATGACAACGACAAGGTCTTCCCGGTAATTGGCAGACTGCCCGGGATCGTTGTCACACCCCAGGCCGACATTTTGCCGACCGACCCCCACTTCGCGCCGGCAGTCATCGGCCAAGTGAAGAAGTCCGTGATGGACCAACTCATCGGCCAGGCGGGCTGGCGGGTGGTCATCGTCAACCAGAACGGTGTCGATGTCGCCGTGTTACACGAGGTCGAAGGTTCGCCGGCACCGTCGGTTTCGATCACTCTGGACCGCGCAGTGCAGAACGCCGCTCAGCACGCGGTGGACACCCGCGGCGGCAAAGCGATGATCGTCGTGATCAAGCCGTCGACCGGGGAGATTCTCGCGGTCGCGCAGAACGGCGGGGCCGACGCGGACGGCCTTATCGCCACCAACGGCCTGTTCCCGCCCGGGTCGACCTTCAAGATGATCACGGCCGGCGCTGCCATTGACCGGGACATGGTCACGCCCAACTCGATGCTCGGCTGCCCGGGCCACATCGACATCGGGCACCGCACCATCCCCAATTACGGCGGCTTCGATCTCGGCGTGGTGTCGATGTCACGCGCCTTTGCCAGCTCGTGCAACACCACGTTCGCCGAGTTGAGCAGCAGGATGCCGCCGCGCGGACTGAGCCAGACAGCCACCCGCTACGGGATGGGCCTCGACTACACAGTGGACGGCATCAGCACAGTGACCGGATCGGTACCGCCGACGGTCGACCTGGCCGAACGCACTGAGGACGGTTTCGGCCAGGGCAAAGTGCTGGCCAGTCCATTCGGAATGGCACTGGTGGCGGCCACAGTGGCTGCGGGCAAAACCCCGGTGCCGCAGCTGATCGCAGGCCGGCCCACCACCGTCGAAGACTCGAACATCCCGGACACGCCGATCAGCCCGAAGATGATCGATGCGCTAAGGCCCATGATGCGGCTGGTGGTCACCAACGGGACCGCCAAGGACATCGCCGGCTGCGGTGAGGTGTACGGGAAGACCGGTGAGGCAGAGTTCCCGGGCGGATCGCACTCCTGGTTCGCGGGGTACCGCGGAGATCTGGCGTTCGCCGCGCTCATCGTCGGGGGCGGCAGCTCGGAGTTCGCCGTCCGGATGACCAAAGTGATGTTCGAATCGCTACCGCCGGGCTACCTGGCCTAAGCCGCGGCACGGCTATCCGGCGCCGGCAACGGTAAATTGCCAGAGTGGGCCGAACGATGGACTCGAACGAGGACTTGGTGGCGCTGCGGATCTCCGACGCCGACCGCAACGGCACCATGCGCCGACTGCACAATGCGGTCGCGCTCGGGCTGATCGACATCTCGGAATTCGAGCAGCGCTCGTCGCTGGTCTCACACGCGCGCACCCGAACCGACCTGGACGGGCTTGTCGGTGACCTGCCCGGGCCCGGTGCGATCGTCACATCCGCGACTGACCGGGTGGAACTGCGGGGCTGGGCGGGCTCGCTGAAGCGGCGCGGCGAATGGACGGTGCCCACCCGGCTGGCGCTGGTACGCCGGCTGGGTTCGATCGAACTCGACCTCACCAAGGCCCGTTTCGCGGGGCCGGTGGTGGTCATCGAGCTCGACGTGAAGTTCGG
>Ga0182014_10007504_pt1 | contig 11413 bp, 9 predicted proteins | sample 612S2DmetaG_FD_120489 | JGI IMG/M metagenome (GOLD analysis project Ga0182014, IMG submission 120489) | Permafrost microbial communities from Stordalen Mire, Sweden - 612S2D metaG | ecosystem: Environmental > Terrestrial > Soil > Wetlands > Permafrost | place: Sweden: Stordalen | collected... | reverse complement strand
CGGATGGTGCTGCCGCGGCTGGTGGAGATGGAGAGCGAGTACGGTTCGCTGACGCGGGGGATGCTGGCGGCGCACCGCAGGATGCGGGCCAAGGCCAAGGAGGCCGCGAAGAAGAATGGGGCGGGGAACGGCAACGGCCCGGCTCGGGCGAAGTCCAGTCCGGGGGCACGGAGCATCTTTACGTCGCTGCGGGGCGGGATGCAGCAGTTGGTCGATGCACTTGTCGCGCGGCTCGATCCGGGGTCGGTGCGGCTGGCTACCCCGGTGAGCGGGCTGGAGAAGATTGCGAAAGGTTGGAGGGTCGAGGCCGGCGGGGCATCGGAAGTTTACGATGCGGTGATTGTGGCCTCTCCCGCCTGGGCTGCGGGCGTGCTCCTGGGGCAGGTGGACGCGGCGCTGGGTGAAGAACTGAGCGCGATCCCTTACTCTTCTTCGATCACCGTCAATTTGATCTACGACGAGGCCAGGCTGGGCCGGCTGCCGGATGGATTCGGCTTCCTTGTCCCGGCCAGCGAAGGGCGCGCGATGCTGGCCTGCACGTTTGTCCATCGCAAGTTCCTGGGGCGCACGCCGCCGGGCAAAGCGGTTCTGCGGGCCTTTCTGGGCGGGATGAAAAATGAGGCCTTGCTGGCCGAGACGGACGCTTCGCTGGTGGCCACCGTACGCCGGGAACTCAGCGAGATTCTGGGCGAGGCCGTGGTTGGCCTGGGGATCGAGCCGGAACATACGCAGGTCTCGCGGTGGCGGCGGGCGATGGCGCAGTATGCGGTGGGACACCAGGGGCGGATTGAGCGGATTGCGGCGCGGGTGCCGGGGCTGCCGGGGCTGCGGTTGGTGGGGAATGCCTATGACGGGATCGGGATTCCGGATTGCATTCGGCTGGGACGGCGGGCGGCGAAGGAGCTGGCGGCTATAAGCGAGTCAGCAGGTCAGCTAGTCGGCGAGTTGGCTGGTTTTGGTGGCTTCCCACCCGGCATGTAGGTGGCAGCTCCTACCCGTTAGGCGAGTTATTCAGGAGGCTGGGAAGTATGCCCATGAATCTCTCAATCTTCATCTGGCTCATCTATGCTGTGTGGTTCCTCCTGGTGGCATACTTGACCGTTTCAGCGATCGGCGTGAAGAAGGAGCCGCAAGGGCACTTGTTGCAGAGTTATGGCCTCATGTTTGCCATTATTGCCGCGTTCCTGCTTCCACATCTGGCTATATTTCGTTTCGTCAATTTCGCGCCCCTGAATCCTATTGCAAGCTGTATCGGCGTGATTGTGTGCTTGGCAGGCATGGCTCTCCTGGTGTGGGCGCGTCAGCGTCTAGGCAAAAACTGGAGCCAGACTGTCTCCGCGAAGGTTGGACATGAGCTGGTAACGTCCGGCCCGTATCGCTATGTGCGGCATCCAATATACGCAGGGGGCTTTGTTGCGTGCGCCGGCTCGGCGATTACCTGCGGCGGCGCTTTCATTTTCCTTCTGGTCATTCTCGGCTCGCTCTTTTTCTGGCGGGTGTTCGCGGAAGAAAGGCTCATGGAGCAACAATTCCCGAGCGAATACCCCGGCTACAAGAAACGGACAAAGGCGTTGATTCCGTTCGTTTGGTGACCCGTAAACTCAGCACAGCTAAACTAGCGCTTGAGTCAGCTAGCGGCGCGGCTGAAGCCGCGACCTTTCAAAACAGCCGATCCTTGTTTGAGTCCCTCGCAATTATCGCGGGATGACTGGCAGGATTAGCGCGCTGGGATGTTGCTGGTCGTGGAGGATGGTGTTGGTGGCTTTCACGATGGTGGCGTCGGTGGCGGAATCTTTGCCCGTGTTGAGGTTGCGGTCGAAGCGGGGGAAGTTGCTGCTGCTGACTTCGATGCGGATCCTGTGGCCTTTGAGAAAGACATTGCTGGTGGACCAGAGATCGATTCTGTACTCGTAGACCTTGCTGGGGACGATGGGGCTGGCGGCGCTGGTGGATTCGCGATAACGGGCGCGGAGAATGCCTTCGGTCAGATTCAGCGCGAGGCCGTTGGGACCTACATCGACGAGCTTGGCGGTGAAATCCGTGTCCACAGCCGAGGATTTGGCATAAAGGTCTAGAGTTACAGGGCCGGTGACCTCGAGATCCTGTTCGAGGGGCGGCGTGGAATAGACGAGCACGTCGGGACGGCTCTCGACCTGCTGCTGGTCCCTGGGGCCGGGCGCAAGGTGAACGGCGTCGCAGCATAAAGGACCGCCCACGGTTGGAACCGGATTGGCGGGGTCGTAGAGATAACTGTCGGCGGCTTCAGAGTGCGCGGCGGAGGTGGAGAGGGAGCCGTCGCCTGAGGCGCTGTTGGCCTTGCCGGATGAGTGAAGGAAGTAACTCGTTGGTACGGCCCGCTGCAACGGCCAGGCGTCCTCATTGCGCCACTCGTTCTTGCCCATCACGAAGATCCTGACCGGCTTTTCTGTGGCAAATTTATTCTGCTTGCCTTGGAAAAGGTAGTCGTACCAGTCCAGAGTGATCTCGTTCTCATCAAAAGGGGCCTCGGGGCCGAAATCGACGGCGCCGACTGTGCGGCCCCAGCCGGAATGGCCGCCGATGGCGACCAGCAGGTGTTGCCCGTTGCGGGCCGCCTGGGTGCCGGCGTGGGCCTTTAACCCGATGTAATTGCGCAGCGAACCGCCCTGAAAGATGTCGTACCAGGCGGCGATGGTGAGCGCGGGAACCTGTATGTTCTGGTAGTTTTCCTCGATGGACCACTGCTTCCAGTAGCTGTCATAGAGCGGATGGTCGAGCCAATCGAGAAAGTAGGGCGCAAGGGCTCGGGTCAGGGCTGGTCCGTCTTGAGGAGTGGAGACGTTGAAGATTGGGTACTGCTTGAGGGGGAGAACGGCGCTGCCGACGAGGGCGTTCTTTGCTACCGCGACCTGCCGGTCGAGGGTGTCCTGGGCAAGCGAGGAGGTCCAGGACTCGTTGAACCACTGCTCGAATGCGCCTCCCTGGTAGGTCCAGTTTTCGTGGTAGTTGCTGGCGGTGACGACGGGGCAGATTCCTGCCAGATGGGGGGGATGGCCGATGGCGGCGAGCATTTGCGTGGCGCCTACATAGGAACCGCTGAACATGCCCACTTTGCCGTTCGAATTGGGCAGGGCGGCGGCCCATTCGACGGTGTCGTAGCCGTCGTCGGTCTCATGCTTGAAGGGGTACCACTCGCCCTCGGAGGCAAAACGCCCGCGCACATCCTGGACGACGACGATGTAGCCGCGGGCCGCGCCCTTCTGGCCGAATTGGGCGGTATTGTCCTTGTTATAGGGAGTGCGCGTGAGCAGGACCGGGAAGTTGCCTTCCGCGGCGGGGCGGTAGATGTCGGCGCGGAGGGTTACGCCGTCGCGGGTCTGCATGGCGACATTTTTCTCCACGACGATCCGCGCAGGCGGCGCGGCGGCCATCGAAGCACCCTGGCTCAAGGCGGAGACGGGCACCAGGGTGAATGCGCAAGCAAGCAGGCAAAGAGTCTTTTTCAGCATGGGTGGCGGATTCCTCGGCGGCAAAGGCCGAGTCCATTCTAAGGGCTTTGCGGGGTCTAAGGGTTTTGCGGGGTCTAAGGGTTTTGCGGCGCGGCTGAGATTGGTTCCCTTCCCTTTGTCGTGGCGCGATGGGGAGAACTGAGGCGACTTTGAGCCGTTCATGGAGTGTATTGTTACTGACGGGGAGAAAAATTCAGAGCGTGAGGTGCTCGAGTGCAGGTGTTGAATCGCAGGGGTTTTCTCAAGGCGGCAGGGGCGGCAACGACGGGAACGTTGCTGGGAGCAAGGCTGCATGCGCTGGCCGCAGTTCAAACCGAACCTGCCCGGCCGGTTGCGGCGAACGATCATATTCAGATTGCGCTAATCGGCGCTGGCGGTCAGGGCCAGGGAGATACGAAGGTTGCGCTGCGAGTCCCGGGGGTGAAGCTGGTTGCGGTGGCGGATTGCTATAACGGTCGGCTGGAGCACAGCAAGGAACTTTGGGGCGACGACATTCTTACGACGCGTGACTACGAGGAGATTCTGGCACGCAAGGACATCGACGCCGTGATTGTCGGCACGCCCGACCACTGGCATAAGCGAGCCTCAGTGGATGCTATGAAGGCCGGCAAGGACGTTTATTGCGAGAAGCCGATGATCCATCTGTATGCCGACGGGCCGGAGATGATTGGGACCGCACGCGCAACGAATCGGATCATGCAGGTAGGAAGCCAGCGCGTGAGTTCGCTGATCTATGCGAAGGCAAAGGAGCTGCTGGCCGCGGGAGCCATCGGCCAACTGAATATGGTAACCGCGCGCTGGGATCGCAATTCGTCGATGGGCGCCTGGAACTATACAGTTCCTCCGGATGCCTCGACGGAGAGTTGCGACTGGCCGCGCTTCCTGGGGACCGCGCCCAAGATTCCCTTCAATGCCGAGCACTTTTTCCAGTGGCGCAAGTGGAAGGCCTACGGCAGCGGCGTGGCCGGCGACCTGTTTGTCCATCTTTTCAGCGGCACGCACTTCATTACCGGAGCGCATGGGCCCACGCGCGGAATGGCCACCGGAGGGCTGCGCTTCTGGAAAGACGGCCGGGATGTGCCGGACGTGATGCTGGGCCTGTTCGACTATCGGGAGGGCTTCAACCTGAGCCTTCGCGTGAACTTTGTGGACGGAGGCGAAGAAAGCGAAGGGCTGATTTTCACCGGCTCGGAAGGCACAATGGAGATTGGCGGCAACTCAGTAAGCGTGACCCGCGTGCCAAGGCAAAAGGAGCCGGGCTACACCATTGAGTCCTTCACTGAAGCGACGCAAAAGCGCATTCTTGACGACTACCGGGAGAAGTACCCGCCCTTGCACCCCGAAGGAGAGCCGCCGCTGGGACTCGAGAAATATGTCGCGCCGCCGGGATACAGCGACAGCTACGACCACTTTAAGAATTTTTTTGCGGCTGTTCGGTCGCGCCAGCCTGTCGTGGAAGATGCGGTGTTCGGGTTCCGCGCAGCCGGGGCGGCGCTGCTGAGCAATCTCAGCATCGAGCGCGGAGCTATCGTCGGCTGGAATCCGGATGCAATGAAACTGGCGTGATGGTCAGGGCCTCAGCTGCTTACATGCCGCCTTTGCCGAGCAGGATGCCGATGCCGTAGGTTACTGCGCCTTCAAGTGCGCCGACGACGGTCATTTCGAAGCCGGAGGACCACCAGGAGCGAACGGTGATGAGGGACTTGGCGGCGCCGACGGCGAAGTGGGCGGCTAGCGAGATGACGGCGGCGGCGATGACGGCTTCAATCCCGGTCATGAAGAAAAAGGGAATGATGGGGATGGCCGCGCCGATGGCCGTCGACAGCGCGCCGGAGCTGGCCGAGACGAGGGGGTTGGAGAGCGCTTCCTCAGAGGAGCCGAGGCGCTCGCTGGCCAGGCCGCGGAGCAGTTGCTCGGGGTCGCTGGCGATGTGGTTGACCATGTGCAGGGCGTCTTCCTCGGGCAGGCCCTTGACCTGGTAGTAAAGAGAGAGCAGTTCGCGGGCCTCGGGGCCGTTCATCTGGATGGCTTCGCGCTCGCGGATGACCTCGGCGTGGTAGATTTCGCGCTCGCTCTTGGCGGCGAGATAAGCGCCGGAGCCCATGGAGAGGGCAGAGGCGATCAGGCCCGAGAGGCCGGCGAGGAGGACGTATTTGCTGTCGCCGGCGGTGGCGCCGGAGACGCCGGAGACGATGCCGAAGATGGCGCCGAGGCCGTCGTTGACGCCATAGATGGCGTCGCCGATCCAGGCGCCGGGCTGCTTACGGCCCTGGGCGCGCTTGGCCAGCATCTCTTCGAGAATGGCCTTGGCGTCGATCCTGGGGGCGCCCGCAGGAGCGGTGTAGTGACCGCGGATGAGCGATCCCAGCTCGCGGTAGTGGTCTTTCTCGTCTTCGATGACGTGTTCGAGGATGGCGATGGAGCCCTCGTCGCCGAGGGCCTTGAGTTGCTCGCCGTATTTGGCGATGTCGCGGCTTTCCTCGATTTCGAGGCGGCGGAGGGCCATGCGGACGCCGCCGGCGCGGTTGGCCAGCGAGTCGGCCTCGCCGTGGGCGCGGCCGGTGTAAACGGGCACGGGTCCACTCAACTCCTCGATGCGGCCCTGCCAGAGAGCGGCGTGCTCCCACTCTGCGCCGGCCAGGTGGCGCAGCACCTGTGCGCGCACCGGGTCGGTGTCGCGGTCGGCCAGGGCCTGGTAGGTGTGGTGGCCCTCCATCTCGGCTTGCCAGTTGCCCTCGAGGGCCGCCAGGACCTTCTTCAGCTTGGCGCTGCTCATCGCTTCCTTGGCCACAGTGTCTCTCCTAACGTTTCTATGAGGATACGGTATTCTTGCCCGATCCGTGAGCCCCTGCCGCAGTGAACGCGGCTGAGAAAATTGACGTGGGGTGAAAATGCCGGCGCGGAAGCGCGAGGTCTGGCGCCGATTTTCCGGGCGGCCGGTTCATGCCGTCACTTCCCCAGTGCGGGGCTTCCCGTATAGTGTTGTGTGGTGCAAAAAAAGCCGGGATTCCGGGGCAAATGTGAACCGACCGGGGTAAACCAACTGGCGGAAAATGCCGGCTGCCGGCCTGGGAATGTTCGTTTGCCCAGGACGAGACAACAGGCCCTCACCGGGCAAGCTTTTTTTGAGGAAGCGGGGAATCATCTCTTATGACTACGCGATCCACACGACCGGCGGCTCTCACGTCGCCCGGGTATCTTGTCCCATTCATTACGGTCACCGCACTGTTTTTCATCTTTGGGTTTATTACCAACCTGAACATGGCGCTGGTACCCCACCTGCGATCGATCTTCGATTTGCGCTACGGGCCGGCCATGCTGGCCGAGTCGGCGTTCTTCCTCGCCTACTTCATCTTCTCCGCGCCGACCGGCAAGCTGATCGAGACCATTGGCTACAAGCGGACGATGGTGGTTTCGCTGTTCATCCAGGTGGTGGGTTGCCTTCTCTTCGTTCCCGCAGCCAAAATGGTCAGTTTCCCGCTCTTCCTGACCGCAGTCTTCGTGGTGGGAGCGGGCGTTACCGCTTTGCAGACCTCGGCCAACCCGTATGTTTCCATCCTGGGGCCCGAGCATAGCGCCCCTATCCGCCTGAACCTGGCGCAGGCGTTCAACTCCATCGGCGGCGCCATCGCCCCGCTGGTTGCCGGCGCGTATATCCTTACCGATCCGGACAAGCTGGCCAGCAAGGCGAGCATTGCCAACACGGTGCGGGGGCCGTATATCGCGATTGCCGCCGGGCTGCTGATTCTGGGGCTTGCGGTGGCGTTCTCGCACCTGCCCGCGATTACCGAGACCCAATCGTTCCGCCCCGGCAAAGAGGGCGATGCGGTGCTGAGCCGCAGCATCTGGAGCTTCAGGCACACGGTTCTGGGGACGTTGGGCATTTTCTTGTATGTGGGTGTGGAAGTGGGCTTGGCGTCGATCGCGGTCAACTACTTCAAGACGCAGGGGATGAGCTCGCTTAAAACCGCATCCTTCCTGGTCTCGCTCTACTGGTTCGGCGCGCTGGTGGGCCGCCTGCTGGGTTCCTGGATCCTGACCAAGGTCAGGTCGGGAAAGCTGCTGGGCATCTTCGGCTTTGCCGCGGCCGCGCTGATCGCCGTCTCCATGTTCACTTCGGGAGAAGTGGCGATCTGGACGCTGGTGCTGTGCGGGTTCCTGAATTCGATCATGTTCCCCAACATCTTCACGCTGGGCATTGCCGGACTGGGACCGATGACGAGCAAGGGCTCGGGGCTTATCATGAGCGCGTGCGTGGGCGGAGCCGTGATTCCTTACCTGCTGGGCGCGCTGGCCGACAAGGTGGGCATTCAGCACTCGTTCGTGATTCCGGTGATCTGCTACCTCTATATCGCCTACTACGGGCTGTGGGGCTCCAAGCCGAAGCGGACGATTGCGGCGTAAGGTGGTTGGTTGTGGATTCAAGGCCCCTTGGCGCAAGCTGAGGGGCCTTTGCATTGAGAGCAATTACTCTTTGCCCTGCCCGGCCCGCCAGGCCTTGATGAACTTCCAGTGGATGTAGACGGAGTGGTTCAGGTGGAGGAGCAGGCCCTCGCGGCCATCGAGAAAGCCTAACCGGAAAAAGTAGTTATAGACGAAGGTTGCGGCGGGATTCAAAACTGCATTCCAGAGGAAGGCTGGCAGGGATTTGCTGTCGCGGCCTTTGTTGTGGAGTAATTGGGCGATCTCAGAGCTATAGCGGTTCATGTGCTCGAGATAGACGTTCATGCTGGGGTAGGCGTAGTGGAGCATGTCGTGCTTCAGCTTGCCGCGAGGGCCCTGAAACTGCGGAGTGCTGTGCGGGCCGACACCCTCGCTGAGGCGGGCCGCGCCGCGGCGGAAGAGGCGGAGCTTGCGGTCTGGATAGAAGCCTCCGTGGCGCATCCAGCGGCCAAAGACCAGGTTCAGCCGGGGAATCCAGTAGGCGCCGTATTTGGGTTCGCGTCCGTCGTTGCAGGCCAGGAGTTGGCGAATCTCGTCCTGGAGGCCGGGGGTGAGGACTTCGTCGGCGTCGAGGAGGAGAATCCAGTCGGAGGTGCAGAGGTCGAGGGCGACGTTTTTCTGTTCGCCGTGGCCGCACAAGACGTGGAAGAAGGTCTTGGCGCCGAAGGATTGGGCGATTTCCAGGGTGCGGTCCTTCGATCCCGAGTCGACGACGACGATCTCGTCGGCCCAGCGAACGCTCTCCAGGGTGCGAGGCAGGTTCGCCTCCTCGTTCATCGCAATCATGGCTACGGATAGGGTCTTGCGCATCGAACAAAGGATAAACCGGCTGGCCTCCGCGCGTATTCTGGCGTCACGGCTGGGCAAGGTTGGATGGAGCGGGGTGAAGCGATGAAGGTGCTGGTGTTTGGCGCGACGGGCATGGTGGGGCAAGGGGCGCTGCGGGAGTGCCTGCGGGATCCGGAGGTGGAACTGGCGGTCACCGTGGGGCGGACGGCGACTGGCGCGCAGAACGCGAAGCTGCGGGAGATTGTGCGTGGGGACTTGGGAGGCTATGCGGGAATTGAGGACGAGCTGGCCGGGTTCGATGCCTGCTTTTTCTGCCTGGGCGTGTCGTCGAGCGGGATGAAGGAAGCGGACTACGAGCGGGTGACGTATAGGCTCACACTGGCGGCGGCGGAGACGCTGAGCCGGGTAAATCCTGGGATGACTTTCATCTATGTTTCGGGAGCGGGGACGGATACCTCGGAGCGAGGGCGCGCGATGTGGGCGCGGGTGAAGGGACGGACGGAGAATGCGTTGCTGCGGCTGCCGTTGAAGGCGTACATGTTTCGTCCGGGGTTGATCGAGCCGATGGATGGGATCAAGTCGAAGACGCCGGTTTACCGGGTTTTCTATGGGCTTGCCAAACCGCTGCTGCCGCTGCTCCGGTGGGCGCTGCCGAGGGTGGTGTTATCGACGCGGGAGATCGGGCGGGCGATGCTGGCTGTGGCGAAGCGTGGCTATGAGAAGCGGATATTGGAAAGCAGGGATATACGGGCCGTGGCTGGCCGGTAGCGCCGGACGAAAGACCTATAAAAGACCTGTAAGAAACCATCTATAGTCATATCCCACCTGAGCCGCAAAATGCGCGGCGAAGGTGGGGCACCCGCCTGGTTCAAAAAAAGACCAAGAAAACGGGCAGAGCGTCGGACCGGGGGCGGCTTTTGATCGGCCGATCTGCTCGGGGTGGTTCTACGCCTTTATGAGCCTGACGGCTTCGCCAGACGCGCCGCCAAAAACGCGAAGGCGGGAAACGTCAGGTAGACCAGGCCGATCTCAGAGTAATAGCCGAGCGCGGTCATCTTCATGGGACCGTAGGCGAACATCGGGTAATCGAACGCAAGATTCATGACAAACCACAGCGTTCCAACTATCAGGGCTTCGCGAGCCGCCACAGGCCGGTTTCGAAAGTAGCGGGTGAGCAATGCTCCGGCGGTGAGGAGAACAACGAGACCCATCAGCGTGCCGAAGAGGGGAGCATTGGATTTCTTCAAGGGAAATGCCACAAATGAGATGGCGAACGGAATCAGCCAACTGAGGAGTCCGAGCAATACGGCGCGTTTCCAAAGGACCATATTTACCTCCGCGCCTAGAGTGTAAGCCAGGTTCCACTCCATGCATCAGGAAAGAAGATAAGGGCATTGTCGGCGTGGTAAAGTGGGAGTCCACGGAGGACAGGACGGATGGCGGCTGGAGTGCAGCTACCCGGAAGTGACGAGACGATCGACTTGCAGCAGCAGGTGGCGCGGTTGCAGGCGCTGCTGGAGGCTTCGCGGCAAGTGCATTCGACGATCCGCGAGGAAGAGGTGCTGGAGCGTGTGCTGCGGATCGTGATGCGGGAGCTGGAGATGGCTGGGGCGGCGTTTCCTTCGGCTGGGCTGGCTTATGGGGACGAGCTGAATGCCGGCACAAGCGGCGCGCCGGGTACACCCGGTTCTTCGCTGGCGACTTATCCGCTGCCCACTTATCCCTTGGACGACCGTGACGGCAGGCGGATGGCGGAGCTGGTTGTGGCGGCTCCCGGCGGTCGCGAGCTTACACTTTACGAGGCGGACTTTATCGAGGGGCTGGCGTTGCAGGCCGCGGTGGCTCTCGAAAATGCGCGGAACCACAAGCGCAATGTGGAGTTTGCGCGGGTGCAACAGGACCTGGATGCGGGGCGGGCGATTCAGCAGTCTCTGTTGCCGCAGAGGCTGCCTTCGATCCCTGGGTACTCGGTGGGCTTCCGCTCGGTTACCTGCTATGAGTTGGGCGGCGATTACCTGGATATTGTGGAGCAACCGGATGGCAGCCTGCTGATGGCGGTAGCAGATGTGGCGGGCAAGGGGTTGGCTTCGGCCATCATGGCTTCCAGCTTCCGCTCGGCCTTCCGGGCGATGGCGGTGACGGGAATGCCGCTGGATGAACTGGCGGCGCGGATGAACCAGCACCACTGGGCCGAGGGCGAAGAGGCGCGGCGGCGGTATGTGACGGCGATCTTTCTCAGGCTGCATCCGGAGGCAGGCGAGATCGAGGTGGTGAACGCAGGGCACAATCCTGGATTCCTGATCGAGCCGGGCGCGGAAGCGCACTTATTCGAGGCCGCGGGCACGCCGCTGGGGCTGCTGCCGGGGATGCGCTACGCGAGCGAGCGGCGTGGGTTTCGACCGGGGTCGCGGCTCTTGTTTTATACCGACGGGCTGACGGAGGTGTTCAAGGGGGATGAGGAGTTTGGTCCCGAGCGGCTTCTGGAGGAGTTTGCCAAGTGCCCGGACGAGAGGGCCGATGGTATTCTCGATGCATTGTGGGCGGCCATCGAAGAGTTCTCTGACGGCGGCTCGCAGTGTGACGACATGACCGCACTGGCGCTGTGCCGCCGGGCGGCTTCCACGGAGATGCCGGCATGAGCGAGTTCAAATCCGCCACGGTGGAGGTGCGGCTGCCCTCGCGGCTGGGATTCG
>Ga0182014_10007498_pt1 | contig 11419 bp, 10 predicted proteins | sample 612S2DmetaG_FD_120489 | JGI IMG/M metagenome (GOLD analysis project Ga0182014, IMG submission 120489) | Permafrost microbial communities from Stordalen Mire, Sweden - 612S2D metaG | ecosystem: Environmental > Terrestrial > Soil > Wetlands > Permafrost | place: Sweden: Stordalen | collected... | reverse complement strand
GTCGTGATCCAGATCAACGAAGCCCCGCTGGCGCACAAGATGAAGGGCGGCAAGACTTTTGTTGAGCGCGCCGCGGCGGCGAAGAAGTAACGCGGCGTTTTCTTCCTTCTCCCCTTGTGGGAGAAGGTGGCGCGAAGCGCCGGATGAGGGGTTCTATCCGCGCGGTCGGTGTATGCGGAGACAGACCCCTCACCCGTCACGAACGCGCTTTGCGCGTCCGTGCCACCCTCTCCCACAAGGGGAGAGGGGAAGGAGCAAGATCATCCCATGGACGCCCGCGACTTCATCAAGATCGGCATGTCGGCCGAGCGCATCCTGATCGTGCCGCCGGAGCGCACGGTCGGGCACTTCGTTCCGCATATGCCGATGGTCTATGCGACCCCGATGATGATCCTGGAAATGGAGATGACGTCGGGCGACGCCATCAACCAATATCTGCAACCCGGCTGGGTCACGGTCGGCACCGAGGTCGATATTCGCCATCTCGCCGCCACCCCGGTCGGGGCAACGGTGCGCACCACGGCGAAGGTGATCGCGGTGGAGCGCCGCGTGATCCGCTTCGAGGTCGAAGCCTTCGACGACAAGCGCCGCATCGGCGAGGGCCGCCACGCCCGCGGCCTGGTCAATGTCGAGAGTTTTACCAAGCGGCTGGGGACGGGCTGACGCTATGATCGCATTCCGGGGCGCGCCAACGGGTCCGCGCAAAGCGCGGCCCGATGACAGGCTCCGCGCGAACCTCAGATGTGCAATTGCACATCGGGGAATCTCGAGCGTATAACTTCTGGATTCCGGGTCCACGCGAAGACGCGTGTCCCGGAATGACGAGGCTGAATCGATTCGACAAAGCCGGGCGCGCGAAAACCTACTTCGCCAATTCCTTCGAGCGCCGCGTCGCCGCGGCGACCGCGCGGATCATGAGCGGCTGCATGCCGTCTTCCGCCATCAGCACCGCCAGCGCCGCCGCCGTGGTGCCGCCGGGCGAGGTGACGTTCTGGCGCAGCGTCGCGGAAGGCTGATCCGAGCGGTGCAGCAATTCGCCGGAGCCGGAAACGGTTTCGCGCGCGAGCCTGGTCGCGAGTTCCTGGGGCAGGCCGGCCTCGACGCCGGCGCGCGCCAGTTCCTCGGCCAGCAGGAACACATAGGCCGGCCCGGAGCCGGAGACGGCGGTCACCGCGTCCATCAGGTTTTCGTCGTCGACCCATTCCACCGATCCGGTGGCGCGCAGCAGCGCGTCGGCGACCGCGCGCTGCGCGGTGCTGACGTCGTTCGCCGCCACCGCCACCGTGATGCCGCGGCCGATCGCCGCCGGCGTGTTGGGCATGGCGCGCACCACGCTGCCGCCGCAAACCTCGCGGATCGAGGCAATGGTCGTGCCCGCCATGATCGACACCACAAGCGTGGATGGTCCTGCGAACGGTTTCAGGTCCGGCCCGGCCTCGCGGAACATCTGCGGCTTCAGCGCCACCACCAGGGTGGCGGCGCCGCCGATCTCCTTCGGCTTCGGATTGAGGCGAACGCCCTTTGCCAGCAGCGCGCGGATCTCTTCGGACGGGAAGGGTTCGATCACCGCGACATGCGCCGGATCGAGCCCGCGCGCCAGCCACCCCGTCAGCATCGCGCCGCCCATCTTGCCCGCGCCGGCGAGCACGATGGGGCCGGTGATTTGCGCGAGCACATCTGTTGCGGTGACTGACGACGACATTCGAATACTCTCTCGTCGTCCCGGCGAAAGCCGGGACCCATAACCACCGGCGGTTCTAGTTCATCGGGATGTTGGCAACAAGCGCTGTGCAAAACTCATCTGTCACGGCGTATGGATCCCGGCTTTCGCCAGGACGACGCGGAGTGTGTGGGAGCCTGTTCGCCTGAAACTCAGGCCTCGCCCTCGGTGTCGAACATCGCGGCACTCATGGCCTCGGGCGCGGTCTTGCCGGCCCAGACCACGAATTGGAACGCCGGGTAATAGCGCTCGCAGGCGTGGATGGCGCCGACCAGCATGGCCTCGCATTGCGCGGCGGAGGCGGTGAGGCCGCCGGGCAGCACCAGCGCCTGGCGGTACATGATCATTCCGGTGTGGGTCCAGATGTCGAAATGCCCGACCCACAATTGCTCGTTGATGGCGGCGATCAGCCGCTGCACCTCGCCGCGGCGCGCGGTTGGAATCTTCATGTCGAAGGCGCAGGCCAGATGCAGCGCCTCGATCTCGCCCATCCAGGTGAAGGACAGTTGGTAATCGGTCCAGTCGCCCTTGGAGACGATCGTCACCTCGTCTTCGCCGGAGCGTTCGAACGACCAGTTGTTGTCGGCGGCGATGTCCTCGACGACCGCGAGCGGATTGATCCGGGAATCGATGATGCCTTCGAGGAGGGACATGCCGTCTCGACCTTGCCTTTGCAAATTCAGATACAACGGTTGCAGATACGATGGTTGTTACGCACGCAGCAGACCTAGACGCGCCTGCCGGCCGCGCCGCTGCCAACTGCAATCCGTCGGGGTGCCCCGGGGCCTGCCGGGATCAAGTGATGTGATTTGCGGAATCGGCGCAACGGCGCCACGAATCCATCCACAAACAATCTGCCGCTCGTCCACAGCTCTTCTCTGCCGTTAACGATTGCGACGAGAACAAACCGGAATCGGATTCGCGCACTCCGAGTCCGCAGCATCGAATGCCCGTCCCGCGCGCCGGATTCGGGTGTCCAGATCGCCAGTTCCGCCGATCCGGCACAAGTCGAAGTGGGGCCTGGCCCTGGAGTCATGGGGGCATGCGGATTCCCGATGGGCAAGCGGCTTGCTGCGGGCGCGGCCGTTCGGCATAGTTCCGGACAGGCCGCCCATCCCGGGCGGCCGATGTTCTCAGGGCGGGGTGAAACTCCCCACCGGCGGTAAGGGTGGACAAGCCCAAGCCCGCGAGCGCCTCCCTCCCTCTGGAAGTTCCATGGGGAAGAAGGGTCAGCAGATTCGGTGTGATTCCGAAGCCGACGGTTAAAGTCCGGATGAAAGAGAACGGTCGCGGCAGCCGCACCCCTTGTGCGGCTGGTCGTTCCGTATGCCCTGATTCTGGTCCTGAAAGAGGAAAGCCATGAATCAGATGTTGCAAGATGCTCCCCAAGAAACTTCCCAAGATACTTCTCAAGAAACTTCTCAAGATACTTCTGAAGTAAACGACGACGGGATCGACCGTCCGCCGGTTCCCGCGCATCCGCGATTTGCAAAACCGCAGCGGGTGGCCTTCGTGCAGTCGGCCTGGCACCGCGAGGTGGTCGAGGAATGCCGCATCGCGTTCCTTGCGGAGATGCAAACGCGTCACATCACCAATATCGACGTGTTCGAGGTGCCGGGCTCGTTCGAGATCCCGCTGCACGCGCAGATTCTGGCCAAGACACGGCGCTACACCGCCATCGTCGCGGCCGGCCTCGTGGTCGATGGCGGCATCTACCGCCATGAATTCGTCTCCGACACCGTGATCAAGGCGCTGATGGATGTGCAGTTGCGTACCGAGGTGCCGGTGTTCTCCGCGGTGCTGACGCCGCAACAGTTCCACGAGAGTTCGGCGCATGTCGAATTCTTCCGCAAGCACTTCGCCATCAAGGGCGTCGAGGTCGCGGAGGCCTGCGCCAACACGCTGCTCAGCCTGGAACGGCTGCGCGGCCAGGTCGCGGCCGGGATCGCTTAAGCGCCACGCCGGCACGGATCGATCGTCATTTCCGCCGCCGCGTCCTTCGGATGCGGCGGCGGAAGCATTTTTGTGTCCCGCGGGCATCGCGCGGATACAAGGGAAATGCCGCGCTGCACGGTTTCCCCGGTTCGGTCCAGGCCGCGGATTGCGCCCGCCGATTCCTGCAACTCCGATTCCTGCAACTCCGATTCTTGCAACTCATTGTCATTTCTGCCGCCACGCCTATAAGCTCGGGCGTGGGAGGAGGCACGCCCGTGGAGACGGGCGGCCGAGACGATCATGTTCGAAGGACACGATCCCTATCTCGTCGCGCTCTCGGTGGTGATCGCGATCCTGGGAGGCTACACCGGCTTTGGCCTGGCGGCGCGAATCCGCGGCACGCCGGGCGTGAGCCAGCGCGTGCTGTTGTCGGGCGCCGCCGCGTTCCTGGCCATCGGCATCTGGACCATGCATTTCGTCGGCATGCTGGCCGCACCGATCCCCCCCGATGCCGTCTATCTGGTGCTGCCCACCATCGTCTCGTTCCTGATCTGCGCGCTGGTGGTCGGGGTTTCGCTGTTCTTCCTCAGCGTCGGCGAGCCGTCGCAGCGCCGCGTGGTTTCCTCGGCGGTGCTGCTCGGGGCCGGCATCGCCAGCATGCATTATGTCGGGATTCACGGCCTCGCCGGCCATTTCGCGATTCAACATGACGACGCCATGATCCTGCTGTCGATCCTGATCGCGATCGGTGCTGCCTATGGCGGCCTGCGCGTGTTCCTGGCCCGGCAGGACGGCATCCGCCTGATCGCCAGCTCGATCGCCTTCGGCGTCGCGGTATCGGGCATGCACTATACCGCGATGTACGGCATGCATTTCGTGCCGCAGTCGGAGACGACGCACCAGCACATGGCCGCGGGGCTTTCGGCGTCGCCGCAAATCCTCTCGGTCGCGGTGGCTGTGCTCTGTTTCGTCATCGCGGCCGGCTTCCTGTTGTCGCTGGTGCCGGATCCGCGCCGGCAGACCGCGGCGGCCGCCGCGGCCACGGCGAGCCCGATCGCGGAACCCGCTCCCGCCGCCACAGAAGCGGTGACGCTGGAACCGGGTGCCGCTGCGGCGCCGCGGCTGATGGCGGCACCGCTCGGCGGTCTCGGCCAGCCGCCGCGCGCGGCGCCCGCACCCCGGCTGCCGGTCGAGGGCGCCGACGGCACCCATTTCATCGATTCCGCCGACGTGCGCAGCGTGCGGGCCGACGCCCATTATACCAGGGTGCATGACGGCACCCGCGAGCGGATGTGCCCGTGGTCGATCTCGGAGGCCGAGGCTCAGCTCGATCCGGGCCTGTTCGTCCGGGTGCACCGCAGCCACATCGTGGCGATCCCCCATGTCAGCTTCGTGCGCAAGGAAGGCGACGGCGCGGTGATCGAACTCGACGGCCCGTCGCCGCACCGGGTTCCCGTCAGCCGCGCCAAGATCGCCGAGGTCAAGGCAAGGCTCGGGTTAGCCCGGCGCAATCATCACGCCTGAGGGCAGCATGGGCTGCTCTATCGTCGGCTTAGCCTGTCCCCAGAAGCATCCGGCATATTTCGTCATGGCCGGGCTTGACCCGGCCATCCACGTCTTGCCGCTGATAACGTCAAGACGTGGATGCCCGGCACAAGGCCGGGCATGACGACTCCCCAAAGCTGTGATGCGAACCAGAGATAGGTCGCGCGGCCTGACGCATTTCGTGCGCAGCTATCCGCAATTCGTGCGAATTTTCTCACCTTGTGACCCGGCGACGACCATCGCCTTGCCTGCGAACCATTCCCAGAACAGCCTCCGCCCCGACGTCTGCACTTAACAAGACGCGCATGGAGGAGACGATGATTCCTGGCCCGTTCAGCTATCACCGGCCTGCGACCCTGGCCGACGCGGTCAAGCTGCTCTCGACATTGGGCGACGAAGCCCGCCCGCTCGCCGGCGGCCACAGCCTGGTCCCGATGATGAAGCTCCGGCTTGCCACCCCCGAACATCTGGTCGACCTGCATGGCATCGACGGATTGAAGGGCATCCGCCGCGACGGCAACCAGATCGTGATCGGGGCGATGACCACCCAGCACGACCTCTTGGCGTCCGATGAAATCGCAAAATCGCTGCCGATCCTGCAGGAGGCCGCCGCGCTGATCGCCGATCCGCAGGTGCGCTACCGCGGTACGCTCGGCGGCAACGTCGCCAATGGCGATCCCGGCAACGACATGCCGGCGCTGATGCTGACCCTGGGCGCCCGCTACCGGCTCGAAGGGGCGAACGGCGCCCGCGAGGTCGCGGCCAGCGAATTCTACCAGGGGGCTTTTTTCACGGCCCTGGAGCCCGGCGAGATCCTGACCGCGATCTCGATTCCTGCGCCGGCCTCAGGTCACGGCTACGCCTACGAGAAACTGAAACGGAAAGTGGGCGATTACGCCACGGCGGCTGCCGCCGTGGTGCTGACGATGGCGGGCGGCAAGGTCGCTTCCTGCGCGATCGGCCTCACCAATGTGCACGAAACCCCGCTGCTCGCGACCGACGCCGCCAGGGCCGTCATCGGCACCAGCCTCGACGCGGCGACCCTGAAAAAGGCCGCCGCTGCGGCCGAGGCGATCATGTCGCCGGCCGCGGATGCCCGCGGGCCGGTCGAATACCGCAAGCATGTCGGCGGCATCATGGTGACGCGGGCGCTGCAACGCGCCGCTTCACGCGCAAGCTGAGGGAGGAACAACAATGGCAAAGACCCATGTGACCATGAAGGTGAACGGCGCCGAGGTCGAAGGCCTCGTCGAACCCCGCACATTGCTGGTGCATTTCCTGCGCGAGAATCTCTCGCTCACCGGCACCCATATCGGCTGCGAGACCACCCATTGCGGCGCCTGCACCGTCGATCTCGACGGCATGAGCGTGAAGAGCTGCACGGTGTTTGCGGTGCAGGCGCAAGGCGCCGACATCCTGACCATCGAGGGCGTCGCCAATGCCGACGGCTCGCTGTCGGCGCTGCAGGAAGGCTTTCGCATGATGCACGGGCTACAATGCGGTTTCTGCACCCCGGGCATGATCGTGCGGGCGCAACGGCTGCTGCAGGAGAACCCGCGGCCATCCGAGGAAGAAATCCGGATGGGCATTTCGGGCAATATCTGCCGCTGCACCGGCTACCAGAACATCGTCAAGGCGATCCAGTACGCCGCCGACAAGATCAACAACGTCGAATTCAAGGAGGCCGCGGAATGAACGATCTCACTCCCACGCGGGAACAACGCGAAGCAGCCCTCGAAGGCATGGGCTGCAAGCGCAAGCGGGTCGAGGACATCCGCTTCACGCAAGGCAAGGGCAATTACGTCGACGACCTGAAACTGCCGGGCATGCTGCACGGCGACTTTGTCCGGTCGCCGCATGCCCATGCGCGGGTCAAATCGATCAACTCGGAAGAGGCGCTGAAGGTCCCCGGCGTGCTGGCGGTGATCACCGCCGAAACGCTGAAGACCGTCAACCTCGCCTGGATGCCGACCCTGGCCGGCGACGTGCAGATGGTGCTGGCCGACGGCAAGGTGCTGTTCCAGAACCAGGAGGTCGCCTTCGTGGTCGCCACCGACCGCTACGCCGCCGATGACGGCATCAACAAGGTGGTGGTCGAATACGAGGCGCTGCCGGTGGTGATCGATCCGTTCAAGGCGATGGACAAGGACGCCCCTGTGCTGCGTGAGGATCTCGCGGGCAAGACCACGGGCGCGCACGGGCCGCGCAAGCATCACAACCACATCTTCGAGTGGACCGTGGGCGACAAGGATCTCACTGACGCTGCGTTCAAGAAGGCGGAGGTGACGATCAAGGAGTTGATCTCCTATCACCGCGTCCATCCGTCGCCGCTGGAGACCTGCCAGTGCGTCTGCTCGTTCGACAAGATCAGGGGCGAACTGACGATCTGGGGCACCTTCCAGGCGCCGCATGTGATCCGCACCGTGGTGGCGCTGATCGCGAAGATCCCGGAGCACAAGATCCACGTGATCTCGCCCGACATCGGCGGCGGTTTCGGCAACAAGGTCGGCGCCTATCCCGGCTATATCTGCGCCGCGGTGGCGTCCATCGTCACCGGCAAACCGGTCAAATGGGTCGAGGACCGCATCGAGAACCTGACCGCGACCTCGTTCGCGCGCGACTACCACATGACCACCGAGATCGCCGCCACCAAAGAGGGCAAGGTCACGGGTCTGCGCGTCCATGTGCTGGCCGATCACGGCGCTTTCGACGCCTGCGCCGATCCGTCGAAATGGCCGGCCGGCTTCTTCAACATCGTCACCGGGTCCTATGATTTCCCGACCGCGCATCTGTCCGTCGACGGCATCTACACCAACAAGGCGCCCGGCGGTGTCGCCTATCGCTGCTCGTTCCGGGTCACGGAGGCCGCCTATTGCATCGAGCGCGGCATGGATATCCTGGCGCAGAAGCTGAAAATGGATCCGGCGGAACTGCGCTTGAAGAATTTCATCAAGGCCGAACAGTTCCCGTATCACTCGGCGCTGGGCTGGGAGTACGATTCCGGCGACTACCACACCGCCATGAAGAAGATGATGGAAGCGGTCGACTATGCCGGCCTGCGCAAGCAGCAGGCGGCGCAGCGCGAAGCCTTCAAGCGCGGCGAGACCCGCGAGATCATGGGCGTCGGGGTGTCGTTCTTCACCGAGATCGTCGGCGCCGGACCCTCGAAGAATTGCGACATCCTGGGGATTGCGATGTTCGATTCCTGCGAGATCCGCATGCACCCGACCGGCGCGGGCATCGCCCGGGTCGGCTCCAAGAGCCAGGGCCAGGGCCACGAGACCACCTGGGCCCAGATCATCGCCACCGAGATCGGCATCCCCGCCGACAACATCATGGTCGAGGAAGGCAACACCGATACCGCGCCCTACGGGCTCGGCACCTACGGCTCGCGCTCTACGCCGGTGGCGGGTGCCGCGATTGCCATGGCCGCGCGCAAAATCAAGGCCAAGGCGCAGATGATCGCGGCCTATACGCTCGAGGTGCACGAGGACGACCTCGAATGGGACATCGACGGTTTCCGCGTCAAAGGCCTGCCGGAGAAGGCGATGTCGATGAAGGACATCTGCTGGGCGGCATATCATTCGGTGCCGCCGGGCATGGAGCCGGGGCTCGAGGCGGTGAGCTATTACGATCCGCCCAACATGACGTATCCCTTTGGTGCCTATATCTGCGTGATGACCATCGACGTCGATACCGGGGTCTACAAGATCAAGCGCTTCTATGCGCTGGATGATTGCGGCACCCGCATCAACCCGATGATCATCGAGGGCCAGGTGCATGGCGGCCTGACCGAAGCGTTCGCGATCGCGATGGGCCAGGAGATCCGCTACGACGAGACCGGCAACGTGGTGACCGGCTCGTTCATGGATTTCTTCATGCCGACCGCGGTCGAGACCCCGCATTGGGAGACCGACTTCACGGTGACCCCGTCGCCGCATCACCCGATCGGCGCCAAGGGCGTCGGCGAGAGCCCGAATGTCGGCGGCGTGCCGGCGTTCTCCAACGCCGTCAACGACGCGTTTTCGTTCCTTGGCAGTACCCACATCCAGATGCCGCATGATTACTGGCGCAACTGGCGGGCGGCGAAGAACCTGGGAGTGTTGGCCGCGTGAAGCATTGGCTTCAATGACGCCGCTTTTAGATCGTCATTCCGGGATGGTGCGTTAGCACCAGACCCGGAATCTCGAGATTCCGGGTTCGATGCTTCGCATCGCCCCGGAATGACGACAGGTCATGAACTCCCCTCCCTCCACGCGCTCTTCGCGCGTGGCGGGGAGGGGTCGGGGGTGGGGGGTAGCGCGGCTCGCACCGAGGCAGCGGCTCCTGCCGATAGACCCCCCACCCCCGACCCCTCCCCACCGCTTCGCAGGAGGAGGGGAGAAGAAGCAAAGAGGAAGTCGCACGGGCCATGAAAGACCGCGAACAGATCGCGCAGGCACTGGCGGCCAGCGGCTACATCGCCGATGGCGAGCTCGCGACCGCGATCTCGCTGATGCAGCTGCTGCGGCGGCCGCTGCTGCTGGAAGGCGAGGCGGGCGTCGGCAAGACCGAAGTCGCAAAAGCGCTGGCCGCGGTGCACACGACCGAGCTGATCCGGCTGCAATGCTATGAGGGGCTGGATCAATCCGCCGCACTCTACGAATGGAACTACCAGCGGCAATTGCTGTCGATCCAGGCCCATCGCGGCGAGGACGCCGACGCGATCGAGGACCAGATATTTTCGGAAAAATACCTTTTGGAGCGGCCGTTACTGGCCGCGATCCGCCGTACCAAACCGCCGGTGCTGCTGATCGACGAGATCGACCGCGCCGACGACGAGTTCGAGGCGTTTCTGCTCGAACTGTTGTCCGACTTCCAGGTCTCGATTCCCGAACTCGGCACCATCAAGGCCACCACGATCCCTCACGTGGTGTTGACCTCGAACGGCACCCGCGAACTGTCCGACGCGCTGCGCCGCCGCTGCCTCTATCACTATGTCGATTATCCCGACGTCGACCGCGAGGCCCGCATTATCCTGGCGCGGATCGACGGCGCGTCCGCGTCGCTGGCGCTGCAGATCGCGCGCATGGTCGAGGGCATCCGTAAAGAAGAGCTGCGCAAGGTGCCGGGCGTGGCGGAGACGCTGGATTGGGCGGCGGCGCTGGTCGGCATCGGCGTGCGCGATCTCCGGGAGACGCCCGAGACCGTGCACGAAACGCTGATGTGCCTGCTCAAGACCCACGAGGACAAGTCGCGCCTGACGCGGCAGGTGACGGAACGGATATTGGGGAAAGTCGCATGAGCTGCTGCGGCGACAGTCCCGGCTATGACGAGCTCGACGGGGTTTCAAAACTCGTCGCGGCAAAACTCGCCGCGTTTCTGAAAACCCTGCGGGAGGCCGGCTTCGCCGTCGGCCTGCAGGAGGGCCAGGACGCGGCGTCGCTGATGGCGGAGGGTTATGTTGCAAGGCCGGGGCTGCTGCGGTCGGCGCTGAAACATCTGTTCTCGGCGCGCAAATCCGACTGGGACCGCTTCGACGGCATCTTCGATGCGTTCTGGCTGGGCAAACGGGTGCGGTCGCGCTCGCTGACCATGGGCGCGGCGCAGGCGGCCAACAGCCCGTCCCTGAAGAATTTGCGGGACACCAAATCCGAACCGCCCCAAAGCGAAGCCGCTACCGATCAGGTTCCGTCCGCCGGCGACGACGCGCTCGAGGATCGCGCCGGCGAAGGCCGCATGGAAGGCGCCTCGCGCGCCGACAATTTTTCGGAAATCGATTTCCGCAAACTGGCCGACCCCGATCAGGTCGCGCAGGCCCACGACGCCGCGGCGCGGCTGGCAAAGACCATGCGCACCCGGCTGACCCGGCGCGACCTGGCGCGGCGGCGCGGCTACCGGCTGGATCTCAGGCGCACCATCCACGGCAATATCAGCCATGGCGGCGTGCCGATCGACCTCGTCAAACGGCAGCGCAAGGAAAAGCCGCTGCGCCTCGTCATGCTGCTCGACGCCTCCGGCTCGATGAGCATGTATACCGGCGTATTCTTGCGCTTCATCCACGGCGTGCTGGATGAATTTCGCGAGGCCGAAGCGTTTTTGTTTCACACCCGGCTGGCCCATGTCTCCGATGCGATGAAGGAAAGGGATGCCGGCCGCGCGCTCGACCGGCTCTCGATCATGGCGCAGGGCGCCGGCGGCGGCACCCGGATCGGCGAAAGCCTGCAGACCTTCAATCGC
>Ga0182014_10007497_pt1 | contig 11419 bp, 8 predicted proteins | sample 612S2DmetaG_FD_120489 | JGI IMG/M metagenome (GOLD analysis project Ga0182014, IMG submission 120489) | Permafrost microbial communities from Stordalen Mire, Sweden - 612S2D metaG | ecosystem: Environmental > Terrestrial > Soil > Wetlands > Permafrost | place: Sweden: Stordalen | collected... | reverse complement strand
TGCGATGTTCGGCGACGGCGTTCTCCGAGGCGAACACTTCGTAGATCAGGAAGGCATGCGAATCGTCGGGATGCTGCAGCACGTCGAAGCGGACGTTGCCGGGCTCCCGGATGGTGCCTTCGTAGTTGATGCGGAACGCCTCGAGGAAGTCCTTCACCCGGCCGGGCTTCACCTTCATGTGCACGAATTGGACAAACATCGCACCCTGCGCCTCAGCTGTCGGACATGAGCGTCCGGCGATCAATAGCTCAGTACAATATCAAATGATCGGCAAAGTCAAGGAGCGGCGCCACGCCTTGGAGCAAAACCGGCGATAATTCGGGAAAGACTGCAAAAGGCAGCAGCCAGCCCTTGACGGAGTGTGACCGGTTTGCGATCATTTGATCACAAATCAACTGTGCAGGGACGGAGAATTGGCATGGCGGGGGCGGACGACCCGGAATCGCCAGACGACCTGATCGATCGCGGCGCAGATGATGAGGAACTCGTCTCGCGGGCGGCCTGGTACTACTACAACGACGGCCTGACCCAGGGAGACGTTGCGATCCGACTCGGCGTGTCGCGCATCAAGGTCTCCCGGCTGCTCGAAAAGGGCCGTCAGAGCGGATTGATTCATGTCCACATCAACTCCCCGCACGAAGGCTGCTTCGTGCTGCAGCAGGAGCTGGCGTCTGCTTTCGGATTGACGGAAGCGCGCGTGATCCCCGCGCTCGACGAAGCGCCCGCCGGAGTTCGCATCGGGCGCGCCGCCGCGAATTTCCTCATCAGCAAGCTGACGGTGCGCGATCTTCTGGCGATCGGCTGGGGCGAAGCGGCGACGACGGCGCTGCGCTACATGTCCCCTGCCCTGGTGCGCAATGAGATCTCGCTGGTCAGCATGACCGGCGGCGTGTCGGCCTATGTCGACAGTGCGGGCATTTACGGCCCGCACAGCAATTTTCACATCATCCCGACGCCGTTGCGCGTCACGTCGCACAGTCTGGCCGAGATGCTGCGCGCGGAACCCTATGTTCGCGACGTCATGGCGATGGCGCTGACCGCGCGGATCGCGCTCGTCGGCATCGGCGCAATGTCGCGCAACGCGTCGCTCGTGCGTTTCGGCTATTGCACCGCTTCCGAGATCGAACTGTTCGCGCGACAAGGGGCGGTCGGCGACATCCTAGGCTACTTTTACGATCGCGACGGGCAGATCCTGCCGCTCGATCTGCACCAATTGGTCGTGGCGGTCCCCCCCGATCAGTTGTTTCGCATACCGACGATCGTCGCCGCAGCGGCGGGGCCCGACAAGGTCGATCCGATTCTGGGGGCTCTGCGCGGGCGGATCGTCAACATCCTGATTACCGATGAAACCACGGCGGCCGAACTCCTAAGGAGGGCCAAATGAGCGAATGCCTGATCGTCCTCGACGCGGGGACCGGCAGCGGCAGAGCCGTGGTTTTCGCCAGTGACGGCCGCCAACTCGGAGTCGGGCAGGAGGAATGGACCCACCTGTCGGAGCCCGACGCGCCCGGATCGATGTCGTTCGACTGCGATCGCAACTGGGCCCTGCTCGCCCGCTGCGCTCGCAAGGCGCTCGCGGCGGCCGGCGTCCGCCGCGAGTCGGTGCGAGCCGTCAGCTCGACGAGCATGCGCGAAGGCATCGTTCTCTATGACCGTTCCGGCAAGGAGGTCTGGGCTTGCGCCAACGTCGACAGCCGCGCCGAAGCGGAAGTCCGCGAACTGAAAGCGCGGCGAACAGGGTTCGAAAAGGAATTCTACGACGTGAGCGGCCAGACCTTTGCGCTCGGCGCGCTGCCGAGACTGCTGTGGGTCGAGAAGCATCGCCCCCATGTGTTCGAGAATGCGAGCCGCATTTCGATGCTCAACGATTGGGTGACGGCGCGGCTCAGCGGCGAGATCGTCGTCGAACCGACCAACGGCGGCACCAGCGGCCTGCTCAGTCTGACGACGCGAGACTGGTCGGATGCGCTGATCGAAAAGGCCGGGCTCGATCGCGATCTGTTTCCGCGCATCGTCGAATCCGGTCACGTCATCGGCAAGGTGACGCCCGCCGCTGCGGCCGAAATGGGCTTGGCTCCGGGCACGCCGGTGGTCGCGGGCGGCGGCGACGTTCAGCTCGGTTCGATCGGGCTTGGCGTCGTGCATGCTGGCGACGCCGCCATCCTGGGCGGCACTTTCTGGCAGCAAGTGATCAATATCCCGGCCGACCGGGTCGATCCGGCCATGCGCGTGCGAATCAATCCGGCGGCGATCGCCGGGCTCAACCAGGCCGAATGCATCAGTTTCTTCGTCGGCCTGACGGCGCGCTGGTTCCGCGACGCGCTGTGCGGCGAAGAGGTCAGAGAGGCGCGCGCCAAGGGCGCAGATCCCTACGATCTGATGGAGGCGCTGGCGGCGCAAGCGCCCGCCGGCGCCTATGGCGTCATTCCGATCTTCTCCGACGCGATGGACTTCAGCCGCTGGTATCACGCGGCGCCGTCGTTTCTCAATCTGAGCCTCGACCCGGCGCGCTGCAGCAAAGGCGTGATGTTCCGTGCGCTGGAGGAGAACGCGGCGATCGTTTCCGCCATCAATCTCGAGCGCGTGCGCGAATTCGCCGACGCCAACCCGACCTCGCCGCTGGTTTTCGCCGGCGGCGCATCAAAAGGAAAGCTGTGGCCGCAGATCGTTTCCGACGTCACTGGCCGCCAGATCCGCATCCCGGTGGTGCGCGAAGCCACTTCGCTGGGCGGAGCGGCGGCGGCCGGCGTCGGCATCGGGCTCTATCGCGATCTCGCCGAAGCCGCCGGCGCGATGGTCCGTTGGGAGCGCAGCGTCGAACCCAACCTGGCCAATCGCGCCATCTACGACGACGCCAAGGCCCGTTGGCAGATCGCCTACGCGGCGCAGAAGACATTGGTCGACAAGGGCGTCACCACGGCGATGTGGAGCGCGCCGGGGGCGCGGGCAGAACCGTAAGCACTTTCTCGCCGCTCGCATAGGGGTGGCGAGGCCCTCGCTCCGATGCGGCGCCACTTCGCAGGAGTCGCCGTCCGATTGTAGCTTCCAGCGATTCGCCTTGCGAGGAACTGAATACGCGCGCGTCCTTGCGCCGCGATTGCAGTGCAGCCGCGTCCGCTTCCTTTCTCAGGTGGGATACTCGGGTCGGAGTCCCCTGGAAAACGACGGAGGTCTAGTGTCCCACCCGACCCACGAAGCGCTTGATCTCGGCCACTAAGAGCATCCCCTTCCGGGACGCCACCGACGCGGACGTCGTGATTGCACTTCGAGCTACCCTTAAGAACTCGCAAGGTGGGCCAATCGGTGCGAGACGCCCCGGAAAACATGGAGGTGAATTTTGGCTCACCCTGCCGCTAAGCGGTTGATAATCATCGCATGCCGCACCCCGGCCAGGGGCACCATTCCTCTACAAAACTGCGAACCGAGGGGCGGACTGGGGCGCTAGCGCTCAGCGGCCCCTCGAAGTTCGATTTCCTGCCGATGATCTGGATTTTCCCATCGAACACGAGGATCTTTTCGACGACGGGGCTGAGCCATGCCTTTCGTGCGGAAGTCTCGCCAGTGGTCAGGCGCTCGCGTAGGACGAAGGCCAGAGCGCGGATCTTTGCGGCATCGATGTCCAGCCGAGTCGATAGAGCGACCAATGCGTGAACTCGCGCTTGACGACATAGAGTGTGGGTTCGTCCGGATCCAGCGGGCCTCTTTCCGCCAATGCGTAAAGGCGACGAGTGAATCTTCTGCGTCTGCGGCCTCTCGTTGAAGATCGGCGACGCGTTTCCGATCGCGGCGCCGTCGCGGTTTCTTGCGCGACACGGAGAGCTTGAGCAATTATAATAGAGCCAGCCGCAGCGGCGGCGCGGCGCAGCAATAGCGATCCGCATCGCCGCGATATGCCGTGGCGCTGAGCGATCATGGGTTCGCCAGAGACGTAGCAAGCAACGCAAGGAGGTTGAAGTGTCCAAGGCGCTCGAGGGAAAGGTCGCCGCCGTCACGGGAGCCGCGTCGGGAATCGGTCTGGCCAGCGCCGAGGCGATGATCGCCGCCGGCGCCCGCGTGGTGTTCGTTGACCGCGACGCGAAGCGGCTCGCGGAGCTCCACAAAGAGCACGGCGCCGCGGCCATCCCGTTGGAAGTCGATCTGCTCGACCCCGAGAGTTGCGCGTCGATGCTTCCGCGCATTCTCAAAGAGGTCGGCCATCTCGACATTCTGCACGCCAACGCCGGCACCTATATCGGCGGCGATCTCGTCAAGGCCGACTCCGCCACGATCGATCGGATGCTGAATCTCAACGTCAATGTCGTGATCAAGAACGTGCACGACGTTCTGCCTCACATGATCGAACGCGGCGTGGGCGACATCATCGTGACCAGTTCTGTCGCTGGGCACTTTCCCGTTCCCTGGGAGCCCGTCTATTCTGCCTCCAAATGGGCGATAACCTGCTTTGTCCAGACCGTACGCCGACAAGTGTTCAAGCACGGCATTCGTGTCGGCTCGGTCTCTCCCGGCCCTGTCATCAGCGCCTTGCTCGCCGACTGGCCCAAGGAGAACCTCGAAAAGGCAAAAGCGGCCGGGGCCCTGATCGAACCTTCGGCTGTCGCCGAAGCCATTCTGTTCATGCTGACGCGACCGCGCAACGTCACCATTCGCGACATCGTCGTGCTGCCGAGCAACTTCGACATCTAGGGCTTGTTGCGTCTCGGCCTACTCAGGCTTCATCCTGAGCCGCCCGCGAAAGCGGGCGAGTCGAAGGATGATCCAGCCTGCGCCGACGGACGTGCGCTCTGGACCCGTCCTTCGCGGCTCCTCAGGACGAGGGGTGCAGGCGGCGGGCGATTCCGAGCAAACGCCGCGCGCCCTAGCACCACAGTCGCGTCTGCCGAAAAGCGAAACGCCGGAGCGCGCGGGACCGCGCGGCGCCAGAAGGCCGGTTGTTGTTGCGATTCTCGACGACGCCAAATTGGCGAGCGAGGCGGTCGAGAGACGCGGTCGCGGTTCGTGGGCAAGCCGCTTTGCGCGACCGACCCACGAACTCGCCTTTTCGGCAACGCTGTCTCAGGCGACGAGCGAAGCCGTCGTGTCCGCGCCTTGCTCAATTGCTACGCCGCTGTCGGCGTCGAAAACGCGCACGGCCTCGCTTGAAATGGCCACGGGGACCTGCGAACCCATGGGCGCGTGCACGTCACGCCCACCCACGGCGATCAAATGACACCCGCGCACTTGGAAGCCGACTTGGCATTGGTCGCCTAGCCAGTGGTTCGAGGTCACTTCGCCCACGAGGGTCGTGCCCTCCACCTGCTCGCTTGGCGCCAGATGAACCCTGTGCGGTCGAACGCCGACCACAATTCGCTTGCCGTCGCTGAATTTTCCGGTCGCCCCCGAGACCGTCAGCGGCATGTGAAAGGCGACTTCCTGCTTTTCATTGAGAACCGCGACCTTCCCATCCTGCACCATGGCGGGGAACAGGTTCATTGGCGGTTCGCCGATGAACGACGCCACGAACAGATTGGCCGGTCGGTCCTGTAGGTCGTGCGGCGTAGCGAACTGCTGCAACAGGCCCTTCTCCATCACGGCGATGCGGTCGGCCAGCGCGATCGCCTCCGTTTGGTCGTGAGTCACGACCACCGTCGTCATCTTATGCGCGATAATGTAGTCCTTGATGCGGGCGCGCAGCAGCGCGCGCAATTGCGGTTCGAGCTGCGACATCGGCTCATCCAGCAAATGAACCGCAGCGTTGCGGATCAGCGCGCGAGCCAGGCTCACCCGCTGCTGCGCGCCGCCCGAAATCGACGGCGGGTAGCGATCGAGCAGATCGGTGATCTCGAGCATTGCGGCAATTTGTTTCACCTGCTTGTCGATCTCCGCACTCGCCACGCGATCACGCAGCAGACCGAAGGCGATGTTCTCGCGCACGAGCAACGGTGGATAGAGGGCGTAGGTCTCAAACGCCATCGCAACGTTGCGCTGCGCCGGTCTGAGCGCGTTCACCACGCGGTTGCCGACGCGGATCTCGCCTTCGGTGATCGATTCAAGACCCGCCACCATGCGTAGCGACGTCGTCTTGCCGCAGCCGGAAGAACCTAGCAGAGCGACGATCTCACCGTCCTCGATATGCATCGAGAGCGAGTCGACCGCCCGATCCGGGGCGCCGTCGTAGACCTTCGAGACGTTGTCCAAATAGAGCGTTGCCATGGACTTCCCTCAGATCCTTGCGCCGTTGCTGCCATCGAAAAAGTGCGCGTGCGCCAGATCCAGAGTGATCCACGCGTTGTGTCGACCCCGCAGGCGGTCCATCGGACCGCCTTGCGGGCAGCTGGCGAACAATTCCGTACCCTCATTGCCGCCCAGCAGCATCACCAAGCGGTTGTTCACCGGCGTGATGGCATCCAGCGTCATCGGGATGCCGTCGGTCGGCTGAAGCGAAACGACAACATTCTCAGAGCGGATGCCGAACATGCACTCGCGTCCGGAGAGGGCCGCGCGGTCCGCCGGCAATCGCACCGTGCCGCCCGCCACAGTCATCTCGGTCCCAGCGGCGCCGGTTATCGGGTGTACCGGCAGCAGATTGATCGGCGGATCTCCGAACAGCCGCGCAATGCGCATCGTGCTCGGCATATCGTAGATTTCGCGCGGCGCCGCAGCTTGGCTGAAGGCGCCGTCCACCAGTACGGCGACGCGATCGCCGAGGGCCATCGCCTCCTTGTAGTCCTGTGTCACGTAGATGACCGTCGATTCGTAGCGGCGCAAAACGCGCGGCAACTCGAAGCGCATCTCGTAGCGGATCTTTGCGTCGACATTTCGTAGCGGGTCATCGAGCAGCACCACGCTCGGCCGGCCCACCAAGCTGCGCGCCAGAGCGGTGCGTTGCTTCTGGCCCTGCGACAAGGCCTTCGGCAGGTGATCAAGCACATGATCGATCCGCAACATGCGGGCCGTCTCATTCACCCGCGCGGTGACTTCTGCGGCCGTCACGTGGCGCGACCGCAGCGGGCTGGCGATGTTGTTGAAGGCCGTCATGTGCGGGTAGAGGGCGTAGTTCTGGAACGCCATGCCTATGTCGCGGTCCTCAGGATTCGCATCGATGACCGACTGGCCGTCAATGACGATGTCGCCTGAATCCGCGGGCATCATGCCAGCAATCAGCCGCAGAAACACGGTCTTGCCGCAGCCCGAAGGGCCGAAGACGGCCAGAAACTCCCCCTTTTCAAGGTCGATCGAGAGGTCGTGGATGACCTTGTGGTCCTTGAAGGACTTGTTCAGGCCGGAAATTTCCAGGAAAGCCATCGCCCCGCTCCTTCAGCCCTTGATGGCGCCGAGGCTGAGGCCCTCGACGAGATAACGCTGGGTGAACATCGCCAGCACCAGCGTCGGCACGATGGAAAACACCAATGCGGCGGCGACCTGGCCGTACTCGATGCCGGAGGCGGTGACGAAGGCGAACGCCCCCACCGTCACCGGCTGGACCCCCGACGATCCGAGGATCAGCGCGAAGATGAAGTTGTTCCAGGCGAAGATGAAGCTCAAGAGGGCCGCGGCGGCAATGCCGGGCCGAGCCAGCGGAATGGAAATGCGGAAGAAGGTGCTCAGCCAGCTATGGCCGTCGAGCCGGTAGGCCAGCTCGATGTCCTCGCTGACGTCTTCGAAGTAGCCGCGCACGATCCACAGCACCAGCGGCAAGGTGATGAGCTGGTAGACCCACACCAGGCCAAAGTAGGTGTCATAGAGCCCCATAGACTGGAAGATCATCAGCAACGGCAGCAGGATCAACAGCGGCGGGGCGAAACGGAAGCTCAGCAGCGTGAAGGCCATGTCCTCGCCGAGGCGGAACTTGTAACGGGCGAACGCATAGGCCGCCGGTACGCCGAGGATTAGCGACAGGATCACCGCGAACGCGCTCAACACCGTGCTGTTGAACAGGTTTAACATATAGGTGACCTTCTGCGTGCCGACGTTGGTGTGGAGCTCGCCGGAGACCAGCGCAATGTAGTTGTGCAGCGTCGGGCTGAAGAACGGGCTGGGCGGATTGCGCAGAATGTCGGCGTTCGTCATGAACGACATCAGCACGACCCAGAACAGCGGGAAGAGGAAGAACAGACCGATCACGGTCAGCGCAACGGCGCGCAGGACGGACTTGACGTTCATCGATGCATCCCCCCTCAGACCCCGCCGCGCGCGCGTTCGCGCAGGCGCAGCCAATTCTTCACGAAGACGTTGCTCAGCACGTAGGTGATGAGCCACAGCACCATGAGAATCGCCGAGGCCCGGCCGATGTTGGTGAAGATGAACGCCTGCGTGTAGGCCTGGACCTGGAAGACCATGAGCGTGTCGCCTGGTCCGCCCTGCGTCATGGAGTAGATGATGTCGAACTGCTGGATGGAGTCGAGCATGCGAAACAGGCCGGCCGTCAGAATGTAGGGCAGCAGCATCGGCAGCATGATGCGGAAAAACACGAAGCTGCTGGGCACGCCGTCGAGCTCCGCGGCCTCGAAGGGCTGACGGGGCAGGCCGCGCAGGCCGGCGAGCAGCAGAATGGTGATGAACGGCGTGTACACCCACATGTCGACTAGAACGACAGTGAACATAGCGCTCTGCGGCGCGGAAGCCCACTTGAAGTCGTGGAAGCCGAGGAGCGAGACGAAGTAGCTGAGGATGCCGAAGTTGGCATTGGTCATCAGCTTCCACATCATGCTGGCGATCGCGGGAGCGACCATCAGCGGCAGGATCAGCACGACGCTGAGCACGTTGGTCACCAACGAGCGGCGCCACAGCAATAGCGCAATGCCGAGCCCGAGCAGCAGCTCCAGCCCGACCGTGAGCACGGTGTAGGCCATCGAAATGATGATGGTGTTCCAGAAGTCGGCGTCTTTGAACAGCGAGATGTAGTTGCCGAACCAAATGAAGCCGCGCGTGCTCGGAAAGGCGAGATTGTAGCGCTCCAGCGAGTACCAGACGGCCATTGCGAACGGAACGAGGATGCCGATGCAGGTGAGCAGAGCCGGCATGCTCAACAGGTACGGCAGAGCGCGGGCCAAATGCGGATGGCGGCGTCTGACAACGGGGCGGGCGTTCATGCTGGCCGCGCCGGAGGTGCTCATGAGCTCAAGTCCTTACAAGGGAAGCGGGGTAACCGGGGCAAATTCCCGGGCAAGCAAGTGCAGCATTTCCCTCTCGCAGTTGCGAGATTAAACAATATCAATCGGTTGCGCGGCCGACGCAAATTCGCTCCGGCATGTTTTGTGGTCTGCCCGGGAATTTGCCCCGGTTACGGAAGCGGGGGCGACGCGCGCCGCCCCCGCGGTGGTTGATTACTTGACGATGCCAGCGTCTTTCAGTTGGCTCATGACGCGTTCGGCGAGCTGGTCGAGCCCCTCGTCGACCGGCACTTCCTTGGCGTACATCTTCTGCAGACTGGCGGCCCAGTCGGTCGTCAGGTTGAAGAACAACGGCTGCGGCGTGAAGTAGATCTTCGAGCCGGGTGCCGAGGCGGTGTACTGCTCGAGGTAGCCAGCATACTTCTCCTTCAGGCGGGTCTTGAACTCGGCGTCGTCCCAAGCGGACTGACGCACGGGGTCGATCAGCTTGGCCTTGGTGGCGCCGAACTGGCACTGCTGGGCCGCGACCGCCCACTGCAGGAGCAGCCACGCGGCGCCCTTGTTGGCGGAGGCGGCATTGATCGCCAGCGACCAGATCCACACGTTCGGCGTCGGCTCCTTCTTGTCCGGGTTGGCGGCGAAAGCGTCGAAACCGATGTTGCCGGCTTCCTTGCTGCCTTCCTGTTGGAAGAAGCCGAGGATGTCGGCGTCGAAGATCATCGCCGAGGCGCCGGCGCCGAGGTCGTTGCCCACCTCGTACCAGGTGTAGTTGGTCCAGTTCTTCGGGCCGGCCTTCTGGATCATATCAATCCACAGCTTGGTGAAAGCCTTGCACTGTGGGCTGTTCACGGCCGACTTGAGCTGGCCGTTCTCGACCGTAAAGTCGGCGCCGCCGTAGCTGGTCAGTCCGGACAGATAACCCGGATGGATCGTCGCCCAGCTGCGGCTGCCGCGCACGCCAATGCCGTAGATGCCCTTGACGTCCGTCTGCAGCTTCACGGCCTTTTCGATCAGGTCGGGAAGGTTCTTCGGCGGATCGAGTTTGGCTTCGGCAAACATACGCTTGTTGTAGGAAATCGAGTTCGCCTCGAAGCCCCACGGCAGCGCCCATTGCTTGGCGTTGGGACCGCCGAGCGGTTCGCCGGGCACGCCCGACCAGGAGTCAGAATGCAGGAGGCCCGGCAGGATGTCGGCGACGTTCCAGTCGGGCGAAGTGGCGGCGGGGTCCTTGATGAACTCGTTGAGATCGGCGAGCCAGCCGGCGGGTCCGTACTGCCAAGTCTGGTAGGCGCCGGTCATGAACGCGTCGTAGCTGGTCGACTTGCTCGACAGCATGGTCGTCACTTTGTCAAAGTAGACGTCCTCAGGGAACACGTCATAGGTGACGTCGAGCCCGGTCAGCTTCTTGAAGTTCTCAATGTTCATCAGCATCGCGTCGGTATACGGATGTTTGTTGAGCAACAGCTTGATGCCTTTGCCCTTGTACTTCTGCCAGTCGAAGCTGGCCGCCATGGCCTGGGTCATCGCCTGGTTCAGCATCATCCCGGCAGCCGCGGCGCCGAGGCCTAGTTTACCCGCGCGCGCTACGAGCTCGCGGCGAGTCATTCGTCCTGCGACATAGTCGCTAAACATATTGCTCGTTTTGTCGGTCATGCGAAACTCCCCACTCCTCGCGTCATGCTTTCGCTTCCCAAAGGCAACGATCCCGTGGACGCAAAAGCTTCCTCCCCGCCGCCACTCAAGGCGACGGCGGCTTCTCTTTTTTGGGCGAACATGATGCGGACTCTCTGCCCGTATTGCCGGTCAGAGAGACGATTAAACTACGGTATAAGGACGATCTTGATCGACCCTTCTCCCTTGTGCATCATGTCGATGCCCTTCTGAAAATCGGCGAGCGGCATTTTGTGCGTGACCACGCCCTCTGTCGGCAGGCGGCCGTCGCCGATCGCGTCGATGGTGAACGGATAACAATACGGGCCGAGATGGGAGCCATAGAGATCGAGCTCCTTGCGGTCGCTGATAATGCTCCAATCGACCGTGACTTCTTGGCCGAACACGCTGAACTCGACGAAGCGGCCACGCTTGCGGATCATGTTCAGACCCTGCTTCACGCTTGAGGGATGACCCGTCGCCTCGATGTAGACGTCGCAGCCGTAGCCGCCGGTCATCTCCTTGACGATCTTGACCACGTCTTCCTTGAGCGGGTTCATCACCAGATCAGCGCCAAATCGCTTGGCGATCTCCAGACGCTCCGGCTTGGTGTCGAGCACCACCAGCTTCGACGGGTTCTTCAGCCGCGCCGCGCCGACCATGCCCAGACCAAGCGGCCC
>Ga0182014_10007495_pt1 | contig 11424 bp, 6 predicted proteins | sample 612S2DmetaG_FD_120489 | JGI IMG/M metagenome (GOLD analysis project Ga0182014, IMG submission 120489) | Permafrost microbial communities from Stordalen Mire, Sweden - 612S2D metaG | ecosystem: Environmental > Terrestrial > Soil > Wetlands > Permafrost | place: Sweden: Stordalen | collected... | reverse complement strand
GATGCCACCGGACTTACCGAGGTTAGCCGCGCCGAGATCTTGCCGGTATTCGGCGAAGACATCGGGCGCAACATCTTTTTCGTTCCACTTGCCGAGCGGCGCAAGCAACTGGAAGAGATTCCCTGGATTGAAAGAGCCACGGTGATGCGCCTGCTTCCGAACCAGATTCGCGTTTCGGTAGTGGAGCGGAAGCCGGTGGCTTTCGTGCGCCAGGGGCAGCAGATCGGCCTGGTGGATGCCAACGGGATTCTTCTTACCATGCCGCCGGCCATGATGGCCCAGCATCACTACTCGTTCCCGGTGGTCACAGGGATTGACGCCCACGACCCGCCTGTTCAGCGCCAGGCGCGGATGGCGGTCTACCAGCGCCTGCTGGCCGAGTTGGATGCGAACGGCCAGCGCATCTCCGAGCAGATCTCAGAGATTGACTTGACTGACCCCGAGGACGCTAAGGTGCTGATGCCCGAGCAAGGCAGCGACGTCCTGGCACACTTCGGCGAAGACCGCTTTCTGGAGCGCTATCAGCGCTACAAGGCGCACATCAATGAGTGGCGGCAGCATTATCCGAAGCTGGCGTCAGTGGACTTGCGCTATGACCAGCAGGTGGTGCTGGAGATGTCTACCAGCACCAACGTAGCCCAGACCGCGGCCGACGAGCAGGCTGCGGCGAATGCCGCCGAGGGGAAGCAAGCTGTTCCAGAGGCTGCGGAAAAAGAGAAGGCGGCGGGCAAAGTTACTGCAAAGAAACACTCTGGAGCCAAGGCTCCGGTCGATTCTGCCAGCTCTGGTGTGAAGAATTCCGCCAAGTCTAAGGCGTCCACTTCCCAAGCTCCTGCCCACCAGTCCGGTCCAGCCGTTAAAGTAAAACCAGGGAAGAAGGACGCAAAGCCGGCCGGCAACGGTTCTGCCAAGACCAAGGCCCCCGCAACGAAGGATAAGGTGGCGAAGGCAAAAGTCGTTCCCAAGACGGTCAAGACCAACGGGAAGGGAAAGAAGCACGCGGCGGAGGTCAAACGCGCCGCGTTGAAGATCAGCAAGCGGAAGATTGCCATAACCGCTCGTCCGGCCGCAATTGCCGGGGAGGGCCAGTGAGCGCGATGAACCAGAATCCTGACAACCTGATTGTGGTGCTGGACATCGGCAGCGCGTGGACTCGCGTGCTGGCTGCGGACCTCAATGAAGGCGCCCTGCGCTATTGCGGACACGGGGCGGTGGAATCGGCAGGCATGCGCAAGGGACTGATCTCTGACCTTGCCCCCGCTGCCAAGGCGGTGAAGGCGGCCAACGAAGAAGCCGAGCGGGTAGCGCACATCAACATCGACGAGTGCGTAGTGGGCGTCGGTGGGCCGCACATTCGCGGGCTGAACACCAATGGCGGAATCGAGCTGGGCGGCAGAATGCGCGAGATTGACAAAGAGGATGTGCGCAGCGCTGTCGAGCGGGCGCGCAGCGTGGAGCGGCCTCCGGATCGCGAGATCCTTCATCTGCTGCCCCGCCAATTCATCCTTGACGACCAGCCGGGCATCTTCGATCCGGTAGGCATGGTGGGCAAAAAGCTTGAAGTGGACTTGCACATCGCCACCTGCTCCGGCAGCGCCCTGCAAAGCACGGTGACCTGCGCGAACCGCGCCGGGCTTGAGGTGACCGAGGCGGTATTGGAGTCCATCGCTTCCGCCGAGGCCACCCTCACGGCGGACGAGCGGGAGTTGGGCGTCTGCCTGCTCGACATTGGCTGTCACTCCAGCGACTTGGTGGTGTTCTTCGAGGGCGCGGTAGCGTACACCGCGTCGGTTCCGATTGGCGGACAGCACTTTACCAATGATCTGGCGGTGGGTTTACAGGTGCCCGTGGCCCAGGCCGAGGAGTTGAAGCTCCAGTACGGCAATGCAGTGGTGACGGCCGTGCCTGAGAGCGCGGAGATTGAGATTGCCAACCCCCGGCCGCGGAGGCTGCGCCAGCGCACGATAGCAGAAATCCTCGAACCGCGGGCTCGCGAACTGCTTTACTTTGTCAAGGAAAGTCTGCGTCAGGGCGGAGTGGTGGATGCCCTGGGTGCGGGCTGCGTACTGACCGGCGGCGGGGCCATGCTGCCCGGTATGCTCGACACCGCCGAGAGCCAGTTGCGGGTTTCGGCGCGCACCGGGTATCCCGTCCGCCTGTCGAATATGCCCCCCGACCTGGTTCATCCGGCCTTTTCCGCCGCCATTGGTATGCTCTTGTATGCTCACCGCACACGGGCGAGCCGCGCGGCGGAGGGCAATAATTTACGCTCGAAGTTGCGCGCTATTTTCGCAGCCAGTTTTTGATGTTTTCGTTCGAGGTCATGAATCAGGAGGCCCTAGCCCAGATGGAAGAATTGAGAAGTGAAGCCGCAGAGATGCGCATCCAGTATCACGAAGAGGACGTGCGTGGAGCCCGCATCAAAGTGATCGGCGTGGGCGGCGGCGGCGGTAACGCCGTCAATCGCATGATCCAGGCGCACATGGAGGGCGTGGAGTTCATCGCCGCCAACACTGACGTGCAGGCGCTCAAGGTTTCGCAGGCCCCCGTGAAGTTGCAGATTGGCGTACGGCTCACCTCCGGGCTGGGCGCGGGCGCCAATCCCGACATCGGCCGACGTGCCGCGCTCGAAGACTCTGAAAAGATCATCGAGGCGCTCGAAGGCGCTGACATGGTTTTCGTTACCGCCGGCCTGGGCGGCGGCACGGGTACAGGCGCGGCGCCGGTCATTGCCTCGCTGGCCAGCGAGATGGGAATTTTGACCGTGGCCGTGGTTACCTGTCCCTTCAGCTTTGAGGGCAAGCGCCGCTCGCAGCAGGCTGAGCGCGGCCTCAAGGAACTGCTCGAAAGCGTGGACACGATGATCGTGATTCCCAACGAGAAGCTGCTTGCGGTGGCCAAGGACGCCGGCTTCTTTGAAAGTTTCCGCATCGCCGACGACGTGCTGCGGCAGGGCGTGCAGGGCATCAGTGACATCATCACCATCCCGGGCATCATCAACCGCGATTTCGCCGACGTGAAAACTACCATGGCCGGCATGGGCCACGCGGTGATGGGCACGGCGGTGCGCTCGGGCGCGAATCGCGCCGTGGAAGCCGCACAGGCGGCCATGGCTTCGCCCTTGCTGGAGGCCGGCGCCATCGATGGCGCGCGTGGCATCCTCATCAACATCACCGGCTCCAGCTCGCTGAAGCTCTCCGAGGTCAACGAGGCCTCGACGCTCATTCAGTCAGCCGCTCACGAGGACGCCAGCATTATCTTTGGCGCGGTGCTCGACGAGAAAATGGGCGAAGAGGTCAAGATTACCGTCATTGCCACCGGTTTCCGCGATCAGTTGCCGGAGCGGCGCGCGCGTATGTTAACCGTGGAAGAAGCGCCGGTGGTCTCGGTTCCCCTGGCCTCGGTCCCTGTGTCTTCGGTTCCACTGGTTGCATCTGACAAATGGCTCCGTGAGTCCGCTTCCGCGTCGCCGCGCTTTCTCAGCCAGGACGAAGAAGCAGAAGTAGACCAGGAAGACGCCGCAGGGCCGGCTGAGTCGGGCTTTTTCTCCGCTTCGGCATCCTCCGCGAACTCTGCTGACGTTGCAGCCCCGCTGGTGGAATCAGTTACGGTTTTTGCGCCCAGGGAGAAGGAAGTGCAGGCCGCGCCGGCTCCGCCCAAGTTTGCCGAGTTGTCTGAGGCGCCGGCTTACACCCCGCTGCCCAGGGATTATGCTTCAGCGTTCTCAAGCGGTGCGTGCAGCCCGGGGTCGCTGGACGAGTATCGTGCACAGTCGACCGTGGCTCTCATTTCTGAAGCCGACGACGAGGCGCAGCCAGATCTGGAAAAGCCGGCTTTCTTGCGCCGACTCCAGTTCTAGGGGGGAGTGATTTTGGGGGCTGTATAATGAAAAATGGCTCTACAAATGCAAGAATTCCTATTGCCCTGCTCGGATGGTGCGATAGGATGAGAGTCGGCTTAATCCGCAACAGAGGTTGTAACTTGTTTGCGGAGTGCCGGATAGGTGCGGTACACCCGTTGCTGTAGTTGGAAACCAGTGATCGTCAATGGCTCTTCCTGTGGGGATTGCCGCTTGACGAGGAGTAGCCGAGACGGCCCGCTTCGCAGAGCCGCTCCAGGAATGGCATGAAAGGCCCGTCTTCAAGAGACGAGCGGCACGACACTCCAGCAGGAGAGAGGACACTGGCTGAATGAAATTCCCCCGCATTTGGGCAAGTACATTAGTTCTAATCGGTTTCGGCATGGGTGCCGGAGTCGCAACGGCGCTGAATGCGCCGCACACGCTGCATCATGCTAAGGCAACCGAATCCCACCTGGCAGAACCCCATCGCGCCAGTCATTCCGCCGCGTCTCATGCCGGGACGGCTCGCAGCAGCGCCTCTCATGCAGCGCGGAAGTCCGAGTCCGCCGGAAACACAGCTCATCTGACCGCCAGAGGCCGCGCCAGAGCCACTGCGCGCCGTGCGGCTTTCACTACCCGCCGCCACCATATTTCCCATGAGCGGTTCACCGCCAGTTCCTTTGCCAAGGGAGACATTTTTGCCGGCGATATCACAGCCGGCGAAGACCCCGTGGTCCGCCAGGCGGCTATCGAAGCCATGGGCGACATGAACGGTACCGCCGTGGTCATCAACCCCGCGAATGGGCGCATCCTGGCCATGGTCAACCAGAAGCTGGCCCTCTCGCCCGGCGCCGAGCCATGCTCGACCATCAAGATTACCGTTGCCATGGCAGCGCTTTCCGAGGGGCTGGTTACGCGCGACACCCCCGTTCGCCTGGACGGTTTCCGCATGAATATGACCCAGGCGCTGGCCAAAAGCAACAACCTCTACTTTGAGGAGCTGGGCCGGCAGTTGGGCTTTGAGCGCGTCCGCCACTACGCCAACCAATTCGGCTTGGGCGAGTTGGCCGGTTACAACATTGATGGCGAGCAGTTGGGCGTTTATCCGGATCAGGAGCTGCCCGCGAAAGAGGGCGGCGTGGCCCGCATGTGCAGCTTCGGCCAGGGTGTTTCGCTTACACCTCTGCAACTGGGCGCCTTTGTGGCCGCTCTCGCCAACGGTGGAACTCTTTACTATTTGCAGCACCCGACTACGCAGGAAGAGGCCGCCAAGCTCGAACCCAAGGTCAAGCGCACCCTGGACATTGCCAAGTACGTTCCTGACTTGCAGGACGGCATGGCTGGTGCGGTCGAGTACGGAACCGCGCGGCGGTTGCGCGCCAACTTCCACGAGCTACCCGTCTTCGGCAAGACCGGAACCTGCTCCGACAAGGGAACCCGTTTTGGCTGGTTTGCCTCCTGGTCCGATTCGCCGCAAGGCAGCCTGGTCACAGTCTTCTTCCTCGAAGGCGGCAGGCCCACCTTCGGCCCCCGCGCCGCCGAGCTCACCGGCGCCTTCTACCAGAATCTCTGGAACCACAACTGGTTCGCCTCCAATGGCCAGCAGAACACGGCTTCTGTTTCGCCAGTGCCCTCGCAGCAGGATCAGCCGTAGAGCGGCGCTCTCCAGGGCTGTCTGAAACGAATCGAAAAGGCTGCCTTCGGGCAGCCTTTTCCGTTTGGTGACGGAAGAATGAGTTGACAGCCTGAGTCCCTAGATTGCTAGAATCCTTGGCACTTTATGAAAACCCTCATTCATGCACTCCAAATCGTCGCAGTCGCCGCATTCAGCTTTTCCCTCGCTGCCCAACAAGCCCCATCAACACCGGATACCAAGGTGATCTTCGAGCACACGAAAGCTGCCACGGTGATCATTCTGGCAGGCGAAGGCGCTGGCCGCCTCAACTCCATTGCCACCGGCGTTGTCATCTCGAAGGATGGGGTGATTCTGACCGCACTGCACGCCATCAAAGGCGCGGCAGAGGTTCAGGTCCGCATGGCCAACGGAGACGTTTTTGACCGGGTTGTCCTGCTCGGCTCCGACGAGCGCCGTGACGTGGCCGCGATCAAAATCTCTGCAGGTGCGCTTCCGGCGCTCGTTTCAGGAAGCACTGCTGGGGTTGCACAAGGCGATCCGGTTTATGCGGTGACCAACGCGGGCGGACTCACATGGTCGGCCACAGAGGGCATTCTATCCGCCGTCCGTCCCGCCGACGAGGTTCCCGGAGCTGGTTCCGGCTTTCGTCTGCTGCAATTCACCGCGCCAGTTGCGCCCGGTGCCAGTGGCGGCGCGCTGGTTGATCGTTCAGGAGCCCTGATTGGCATTATTACGGGGAAGAAAGGCGTTGCCGCTTTCGCCGTGCCCATCGAAAATCTTCTTGGTTTGCCTGATTCTGGTTCCCATATCGCTCTTGGTTCAGGAGCCGCCCTGCAAATGCCTTCGCAACAGGCAGCGGAGGTGCCGCAATCGAGCGCAGCCATCGCCGGTTCAGACCCCAAACAAATCCTCAAGAATGCGAAGACCATCTTCATTCACTCGAAAACATCCTTCCTGACTGTCGATACTCTGGATCGGGCTCTTGCGCGGCAAAAGGACTGGGACAAGCTGGGCCTGACCATTGTAGGTGACCCGCGCGTGGCAGACCTGTTCATCGAAATCGACCGGCCACTGTTTACTTATGTTCACACCTTCGTCATCTCCGACAAGAAGACGACAATCGTTCTCGCCTCGGGCAAAGTTACGGCCTTCGACGGAACCATCGCTTCAGGCGGCTTGGCCACTGACATCGTGAAGATATTTTCCGCTGTCCGCCTTCCAGCGCCGCCCAAGAAATAGGGGTTGATCGAAAAGACTGAATAGTCTGATCATTCCAGTGGCGGCTGCGCTCGATCTGCGCGCCAGCGCCGAAGCTTGTCGCCGATCGACTGTTCAGCGCCCGATTCCGCCGCATTGGTATACTAACGGTTGGCAACAAAGCTGGTTTCGATGGCCCCGGAATCATGGAGCTTTTTGCTTGGCTGCCCGGCCCTTTTTTACCGGGGGAAGGAAGACCATGGGAACACTGCTGGAATCCATTCACACGCCTGCCGATCTGAAGCGCCTGAACTTTGCGCAGATGGCGGTGCTGGCGGAGGAGATCCGCGAATTCCTCATTCAGACGCTCTCCAAGACCGGCGGCCATCTAGGCCCCAACCTCGGAGTTGTCGAGCTGACCCTGGCCCTGCACACGGTCTTCAACACCCCCGAGGACAAGATTCTCTTCGACGTTAGCCATCAGGCCTACATCCACAAGATCCTCACCGGCCGGCTGGACCGCATGGACACCATTCGCCAGCCGGGCGGGCTGAACGGCTTCATGCTGCGTACAGAGAGCGAACACGACTGCTACGGCGCGGGGCACGCCGGCACGGCAGTCTCGGCCGCCCTGGGAATGGCTGTGGCCCGCGACCTGGCCGGCGGCAAGGAGCACGTGATCGCTGTGGCCGGCGACGGGGCCTTTACCAATGGAATTACCTTCGAGGCGCTGAACAACATCGCCGAGCAGACTAAACGGCTGATCGTGGTGCTTAACGACAACGAGTGGTCTATTGACCGCAACGTGGGCGCCATCGCGCGCTATTTCCACCGCATCGTCACCAACGAGCATTACCAGAATCTGCACGACTCGGCCCACCGCATTATCGAGAAGATGGGCGGCAAAACGGCCATCGAAGTGATGCGCCGCGCCGAAGAGGCCGCTAAAAGTATGTTGTGGCCCTCCATCCTCTTCGAGGAGTTCGGCTTGCAGTATTACGGCCCTATCGACGGACACAATATCCCGCAACTGGTGGAGACCTTCAAGTTTCTCAAGACTGTCAACCGGCCTGTGCTGCTTCACGTACTCACTCAGAAGGGCCGCGGCTTCCAACCGGCGCTCGACCGGCAAAAGAAGTTTCATGGCCTCGGTCCTTTCGACCCTGAGACCGGCGAAACCAAGCCTACAGACCAGCTAACGTACGCCGAGGCATTCGCCAACACGCTGGTCCACCTGGCTGGCCAAGACGAGCACATTGTGGCCATCACCGCAGCCATGCCCAGCGGCACCGGCCTGGATCTCTTCCGGCCCCACTTTCCCAAGCGCTACTTCGACGTGGGCATCGCCGAGGGGCACGCGGTAGTCTTCGCCGCCGGGATGGCTGCTCGCGGCTTCCGCCCGGTCTGCGCCATCTACTCGACCTTCCTGCAGCGCGGCTTCGACCCCATCGTTCACGACGTAGCGCTGCAAAAGCTGCCCGTGCTCTTCTGCATGGACCGCGCTGGCCTCTCCGGCGACGACGGCCCCACGCATCACGGCCTCTTCGACATCATGTATCTGCGCGGTATCCCGGGAATGGTTCTCATGGCGCCCAAGGATGAGGACGAACTGGCCGACATGATGAAGACCGCGCTCCAGCTTCCGGGGCCGAGCGCCATCCGCTACCCGCGCGGTGTGGTGCCCGGCGTGGCCCGCAAGCCCGAGCCGGAAGTCATCCCCCTCGGCAAGGCTGAAGTCCTCAAGGACGGCTCCGACGTGGCCATTTTAGGCTTGGGCCCAATGATCCCCCTGGCAAAGGAACTCGCCGAGCGCCTGGAGTGCGACGGCTATTCCGCCGCGGTTATCAACCCCCGCTTCATTAAACCGATTGACCGCGAGATGATCGCCGAGTACGCCAGCCGCGTGGCTGCCTTTGTCACCTTCGAGGACCACGTGAAGATGGGTGGCTTCGGTTCGGCGGTGATGGAAACCCTTGCCGAGTTGGGCAGTGCGGTTCCCGTGGTCCGCATTGGATGGCCCGATCATTTCATCGAGCACGGCAAGGTCGATGACCTGCGCGCCAAGTACGGCGTCTCCGTTGACGAGGCCCAGGCGCAGGTGCTCCCCTTGCTGGCGCACCGCAAGTGCTCAACCATCTTCGCAAGCTAAAGGGCTGCTGCCCGCAAGAATGTTAAAGGAGAGTTCTACACTCTATGTTTGCTACCTCTCAGCACGCGCACTTTATCGGCATCGGCGGCATCGGTATGAGCGGCATTGCAGAGATTCTGCTCAACCTGGATATGAAGGTTTCTGGCTCGGATCTGCGCCGCGGGCCGGTGACTGACCGCCTGGTCCAAATGGGTGCCACGATCTACCAGGGCCATAATGCCGCTAACATTGCCGGGGCCACGGTCGTGGTTACCAGCTCTGCGGTCTCTGCGACCAATCCGGAAGTGCTGGAGGCCCGCGCCCGCAAGATTCCTGTCATTCAGCGTGCTGAAATGCTGGCCGAACTGATGCGCCTCAAGTACGGCATTGCCATCGCCGGCATGCACGGCAAGACCACTACCACGTCGATGGTGGCCGCGGTGCTGGCTGCTGGCGGCCTGGACCCCACGGTCGTGGTCGGCGGCCGCGTGGACGCTCTTGGTTCCAACGCCAAGCTGGGCAGCTCGCAATACCTCGTGGCCGAGGCCGACGAGAGCGACCGCTCCTTCCTCAAGCTATCGCCCATCCTGGCCGTGGTGACCAATCTCGACCGCGAACACATGGACTGCTACCGTGACATGGCCGACATCGAAGACGCTTTTCTGACATTCATTGACAAGCTGCCATTTTACGGCGCGGTCACCGCCTGCATCGACAATCCGCTGTTGGCTGCCATTTTGCCCCGCGCTCAGCGCCGCGTCTTCACCTATGGAGTTGCGCCGGAGGCCGACTATCGGCTGGAGTTTCTCGATGCCGGGAAGGGAAGCTGTTTTTCGCGCTTCCAGGTGGTTACCGCCGCCGGGCCGCTCGGACCTTTTGAATTGCATGTGCCCGGGCGCCACAACGTGCTCGACGCCACGGCCGCTGTGGCCATCGCCCACCAGCTCGGAGTTGACTCGGAGAAGATTGCCGAGGGGCTCAATCATTTTCGCGGCGTGGACCGGCGCTTTCAGCTTCGCGGCAAGGCGCGCGGCGTCACCGTGGTGGATGACTACGGCCACCACCCCACCGAGATTCGCGCTACCTTGGCCGCGGCTCGCGAGTGCGGTTACAAAAAAGTTCACGTCGTCTTCCAGCCCCACCGGTATTCCCGCACCCGGGATCTCCTGGAGCGGTTTCGGGGCGCGTTTGCTGACGCTGACACGGTCATCGTGCTCCCCATCTACGCCGCCAGCGAGGAACCCATCCCCGGCGTGACGGGCGAGCTGCTGGCCGCCAAGATCGAAGGCCCGCAGGTTCAGTTCGCTCCGGATTTTTCCGCCGCTGTAGCCGCCGTGGCCGCCCAGGCCAAGAACGGCGATCTGATCCTGACTCTCGGCGCGGGCAGCGTGAACCAGTTGGCTCCGCAGATTCTGGCGGCGCTCGAAGCGGTTTAGAAAGCGAACCCAACAGAGCGAATCTTGAAGCAGGTGGGCATCAGCCCGCCTTCAAGATTCGCTGTACTTTCTGATGGCGCGCGGCCATCCATTTTCCACGCTGCCCAAAACTGATGGCCGTTCTTCCTGTGCAGACTCGGTAACCGTATATCCTAAGATGTTGGTTGTCACCCCCCCATTTCCCCCGCGGCCTCGGGGGCAGGAGCGATTTTGGCGGACTATCTTTCAGAACTGAAGCGGCGCGTGCTGGTCTATGACGGCGCGCTGGGCACCAATCTGCAAAAGCTCGACCTCACTGCGGAGGATTTCTGGGGCAAAGAGGGGTGCAACGAACTGCTGGTGCTCTCGCGGCCCGATGTGATCCGCGGCCTTCACGCTTCCTTTCTTGAGGCAGGCTGCGATGTCATCGAGAGCGACAGCTTTGGCTCGACTACCATCGTCCTTACCGAGTACGGCCTTCAGGACCGCACTCGCGAGTTGAATCTGGCCGCGGCGCGCCTCGCACGCGAAGTGGCCGACGCCTATTCGACCCTAGAGAAGCCCCGCTTTGTGGCTGGTTCCATGGGCCCCACCACCAAGCTGCCCTCGCTGGGCCACATCGGCTACGATGCCATGGCTGCCGCCTATCGCGAGCAAGCCGAGGCGCTCGTCGAGGGCGGCGTGGATGTGCTGCTTATCGAGACCTGCCAGGATCTGCTGCAATCCAAGATTGCTCTTGCCGCCTGCCAGGATGCGATTCGCGAGGCCCGCGAAGGAAAAATCCCCTCGACCGGCCGCAATGTTGCCATCCAGGTCCAGATCACTCTTGAAGCCAGCGGCGCCATGCTGCTCGGTTCTGAGATCGGCGCGGCGCTGGCTGTGCTGGAAAGCTTTCAGCCCGACGTGATCGGCCTCAACTGCGCCACTGGACCGGCGGAGATGAACGACGCGGTTCGCTTCCTTTGCCAGAACTCGACCACGCCCATCAGCGTGCTGCCCAACGCCGGCATGCCGCGGAACGAGGGGGGCCACGCGGTCTACAAGCTCACTCCGGCCGAACTGGCGTCGTATCTGCGGCGCTTCGTCGCGGAGTACGGCGTGCAGGTCGTCGGCGGCTGCTGCGGCACCACGCCCGAGCACTTGCGCGCCGTGGTTGAGGCCGTCAAAGATTTAAAACCCGCCCCGCGCGCTGTTGCGCAGCAGTCGG
>Ga0182014_10007494_pt1 | contig 11424 bp, 14 predicted proteins | sample 612S2DmetaG_FD_120489 | JGI IMG/M metagenome (GOLD analysis project Ga0182014, IMG submission 120489) | Permafrost microbial communities from Stordalen Mire, Sweden - 612S2D metaG | ecosystem: Environmental > Terrestrial > Soil > Wetlands > Permafrost | place: Sweden: Stordalen | collected... | reverse complement strand
GGACATTTTAGAGATGCGGAACTCTCAATCTCCGAGGCGAGGCGTCTCGCGCAAGGCCATGCGCGGGCACTCGCTGAGATTGATTTGTTTTGCGCACTGTCACTTCTGGAGCAGGACAAGCGGGATGAAGGAGCTGAAGCTCTGGCAGCGATGTTGATTCGACACAAAGCGTTGTTCAACACTCCCGAAGGACGTGATCTCTACGAGTTGGTACAAGTACAGCGAGCGTTTTCTCTAGTAGCTCTCGAAAGGAAAGAGGAGGCGCGTCCCCTTCTGGAAGAAGCAGTCGCGTTCCTACTGGATAGCGACGTTCGGAGCGATGTTCATTGTCATCTCGGTCGCTGCTATCACGAACTTGGCCTCTACACACTGGCAAGGGAGCAGTTTGTGCGGGCGAACGCGCTCGGCGTGAGCGAAGAATGGCAGCCTGTATTTCACTACTACTATGGCTTTACGTTGTATGAGCTAGAAGAATTCCAACTAGCAAAGCGCGAATTCATCCTCTGCTTGCAATCCGAGTCGCCTGGCCCAGAACCCACTTTGCGGTATGCAATGCTCGCGGCAGTGAGTCGCAAACTGGGTGAGCACTCCGAAGCTCGGGCGTATGACGAAAAGGCGAAGTCGCTCAAGCGGTAACTGACAAAATCAGGCGATTGCACTCAAAACCCAGCCCAACGGTCTTGTCCGACGACGACGGTCTTGCAGTTTAGTCGACTTGCACGTCGCCCGAACCGGTGTGAACCGAGAGCACTGGCCCGCCGCCGCGCACTTTACCGACCACGCTCTTCTTCGAATCCTGAATGCGGCCCTGGATGGTGGTAGTCACGGGATGGCCGAGCGTGACGGTTCCGGAATTCGAGGAGATGTCGACATCGAAGGCTGCGTCCGAGGGCACACTCAGGTTCACGTTGCCCGAGCCGGTGCGGACGCTCCACATGTTCTTGGGCAGGCCTTTACCGTGAATGTCGCCGCTGCCCGCTTCGGCATGGAATCCGCCATTGATGCCGTTGACGGTGATGTTGCCTGATCCGGTGCGTATCTCTACGTCGCCCGCGCCCGTTTCTTCGACTTCGATGTCGCCGCTGCCCGCTTTGATCTTCGCTGGACCCGAAAGCTCGCGCCCCTTAACATTTCCCGATCCCGTCTGGAAACGCATTTCACCGGTGAGTCGCGCCAGTCGCAGGTCGCCCGATCCACTCTCCAGATCGATGTTGCCCTTGAGGCCTTCGACGTTCTGATCGCCGCTGCCGGTGTGGGCACGAATCGCGGTGCTCTCGGGGACGGTGATTTCGTAGTCAACGGAAATGTTGTTGATGTTCACGTAGTCGATGCGGATGCTGTTGCCGTTCTGGCGAACGGGAGGGTTGTTCTGCAGTTCCTGCACCTCCGCCTTGTGGTCGCCGCCGAACCAAGAACTGCTGGAGTGAATCTTGGCGTGAATCGAAACCGTGCCCGCAGCGCCGTTGCGAACGGTAATGTCGCCCGAGCGAGTCAGAACTTCGAGATCGACCGGGCCATTGACCTGGAACGACCGGTCAAAAGTTCCGATGACCCCGGCGAAACAGGCCAGAGAGCTGGCCAAAATAAAAATCAGCGTGCGGACGGCTCGATGAGAAGAAATCTGAGTCATGGCAATTTGCCTCTCGGTTCACCATAGTCTGTCATCCTGAGCGAAGCGAAGGACCTATGAATTTGCTCGTAGCGCCGAAATGCAGAGGTCCTTCGCTTCGCTCAGGATGACAATAGATTTAAGACTGAACTCTTTCCTTACTGCAATACCACCTGGTCGCCTTCCTTCAGACCTTGCAACAACTCGGTCTTGGCGCCATTCGAGATGCCGATGTTGACGGCGATCTTCTTCTTGCCTTCTTTGGCTTTGGGATCCGGTATTTCGACCGATGCCTTCTTATCCTTGTCGTAAATAATCGAGCCTTCCGGGATCTGGAGCACGTTCTTGTGCTCTTCGAGAATGATCTCGGCGTTGGCAGTCATCATGGCTTTCAGGACGCCCTCGGGGTTGTTGATCGAGACGCGGACCTCGAACGTCGTCACGTTATCTTTCTCTACGCCCATGGGAGAGATCTTCGTCACTTTGCCGGTGAAGGTTTTGTCCTTGAACGACTCGACTTTGATCCGGGCGGGTTGTCCCAGATACACCTTGCCGATGTCGCTCTCGTCCACTTTGCCTTTTACATAAACTTCGCTGGTATCGCCGAGCGTCATGACGAGCGTGGCCGTCGAGCCCAACACCAGAATGGAACTGACCGCGTCGCCGATTTCGACGTCCCGCGAAAGGACGATTCCATCAATCGGAGACTCAATCGTCGTGTAGCCCAGCTGTTCTTCCAGCTGTTTCAGGTTGGCGCGGTCCTGCGACAGTTGGCCCTCGGCCTGGCCAATCTTGGCCTGCAAGACTCGCAACTGCGCCTTGGCCACATTTTGCTTGTTCAGCGACATCTCGTAATTCTTCTCGGCGTCGTCGAGCGCGGAAGCGGAGACCACGCCGTCCTTCGCCATGCCCTGGGCGCGCTCATAGGCGCGTTTCAGCAGCGGAACGTCGGGGCCCTCGGCGTCGACCTTGGCGCGCTCCAGATCGGCGCGGGTGCCGTTCAGGCTGGCGCTCGAGCCCTCCAATTGCGCACGGGCCTGGTCGACACGAGCCTGAATCTCTTCCCGATCGAGTTCGGCGAGTACCTGACCCTTCTTCACTTTGTCGCCGTAATCGACATAGAGCTTTTTCACGATGCCGCTGGCCTTGGATTTGATCTCGACCTTGGTGATGGGCTCGATCTTGCCGGTGGCCACCACGCTTTTCGCGAGGTCTCCCTTTTCGACTTTGGCGAGCTTCGAGGGGTCGATCTTGGTGCCGCCGGTGGATGCGATCAGCGCGACGGCAACTACTAGTACGACAACAGTTGCCGCTATCGAGATCCAGATGATTCGTTTGCGCCGCTTTTTCTTGCCATTACCGTTACCTTCCACGACCGCCTCCTGCTTGATTTCAAATCTTAAAACCGGCATGCACTTACTTGTTACGGGAGGAACCTCGCAATAGTTCCTGAAAAAGTTCCGCAAAAATTCTGAGGCATCCTTGCACTTACTTAGACCGCCGCACAACGAAAAAGAAAGCGATCACTTTCGCAAACGCTCACTTTTCTCGTTCTTCTAAGGCCGAGGGGTTCCCACGATTGTACTGCCAGCGAGTGCCAAAAGCCCGCGAATTGGGTTCCGGGAATGCCGATTCCCGAGCGATTATCCCTTTGGAATGTTAAAATTAGAGTTCCATGATTGCGTACGTGCTGCTGCGGGTGTTCGTCATCCTGCTCCTGGTGGCGGTCAATGCCTTCTTCGCCGCGGCCGAGTTCGCGCTGGTCAGCGTCCGCGAAACCCGCATCCAGCAGTTGATCGAAGCCCACCGCGCCGGCGCCCGTACCGTCCTCAAACTTCACCAGCAACTCAGCCGCGTCGTCAACGGCGTGCAACTGGGAATCACCGCTACCAGCCTGACCATGGGCTGGCTGGGCGAACCGGCTCTGGCGCGCCTGTTCGAGAACTGGATCGGAAGCGTGCCACATGCGGCGATCTACGCTCATGCCGTGGCCGTCGCGGTGGCGTTTGTGATCATCACCAGCCTGCTCGTTATCATGGGCGAACTGGTGCCGAAGTCGCTCGCGTTACAACGGGCCGAGCGGGTTGCGTTGGCAGTCGCGGCGCCCATGGACGTTTTCCTGACGGTCACGCGGCCGCTTACGATGGCCCTGAGCGCCTCGGCCGGTTTTGTCCTGCGCGCCTTCGGAACGCGCGAGATTCGCCGCGGTTCGATTCATTCTCCCGACGAACTCAAGCTGATCATCACCGCCGCTCACCACTCCGGGCAGCTTTCGAGCGCGCAGGAAGAAATGCTGCTCAATGCCCTCGAACTGGATGACATCACCGCGCGCCAGGTGATGGTGCCGCGGACCAGAATTTTTTCCTTGCCCGCCGACTTGAACCTGGACGAAGCGCTCTCGCGCGTGGTCGACGATCAACACTCGCGCGTCCCGATCTACGATCCGCAACGCGGTCCCGAACATATTATCGGCGTGCTTTACGCCAAGGACCTGATGCGCTGGACCCGGTTGCGGCTTGGCCCCATCGCCATTCCTCCCGCCGCCCTGCGCGTCGCGCAGATGAAGATCAGCCAGATCATGCACGACGTGCTGGTGGTGCCCGAAACCAAGTCGTTGCTCGAACTGCTCGGCGAATTCCAGCACCGCAAGCGGCACTTGGCGGTGGTGGTCGATGAATTCGGCTCCACGGCCGGAGTGATTAGCGTCGAAGACGTGCTTGAGCAATTGGTCGGCGAAGTGGAAGACGAATTCGACGTCGCTTCCACGCAGCCGGTGGCCGACGCCAATGCGCCGCTCGTCCTCGACGGAGCGGTCAACATTCGCGACCTCGAAAACCAGTACGAGCTGAAGCTTCCCGAAGACGAAGGCTACGAGACGCTCGCCGGCTTCGTGCTGTCGCGGTTGCAGAAGATGCCTACCGGCGGCGAGACCTTCGATTATGAAGGCCGGCGTTTTGTCGTGGAGAAGATGGACGGCCATCGCGTCGCCATCGTCCGGATCGAGCCGGTGCCCGCAGTCTCAGCCCAACCATCTGGAGATTTGACTACTTCAGCCGTTCCCAAGTAATTGTCCAAATCACCGGAACTTCTGTTCCGTCCTTTTGCTTTTCGGTGCCCGCGCCGCGGAAGAAAAAGCAGTCCTGGTTCACCAGGCGATACGGCCGCTCCAGAGTTGTTCCTGGATAGTCGGGCGACCACGCCGTCTCCGGATGATGAATCATGATGTGCTCGTTTTCGCGTATCTCGAAGGCTCCGCAGTAGGAGATGAATCCATCGAGGGCAGAGGCAGCTTCCGGCGCGGTTGGCGTGTTCGCTTCCGCCCAACGAGGGCGTCCGGGTTTCATCAACTGGGCGCACATGTGGCCGGAGGGAGTGTAGATGAGGAAACCCGCGGCGTCCCGCCCCAGGTCGGGATAGGGTGCCGTGTGGCCGTCGGAATACTTGTATTCTGTCGAAACCAGCTTCCAGGCCCCTAAGAAGTACTCCCGTATCGATCCCTTAGGCTGATACTCGACGAAGCGCTTCATCGGGGGATGATACGATCCGAATTGCCGCGACTGCAAGCTTAGGCAGCAGGCTTTGATCTAGGGAAACTCTGATTAAGTGTCGGCAGAAAGCGTGAACCACAGGGTACACACGGATGCACGGAGGACCGCAGGGACTTAATCCGAACTTCCCTAGGGTCTCTGACCGCGTGCATTTGCACTTGAAGCGTTGTGGTCTCCCAGGTCTCAAAATCGAGACCTGGGGCACCCACTCTTGGTACAAGAACAAGCGGTCAGAGACCTAGGCCGATTGAATTGAGAGAATAGCTGTCGTTATGCTCCATCAAATCTTCAGGCGGCTTCTCTACACCCTGCCGGTTATCTGGCTAGTCGTCTCTACTGTTTTCTTGCTGATTCATTTCGTCCCGGGCGACCCGGTTCAGCAGATGCTGGGAGAAGGCGCGGCGGCCGGTGACATCCAGGCGACCCGGCACGCCTATGGACTCGATGTGCCGCTCGGACAGCAATACCTGAATTACTGGCGAGGCGTGCTGCACGGAGATCTCGGCAAGTCGCTGCGTTTCAACCAGGGAGTGACGAGCCTGATCGCAAAGCGCTACCCGTTTACCTTACAACTCACACTAGCGTCGTTGTTCGTGGCGATTGTGCTGGCGATTCCGGCGGGCGTGCGCTCGGCCCAGCGGCGCAATCTGTGGGATGACCGCACCCTAAGCGTGGTCAGCCTCTTTGGCCTGTCATTTCCGAACTTCGCGCTGGGTCCGGTGCTGATCCTGATCTTCGCGGTCAAGCTGGGATGGCTCCCCGTCTCCGGTTCCGGTAGCCTCGCCCATCTCGTGTTACCCGCAATTACCATGGGCGGAGCGCTGGCTGCGATCCTGACCCGCATGGTGCGTACCTCCATGCTGGAGGAGTTAGGACAAGACTACATTCGCACCGCGCGCGCCAAGGGTTTGCCCGAGCACACCGTCGTTTATCGCCACGCGCTGCGCAATGCCATGATCCCGATCCTGACCGTCCTTGGATTGCAATTCGGCGCGCTGCTGGCCGGCGCGATTGTGACCGAAACCATATTCTCCTGGCCCGGCATAGGACGTCTGACCATCCAAGCCATCGCCAACCGCGACTACTATCTGGTGCAAGGATGCATTCTGGCGATTGGATTGACTTATGTTGCGGTGAACTTTCTGACCGACTTACTGTACTCGGCGGTGAACCCGAGGATTAGGCAATAAGCTCCGGCCGAATCACGGACGACGGGTGCCCATCCTGCGTGTTCTGTGCGCAAGGTGGGATTCCACGCGCCTCACTTGGTATTCTGAAGAGCGAAAGAGATAACCGATGACAAAACGCCCCCGCTCGCATGAAATTGAAGACCTGTCGCGTACTCGACTTCGCCAAGCGTTCAACTCATCCGGTTGGACCGTAGAAGACCTCGGGCACGATTACGGCGAGGATTGTTTAGTTCGAATTTTCGAGAGGGGCCTAGCGACGCCGTTCGCTTTCTTTGTCCAGGCGAAAGCTACTGACCGCATCGACAAGTAGATGCACAAAGATCAGAGAAATCTTGTTTTCCCGATCAAAACAGACCACCTGCGACACTGGGGAAAGCTCTGGCAGCCGGTTGCCCTCGCGGTTTTCGAGGCGTGGGATGGCGCGCTTGACACATATATACAAAAGTAGTAGAGTGTATATATCATGTCGGTCACGCTCACCTCCATCCGCCTCAATACCCAGCTTGCCGATGAAGCCGCCAAGGTCCTTGGTGTAAAATCCCGCACCGAGGCCGTTCACGTCGCGCTGCGCGAGATTGTCGCGCTCAAGCGCTTCAGGGCCCTGATGAAAAAGAACGCGGGCAAACTCGCCTTCGCGGGACACCGTGAGTGATCTTGTCATTTTTGACACATCCGTCTTCATAGACGACCTGCGCACCGGCCGCCACGAACAAAGAATCCAGTCGGTCTCTGGCCTGATTCGCACGTCATCGGTCGTGCTCGCCGAGTTGTGGCGGGGCGCCACCAAGATTGCCGAGCGCGAGTTCTTGCGGGCCCTGGCGAGAAACCATCCCATCCTGACGCCTACAGAAGGGAACTGGTTGGAGTCGGGACAGGTGTTGGCAAAAATGCGCTCCGAGCACGGCTATTCCGCCGACAAACTCAGAGACTTGCACTTCGACGTGCTCATCGCCCTTACCGCCAGATCCCACGGTGCCCGTCTCATTAGCTCAAACCGGGCTGATTTCGAGACCATTCAAAGCCACTGCAAATTCCAACTTGAAGTCTGGTAGCCGGGTGCCCCACGTCTCGCGGTTTTCGAGACGTGGCACGCAACGGGCAGGCAAACAATGCACCAAACTGGTGTATAATGATGCCATGCCCGCCACAAAACACGTCCGACGGAGCGTGTCTCTTCCCGCTCCCATTGCCAAGCAAGTAGATCGCATGGCCAAGAGCCAGCGCCTGAGCGACAACCGCGTACTGGTGGAACTCATCGAACTGGGCATCGAAGCGAGAAAACAGAAAGAGAAGGCATTTTTCGAACTGGCCGAACGCTTTCGAAGAGCCAGCGATCCCGCCGAAGCGAAGCAGTTAGGCGATGAGTTGGGTCGCCTGGTTTTCGGTGAGTAATGCCGCAAATCGAGAGCTGGCCGCGAATTCCCGCCGCGATCCGCGACCATCTGATCGAGCGCATGCGCGACCGCAACATCAGCCTCGACGACCTGAATCAACTCCGAATCTGGCTTGGGACCAAACCGATTGTCCCCATAGGGCCGTGGTATAAAGATTTCGGCTCGTTCAAGCTGTGCGGCCAGGGCAAGTATCCCAAAACATTTCTTCTTGCCGGCCAGATAGCCACAGGTGAAAAAGTTTAACAACAGTCTGCTGGTGTCGCGCGACGTTGGATGAGGAATCTCGATGCATCTTTTTGTGGAAATTGTCGGATGGGTCGGCGCGGCGCTGATCCTGGCTGCCTACGCGCTTCTGTCGCTGGGAAAGTTGCAAGGCCGCTCATCTGTCTACCAGTGGATGAATGTAGTCGGTTCCGCCGGTTTTGTCGTGAATAGCGGTTGGAACGGCGCTTATCCGTCGGCTGCCCTCAACGTCGTCTGGATGGGTATCGGAGCCTACGTGCTGCTCCAGCTCCGCCGGGATAAGTGAACTCCATGCATCCTGAAAAATGGGCGCCGAAATACATGCGGGAAGGGAAGGAGTCTGCAACTGTTTGTGAATTTGGCCTACCTGGTCGGGATCGAACCGACGACCTCTTCCACGCCATTTAGCCCGTATTAAGAAATCAACAACTTACAGCGCCCAGAGGACCGTCTCTTGGGTTTTTGTACCCGCAACGCAGGTAAGGATTACAGGTAAGAAGCGCAGGTTAGCACCTCAGGCGTGGAACCGACTTGATGGAATTAGGCCTGAGATGCGGACGCGCGTTTTTTGCTTGAACGAAGCGAAGGACACCAGATGGTGTACCACCTCGCAGGATGACTCATTCGGCTAGTTGTGGAAATCCGGCTACTGTCGGATTCCTTCGTTCCGTGTACTGCAAATGGTGCAAGGAAGCGAGGTGCAGCAGGATCGATAATGGAACCATGTAAACCGGGATAAGCGAAAGCGGAAAAATGGCGATGAGCACGCTGGGCCGATCAAACGACGCAAGCTGCAACGGGGAAGGCGAAGTAAGGAAGCCCATGGTAACCGCAATTACCAGATCCGCGATGCCCAATAGATTCCAGAGGCGGACACGACGGGCAACTCCATGCGAAGAGCGAGCATATGCAGTGGCCACGAGAGGGGCGAGCAGCCCTACGGAGACATCGCCGAAGCCGGCCGGCAGTGCAAACAGTCCGGGCAGCCGTCCCACCGAGTACAGGATAAGGAAGATCACTCCCAGAGCGCGATAAAGCTGGATGCCAATGATCCATTCGTTGGGAACGACGGCGAACGCGAGACGCAGCCGAGGCCACTTCCAAAACAGGAGCACGCCAACTACGACGGGAATAAGAAGCCCGTACTGAATGGTCGGAACTTTGCGGGCAACCCCTCCATACCAACCTGCTAAAGACGTTGCTAACGCGACAAGGAACCATCCCACGATAATCGCTGACAGGCTCCAGAAGGCTTTTGCGCGCTCTTTTTGCGGCCAGGGGGCTCGCCGGAGCGCGCGATGCAGCCCGAAGAGCAGCATTGCTATGGCCGTGATGCACCCGGTTAGCACAAAGAATGTTAAGTAGCTCGGAACCGAAGTATTCATAGGTCTGCCTCCAGGGTGAGTTTTCGATACAGTGAATAGATGTATATACATCTAATTCGATGCAAAGAATTGGGGCCCCATCGCTTCCAATTGGCCAAAGATGTATCTACACTTATTGTATGGATTCAGAATCAGGACAACCGCGGACGAGAGAGGCAACGACACCGGTCAGGCTCCCCTGCGCATGCGCAAATCTGCGCAGGACGACTCGTCTGGTCACCCAACTTTATGAGAAAGCGCTACGGCCCGCCGGTATAACGGCCCCCCAGTTCACATTGCTCCAAACCCTGAAGCTGGCATCTGGGATCTCGCAAAGACAGTTGGCTCAATTCCTGAGCATCGACAGCACAACCCTCACCCGCACGCTCGCTCTCCTTCGCAAACGAGGATGGCTGAACGCACAGCGGGGGGGGGATCGTCGTGCACTGCACCTGGGACTTACCAAGACCGGAGAGAAAGAATATGAACGAGCGTTACCCTATTGGCAGTCAGCCCAGAAGCTCCTCAAGCAAGCCTTGGGTGAGCCAAATTGGAACAAGCTGGTTGATGCGCTTATGCACACGGCAGAAGCAATCCACTAACTCCAATTCTGAAAGAAATGACGGAAATAAGGCGTCGATTAATGATGGTGGACCTGGCCGGGATCGAACTTGATGGACCTAGCAGGAGTGAGCGAAGCGGAAACCTGCCGCCGAAGCCCGAGCGAAGTGAAGGACCTCAGGAGAGATTTGGTGGACCTGGTCGGGATCGAACCGACGACCTCTTCCATGCCATGGAAGCGCGCTCCCAGCTGCGCCACAGGCCCACTCATTCAATTCTCGCTTAGCTTTGCCGCCGCGTCAAACTCGACTCCGGCTAACTCGACTCCGGCAGCCGAACTCAACTAGGATAGGGTTTCAAATACTAAGGATACAATTGGAGCCCCATGTTGAACTCGAGCAATACTCTCGTTCGTTTCCTTCTTTGTCTCATGGCCGCGCTGGTGATCGCGCTTGCGCCGGCGGCGACCGCGCAAAATGCGACCGGTGCGGCAGCCGGGGCGCAGACGCCGGTGGCTTATGCTTCGGTCAGTGAATTGAACGGCATCCTGGCGCAGTTGCAGCAGACCGCGCAGAGCATGCAATCCGACCTTGGAAAAGTCCGCGTCGAGAAATGGAAGACCGACGGCGCGACCAAGCGGCAGACGCTGGCGAACGTGGAGTCCATTCAGCGCAACTTGCAGTCGGCTTTGCCGGAAACGATTGCGCTGCTGAACAATGCGCCAGAAGATCTGACCACCAGTTTCAAGCTCTACCGCAATCTCGATGCGCTATATGACGTCTTTGGTTCGGTGGTGGAATCGGCGGGAGCATTCGGATCGAAAGACGAGTTTCAGAGCCTGGGCAACGATATGACCGGACTCGAGAGCGCGCGTCGAGCGTTCGCCGAACGCATGCAGAAACTGACGGCCAGCAAGGAAGATGAGTTGACGCGGTTGCGGGCGCAGATCAAGACGCTGACCGCGGCGCCACCTCCGCCGCCGAAAAAGATCGTGGTCGATGACACCGAGCCTCCGGTGAAGCCACCGGTGAAAAAGAAAGTGACGAAGCCGAAGCCGCCGGCAACAACTACGCCTGCGGCTACTCCGCCGAGCGCCACTCCGCCGAGCGCCGCGCCGCCGAAGTAACGGGACTGGCATTTGGCGCTACGCTCGCGGCGACGCCCCAGCCCCTAAAGGGGCGTCTACTTTCGCGGAACTTGCGGCATCGCTGAAGCGATGCCCTGATACGAAACGCGAGTCTTTTCGCTGTTCGCTCGGGGGTGGCCGGTCTCAGAGCAAGAGCGCCACGACCCCCCTAGGCCACTTTCTTGGCTGAATAAAATGCGGTAGCGTATATCATCGTGGCTCGGAACCGGATCGATTCTGTCCCGGGGCCGATAATCGCTGCGAGCGTTGGGGTTGATCCGCATTGGGGGACGCTCGGTGTCTGAGGCAAACGCCACTCTGTCCGCGGGAGATCTCGTCGGCAACTACAAAATCCTCGGCCTGGCCGGAGCCGGGGGCATGGGCGTGGT
>Ga0182014_10007493_pt1 | contig 11425 bp, 5 predicted proteins | sample 612S2DmetaG_FD_120489 | JGI IMG/M metagenome (GOLD analysis project Ga0182014, IMG submission 120489) | Permafrost microbial communities from Stordalen Mire, Sweden - 612S2D metaG | ecosystem: Environmental > Terrestrial > Soil > Wetlands > Permafrost | place: Sweden: Stordalen | collected... | reverse complement strand
GCGGGCGCGGAGGCCCGCGCCACTGGGGCTCAGTGGGGCGGGCCTCCGGCGATGCGGATGGAATAAAGGGATATACGTCAAATACTTGCCAGGCCGGCTCGTCATCATGTTATGCAACTTGTTATGCGCCTGCAAGAGCGTCGCCGGCAGCATTTGGAGGGGTGAGGTTCCAATCAATTGGGTGGTCGCAAGTCGAGGGTTGAATGCGAACGTTCAGACCCGCAGCCGTCAAGTGGTCGGCCTGGAAGACGGGCGACCCAAACACGGCGACGAAACGCACATGCGCGAATCTTGGGATCAGGAGTTCGAATCTCTTCGGGCGCGCCACTTTTGAACAAAAGAGACAACTGCAGGCGCGGCAGGAAGTTCCTCGTGCGACGCGCACCTGGCCAGGATGGCCTTCGAGCCGCTGATGCGTGTGAAGCGGCGCAGGGTCTGAACGCCGATCGGCGTCGCAAGCAATTGATTGGCTTTGCTTTTGCTGGGTCAGCTTGTGGCACCACTTCACATCTGACATCGGCCCGGGGCCGGAGTTAGATTCTATTGCGGCAGGCGAGCAAAGCGGTCCTGCCACCCGGCGTTGCGCGCAAGGCCGCTGTTAATGTCGGCAACATTCTGTTCGACTGCAGGGTTTCGTTGGGTGTTTGCAGACCGAACGACTATAGGCAATTCGAGAGTGTGTTCGCGCCGCCTCCGCCACCCTCGCGACGTAACGCGAGATAGTGACGCCGGGTATCGCGCGAAGCGCCAAAGCACCTGCCACGTTGATACAGTCTATATCGTTGTAATGCTCTGATAGAACGCAACTCCATCCTCGACGTCGTGTCTCGTGTCGAAACATTGATGACAGAATGATATCGCTATCGTTACATTGCCCAAATTAATCTCGTCCTGTGCAAATTTTTTCCGCTTGACGATCCGTTAAGGGTCCGTTTATTTTCGGGTTCGAGTTAGAATAATTCTGACTCCAATAAGCCGCGCCACAGGTCACCTCCTCGCAGCCGTCGTCTGCGAGATGGCGGCGTGCGCGCGGCGCAGACGACCGGGTGGCGCCATGTTGAAACTGTTCGGGCTTGCTCTGTGGACGGTCGCCGTCGCGATGATGATCTTCATCGCCAGCCTGCCCTTGGGCGTCGAAGCTCAGTTCGTCCTGGCGACCGGATGCCTTGTGGTGATGCTGGTCATGAAGACGCTCGGCCTGCGCGGTCCGCTGCGCCCGGTGTTTCTGGCGCTGGGGATCTTCGTCGTCCTGCGCTACCTGCTATGGCGGCTGTCGAGCACGCTGCCGCCGATCGACTCGCCGCTCGATTTCATCGCCGGATACGTCCTCGTCGCCGCCGAGTGTTACTGCGTGGCGATGTTGTTTTTGAGCCTCTTCACCATCGCCGATCCGATCAACCGACCAAAGGCGCCGCGCCTCTCCGACGAGGACGCTCCGAGCGTCGACGTGTTCATCCCGACCTACAATGAAAGCATCGACATCGTGGCGCCGACCGTCGCGGCGGCCAAGCGAATGACCTATCCCGAGGGGAAGCTGAACGTCTTCCTCCTCGACGACGGCGGCACCGACGAAAAACTCAATTCTGACGACCCAGCCGTCGCGACGCGCGCGCTCAATCGCCGCCAGAGCCTGCAGGCGGTGTGCGACAATCTCGGCGCCCGCTATCTCGCGCGCGAGGAAAACGTCCACGCCAAGGCGGGCAACCTCAACCATGGGTTGGCGAACAGCGAAGGCGAAATCATCGCCGTGTTCGACGCCGATCACGTGCCCGCTCAGGATTTTCTCACCGAAACGGTCGGCTTCTTCAATCGGGACGAGAACCTCTTTCTGGTTCAAACGCCGCACTTCTTCCTCAATCCCGACCCGATCGAGAAGAATCTCAACGCGGCGCGCATGCCAGCCGAGAACGAAATGTTCTACGGACTGGTGCAGAAGGGCTTGGACAAGTGGAACGCCGCGTTCTTTTGCGGCTCGGCGGCGTTGCTGCGGCGCGAGGCGCTCGACAGCGTCGGCGGATTTCATGGCTCCTCGGTCACCGAGGACGCCGAGACTGCGCTCGAATTGCATTCGCGCGGTTGGTCAAGCCTCTACGTCGATAAGCCGATGATCGCCGGTCTGCAGCCGGAAACGTTCGAGTCGTTTATCGGCCAGCGCTCGCGTTGGTGCCGCGGAATGGTGCAGATTCTTCTGCTGAAGAACCCGCTCTTCCGCAGCGGGCTGAATATGGCTCAGCGCCTCTGCTACTTGTCCAGCAGCATGTTCTGGCTCTTCCCGCTGTCCCGTATCATCTTCGTCCTTGCCCCAATGGCCTATATATTCTTCGGCCTGAAGATATACATCGCCAATAGTCATGAGTTTGTGGCGTACACGCTCGAGTACATGCTCGCCGCGCTGCTGATTCAGAGTTACGTGTTTGGCCGGGTGCGCTGGCCATGGACGTCCGACCTCTACGAATACATCCAATCCGTCATGTTGTTTCCGGCGGTCCTCGGTGTCTTCATCAACCCGCGTAAGCCGAAGTTCAACGTCACGGCGAAGGGCCAGACCCTCGACGAGAACCACCTGTCGAGCTTGGCGCTGCCCTATTTCGTCCTGTTCGGTTTGGTCGCGGTCAGCATGGTCGTGCTTTGCTTCCGCTACTTGAACGAACCCGACCAGCGTGGCCTCATCCTGGTGGTGGGCGTTTGGAGCGCGCTCAATCTCTTTCTCACCGGTATGGCGCTGGGCGCAGTGTCCGAAAGGCGCGAACGACGCAGCGTGCCGCGGGTCGCCAGCAATCTGCCGGCCCAGTTGGTCATCGGCGAGCAGGTCTTGCCGGTGGTGATCGAGGACATGTCGTTCGGCGGGTTCCGCGTCCACATGTCTGAAGCGGCCAACTTGCCGCCGCGCGGCACCGGCGTCTTGCGGGTAGAGGCCAGCGAGAAGTCGGAACAGTTCCTGGAGACGCCTTTCGTCAATCTTGGTCGGAGAGTGAAGAGCGGCGCGCGCAGCGTCGGCCTCAAATTCTACGGCGTCAACGGCGACCGCTTCCGCATCGTAGCGAAAGTAATCTTTTCGGATATAAATCCGATCTACAAAGGACGTGCCGGTAAATACACGACTTTTGGCGTTCTGACCGGCTCATTATATTTTCTGACATGGGCGTTGAACCAGACGTCGCGAGGTCTCTACTATTTCCTTTTCAGGCGCAACGAACCGGTAGCGGCCCCGATCGCCCGTTCGACCGAGACGCCCGCCACTTGAGAAAAGTTCCCCCTTCATCGGTAGAGAGGCGCCGCATGCGTACCTCCGTTCACATCGTCGCCAGATCCGCGCTCACCGCGGGGTCGGCTTTGGCTCTGGCCGCAGGGTTGCTCACAGCGCAGCCCGCCGCGATGGCCGCCCCGACGCCGGTCGCGGCCGTCCCTCCGGCGGCGACTGCGACGCTGAAGCGCCTGCCCGCAGGGCATGACGAACTCGTCTTTCGCGGCGAGAACGCCGCCCGCGCCTGGCAGGTCTATCTTAGCCCGACGGAAGCGGCGCGAATCTCGAGTTTTCAACTGGGGCTGCTGAATTCCGTCGTCGATCTGCCGGATCGATCGTCGGTGAAGCTCACGATCAACGGGCGCGCGCTCGCCGCTGCGGCGGTTCGCTCGCCCGACGAAATCACCAACGTCGCAGTCAAGATCCCGCCCGGCGTTCTGCTGCCGGGGGCCAACACAGTGCAAGTGAACGTCGCCCTGACCCATCGGGTCGATTGCTCGGTCGGCGCGACTTACGAGCTGTGGGCGCTGCTGGATCCGGCGCGAACCGGCTTCGTGGTCGACAACGTGGATTCGTACGCCATTCGTTCGCTCGACGAACTCGCCGCCGAGCCTTTGGCGGAGGACGGTGCGACCCATATCCACGTGCGCATGCAGGACTTCGCCGATCCGGACTCGGTCGGCCGAGCGGCGCGCTTCGTCGACGCCCTGGTGCGGCGGGCCGGGCTGGTGCGGTCGATCGTCGATGTTGGACCGGAGGCCGGCCAGGGCACCGGCTTCGACGTCGTGCTCTTCTCCGGCCAGGCGCCAGACATGGGGCCCGGCGGCGCGTTGCGCGTCCTTGGCCGCGACGACGACGTCACGCTGGCTCGCGATGCGGCGACCAACCGACTCGTCCTCAGTCTCTCCGGCACGGACGAGGCGGACCTGGACGCCCGGATCGCTGCGCTCGACAAGGCTCGGCCCCGGTTCACCCAGGGCCGGGCGTCGCCGCACGGCGTCGCCATCGACGCCGGCGGCCGGAAGTCCTTCGCCGAACTCGGCCTCGCGACGGACGGCTTTTCGGGCCGGCATTTCCAGTCGAGCGTCGACATCGCGCTGCCCGCCGATTTTTATCCCTCGGGCTACGAGAAAGCCCGTCTGCTGATCGACGGCTACCATTCAGGCGTGCTCGACGGACACGGCGAATTGATTGTCCGAGTGAACGACGCGATCGTCTCGTCGATCTCGATGGCGTCGGGCATAGCGGAAAAGTTCGACCGTCAGCCGGTGGAATTGCCGCTGCGCTTCTTCCATCCAGGCCACAACGAAATCTCCATTGAGGGGATCACCTCCTCGGCGCTGGATCAACAGTGCGATTTGGTCTCCATGCCCCGCGACGCGCGGCTGACGATCGCTGGAACTTCCGAACTCGAGTTTCCGTCGTTCGCGCACCTCGGCACGCTGCCGCAGATCCCCTCGGCGATCGCCGCGATCGCTGCACCGGAACAGGGCGGTCGCCCGACCGTCTATATGGCCAGTCTCGATCGAGACTCGGCCGCGACCGCGCTGACGATCTTGGCCAACATGGCTTCGACGTCGGGCAAGTTCGACGCTCCGATCGTGCGCCTGGAGCGGCCGACGCCCGGCGACGCTCCGGGTATCGTCGTCGGGTCGCTCGACCAATTGCCGGACTACCTGGCCACGCCGTTGAGGGAGATCGCCGCACCGGCCGACCCGACGGCTGTTCCCGCCGAGACGGACGCGGCCGCAGACGGGCCGAAGCACGCGGACGAGTCCGCCGCCGCCCTCGCGCCGAAGTCTCAGGGAGAGCCGGTCGTCGCGGAGGGCGTCAGTTTCAAGGAGCGGCTGCGCGACAGCTTCGCCTCCGGCGCTCTCCTGTCGAAGACGAAGGATTTCCTTTTTCCCGCCAGCGACCGGTGGGCGGGCCTGCCGACGTTGCCCGCGCATTTCCTGTTGATCGGGGCCGTGAATCCGAACCTCACGACTAAGACGGTCGGCGGCGTGACGGTTCCGCAGCTCGCCCACGACGCTTCGCAATGGCTGGTGGTTTCGGCGGAAAGTTCCGACGGCGTGAAGAAGGGCGTCGAAAGGCTGATCATCGACGGCCAATGGCGAGACTTGGCTGGTCAGGCGGTCAGCCTCGACCTCGACTCGGGTTCGTTGCGCTCCGCGAAGCCGGCGCATGTCGCCTACGTCGAACCCAGCACTTTCGTTCTGTCCGACGTTCGCCCAATCCTCGGCGGGATCCTTTCGGACAACATCCTGCTCACGTTCGGCGCGTTGATCGCACTGGTGTCGATCCTTGGCCTCTCGACTCATGCGTTGATCCGAAAGTCGGGCGTGCGGTGACCATCAAGATTCGCATCTTGGCCGCGCTGTTGAGCGTGTGTCTTCAGGTCGGCGCGGCGGCGGCCGACGAGACGATGGAAGCTCTGACGGCGCCCGTCGCGGCGGGGATCGTCGTCGCTCCCGAAGTCGAGCCGAAGGAGACTCGCGACATCATCAGCTTGGTGTCGCGGAATTGGTTCCAAGGGGAATGGCGAGCTTACGAGTCGAAGTTCATCGCCGCGGACGGCCGGGTGGTCGACAACGCGAACGGCGGCGCGTCGCACAGCGAGGGCCAGGGTTACGGGCTTCTCCTGGCGGCCATGGCCGACGACCGCGATGCGTTTCAGCTCATCTGGAGCTGGACGGACAGCCACCTGAAGGGCCGACCCGACGGATTGTTGTCATGGCGTTGGGATCCACAAAAGGGCGCGATCGCCGACAAGAACAATGCGACTGACGGCGACATTCTGGTGGCGTGGGCGCTCGCCGAAGGGGCTCGACGCTTCGGCAAGCCGGAGTATCTGGCGGCAGCGAAAATGATCGCGCAAGCGATCGGTGCGCAGACTGTCAAGGATTCTCAGCACGGCCCGATCCTGTTGCCGGGCGCTGCCGGCTTTGCTCGCGAAGACCAACCTGACGGGCCGGTGATCAATCTGTCCTACTGGGTGTTTCCCGCCTTCCCGACGCTGAAGGAATTGGCGCCCGAATACGATTGGGACGCGGTGCGCGAAAACGGACTGAAGCTGTTGGGTGAGAGCCGGTTCGGTCCGCGCGGCCTGCCGGCCGATTGGCAATCGGTCGGCGGTCCGTCGCTGGCCCCGGCGAAGAACTTTCCGCCGCAGTTCGGTTACAACGCCATTCGAATTCCGCTTTATCTCGCGTGGGTTGGCGACGACGCCTCGCGCCGCGCGTTGCGTCGTTTCGCCAGCCTCTGGCGCGGCAAGGGCAGCGCCGGCCCCTTCGTGATCGACGTCAACTCCGGCGCGACGGCTCAGGCGCTCGACGGAACCGGCTATCGGCTGGCACTTGCCTTAGGGCGCTGCGCCTCCCTCGAGCAACCCGTCGAAGGCGATCTGCTCAAGCTGCGCGACGCTCTCTACTACCCGGCCACGCTGCGGATGCTGTCGCTCGCCGTCCTTCAGGAAAGGTTTCCACAATGTCTGTGAACCGTCCCGTCATCCTGACCGCGCTGATGATCGCCGCCGCCACGGCAGTTCATTCGCAGAGCCTCAATCCCGCCGAGGGCGGCGGTCAGCGGCCGGCGTCCCTGTTCGCCGCCGTCTCGGCCGCGCCTGCTCCGGCGGCGCTGAACGTCACGGCCGAGTCGGGCCCGCTTGCGCCGTCGTCGAGCCCGACCGCGCCGCCCGGCGCGCCGCAGCCGTGGACGTTCTCGCTGCCCAAGCCGCCGGCCGTCGACTCGAACGGAGCGCCTGCCGGCCCAAACGATGGAATCGACCTCAGCGCTTTGCGCTATTTCGCCAGCCAAAACGACTTGTCGCGCGTCGCTGCAGAAATCCGCCTGATCCGATCGAAACATCCGGACTGGCAGCCGCCGGACGATCTGTTCAGCGGTTCGCAGGGCAGCGAGTTGGAAGCGCCGCTGTGGAAGCTGTTCGCCCAACACGATTACGCCGGCGTGCGGGCGGGAATCGCGCAAATTCAGCAGAACACGCCGGATTGGCGTCCCTCCGCCGACCTGCTCGGCAAGCTCACGCTCGCCGAGGCCTCGGATAACCTCGTCAAGGCTTCCGACGACGCTCAGTGGGGCACGGTGATCGAAATCGCCGCCGCCAACAAGATGTTGTTGACCTGCGCCTATGTCGACGCGCTGTGGCGGACCGCGGAAGCGCTGGTGCGCACTGACGACGAACCTCGCGCCGTCGAGGCCTATCGATACATTCTCACCACCTGCACCAAGCCTGCGGAGCGACTGGCGACGGTGCAGAAGGCAGGTCAGCTGCTCACCTCGCGGGAGGATTTCGAGGGCTTGTTGCAGCTTGGCCGGCGTCTTCCCGACGGCCGATCGGAGTTTGAATCGGTCCGCCTCGACATCATCAGAAAGAAGATTGGCGCCGCGGCGGCGGGGACCGCCGGGTCGGCGCCGAGCGCGAGCGAAATCGAAACCGTGACCGCCCACGCGCGAAACGCCAAAGATCAAAACGACCAGCAGCTCTTGGGTTGGTACGCCTACGGGCAAAAGGACTACGTCCAGGCCGAGAGCTGGTTCCGCATGGCGCTGCAGGCCGCCGGCGCCAGCCCAAACCCCAAGGCCGCCGAAGGCCTGGTGTTGACGCTGCGCGCCGCTAACAAGATCGCCGAGGCGCTGAAGCTCGCAGTGCAATATGCGTCGCTGGACCATTTGAACCGTAAGCTGATGGTGGAGGTGCTTTCCGCCAACCTCGACAATCCCGACGCGACGCCCCTGTCGGCTGACGATCTGACGAGCCTCGCCAAGGCGATCGACGTCGAACAATCCAGCGACGCCTCCCAATCCTTCGGCTGGCACGTCTACAAGGCGAACGATCTCGCCGGCGCCGAGAGTTGGTTCCGCAAGTCGATCGGCTGGCAAGCCAATGAATCGGCGGCGATCGGCATGGTTGTGACGACCCGGCGATTGCACCAAACGGGCGAATACGCGGAACTGGTCGCCAAATACCGCAACGTCTATCCGAAGATCGCCCAATTTGACACCCTCATGCGGGCCAGTTCGCCGCGCGCCGCGGTTCGCACGGTATCCGGCGACGGCGGATGGGATCGAAACGCCGACACAATCGCGAAGACCCTTCAGGCCGGCAACTATGATCTGACGTTGACGATGCTCGAACAGCGCCGGCAGGAGCGGCGGCGCGAGCCCTTCGGCCTTACCGTTGTTCGCGGTTGGGCGATGTTCCACAAAGGGGATTGGGAAGGCGCCAAGCTGGTCTTTGCGGAACTCGCGGCCAAAGGCCACGCCACGGAAGCCGAAGAAGGGCTTAGCACGATTCACGCCGCCGAGTATCCACGTTATCCACTTCGCTGACCGTCGGGTTGTTCGTTCGGAGGGCAAGCGAGTGCTGTGCGAAACCCCGGCAAAGCGTCTGGAATCGAGATCGGACGGGACGATCTTCGATTCGCCTGCAAAACCCGCAGTCGCGATGCAGGCCTTAGACGAGCGCGACCGCAACGCTGCGCGGGCGGTGCCGAAGGCGCAGGCGCCCGATTACGAGAAGGTTCTCGATAGCCTTTCTCTCGGCGTCTGCGTGTTCGACGCCCAGCAACGGCTCATTCTCTGCAATCAGCGTTGGGTGGAGATGTACCGCCTTACGCCAGCGAAAACGCGTCCAGGCGCCACGCTGCGCGAGATCGTCGAAGCCCGCGTCGCCGCTGGAACCTGCCCCACGAACGCCGACGCCTATCTCGCGCTCTGCGCCGGCATCGCCTCCGGCGACGAAGCGAAGAACTGGACCGTCGCGCTCAGCGATGGAAGGACCATTCGCGTCTGCAACCGGCCGACGCCGGAAGGCGGCTGGGCGGCGACCCACGAGGACGTTTCCGACGGCGACGGCGCGACGGCAAGCCCGTTCATCTCGGCTGAAGCCCCGCACAAGCGCGAGTCGCAAATCCTCGAGATGATCGCGTTGAGCGCTCCGATCGAACAAGCGCTCGATCAAGTCGTTCACCTCGTCGAATCCAATGTGAAAGAGACGTTCGGCGCGATCCTGCTTGTTGGCGACGATGGAACCCATTTGCGGATCGCGGCGGCGCCGAATCTGACCCAAGCGCACAGGACCGCCTTCGACGGCGTTCCGATCGGTCCGAAGGCGGCGTCTTACGGCGCGGCGATTGAGCGGCGCGCCTGGGTGACCGTCGCCAATATGACGGATGACCCGCTTTGGCGGGATCGTCGCCAATGGCTGGACGAGGAGCGCTTTTCGTCGTGCTGGGCGGTCCCGATCGTTTCGCGCCACGGCGCGGCGCTCGGGACGCTCGCGCTGCACTCGCGAATGGCGCGAGAACTGACAAACTTCGAGTGCGATCTCGTCAACCGCGCCACGCGGATCACCGCCCTGGCGGTCGAACGCAAGCAAGCCGACGATCGCATGTATTTCATGGCCAACCATGATCCGTTGACCGGGCTGGCCAATCGCGCCTTGCTCAACGATCGCCTCGCTCAGGCGGCGCTGCATGCGCGGCGATACGATCGCCGGTTCGCGGTCGCCTTCATCGACGTCGACGATTTCAAATCGGTCAACGACAGTCTCGGTCACGACGCGGGCGATCAATTGCTGAAGATCATCGCGGATCGTATCGTCCACAACGTCCGTGCAACCGACACGGTGGCGCGCCTGGGCGGCGACGAGTTTGTCGTTCTTCTGACCGATCAGCCCAAGGAGCTCGACACCGTTCCGGCCGTTTTGCGAAAACTCGCCGCGGCGATCGCGCAGCCGGTCCATCTCGGCGGCCGCAGACTCGCGGTCACATGCAGCGTCGGCGCGGCGAATTATCCCGATGACGGCGCTGACTTCGCCGCGCTGCTCGCCGTCGCCGATGCAGCAATGTATCGAGTGAAGAAGATCGGCGGTCACGGCTTCCAGTTCCGCGCTAGCGGCGCCGAGTCTCGACACACCGATTCGTTGGCGACGCCAAGCAAAGGGGCCAAAGCAGGGGCTGCGCTGCCGCGGCGCCGGGGTAGGACCCTTGGGCGGAGCGAGCGACGAAGTCCGATCGACCGGTAACAACGTCGACCATGCGGTTGATCAGCGCGCTGACCCGCCGCCGGGCCACTTCCATCGGCGTCGGAGACGAGCTGCCAAAACCCCGGACTCTCATATCAGTCGAGGGGCCGGCGGGGGTAGCGGATCAGCCTCCACCCACATCCGCCATTTTGGCTGCCATCAACCAATTGATGACTAGGCAACGCAAGAGGATCACACCACGCCGGAATCAGGCGACCTGAATGAACGACCGGTTCCGGGCGCCGTTGCTGCGCCCCTGTATGACCATAGTGGGCGCTCAGCTCCGGACGCCGCCTGCCTGGAGGGATGCCAAGCGGCAGAGGACAGCCAGAATTGCCACTGGCGTGCTAAGCCACTCTGTGCAAAGGCAGTCGACCCGTGGTCGATTCACAGGCCTCCGCGGATATCGGAGCAGAAGCGATGCGGTTTTGCCTGTCGATAGGCCCCGCACGGGCAGGTGCACAGGTGTGAGAGCAACAAAACGCAACAAAATGCAGCATTTCGCAGCAAATCGAAGCAGGACGAAAATGCTTCGAAGTGCTTCGAATCCTCAGCGGGTCGAGGTCAGGGATTCGGTTGAAGGATCGGTTTCGATGAAGCTGGACTCCCTCTTCCGGCGCTTCGGTGTGGACGGCGGTCTGGATTCGCGCATATCCGCGCGGCGCTGAAAGTTGGCACAAACTCTGCCATCGATCTCTTGGCGGCCAGAAGGCGGGGCGATAGACCTCTGTCAACACCGCAAGCCGCCGGAGGCGGTGGCCAAAGGCCAGCGTTTACAGGGGTCTATCGCCCCGCCAGAATCGTCCGCCGAGATTGGTGCATGGTGGCATTGGGCACGCTCCTTTAGTGAATGTTCACCGGTCAGGACGGCAAGTGCGCCGGATAGGCGCGGATTCTCGCCGCAGCCAAACACTTCAGTGCGTGTGGTGTGATGCCTCATAGTTAGTGGTCTTTTGGTGGGCATTGGTGGGCATTGGTGGGCATTGGTGGGCATTGGAGGTACTCGGTGGTACTCGCTGGTCCCTTGTGATCCTCGGTGGCCCCCTCGCACCCCATCAGGCGAGTCGACGCCCATCCCGGATCGAGAGCGCCGCGCTCGCCAGGGCGGTCTGCCGGCCGACCCGCCCACGACATGT
>Ga0182014_10007491_pt1 | contig 11427 bp, 14 predicted proteins | sample 612S2DmetaG_FD_120489 | JGI IMG/M metagenome (GOLD analysis project Ga0182014, IMG submission 120489) | Permafrost microbial communities from Stordalen Mire, Sweden - 612S2D metaG | ecosystem: Environmental > Terrestrial > Soil > Wetlands > Permafrost | place: Sweden: Stordalen | collected... | reverse complement strand
GCTTTAACCCGATACAGGGCTTCGAACGGACGAATACGCGCGGCTCGCATCAGATGACTGGTATCCCACCGCGGCAGAGCGGAGAAATGGAGAAACGCTGCGAGAATCCTCGGGGCTGGATTCTTCCCGAATCTTGTGCAATCCGTAAATTGACCAGCAGGACCAAGGATTCGTACCGAAAAACGCGCAGGGTCCAGTATTCTCAAACTCGGATTGCTTCAACGCTATCACAGATCAGTATGGCACTTCTTCCTGCGTAATCTCTGGTTCCTCGGCGAATTCGGACGGCGCGAAGCCTTGGCCGCTGACATAGTGCTCCATATCATCGCTGCCGCCATCCGGCGGAGGCGACAGAAGGCTGACTTCCGTTACGACTATCTCCGAACGATAACGGCGCTGGCCGGTCTGCCGGTCGTCCCAGGAGCGCGTCCGCAGCGTGCCCTCGACATAGAGTCGCGATCCCTTGCGAACGTAGTCGCGCAGGATCTCGCCGACCCGCTGGTAGCCGACCAGGTTGTGCCACTCCGTGTGTTCCTGCCAGTCGCCGTGTATGTCCCGGTAGCGTTCGCTGGTGGCGAGCGACAGGTTGACGATTGTGCCCGTGCGCAGGATGTGGACCGACGGGTCCTTGCCGGCGCGGCCCAAAAGAATGACCTTGTTTACACTTCGTCCCATAATCCCTCCTTTATTGGTTTTGGCCGTAGACAGAATCGAAGGCCTGTCGCCGGTCGATCTCGACGTACTCGTCATTGGCATAGCGGTAGAACTTCCCCGTCATTGCGTCGATGTTCAGATAGCGCCGCGTCAGGCGGTGCTTGTAGAGCACGATGTCACCAGCCTTGCCCATGAACATGAACAATTCGCAGTAGTACGGAGGAATCACCTTCTCAAGTGGCAGCCAGTCGGGTTTGCCCATTTCGATGGTGTGCTTCATAGTTCACCGCCTTTGTTGGAGGCCGGAGCTACGGCGATGTGCGTGTGCTTGCATCCCAGGCAGGCACATGCGCCGGTGATCTTGCGAATCGCTTCGTTGAAGCGATCCGGCAAATCCAGCACCTCGCCGGCTGCGGTGTAGAAGATCGGCGCAACTGTCCCGCGCAGGACCTTGCTCCCCGTATTCCAGAGTTCGACGGCGAGCGTTCCCTGATGACCGCGAAAGACTGGCACCGTGGCGATGGCCGGACGCGTGTGTCCTTCTTCGGATTTCAGCCAAAGTCGCGTGATGGCCAGTTCGTAGGTATGGCCGATGCGCAGCATCTCAATCCGCACCAGTTCCGGCGCGATCACGATGGCGTGGCGGCCGTTGCCAGAGATCGAATCGATCTGTTGCAGCCACGGCGCCGGGTTCCCATCGGCATCGAGATAAGCGCAGTAGCGGCCCATGTCGGCAACCGCGCCGCCGGACTCAACTCCGCGAAGCACGTACCGCCGCGCCAGATGCTGGTGCTCGATCGAGACGCTCGGCTGGCAGTAGATGCCACGCTTCTCCAAGGCGCGAAGCGTCTGCTGAGGAAGCGTCAGTCCGTATCGCGCAAAGCGTTTGGCATTGTTTGCGACGATCATTGCTGGGTGAGTCATCGGTAGCGCCTCCTCAGACCGCAACTTTGCGGCGGATTGGTTGACCCAGCGCCGCGCGAATCTCTTCCTTCGTGCACCCGGCCCAGCACTTGTAGAGGCGGGGGTTACTGATCTGGATGGCGAGGTTATCGCCGGAGCGGTCACGCCCGGCCTGGGCGCACGATGGGCAACGCGCCCACCAGTTGCGGCTGTCCTTCCGTGTGGCGTGCACGTAGTCGAGAATCCGGAACTCGGTGCGAAGCGTCGATGAAGCCGGTGGTAAATAGGGAGGGGTCACGACCGGCCGGTAGGCTTCCGGCAGCATCATGCCGTGGATAAAAGTTCTGAGTTCCGCCTCGGTGAGCTTCTTCAGACTGTCAAGGTAGTCGAGTTGCGCCTCCGGGGTGAGGGCGGCCTCGTAGAACCAGTACCTCTGGTTCGTCTTGCGGTGCACTCCGAGCGGGGCGCGAATGGCGTTGCCGTACTCGCCATCCTCGATCCGGTCCTGGCGCGGGAAGATCTCGATGCCATCCTTGAGGCCGCCGCCTTTGACCGGCACGCCGAGGCGCAGGGCGAGGTTGTAAATATAGATGCGGCACTCCGACGCCAAGAGTGGCGACTCCGCGAAGATCCACAGATGGCCGCCGCGGCGCGATTGTTCGAGCGCGGCTTCGACACCATCCAGTTTCAGTTCCCACTGCAATTGGAAGAGGGCCTCGACGGCGCCGTCGAAGTCCGCGTCGATAGCGACCCACTTCGAACGTTGCGTCTCCGGGTTGATGGCGTAGAGATTGATGGTGATGTCACCGTTCAGGTGCACGCGCACCACGCCGGCATCGAGAGGCTTCGGCTTCTTGGTCTGCCAGTCCCGTGCCAGGTAGTACGGGACCGAACCGTTGGGCAAGGGATGAGCAGCCTGCATCCCGTAGGCGCGCCGGTTGACGAAAAGTCGAATGAACCGGTCGGCCGTCACGCGACTTACACAGAAGGTGGCATACATGAGGCCCGCTCCTTTCTGAAGTTCTGTGTTTGTACCCTGGTTCCAGAACTCAGTCAAATCTGCGGCTTACTGTCTGGATGGCTGTTTGTGGGTGAGAAAAGGAAGGCCCGGAGCGCGCGCAGGCCTTCAAAGCGGACATGGAGTCGGGCAGGACAAGATACTTCAGAATTGATGGGCGTAGCGCAGCCGGCTGTGTTTGAAGTCAGGCGCGGGTTTGCGGTTGGTGGCGAAGCCGTTCGGTTCGGTGCGGATGTCGGGAAAGGCGGCGGCCTCGGCGAGGGCATAACGGGTTGCGAGCGAGCGGATGCGGCCAGCGGATAGGCGCATGGGATTCCTCCTGGTTGTAAATGGGATTTGGGGTGTTGGGTGGTATGCGGCAAGGTGAGGCGGTTAGGCGGGTGCCAACTCCATCTGGGAGAGCAGCAGGCCGGGTTGCTCGACGTAGCTGAACAACTTGTACTCGGCGAAAACCAGATCAAACAGGTCCGATGTGAACCGGTCTTCACAGCCCTCAAAGGAGAGCATGTACCAATCGTCGCGTTGCCGGTCAAAGACGTAGATCGCGCCGGATGCGTTGTCGCCGGGAACCATCTGCAGGAGCATGACGCCCTTGCGGGTTTGAATCCAGCGGGTGGCGGTCGCTTCACCTAGTTCGAGGAAGGCTTGAACGGTTTGTTGGATGGTGTTGGCGGCGCGATCGCGCCAGTTGAACAGTTTATAGACAGACATCTTTCCCAGGCTGCGGGGCATTGTGACTCTCCTCTCTTCGAGATTCTGTTGGATGGGTTGAGGGTTAGCGCGGCCTGACGGTCACTGCAAGATACCAGGTTCTTGCCAGCGAACTGAACAGGGACACGAAGAGCAGGACGATCCCTGTGAGCCAGATTGGGTGATGGGCAGTCACGCGATAGAGCGTTCCGCCAAAGGCGACAACAGCCCAGGAATCGAGCACGGTGAGCAGGATGCTGATCGCCACTCGCGCGGTGTTGCGTGGGATCAAAGCAGGGCCTTCGGCGGGCACAGACGTAATCGACATGGGTCCAGGCATACTGATCCTTTCTGAAGGGACTTGCCTTCGATGGGTGATATAAAATGTGGCTGGCTTCTGTGAACCAAAGAGGAATGAATCGGAGCTTGAATGTTGGCTACAGACAGGTCATCCTTGGTCTTCGATCTACTTGTTCTGGAGTTCTGAAGCGGTGTTCAGAGTTGCCGTAGAAGAGGAGAAGGATTCTCTGTCAGCCGTTGACATACACGTGCTTCGACTGACCATCTTCTCTCTTCTCACAACACCGCATTCCAACCACCTCCAAAAACATCGACAAACAAGGGGATAGTCAGATTGCATCTTCCTGATCCGGCGCGAGTTCTGACCCTGTGGATCTGTCCAATAGGAAGGAAAACGGAAGACAATCGGAACGTAATAGGAATACAATCCGGAATCAACAGCAATTGACGCGCCAAAGGCGCTCCGTCGGTGGCTCTGCGTGCGAAACAGGCCCTCTCATCCAAAGAGAAACTCACGGAAGGTGACGACATCGTTGGCCTCTGTGTTGGTTAGGACGTTGGTCGAAAGCAAGTCGGATCGAAACGACCGGCTCAAAGCAAAGCCGATTCGCTTGTTGACTCTGCGCAACTCTACAGCGAGAAGGTAGAGAATGGACGGGTCCGGCGTCAGATAAAGGATGGTATGGACGCCGTTTTCCGCGCCGAGCACCTTGCGCAGCTCGCCGTAGCGCGCCGAACCTTTGGCCGTCCGTTCAAACTCGATTGCGAAACTCCTCACACGATTGCCGTCAGAAACCTCGGCCAAAGCGTCGAAGTCTTTCGCGCATCCGCTGCCGTAGACGAGGTTCTTCGAGAGGACTTCAAGCTCCCACTGCCACGATTTCAGCATACCGGCAGCGGTTAACGCCGCGCAGATCCCGGCCAACTCTACCGAATGAAGCACCTGCGATCTGCGCACAATTTCCTTGATTGTCGATGGCAAAGAAATGAGCGCGTGACCGCGCAACTCGAGCAATTCAAGTCCCGAACGCGTGATGGCGAAGACCGGTTCCGGGAGTAACCGGACACAATCAATGCGCTCGACGAGGCCGTTCCGCTCCAATCTATCGAGCCGCCAGAGCACAGAACGCCGGCAGGTCTCTGGTCCATTGTTGAGCAGTAGTGCGCAAATCTGATCGCAGGTAATGGCGCGGGCATTACGAATCGTGACAAGCATTGGAATGTCCCGATCGTCCGAGAGTGCGATAAAGCCGCGCCGGTATCTCATGCGATGCGCTCCGAAGTTGCGGTTTCAAGCTCGATCCGTCTGCCATCCGCCGACAGAATCCATTTTCCGAGTTCCGTCTCGACCCAATCCGTGGCGCCGATCAGCACCATCGCTTCATACCGCGCGCCGCGCACGCTGACCGAAATGGGTTGAACGCCGTTTGATCTCCATGCACTGGTTGCGAACGAGATGCGTCCATGCGCGCGCTCGTTGAGCGTGATAAGAAAGCGATCAGGAGAGTTGTTGTCGGCGGGAAGACGAAAGAGAACGTGCATTCTGCCGTCAAAGAAGTTCGGCTCCGAGCACTCGAATATCCTCCCAATTGACCGTTGTGGGCGATCAGGATCGAAGTTACTCGTCAGGTTGAAGCGAATTTGTCCGGGAAAAGACCAGCATCGGCGCAACCTGCACCCGTACTGAAGGCCAGCCGAGTTGAACCATGCCGCGTTCCGGCGGAAGCAGAATGAATCGTTTAGGTCGCGCGAGTGCGCGGCCCACCAATTGGTCCCCAGGTCAATTATGCGGACGCGCATGGCTTTATGGCCTCTATCAGTCCCTGCACCACGGCACGCGCCTGGAGATTCCGTTCAGGTCCACGCAGCTGGTCGAGAAACCAGATTCGCTCGTAGAGAAGTGGTGGGAGAGGTAATTTATCGTCGCGAAAGTGCACCAGCAATTGACCCAACTGCCCTATTAGCAGCGCATACTCTGCCTCGCTGTTCGTGTTCTTGGACGGATCATTGCCATACTTTGAGGCAACGATCTCATCCCAGGAAGGATGCTTAGCAGCAGGCTCAATCTCTTTCGCATAGCGAAGCCAGAGCGCATAGCAAGGGCTCGTCCGGCTCAGGTGATCAAGCAATGTTGCGATCTGTGTACGCAGATCAATTGGCGTAACGGAGTGCTTGGCCGGGACATTGAAGGGTTTAATTCCTAACATGAGTTGCATGGTAGCCGCTGCGAGGAATCTGTCATTGAATGCTTCGAGCGCTTCGGTCCGTTGGGGTTCGCGGAGCATCGTGATGCGGTCGAGTTCCGTCTGAACGTCAATAGGCGGTTTCATTTCGCGCAGTTCATAGAAGCGAAGAAAGAGTTGTGTGCGCTCCACTGCCAGAAAGTATTCTACATCTTCCGCCGGAACTGATTTACGAACGTACTTGCGCCAATTTACGGGATCGGAGAAATCGGTAAGTGATTTCATCTTCATCTCATCAGTCATCGTCTTATCCATTGGCCCCTTTGGGAGTCTGATTGCGTCTCCGCTCCTGTTCTAGTTGCGCATTCGCCCGGTTGAGCCGTTCCTTCAGGTTACGTTCGGTGTTCCGCGTCGCCTCTAGGCGGTGCACAAGTAGCAGCGCCTGTTGTTGCACACTCATTGAGCTATTCCCTGTTAGTGAAGGGTCAGCCAAACTCGTATCGGGCACATCGGACGAGCCTTCGGCAGCATCTTCGCTGCTTGCCTTAGCTTTCTGTTCGAGGACCTGGATCGTGTGTTTGAGATCCGATGTGTCCGTCTCGACTGCTTGATTTGGTTGCTGCTTCGCCATCAGGGCGCGCTCGACTTCGGCATTGTGCCGTTCGACCAGTTGATTGAACTGTTCCGTGCGGCTTGTAATCTCTATCGTGTCGCTGATACGGCCATTCCAGAGTTCGGCGATGATAGAGGCAGCAATGATCTCCTTCTTCGCCGCAGCGCGCCACTCAAAGTAGAGGATTCCTGCTGCGCAGCCAAGTAAAATGAGCGTCACCAGGTTCGACCAGAAGTAAAGATCGTCGATGGTATGGCCGACAATGCTGTCCCGCGTGCTCGCTGTCGCAGCGCCATAATCGCCGTTCGACGGGTTAATCTTGCTCAGAGCGTAGTCGAAGAATCCCTGCCGCTGGTGCAAGGTCTGTCCGTTCTTTATTGGCTGAGCCATCTGCGTCTGGCTAGCCAGATCCGGCGCCACAAGGCACAAAAGCAGGAAGATTGTCAGCAATTGGATGGCGAGTAGGCGTCGCATATTCAACTCCCCTGCAAGGTATCAAGCGAGGTTCCAGCGATCCGTCTGCGCCGCTGGCGGCGGTTCTGGGCGTCTTTGAAGCGGAGATTGACGCCAATCTCCGGGTTCATTGGGCTGTGCATCTTCGGGTATAGATACGGCGCAGTTCCTTCCAATTGATAGCTCGGCGCGCGGCGAACGTGAAGATGCGAGTGGAGCGTCCCCTCGCGGCTATCGACCATCAGAATCTCCATCTGTCCTACGGGAAGGTTCTTGATGTGGTCCTCGCGGGCTCTGGTTTCCTTTGCTTCGCTCTCGCTTCCCATGCCGGTCTCGGTGTACTTGGGTGTGAAAACGCCGGTTTTGCGCACCGATAAACTGCGCCGCTTTGTCGCAATTCTGGCCGACGCCTTCAGGAACCATTGCGCCGTATTCTCCTCGGAGACGTTCATGATCATCTTGGTTCCGGGCGCCGAAGAGACCTCATCCGTGAATGCCTGGCTGACACGCTGCAACTGCGGCAGGCTCTGAAAGGAGAACAGAAACGAGACTCTTGCGCCACGCGCCGTCTGCAATACCTGCGTGAATCCAGGATAAGCAAAGGGAGCGAACTCATCGAGAATCACCGAAAGCATCGGCTCGTCCTTGGATTTTGTCGCACTTGTCTGCGAATACCGCTTGCCGACCATCAGTTGAATGTTCTGGAGAAGGATCTTTCCCAGGGCTTCGACGGCACGCTGATTGCGATTCGAATTCAACGAGACAAACAGTATCAGATCGTTTTCGAGTACATCGTCGAGCGTCAGCAAGTCCTGGTACGCGCCCGTGACGACCGACAATTCATCCTCAAGAAAGCTCAATAGTTCGTTCAATAGCCCCTGAATCTTCTCCACGCGTTCGCGGTCCTGCAACGACCGCAAGAGCATTTTGACCGACATCTCGAAGTTCAGCCGCTTCTGCATCGAAAGACCGGTCAACGTCGAGATGCGCGCTTTCGCCGTTTTGATCTGGTCCTGAAGAACGTCTTCATCGAGCGCCATGACCAGCACGTCGTAGACGTTGAAGAGCTTTCCGATGTACTGCAGAACGCGGACAAGGTCGGAAAGGTAGGCTTCCTGGTGGCCCTTGAAGAAGTCTTCGCGCAGGCCGAAGGAGCGGAAGATGAAGTTCACGTGCTCCTGGTAAGCGTCATCGAGCGAGTAGAACGGGTTGTAGCGGCAGGATTCCGCGGGGTGTGTCGGGTCGAGAACCCGAAGGTCCTGCAAGCGCCCGGCCGCCGCGATATGCGGCAGAAGGTGGTCCAGAAACTCCCGCTCGCCTTTGCCATCGAAGATAATCATCGGCATCTTCCGCGCGCCAAAGCGGCGCGTCAGGTCCTGAGCAATGATGTTTTCGATGAAGGTGGATTTGCCGGCGCCGGTTCCGCCAACGATCACGCCATGCTTGATCCGCACGGCATCCGGCCAGAGCCATGGTTCTTTGTGCACGTTGTAGCCGAGCAGCGTAGCCGCATCCCGGTGCGCATTGCTGAGGATTCGGAATTCATTTATGGCTGGGATCGCGATGGGCGGATGCGGCCAGTTTCCCTCACGCTTCCTTTTTCTACCGGCAAAGTGAGCGACGATCAGGCCACCACCAAAGAACAGGATGGCGAAGTCGAGAAAGATCTCCAGGCACTGATCGTTGCGCAGATGAAGACGCGATACCGCGATATACCAGAGAAACGCAAGTACAGCGCAACCGAACAGCACGACGACACCGGTTATATCTTCCGGTCCTGTCCGCCTATAACCGGGTTGATCATAGTATGGGCTCATAGGCTATGACCTAACGAGAAGTAGAGAAAGACGCCCAGCAACGCGCAGAGAAGTAAACCGATGAGAATCACCAGCGAACTTGGCTTCCAGCGTCCCCGTGCATCGACGGGCTTCAGATCGTCTGCCAGTGCGGCGCGTAATGCCTTCTCAGGATTCGTCTCAATGTCCTCGGAGTGCAGCTTTCGAAGCGCCAGGCGCACCTCTTCCCGCGTGACATAAGCTGCTGTGTCCATGGTTAAAGCACCGCCTCGGCTGTCACCGGCCGGTTCCGGTCGACGCCGAAGTTCAACTGATACAGCCGCGATTGATTCCCATCCGTGCCCATGATGGCAATGACGCCGGTCGCTTTCTCACCTGGAGCGAGATCGCGTGGGCGGGACTCTGTCTGTGCGACTTCGAGCGCAATGCCGCGCCGCGCCTTTAAAGATGCGTACGTCTTGCGCTTGAGTTGGTGGTTGCGAAGGCTCGCCAGAGAGACCGTGTTACGGCTCGGTGTCTGCGCATAGACAGTCGGCCTTGTCACGCGATATGGCGCTTCGGTCCGATTCGTTATCGCGTACCGGATATAGATTTGGTCGCCGCTGCGGTAAACCCGTTCCATCGTGACCTGCACTCGATTGTGCGCCGTCCTGGTGGAATCTTGTGCAATGTCTTCCGCATCGGCCAGCGTCTGCGTGAAAACAAGCGACGCGATCTTGTGAATCTTCTCTTCTGAAAAATCCGCATTGGGCAGCGCATTCGTGCGCGAATTACGAACGGGCTCGGTGCGGATCAGCACGTCCATGGAAGACAGTGCGCTGGCCGGATCGAGTTCGTAGCTCATCTCACGGGACGCTGTCCACACAAAGAGATTGGTCGATACGCCCTGTTGAAGTGGCTTGATGAATACCTTGTCTTCATGGCGCTCGACCTGAAAGCTGTCCGCATCGCCAATGGCGAGCGTGCTTACAGGCTCTCCGAATTCGAGAACCGTGAGGTGGTTCATCGATGTTGCGATGTGGCGAATCTGGCCTTGGCCGGTTGTCTGCGCCTCCGCCGCGGCAACTGTGAGTACAAGAAGCATGGTCAAAAGCGTTTTCATAGCGGCCTCCCCGGCGCATAAATGGAAAGGAGAAGCCACGGCATTCGCCGAGACTTCTCCTTTTGCGGTTATGAGTGTCCCAGTTGGGCTGGAATACTCGTGTCTTCAAAGATCAGATTGCGCTTTCCCTTGTACTGAAAGAGAAAGACCTTCTTCACGCCTTCAGGTCCATCAGGGTTCGCGATCCGCTCGACAAGAAATGCCCGTTGTTGATCGTCGAACCAGACATACCCGTTGATGGTCTTCGGTAGCCGAACCCTTACCCGCTGGCCGCCGGTCACGTCCGCGAAGGCATCGACAACCTCTTGCGGGAAGGACTGGAAGAGCACAGCTCCTGAGCCAGAGCCCGAGGTGACAATGGTGTTCATCGCCTGCGCCCACGCCCTGCGGTTCTCCTCCTTGCCCTGCGCCCAGTAGTGCACAAACAGGTGGAGCGAACTGAACTGATCCCGCGCCTCCTGTTCATGCTCCCAGAGAGCAGATTGCGCTTTGTTGCGCGCAAGCACTGCCGACCGGCGTTGTTCCTTGTCTTCGCACTTGCGCAAGGCATCCCAGAGCGCCTGTGCGTTTGCGAGTTGGAGCTTGAGCTCCTCCTCGCGTTGCATAATCCGGCTCGCGACATCGGCGTAGATAGAGTTGATCAGTTGGCATTCCTCGAACATCCCCTTGGTGACGGTTTCGCCAGAGAAGAGTCCGCGGAAGTCCTCAATCGACATCCGATCTTCGAAGCCGTTGCCGGATTCGTTGGGCAGAAAGCCAAGCTCTTTGCGCAACACGTTGTAGAGCCTGCCGACTTTGTCGGTATCCGCTACGTCCAGATGAGCAGGCAGATCCGAGACCCTGCGCTCGCGTTTGTACTTGAGCCAGGAAGCCGATGTCACTTCTTTGCGGATTTCGCTGATCACCGCTTCATCGATCTCAACCCGGTGTTTGAGCGAGTCGAGAGCGTTCTGCAGTTGTTCGACGAGCTTATATGCAAGGTCCGGCCGTCCAGCAGCCAGGCACGAGGTCTTCAGATCGGTGATCGAACCGATCCTGTTTCCACGCGCCTTCATGGCGACCAGGCAGACATTCCACCAGGGTGACTTCGCCTTCGTGAGCTTGGTCTTAACCTGCCGGAACTGCTCTCCGTACGCAATCCGTCCCGCTACAAAGCGCGGAAATTGATCGGATGGCATGATGCAGACAGTATCGAAATCGAAGTCGCCGCCATTCCGTTTCGCCGTCTCCGAGTGAAGGATGTAGGTTCCCTCCATGCGGAGTTGGCGCTCAAGAATACTGGCAACCAATGATTCGTCAATATCCGCTGTTCCCAGCGCTTGTTTGAGCGAGGGAACAATCTCGTCGTTGGTGAGATGGCGGATGGGAAGCAAATCCTCTTGCATCCGGATGGGATACCGGATGCAAAGTCCTTGGTCCGCCGTTAACGATGTGATGGATGTTTCCAGCGGTATCCAGTCCGAGGCCGAGAGAATCTTTCCCCGGTGCTCGATCAGGATGCCATCATCCGCCAAAGCGAATGCCGGCAGCCGAAAGCCTCCACCTGTGCAGATGCGAAATGCCCAGCGAGCCAGCTTGCGGTTGATCTGGTTCGACACGTAGGGGAACTTGATGCTGGTTCCGCTGCGATCTGCCAAAAGCACTGCTTCAGCCGGTTCCCACTCTTCGGAGACCTGGCTTGCGCCATTCTCCAATGCTTCAGGATCAAAACTTGC
>Ga0182014_10007490_pt1 | contig 11427 bp, 7 predicted proteins | sample 612S2DmetaG_FD_120489 | JGI IMG/M metagenome (GOLD analysis project Ga0182014, IMG submission 120489) | Permafrost microbial communities from Stordalen Mire, Sweden - 612S2D metaG | ecosystem: Environmental > Terrestrial > Soil > Wetlands > Permafrost | place: Sweden: Stordalen | collected... | reverse complement strand
TTGCCTGCTCGCTGATGGAGCGCGCCTTGGCCGTATTGGCGGCGATGTCGCCGACGGTCGCACTCATCTCTTCGGTAGCGCTGGCCACGGAAGAGATATTCGCCGAGGACTGTTCCATGCCGACGGCCACGGACGTGGTGCTGGCACTGGCCTCTTCGGCCGCCGCCGCCACGGTAGTCGCCTTCGCCGACATATTCTCTACGCCGGAGGCGGTCTGTTTCGATACGGCCGATAGTTCCGTGGCCGATGCGGCCATAGTCTGAATGCCGCCTGAGATATCTCCCATCAACTGGCGCAAGCTCACGATCATGGTTTGCAAGGCCCGCGCAATGTCGCCAATCTCGTCCTTTCTTGCCATGAAGTCCGCGTGAATGTCTGTGCTGATATCGCCGCTTGCTACCAGCTCGATGCGCTTGACGATCGTAGCTAAAGCCGTGGTGATGCTGCGAGTGATCACGACGGCGACCGCAATACCCACGACAAATCCTGCACAAGACAGAATCAGGATCAGCATCTTAGTGCTGGCATCGGAGGCAGCCTGTTGAGCAACAGATTCGGCTTTGTTCTTCTCGTAAAATTCGACGAGATCATCCGTGGTTTTCTTGAGATCTGCACGTATCTGTTGAGCGCCGGAACCATAAAATATATCCAATGCCTCCTGCCTCTTGCCGGCGCGGTTGAGCTCGACTGCACGGTCTATGCTTTCGTCATACTTCACATTCGCCTGCTGGATATCAGCAAAAAGCTTTTTGCCTTGCTCCGTCGATAGTTGCAATTTCAAGGCATCCATTTTGGCTTGAAAGTCTGCCCTGGCCGCATTGAGGCTCTTGATGTCGCCGGTAAGAAGCACATCGCGACCGCTAAGCCTTTTCGTTTCGATGGCCAGTCGGACTACCCGAGTGAGGCCATCCTTAACTGTGTCGGACTCCACGTTGTGCGATACCACGTCAGTCGTGACGGCTGCCTTGTAAGCGGTTCCGCCCAAGAGCAGCACTATCAACAAAAGTGCTCCGAACCCCAATCCCATCTGCATTTTCAACCTGAACTTTGTCATCGTTGTGTCCTCTCGATCGTAGTCGATCATTTCCTTTTGGCTTGGCCGGTACTGGTAGTTCAGTGCGGTCCAAGTGAATCCAAATAATTCGTTTCAGTCGCACAGACGTTCCGGCTGCATCACGCCCGAGCTTCAACCAGTTCCCGGTCCGCTCGTCTACAGACTTCTCCGACCCGTTCCAGCAGGCTGTCCCGGTCAAGTTTGACCAGATACTCATCGATCCCGGCAGCCTTGCCGCGGGCAACATCCTCATCCCCGGCGAGCGAACTCAGGGCAATGATCGGCAGCTTGGCGGTGCGTTCGTCGGCCCGGATTCGGCGTGCCAGATCGATCCCGTTCATGCGCGGCATTTCAATGTCGGTGACCACCAGGTGCACCTTTTCAAGATTTTCAAGAAGCATCTCCCATGCCGCCTGCCCGTCTGGAGCGGAAATCACGGTATGGCCGCCTTCCTCGAGAAAACGGACGACCTGGGCGCGGAAGAAATCGGAGTCTTCCGCCAGCAGCACGGCGGAATTCTGGGCACTCGCCGAGTGTGGCTGTTCCGCCGCCTGTTCAACCGCCCACTCCGGCCAAGCCGTGTCCACCAATTCGAACAGGTCGGTAATCAGGGCGGTCTGGTCGCGAATGATGGCCGAACCGGCAATGCCCTTTTGGCGATGGGCTTTTTGATCGATTTTGGCGCGGGTCTCGATGACATCGACCGGCATAGCACCCAGCAGGCCGACCTCGCGGCCGCGCATCCGGCAAATCATCACGGCGAAGTCCTGAGTATTGGTAATCGCCTTGACCTGAGCGCAGTCCGACAGCGTGACCAGCGGCAGGAAACCGTCGTGGTATTGCATCGTACGACGCCCGCCGATGGACTCCACTTGCTCGGGGCGGACGTGTTCGATTCGCAGTACGGTGTCGAGCGGGACGGCGCACAACTCGTCCGGGGCGTTATGGAACAGCAGCAGCGCGTGCGTATCGAGCTTCTCCTGCTGCGCCTCTTCGGATAGCTCGCGAGCCCGGGCCGTGCCGGCAACCTTACTGAGATTGGCCTTGGCCGCTAATCCGGCGACGTCCAGGATCAAGGCAACAGCGCCGTCTCCCAGGATGGTTGCTCCGGCATATTCCGCCAGCCCTTTCAGATGGCAGCCCAGAGGCTTGACGACAATTTCCTCGGTGTCGTGGAAGGCTCCCACGACCAGTCCGTAAGTCTGGGTCCCGGTGGTGACCACGGCAATCTCCAGCGCGCCGGCTGCATTCCGGCGTCTGTCCGGGTTGTCGCGTGGGGAAGGTTGTTCCGCCGGAGATGGGGTTTTGGCTGCCAGCGCTTCCGGTGCGGAATCGGCGTGCCGGGGCGAACGGCGGTCGGCCAACCGTGTACGCCGGTCCACTTCCTGCTGGCCGGTATTCTGGTCGGCATAGCTCGGCAGCATGCCCAGCAGATCGGCGAAGCGGATCAGGGGGATGAGCCGGTCGCGCAGCAGCAATACTTCGCTGTCGCCCACCACTTCAATACGGGTTTTGGCTCCCTCGGGCTGGACCCGCAGCAGCTCTTCGACGTTGATCTGGGGAATCGCAAAACGCTCCCCTTCGACGGAAAAAATGAGCGCGGGAATGATCGCGAGGGTGAGCGGTAGCTTGATCAGGAAAGTTGTGCCCCGTCCGATCTCCGAGCTAATCTTGACTTTACCGCCAAGCCGGTCGAGATTGGTCTTGACTACGTCCATGCCCACGCCGCGGCCGGAAACATCGCTCACCACCTTGGCCGTGGACAGGCCTGGAAGAAAAATGAGAGCTATCTTTTCATGCTCCGACATGGCCTGGAGCTTCTCGGGCGTAATCAAACCCTTGGCCAGTGCCGCCTGGGCGATGCGCTCCGGATCGATGCCATGGCCGTCGTCCGCAATCTCCACTACCACTTGGCCGGCTTCGTGACGGGCATCGATGGTGACCGTACCCTGAGCTTTCTTGCCGGCGCGTATGCGCACTTCCGGCATTTCCACGCCATGATCCACGGCATTGCGGACCATATGGGTCAAAGGGTCCGACAAAGCTTCGATCAAACTTTTGTCTAACGCAACGTCCTTCCCCTTGATATCGAGCTGGATATCCTTCTTTAGCATTGCGGCCAGGTCCCGTACCACTCGCGGGAACTTGCCAAATACGTTTCCTATGGGTTGCAGACGGGTCTGCATGATTACGTCCTGTAACTCGGACGTGATCTGATTGATGCGCTGGTCGGCGGTGGCCAAGGCGCGCGTGTTCTTCTGGGCGATGGAGGCGCGCAACTGGTTGCGGCCAAGCACCAGTTCTCCGGCCAAGTTCATGAGCTGTTCGAGAACGCCCACATTGACCCGGATCGTTTCTTCCACTACGGACGAGGCAGCGGCCGGCGCGGAGGCTGCAACCTTGCCCGCGAATGGAACATGGGCAGGCGCTTCGGCCGCTTCGGTGAAGGAATTAGCCGCCAGCGGCTCCGCATGGATAGGATCGATATGGATCGGATCGATATGGATCGGTTCCTGCTTGACCGGCAGCGGGGCGGCGATCGGCGCCGGCGCGGCAACCTCGACCAGCGGATTGGGAATAGGGCTGACCCTATCCCGGTTAAAGGGAAACAGGGCTCCAATGCTGTCCGGTGGAATCGTCGTGGCATAAATCAGCCGCAATGGCAGCCGGCTCGAGATGGGACCCTCCAGCGAACCAACCGCCTCGCAGTCCAGTGTGCAATCCAGAATTTCACCCTGTTGCCAGAGTTTCCGGAAGACGTCCAGTACGTTCTGACCGCGGCGCTCGATATCGTGAATCAGGTCATACTCGACGCTGTACAGGATTTGGCCGGCGCTCTTTGTCCGTGCGACGTCGAGCTTCGGCACAGTGACTCTGGGAGCGCCGCCCGCCGGCTGGAGAGAGACGGTTTGAGCCAGCGAAGCTTTTTGTTCCGGCGGCAGATAGGACGAGGCCAGACCGTTCAAATTCACCGTCAGTTCGGTAATGTCCGCATGCTCACTCTCAGCGTAGTTGTTGATCATTTCCCGGAGCTGATCGAAGGCGGCCAACAGTATGTTCGTGATCTCGGCATTGGGAATCATCTTCCCCGACCGCAACATGTCGAGGACGGTCTCGAGCTTGTGCGCCAGCTCTTTGACCTTGTTCAGTCCGAAAAAGCTGCTTGCACCCTTGATGGAGTGAGCGGCGCGAAATACCTTGTTGACCAGTTCTTTGTCGACATTCGCTCCGCCCTCTTCGATGGCCAGCAGGTCGGCCTCAATGGTAGACAGATGCTCGCGGCATTCGTTTACGAAGACGCCAAGTAGCTCATCATCCACGGTGGCTCTCCTGTCTTGGACGGCCGGTCGCGTTCAGGCGGTCGACCAGTCGCATCATTTGAAGCAGCCGGAGGATGTCGTCGGATACATTGGTGACGCGAATCTTGCCGCCGCGACGGGCCACGCTGTTGGCAGTCGCGATCAGAATCCCTATACCGCTGGAATCCAGCATGACCGCATTGGGCAGATCGAACACCATCTCGGATGCGCCCTGATTCAGGGCTTTGCGTAGTGCAGGCTGCAGGTCGGGAATGGTTGCCGCCGTCAGGTCGCCGGCAAGGGTGACCTGACACTGGCCGTTCTGGAGTTCAACCACGTAAGGCGGTACGACAATTTCGTTTTTCATCTACGGTTTCTCCTGAGCCAGAGCGTGATCTGGCTCCCACAACGGTTGAACCGAACCTGCTCGGCATAATGCGCAAAAAGCGCCATACCCCGGCCGCTCTCGGATTCCAATTCGCATCGTCTATGGCGCGCCTTGCGCCAGTTGAATCCCGGCCCTTCGTCGCTTACCTGCAAACGGATCCACTTCCGGCCCACGCGCAGTTCCAGCCATACCGTTTTATCGGCATGACTGCGGTTGCCGTGAGTGACGGCGTTATTCAGACTCTCCCGCGCCAGCAACTCGACCGCGAAACACTCCGCCGTCAGACCTGCCTCCTGGAGCCGCATCCGGATGCTCCGGCACAGGCTGTCCACCTCCGTCAAGCGGGACGCGATGGCGCAGCGAAGGCTCGGCGGAAATCGGCGGGGAGAGGGTTTCATCGTTCGATCCCCAGAAGGAGGGTGTCGTCGATCGCGGTTCTGCCGGCGGTGATTTCGTCCACTACGGCGGGGACAAGCTCCGCCAGCGGTAAGGACCGCCGGTTCAGACACGCCTCCGCCAGGCGGTTGATCCCCTCTTCGTGCGAGCCGCCGGTCTCAATCAGCCCGTCGGAGTACAGGAACATCCGATCGCCCGGCTGGATGGTCAGCTCGGTGAAGCCGAAGACCGCGTTTTGGAAGGCACCGACCACGTCCCCTTCCAGCCGCACAATATTTACCCGACTTCCACCCGAGTGAACCAGGATGAGCGGAGGATGAGCTGCGCTGACTAGCGCCAGGCGTCCGGTTTGATGGTTAAGGCTTGCATAAATAAGGGTGAAAAAGGCTCCCGAAGGGAGAACACGGCAGAGCGTGCCGTTAATGGCACTCACGATTTCCAGCGGCAGATGGATCGGACCGGCATACTCGGCCGCCAATGCCTTCAGCGCCGCCGTCCAGAACGAGGACGCAAGGTCATGCCCGCTGGCATCGGCGACAAGATAGTCCACCAATCCATGGCTGGCGGGAATCACATCGTAGAAATCGCCCCCGGCGGCGAGTACTTGCCGCAGACAGACCTGAAACTTGGCTTGCGGTAAATCCTCGGGGCGAGGCATCAGTTTCATCTGCGCCTCTGCCAGGCCTTGCAAATGTTCCGCCTGCAGTTCGACCAGGCGCTCCCGGCTTTGTTTGAGGCGCAGATGGGTGCGCACCCGAGCCAGCACCTCCACTCCAGACACGGGTTTGGTGATGTAGTCAACTCCGCCGGCCTCAAATCCCTGTACTTTCGTCGACACATCCTCCTGGGCGGAGATGAACAGGATCGGCGTGGCCGAGGTGGACGGATCGGCCTGCAGTGCACGGCAGACGTCGAATCCGCAACCGTCGGTGAGGTTGACGTCCAGCAGGACCAGATCGGGATGCTGTTGGGGGATGCATTCGAGAGCTCCGGACACGCTTGCGGCAGAGGCGGTCTGAAAGCCGGCGCTTCTGAGAATACTTTCGAGTATGGAAACCGTGGTCGGATCGTCATCCACGACGAAAACCAAGGGTGGACGGCTCCTCGACGGCTGCTCTTCATCCCGCATGCAAAGGCTCCTGACGTAACTTGGTTCCCGTGCTCCCTGTCCCGTGCACCGTAAGCATGCAGACCGTTGGAGCAACCGTTCCAGGGGCTTTCCCCCAAGAACGTCGTGAGGCGACCCGGTCGTCCTCAATTTCGCTTGAAAACCTGAGTGACTTTCTCCATTCCCTCCGGAACTTCGTCGGTGCCCACGCGGAAGTTTTCTGCCAGCCAGCCGCGTCGTCCAGACACGGTCCGCTTGCTCCGCCTTTGCTCCCAGGAGGTCAGGTACGTCTTCAATCGGCGTCCGCCCGCGAGGGGCAACTCTCAGGTACAGAGGCAATTTGTGGGCCTTGAATATTAATGCCCACTAATTTTTTAGTCTTTCGCCCGAGGTGAGAATCAATACTGCTTCGAGCAGGCTTTGGCCTGTTGGTGGCGCCAACTACCACGAGTTGCCCGCGATCGGCTCCGTCTTCGCCCTCAGTGATTGGTATTGCTGTACCTTTTGCTCTTACAATAACCAAGCGGCGGCAAGCAATAACCAAGCGGCGGCAAGCAGCAACTTCGAGGCAGGAAGAAGCGAAAATGGCAGAGCTGGTCAGAACCGGTGTTTCCATCGAACGAGAATTGCTGGATGGCTTTGACAAGCTGATTGCCAAACGTGGTTACGGCAATCGTTCCGAAGCGCTGCGCGATCTCATCCGAGATGCGCTTGTGGCCGAGGAGGTAAGCGGCAACAAGCCGGTGATTGCAACCCTTTCCATGGTTTACGACCACCATCGACCGGATCTCACGGAAAAGCTGACCCAGGCGCAGCACCACCATCATGGAAATGTCCTGGCGGCAACGCACGTGCACCTCGACGAGCAAAACTGCTTTGAAGTGGTCATCATGAAGGGACCGGCCGGCGAGGTGAAGCATCTGGCCGATCACATGCTCAGCCTGCGCGGTGTCAAACACGGCAAGCTGGTAATGACCTCGGCGGGAAAGTCCGCAAAGTGATCGCCACCCGAGTAGGGTCAAGAACTCACCTACATTGTTTTTCTGATTGCGCTTTGTGAACTACCTCGCCCGCTCTGGTGGGGCTGGCGGCGGGGCTATCGAATTGGCTGGCCTTTGTGCTGCCGCCATCTTTGTTTTTTGTTCTTCGCTTCTCCGATTAAGCTTCACGTCACGTTACCGTGGGCCAAAGTAGTAGGTCAAGTTCACGCTTGCATACGAAGGTATCCGTACTCCCACCACCTCATTAACCGGGTTTTGGCTGCTGACTGGAACCGGTATCGTACCCTGATACCCGGGTTTATAGTTGGTGGCGAAGTTTTCCGTGGTCTGCCCCGTGTAACCGCTGGCAATCATCATGTTCACGCCGGCCGATATTCTTTCCGCAAAGAAAGGCCGAGTCACCGATAACCGGAACTCCTTGACCGGCACGCCGAGGCAGTAGGAGTTGAGAGCCGCTGCGCCGCTGCTGAGCCAGGCGCTCTCGTTGCATCCAGTCCCAACCACCTTCCTGCCCACGTACTCGAATTCGCCCTTTGCCCTCAAATGGAAGGGCAGCTTTTCGATCGTGCCAGCAAGATCGCCAATCAACCGCGGAGCCTCCGGCGTCACCGATGCCGTTGGCACGCCTACAAGGCGCGCATCCGCCTGCTCGATGGTCGCTTGCAGCGATCCAATGTGGAAGTTTTGACGAACCGTAGCCGCATAGAAGCGTATGCGGCCCGGCCCGAGGTCGAACTGTATTCCGTCGTCCGGATCGAACTTGCCGTACTCGGCGCTTTGCGTCTCGTGTCCCAGCGTCAGCTTCAGGTCCGTGTTGTGGAAAGTCTTGCTCGCGACCAACTGATACGAGCGTGCCGTCTCCACCGGGTCAACCGTTGTCAGGCTGCCGTTGGCGGCCACGTTTCCAGTAGCCGATCCCGTTCTGGGATCTTCCGTAAAGAACGACTTGCCAAAGCTGAGCGCGACCTGAGGAACCCACCAGGATTCCTCCGGAACGAACGTTATCGTCGCTTTCGGCGAATTCACCCCCACCAACTTGCTCCAGGAATTCGCTGGAGTCACCAGGTTCTGGTTGTCGATGAAGATCTCATCGCGGCGCCAACCGAGGTAATAGTGCACAAAACGGCTCAGCGATCCCTGCCCCGCTATGTACGGAGACACAGAAGCGATGGTTACATTGTTCTCGTCCACCTTAACAAAAGGTCCGTAGTAAGACGGATCGGCGGGATTGAAGAAGTTGTAATGGTCGTTCTCGTCCCGCCGAGGGGCTTCGCGCTCATAGTCGGTCCCCACAAAAAGCGTAAAGCATTTCCTGAGCTTGTTCACATAAGCGGCACTGCCGCCTTGTACGGTGCGAAATTCGCTCTGCCGGATCAATCCCATGCCAAAGTCGGAGTACAGCGACAGGTTGTAGGTACGGAAAAACCCGGAAAGCTGAAGCTCCCGGTCGGCGCCCAGCTTCCAGACATCGTTCAAAGCCACGAGTGCAGTATGCGTTTGGCCTGTTCCCCTCGGATCGATCGTATCCCGGTTGTACATCGTCCACCCGTTGGCGGCATCCACGGAATTGAATCCGTAGATCGGGCTCAGTCCCGGCACGTAGGAGAAACCGTAGTATCCGATGCCGGACAATGTCAGCGTATGATCGCCAGCGTGGAAGATGCGCTGGCCGTTGATTTTGTACTGCCGGCGGTGTTCCAGCTCGTCGAGAAATCCGTTTCCGAAGGCGCCCGAAACGGCGACGAAGGAATCCGGCGAAGGGCTCACGCCCGCCGTAGCGGCGATGTCGCGTTGGTCGCCCGTCAAGGTCAAAAACGGCAGAACACGCGAGCGAAGTCCATAGATCGCCGCCAGGTTCAGCGCGTGATTGCCTTCGCGCACGTTGTAGGCGCCGCCATCCACCTGCACGCTCTCCAGCACCTCGGGGATATAAATGTTCGGGTCCGAGTAGCCATTGCCATGCGCATTCGCCGACAGATTGTTGGGCACCAGGTAGCTGCCCACGGCGACGTACTGCGCAATCGGTTCGCCGTGGTCTCCGGCGACTCCTGGCGCGAAATACTGCGGAGCCTTGATGCCGCTCGAAGCAGTTTCTATCGGGTATCCAGGTATGGACACAGGCGCGCCGGGACGGCCCGGGTTTGCATCGAGCAAATCCTGCCGCACGAAAACCTTTTCCGCGGGGTCAGGCGAAAGCACGTCTCCCTGGCTCACATCCGCCGTAACCGTCACAGCCTCGATCCGTGGGGAGAGTTGTCCCATGCTGATTTCGATATCCGAAGTGATGCCCGGACGAACGGTGACGGAACGGGTTACGGGGCGAAATCCGGAAGCCTCAACCTTGATGACGAACTGTCCGGAGTTAACTGGTGGCAGCTGAAACAGCCCATCCGCGCCAGTAGCCGCTTCTCCGAGGACGCGGTCACGGTCAAGCAGCCTGACCGACGCCTTTGGCAGCGCATTTCCTTGAGGATCGGTGACGCGGCCCTTTAAGACAATCGTCTGAGAAAACAGTGGGAGCGGTAATAAAACGAACAGCAATACGGCGACTGAGCGCATGGACGCTTTCGTCCAATAACCTCGCTTCACTTTGGTCTCCTAGAAGCATCCGCGAGCAGGACCAGATGATGTTACGTTTTATTATTTCGTGTTACCGCAGTAAATACTAAAATTGGCTGCATGGCAATTGCAAGAAAAAATTGGCCGGATTTTGTATCCGTGCGAAGCGCACAACTGCGAAAGTAGCCGGCCAGGGCTTTGGCGGGGAATCCATGGTGCGGCATCTCCCGCCTTGAGTTCGCCTCGCGACCGGCAACAGAGGGTTCTGGCCTTGCATCGAGCCGATCGAGGAATGTCTTGCCGGGACGCGCGGCATGGTGCAGAATTTACGCGCGGGACACTCCGGGTGGCAGCGGACTCGCGTTGCTCACTCCGGCCGTCTAACCTGTCCGATAGTAGAAAGGGGAAAATATATGGTCTCATTCGCCAAACTGATTGCCGGGATCGCCTCGTTGGCGCTCATCATGGTCGCGTGTGCCGCGCACGCGGCAACCTATGTCTATGTCTCGAACGCAGAGGACGGCAACATCGGGATGTACGCGCTGGCAAGCGACGGCACGTTGACGCCGGGGGCGCGCGTCGAGGCGCAGAAGTTAGTGATGCCGATGTGCGTTAGCCCGGACAAGCGTTACCTCTTTGCCGCTGCCCGCACCAAGCCCTATTCGGTGTTCACCTACGCCATCGACCCCAAGACGGGCGCGCTGAAGCAGCTCTCGAAGGCGCCGCTCGCCGAGAGCTTTCCATACATCTCCACGGACAAGACCGGGCGGTATCTGTTCGGCGCGGGCTATGGCGCCAACCTGGTCAGCGTCAACGCCATCGGCAAGGACGGCAAGATTTCCGAGCCTCTGCAGGTGATCCCGACGGCCCGCAATGCACATTCCATCAGAATCGACAACACCAACCGGTACGTTTTCGTTCCACACCTCGGCAGCGACGAGGTTCTCCAGTTCGTTTTCAACCCGAAGACCGGCAAGCTGACGTCGAACACGCCGGCGGTACTTTTGATGAAGGCCTCGACCGGCCCACGCCACATCATATTCTCCAGTGACAACAAGTTCGTGTATTTGCTGAGCGAGATGGTCGGCACGATCACCACCCTGGCACTGGACCAGAAGACGGGCCTGCTCACCCCTTTGAGCGAAGTCAAAGTCCTGCCGCCGGACAGCAAACTGGTGCCGGGTTTGCCGCGTCTCCCGGCCGGGCAGGGTGAGGAGCCGCGCGACGTGTCGAAGGACATCTGGGCGGCCGACCTGCACCTGACGCCCGACGGCAAGTTCCTCTACGCCGTCGAGCGCACCAGCAGCACGATCGCCGCGTTCAGCGTCGACGCCACCACCGGCAAGCTCACCTATCTCGCGAGCACGCCGACCGAGAAGCAGCCGCGAGGCTTCGCCATCGACCCCAAGGGCAAGTACATGGTCGTCACCGGCGAGCTGTCGGACACGATCTCGGTCTACGCCATCGACGGGAGCGGCGCGCTCACGCTGCTGAAGAAGTATCCGACGGGCAAGGACTCGAACTGGGTGGAGATCGTCAGCTTCGACTGATCTTTATTTTCTACGGCGACTGCGCCTTTGCATGTGCCCCTCGTAGCGTCGGTGCTGATGCCTCCGTTGCAG
>Ga0182014_10007488_pt1 | contig 11428 bp, 8 predicted proteins | sample 612S2DmetaG_FD_120489 | JGI IMG/M metagenome (GOLD analysis project Ga0182014, IMG submission 120489) | Permafrost microbial communities from Stordalen Mire, Sweden - 612S2D metaG | ecosystem: Environmental > Terrestrial > Soil > Wetlands > Permafrost | place: Sweden: Stordalen | collected... | reverse complement strand
TTGCTCGATACGTGATGGCCGTCTGAAATAGCGAACCAGCATGATGTTCCCCCTCCTTGGGAGCATCATGATTATGTGTGATAGCCGAGACTTGACCCCTTGACCTTACACGCGCAGTTGTGACGAAGAAGCGGAATTGTCAGACTCGGCTGAACCTCAATTTCCGCTTTGCCCGTCAACCGCCAGAATCGGGGGCAAGCGCCACTTGGGTGTCCAACATCCCAAAAAGCGTGTGGGACGCTGCGATGAGATTATGAGTGCATCGTCGCAACAAGGATTGAGTGTCGGAATTACCGCAGCTTCGCGTACTCTGCCTTGGCTTGTTTCAGGATGGGAATGTCGGGGTCGGCGTCTTTCCGGAGCGTAAGGAAATCCTGGTATGCGGATTTTGCCTTGGTCATATCTCCCGCCAGCGCGTAGGTCCTGCCTAGTTGCAAGTGCGCCAGTGCGCCGATGGGATCGCTGACCGCGATCCCGCGGTGATCGAGAATTTTCTGAAATTCCCCGGCGGCTTCGGCGCCTTGATGTGCGGCCAGATAGGCCAGGCCACAGACATAAGCCGGGTAGAGACTACCGTCGCCCAAAAGGAATTCAGAACCGGCTGTGCTCGGGGACCCGCCTTCATAAGGAATTGCCGTTTGAAGCAGTTCAACAGCCTTTGGCGGCTGGGACCGGTTCGGCAATCTCCCTGACCTTGATCGGCCTGAGCTTCGGCTGAATCTCCCTCGCGAAGAAATCTTCCGTCAGTAGGTCTTTCAGCCTTACGCTGCGCTCGTTCGAGCGGGGCGACGCCGCCCGCATCCGAGGCATTGGGGCAAGTTGCTGACTTGGCCTGCGCCGGAGCGAATGAATCATGAGGCTGAATCCGGGCGACTGGCTGGTGATCTTTACGGACGGCGTCGTCGACGCCGTGAACACTTGGGGGGAAGAGTTTGGGGAGACGCGCTTGTTACCGGCGGCAGCGGCATCCGGGCAGGCGACAACGGCACAGGTAATGCAGCGCATCATGACCAGCATCGACAGTCTTCGTCGGCAACACGCGCAGCACGACGACATGACCTGCCTGCTGGTGAAGGTGGTCTAACCGCCACCACACAAGCCGCCTTCACACTGCGGCGCGAGGCTTACCAGATCACCTTGGCGCCGATTTGAATATGCCGTGAACCGCCGGACCCGACGACTGGATTCGACGCCGCAACGTCCGGTGTGGTTCTGAGCTGTCCCATGTGCCGGGAAACAAGGTTGCCTGACGGAGAAGCGAAGTTGGCGTGATTCAGAATGTTAAACAGCTCTCCGCGTAATTGCAGGCTGAACCTTTCGTTTAGCTTCCATACTTTGCTGGTGGAGAAATCCCAGTTTACAAAGTGTGGGCCGCGGAGAATGTTTCGCCCCATATTGCCGTAAGTGCCGAACGCGTTGGGGTAGATAATTACGCCATTTTGGGCAAAGCAATAACCCGCCCAATTGAGTCCTCTTTGCAGTTCAGGGGTTGTTGCCACGGATTGGCAGATCGTAGAGCTGGGATCGAAACGAGGGATCCCGTTGGTAGAGACCTGAAGTCTTGAAGGATCGCCGACAATGTTCCAGCGGTCATTGTTGGCGTTACCTGGTCCCTCGTAGGTCTGGGTAATGTCATTCACATTGTCGTAATTCAACACGGGTTGACCCGTCTCAACCTGGAAGATGCTCGTCAGTTGCCAACCTTCCAGCATTTGTCCCCAGGACTTGCGGGAGGGTAAGTCATAGGTTCCACTAAAAGTGAACCGATGACGAATGTCATAGTCGCCATTACCCTTCTCCGCTTTGTAGTCGAGGCTATTCTGTGGCGCGAAACCTAAGTTGTTGGTGTTGCCCGCAATGTCGATGGCATGGGCCCATGTGTAGCCCGCCAGAAGGTACAGACCGTTCGAGTAGCGGTGAGTCAACGTGGTCTGCAGGCTTTGATAGCTGGAGGTGGATTGGTTGCCGAGGTAGTTCAGGAAGCGGATGTACGGCAGGCACGGTCCTTTGCCCGTTGTGCAGTTTGTAACGTACGGCCGAGCCTGTTGAACGATCGGCCCCTCGTTGGGCCAGACGCTCTCAAGGCCGCCAGCAGCCTCCAGCAACTGAAAAGCTAGTGCCTGGTCCGCTTGGTTGAGATCAACATCGCTATATAACTGGACTCCGCGGTTGGCAACGTACCCGATTTGGAGAACCGTATTCGGCGCGAGCACGTGCTGGAGATTGAAATTCCAATTCAGAACGTAGGGTGTCTTCAAATTTCTATCAACACCAAAAAAGTCACACGGAGAGCCTGCATCGCAGACATTCGCGCTTGAATTCGTGAGCGGGAAGATGGGGCCCGCGACAGACCAGTTGACCAGGCTCGGGTCTGCGCCAGCCTGAAGGAAGGTAGTGATTGTGCCGTTCGCACCCGGTTGGATCAAAGCGGTCGGGTTCAAGTGAAGCCCGCCACTGGAAAAGACAAAGGTACGGATGGCTGGTTCGACATAAATCATACCGAAGCCGGCGCGAAGGACCGTTTTGCCCGTTCCGAATACATCGAAGGCAAATCCGATTCGGGGCGACAGGTTGTTGTAATTTGTTTTGTAGGGTTGGCTGATGCCATACCCGACCTGGAGAAAGCCCCGAGCCGGATCGAAATTCGCCAATCGGTTCTTGGAGTCGTGGATGGGATAGGTCACGTCGTAGCGAAGTCCCAGATTTACCGTGAGTCGCGGGGTCAGCCGATAGTCGTCCTGCGCGAAGATACCCCAGGAGCGCATGTGAAAATCACGCGCCGCATCACCATAGAGGAGCGACCAGTTGCCTACATTCCCCAGGAGAAAATCGTCTAGGGAGTTGAAATAGACAGCGCCGCGCCCGGAGTTTGCGCGGAAGTACTGAACACCGCCGTTGCTGAACACGCCACCGAACCTGATCGCATGTTTACCCAGGGTGTAAGACGCGGTATCCGAATAGTTCTCCGTATGGCTGGGTGAAGTCCACGATGGCCAGTTGGTCACGCCACCCAGGTAGTCAAATGTGTTCTGGTCGGGGTTAATCGTCGGAAATCCAAAAACCCTCGGGTCGGTAATCCCGGTGTTGAGGCCGTACTTGGTCGGATTCACATTCCCATCAAGAGGCGCAATTTTCTCCGAGAAACTGTTCCAGCTGAATCGAGCCGTATTGACCCAACGTGAGTTTGGGGTCCACGTCCAATCCCCGCCCAACACCTGGACAACGGGCGAGGTTTGCGAGAGCCATTGCGGCTGCAGCGCGACGCCGTCTTCCTCTGTCTGCGATGAATTTGTATACATGTACCGCCCGGACACCGAGTGGTGTTCGTTGAAGTGGTAATCGCTCTTGAATACCAGGTTGTCGGCACGATCCTGGTTATTGAAGTTGAAATTGATCGCCGTCGGGTCGTTAGGATCGGCTGTGTAACCGGGATTGTTCGGAATGTATTGCAGCAGGTTGAGGCTGAGCGGGCTGCAGGGGGATGGAACCTGACTGCAACCCACGTCGGCCATCGCATCAGGAATGCTCAAAGATGGATCTCCCACGGATGTGCTAACCGGAACAAAAGCGTCATACGGGTTGCCGACTTTCGATCGTACCCCCTCATAGTTCGCGAAATAGAACCACTTACCCTTGATAATTGGACCGCCAACCGATGCCCCGAACTGGTGCAGTATGAGCGCAGCTGGCTTACTGACCTTTCCAGTCACCGGGTCGATAGCATGGTCGAAGTAGTTCCGAGCATCGAACGCGGCATTGCGGTGGAAGTAGTATGCAGTGCCATGGATCTGGTCGGTGCCGGATTTAATACCGATGTTTACCAGTACGCCGGGCTTCTGGCCGTAATCCGCCTGGGGCTGCTCTTCGGTATTAAATTCCTGAATGGCATCCAGAGGAAGATTGCTGGCGGGCGTGCCTGAAATGCCTTCCTCATTGAGAACGGTTGTGCCCCAGTACGCGTCGTTGTCGTTCGCCCCGTCCACCACGAAGTTGTTATCGTCGGGACGAAGGCCGTTAGACGTCACCGAATGGAACCCGCCTCCCGCCGTGCGTTGCACACCGGGATGAAGCGCCAACAGGTTTTGGAAATCCCTTCCCTGGACCGGCAATTCGTTGACCGCTTTGTTCGACAGCACGCCTTCCAAGGTGCTGTTCGTCGCGTCCACCAGCGGCGCTTCGCCGCGTACCTCGACGGTTTCCGTAGTCGCCCCCGGCGACAGTTGAAAATCGATCTTCAGATCCTTCGCCACCTCAAGCTGAACGCCGCTTTGCACGACGCGCTTGAAATTCCGTGCTTCGACCATCAGCGAATAAGTTCCGGGATCGAGATTGGGCACCACGTAGTCACCCACGCCGTTGCTCTGAACTGCGCGCTTCACTCCTTTGTTGGTGTTTTCGATGGTGATGCTCGCACTCACCACGACCGCCCCGGTCGAGTCAGTAACTCTTCCCGAGATGCGACCCTGAGATGTCTGCGCCCACGCTGACCCACACCCCATGCCAAGAACCACGACAACGAAGAGAATTTTTCTATAACTCATGTTTCCTCCCACCGTTCATTGAGTGTGCTGCTAATTCGAAGTGCGCCGGTTTTGCGAAGCAAAAAAGAAAGGGCACCATTGGGAGATTACGAGGGGAATCACAAACCAGCGGCGAGTTTCCCTATGTCCACCAGAAGAGAACAACAGTGTGAAGTAAGGGTGCCAATCCCGAAACCAGGCATGGCCGTCTCCATCTTCCTGGAAACTGATCTGCAGAGTTTGTCAGAAGTTAACTGGCGAGTCAAGAGGTGTTGGGAGGCGAGATCGACCATCGCCTCAATACACATCGCCTGTTTTCTGCGAGCTCTGAATCTCGCCTTGGCGCGATGTCGCGGCGTCGACAAGAGGATGCTGCAGGCCCTCCCGCTGCATCCTGAAATTTAACAGAGTCTTGGCAGAGTTGCGGGAGGGGAGTCGATTTATATTCGCCAGCGGATAGATTCGAACTCTGCGAGCGAGCCTAGTAGATCGCTCCTCCACTAGCTGTCGAGTGGACGGTGCCTTTGTTCACCGACAAGGTGTAAGATACGCCGTCGGTTCCCTGCCACTTCGTCACATCGAATTGGCCGCCTGGCCCGAGCCGAGAAACAGAGATGTTTCCGAAGGTTAAGAGCTCGTTGGCGCGGCAAACGGCAGGAGCCTCGTTCACCTGCATGAAGTACACCGTGCTCTTACCGACGACCGTGGCTTTGCCGTCCGGCTCGAGCAGGACTGCCGTTTTTTCATCGACTGCAATTTCTCTGGGGTGCGCCGACCAGCCATCCTGCACGATGCGCGAGAGAAACGTTAATGTCCGTCCCATCCGGTCGCGTTTCTTGAAGTGGGTGTCGGTGAGCGTGTTCTTCAGGATGGGGATTTTGAGAAATGCGCGCCGCACCGCCACGCGCGGATGAAATGGATTAGATATCGCCAGCGCCGACGTCAGATCGGGGTCGTCGGGCGCGTCTCCTTGCGCTGAATAGACGAACTCACCCATGACCGCCAAACCGGCGCTAGTCCCACCCAGCGGCACACCGCGTGCTAGAGCGTCGTTCATCTCTTTTTGTACCGGCGTGTCGGCCCAGAAGTTGAGGTAGTTGGCCTGATCGCCGCCGGCGATGAAGATCGCCTCCGCTTGGCGAATGATCTCCGCGACCCTGGGATCCTGCGCGGCCGCCCGGTCGGGAAGAATCAGTGTGGAAACCGAGTTCGCCTTGCACAGTCCGTTGATATAGGGGTTGTAATCGTCGTCGCCGTGCGCGCGTAGCACCAGGAAGTCGCCACCGGACGCCCGATCGCAAAGCCACGTGAAAGCCACATCGAGGTCCGATCCGCCCCCCATCAGGGCGTAGCCGGGCACCGGCTTCCTTTGCGCGTCCGCCGCGTTTCCCAGGCGAAAGTACTTGTAAGACTGGCCGTGTGCGGGAGGAAGGGTTGCAGGAATGATGGCGGCCATCAGCGCGCACAACATGAATGCCCGAGTGATCTTGCGAGTTCTCTTCATCGCGGGTTGCATCATTTCGTCCCTTTCTCTACCGGCATGAGCGCCGGAATCAGCAGGCCCGCCACGTGATGCGTGATGTCTTCCGGGTTTGCGCCATCGAGATTGGTCAACATGACCACGGTGAGACCATCGTCCACGTAACGCGAGATGTTGGTATTGAATCCCTGCCACGCACCTGCATGCTCGATCACGCGATGACCGTTTGTGTTGCCAATAAACCAGCCGAAGCCATAACCGTCGCGATTGGGCTTGCCGTCGTTGAGGACGAACGGCGTCCACATCAGCTTATAGCTTGCAGAACTCACGAACTTGCCTTCGCGCAGGGCCTCGTCCCATTTGGCGAGATCGAGGATGGAAAAATACAAACTGCCGTCGGCCGTAGTGTTCACCCTCGGGGAAACCCACTCTTGATTCTTCAGTTCGCCTTTCACCAGGCGATAGCCGGCAGCGCGGTTGGGAACAATGTCTTCCTCGCTGATGATCCGTGTGGAGTTCATCCCAAGTGGCACGAACACGCGATCATGAAGAAGGTCCCCATAGAACTGCCCCGACACGCGATGAATGAGGATCCCGAGCGTGAGGTACCCCAGATTGCTGTAGCTCCACTTGGAGCCCGGCGAGAACGCCAGCGGGATCCCTTCCACGATCTTGAGCAGCTGATCTTCCGTGTAATCCCTCCGCATGTCGAAGTTCTTGGGATAGTCGGTGAAGCCGCCGGTGTGGCTGAGCAAATTCTTCACCTTCACGGCCTTCCAACTGGCGGGGGCATCTGGAAGAAACTTGGTGAGCGGATCGTCGAGGCTCAACTTGCCCTGTTCCATCAGCATCATCACCGCCATCGCCGTGAACTGCTTGCCCATGGAGCCGGACTGAAAAATCGTCTCTGGTCTCACCGGCACTTGCAGTTCCACGTTCGAGAAGCCATAGCCCTGGGCGCGCTCGATTTTGCCGTCTCGCACAACCACCAGAGCGAGTCCGGGAATCTTTCGCTTCTGCATCTGGGCGTGGATGTAGTCGTCAACGGCATCGCTGTCTGAAGTTTGCGCGACTGAGAGCGGATGGGAAGGAAGAAGGAACCCAAAACAGACGAGAACCACCACCGGAGATCGTTTCAGCAAGATGGGCCTCCGAGCGGGGATGGTACGCACAATGCGCACCGCTTGGCAACCGCCCGGAAGAGAACGGATCAATCGGTCAGTTAGTCAAGTCAAGTTCAGACTATTGCAGATTATGCGAAGTGTCACTCTCTAGCGATCAGCCCATCATGCTGGCCCTAAAGAAGTTCACCCCCTGCTACGCCGCCGCACTCTTCATAAAGACGCACTCCGCTTGGGATTGGAATTCGCGTTAGAACGTAAATTCAATGACATGCAGCGCACTGGCTGTGCGTTTTACGCATGTAAGGCTATGGTTGGTCGCCTAATTGTTGTGTAAACTTAGTGCGCGAGTGCGCGCATATATTCACCACGCTGGTTGCAGCGTTGAATTTGCTGTGCCAATGCGCACAGAACGTTGGAGGTGCAACGTGCTTTTCCGCTATTTGCTCGCTCTCGCCGTTACCCTCTCTCTGCTCACGTTTCCCAGCCGCGCTGACGAACAACACAGCCATTCACATTTCGGTGACATGGGACAGGTTGGCACAGTTCAGTTCCCGACCTCCTGTTCCGCCACTGTGCAACCGCAATTTGAGCGTGCTGTTGCCATGCTCCACTCGTTCTGGTACGAGGAGGCGGGTAAAGCTTTCCAATCCATTGCGGAGACCGATCCCACCTGCAGCATGGCCTGGTGGGGCGTGGCCATGAGCCTGTGGCATCCGCTTTGGCCGGGGGCTCCCGACGCCGACTCGCTCAAGAAGGGGCTCGCCGTCCTCGCGCAAGCACAATCAATTACCGGAAACACCGGGCGGGAGCGTGACTATATCGCTGCCATCGCCGCTTTCTACGAAAATTACGACAAAGTTGACCACCGCACGCGTGCCCTAGCGTATGAAAAAGCGATGCAGCAAGTGGCCCAGCGCTACGCCAACGATCGCGAAGCCTCCATTTTCTATTCCCTCGCGCTCCTGGCCACTGCGCCGCCGACGGACAAGACTTACGCCAACCAGAGAAAGGCAGGCGAAATTCTCGAGAAAGTCTTCGCCGAGCAGCCCAACCATCCCGGCGTGGCGCATTACATCATCCACAGCTACGACAATCCGGTGCTCGCCGAGCATGCCCTGACCGCGGCACGCAGCTATGCCAAGATCGCGCCCAGCATCCCGCATGCCCAGCACATGCCGTCGCACATTTTCATCCGGCTGGGACTGTGGCAGGAAGCCATCGCGTCCAATCTTGCCTCTGCCGCTGCCGGCCGCGAATATGAAATCAAATCCCACATGGAAGGTGTCTGGGATCAGCGCCTGCACGCCATGGATTATCTTGTCTATTCGTATCTGCAGACCGGACAAGAAGGCGAAGCTCGCCGCGTGGTGGACGAGGCCGGCGCAGTCACGAAGGTCAAGCCGGCGGGTTTGATCGCCGAATATGCGCTCGCCGCCATTCCAGCCCGCTTCACGATTGAGCGCCAAAACTGGGCCGGTGCGGCTGCCCTGAAGCCGCGTTCTAGCGCTGGCCCTGCCGCGGAAGCCATCACTTGGTGGGCTCGCGCCTTGGGTGCCGCGCGTCTCGGCGATGTGGCTGCGGCGCAGCAGGACATCGCACAAATTCAGGTCATGAAGAGCAGGCTCGACGCCAGTCCTGACCCCAACGCGAAGTATTGGGCAGGGCAGGCGGAAATCCAGCGTCGTGAAGCAGCCGCATTGCTGGCGCACGCGCAAGGACAAGATGACGAAGCGTTGCGGTTGATGCGCTCCGCCGTGGAAATGGAAGATGCGACGGAAAAGAGTCCCGTGACACCTGGACCTGTGCTTCCCGCCCGCGAACTGCTGGCCGACCTACTGATGGAGACGAAACAGCCTGCACTCGCGCTCACCGAGTTCCAGACTTCGTTGAAGTCAGCCCCCAACCGCTTCCACGCGATTTACGGCGCGGCGCAAGCCGCCGAATCTGCAAACCAGCCCGAACTCGCTAAGGGCTACTACGCCAAGGTCGTCGAGATTTGCTCACAGTGCCGCCCGGACGACCCTAGCTTGCGGCGCGCGCAGCAGTTCCTGGCTATGAAGAAGTAGAGCAGAAAAACACGATCACGTCTTAGGTCTCAGGTCTTTGGTCTCAAGTCTTATCCGTATGTCTTCCTACACGCTAAAGACGGATAGCTGGTAAATGTTGTGTACCGCAATCTCGTCCGAAAAACCACTTCAAGAAATTCATTGTCTCACTCCTTCATTTCGGCCTCTCCAGGTATAGAGCCATTGGCTAAAGAATAGTTTGGGCGGACTGTTTGTAGGTTCCGGCCGGGAACGTTTGGTTTCCGACGACGAACTCGCCGCCTGAACCTTAGCCGCTTCTTCCAACGACTTTCCGGTTGTGACCACAAATCGTTCCTCGGACTTCCCTGGAAGTACTTCGCGGAGCACCCAGTCGATACGACGAACACATTCCTCGACCAGCTTCATCTGTGCCTTCCCTTCGGGTTTGTATGTCAGGAACATAAGAGGTTGAAGGGCATTTCGAATATGGTGATTCATGAGGTCGATCAGTTGAAGGTTTTTGCTAAACCGCCTTAGTCTGTGGCACTCGTATAAATAAAAGATTGAACCTGCAATCAGTCCCCCAGCAAGTCGTCCATTATTCGCTGCGATCCCTCAAGCCCGTAGCGCATAGAGAGTTGATCTGCAGCAATCAGGAGCCCCGATACCAAAATGAACAACAGAATTGCCTTCCAGAGGGCAGAACGCTGAGGTTTGTAAGACTCACTGAAATTCATGGCATCGCTCCTCTGCTCTCCTACGGTCAAATCGGTTGACATCAGGTTGTTTGTTCGTTTCGGTCGTTTGCGATTTCCGTCTGGTCCGTGGCGTTCCCAAGCCGGCATCCAGCATGTTTCCCAGGGTCCCGCACCTCGCCGTCACTGTGGGTAAACCCGAGGATTGAGTCTGTTAAGGCCCACCTACGCGTCAGACAGCGCAATTCCCGGCCCTTCTGAGGCTGCTTCTTCCGGGATTGGATCTGGCATTTCGATCGCATCTAGAACGATAGCAATCACATCCCGCGCCTCGATCGGGTCCACAAAACCACACACTCCGATCGCGCTGCAGACGATTTCACCGAGTTCGGGTTCTGGCAATGCTTCCAGTCCTTCCGCGGATTCGTCGAGCTGTTGCAGCAGCACCAGCAACCGGGTCACCCTCGTATCGTGGATTTGCAAGTCGGAATCGGAACAAGTTTTGCCGAACACACGGTTTGGGCACATGTTTTCAACGGAGGAATGAAGAAACAGCGCATTTACTTTGTCCATCGTTGCCTCTCTGATTTTTGCGTCTTGGCGATTCCGATCTCTTGCATACCGGATCTCCCATTCGTCGCCTGATTACCAACCCGCATGCCCAGTGTCGTTTCAACTTTCAGCGGTGAGAGTAGAAGGAAAGGTGACGGGCGGCTATCCCAACGGGAGGGTATTTTGAGGCTCAAATTTAGCTATGCGGTAATGTTTCACAGGCGCGCGATCAACAAAACGAGCAATCGGGCAATTTGCAGTGGACGGCGGTTGCATCCGCGCGCTTGCGACGAGGGCGGTGTGTTGGACACGGGGCTGCACCAGCGCACTGGCGATCCGGGCGGCTAATCAGCAGGTCTTTCGGCGTGCTCGGGATGCCCGGTACTATTTCATATCTAACCTTTGGAAGCTGAGCCTCTACTCACCTGGAGTCTGGAGGCTTCTGCTGTTCCGGCTTCCGCCGTTCCTCTTCCTGCTTTTTCTCCGCAGGCGTCTGCGCTTTCGGTTGCTGGCGCTGAGTCGGCGCCTCCGGCTTAGTCGCTACAGGAGGAGGAGTGCGCTGCTGCTGGCGCTCCGTCGGCGGAGGCGTTTGCGGCCGCGGAGCAGGTTGGTTCCGGTTTGGCTCGGGCTGGCTGGGTACAGGACGAGCGGTTTCGGGACGGTTATTCGGCTTTGGCGAAGACGGGCGGTCCTTGCGCGCCGGTGGCTCAGTCGGACGATTCGTCTGGGGACGAGTCGCGTCAGGCTGATTGTTCGGCTGGTTTGGCTGGTTATTCGTTGGCGCTGTGGGCGGACGACTCGTCGCCGGGCGGTTGTTTGGGACCGGCTGATTCGGCTCCGCGGCAGGCGGACGATTTGTCGCCGGGCGGTTGTTCGGCTGATTCGTGCCGGGACGATTGTTCGGCTGTGGCGGTGCCGGCTGATTCGGCTGGGTAGAGGGTGGACGACTTGGCTGTGCGGGATTGGCCGCGCCAGGACGCTCGTTTGGAGCTTGCTGGTTGCCCGGACGGTTCGCCGGCTGGTTGGTGGG
>Ga0182014_10007486_pt1 | contig 11431 bp, 7 predicted proteins | sample 612S2DmetaG_FD_120489 | JGI IMG/M metagenome (GOLD analysis project Ga0182014, IMG submission 120489) | Permafrost microbial communities from Stordalen Mire, Sweden - 612S2D metaG | ecosystem: Environmental > Terrestrial > Soil > Wetlands > Permafrost | place: Sweden: Stordalen | collected... | reverse complement strand
CTGCATGCGGCCCGTGGCCTGATCGGGAGGGCTCGACAGCAATCGGACAGCACATGTCGTGCCGCGGATTGGGATGAGGCGCCCTGGCCGAGCGCCTGCTGCTGACCCATGGCGCCCTTCCTGATGAAGGGCTTTCATAGCCTTCATTTCCATAGGACGTATAAAAGCTCCAATGCAGCACCACGATTCCGCGTCACATCATTGCGTATGACCAAGCTTGCTTGATATGCCAAGTTCTTTCCCTCAGGGTTCAATTCCCGTCGGGCCCGCTACCATGGCCGCGATTCTCGGTTGCCCGACGCTCGAACGATGCTAAGAACCAATCGCGGAAAGGGGGCTACATCAGCGTTTCTGAGGCAATCAAAGATGCAGTGTGAAATCTGCTCAGAAAGTATCAGATGCTCCCGTAGCATTCTTCGTTGTCCTTTCGGCCTGTATCAAAACCAATCCAAGGAAGCCTCTTATCACCTCTCAGACTACCAAAGACGAGCATGATTGATATCGTGCCGTTGAACTGTCCGCGTTGCGGAGCTCCGCTCCAACGTGACAGTATCAGATGTGAATTCTGCGGTACGAACTTTTCGGTAGTCCGAAACGGTGCCAAATCAATCACAAATCTTGATGAATTGAACCGTCTCGGAGGGCATGAGTTTGAGGACCTGATAGAACAGTTGCTGATACGAATGGGCTTTGCGACAGAAGGAAGGAAAAGTGCGGCAGATGGGGGTATTGACATAGTTGCAGTCTCAGGTCAGCCTCTTTTAGGCGGACGATACATCATTCAGTGTAAGAGATACACCTCCTCCGTTTCATCACCAATTGTTCGTGACCTGTATGGGGTCGTGATGGCCGAGAGGGCCAACAAGGGCATTCTGATTACTACGTCTGCTTTTACGTCAGACGCCATCGAATTCGCGCATGAAAAGCAGATTGAACTTATCGACGGTGTGAGGTTGATCGACCTCCTAGAGAAACATTCACTATTAGGCGCGGAGATAGGAGGTTCCACCTCTCAAATTGCGGTCGTCACCCTGAGGAACGAGCTCGCGGGGCTTGCCAATGACTTCGAATCGAGACTGAAGGGAGAGGAATCGAGCCTCATCCTGGACGGCAAAGCATTCGGAAACGAGAATCTCGCACACACCTACAAAGCCTATTCTGATTGGTTTATAGGAATAAACGGCAAGCTTAGCGAGATACCCCCGGCAATAACGGTCTTGTTTCAGAATTACAATGAGTTTCAGAAAGGTGACGCTGACTTGGTTGGTGCGCGAAGAATCAGGGCAGAATTCGAGGAGGTTTTTCGGCACCTATTATCCATCTATGGACAAATCAGAAGATCGCGACCTCCGCGAGTGCTGGTGCCCTCTCATGAGGTATACAGGAAGGGGATTCGTTCGTTCATCATAGACTATGTGAACTTCATCAAGACGATTGAAGAAGCCTTGGAGAGAGGAGGAAAGCAGAGCCTCTCCTTCCCAATGGTTCTGCACTTTGAAGAATATCAACAGGAGATTGACAAAGAGAACACGATAATTAGGGAAATGAGAAGGAAGCACCAGATCAGATAGAAGTACTACGGAAATCCCACTTTCAGAACCTATTAGGGTGCGGGGCCCCGTCGGGCCTCGATCCATGTGACTCTACAGAAAGGAACCGAAGCAGGCACCAGCGATTTATACTCCGTCGATGATGATTGTCATAGTACTCCAACATGTTCAAGTCGGATACGTATCGTGTCCTTATCGCCTCACCCTCCGATCTAAAGGAAGAACGGGAGGCTGCAACGGAAGCGGTCAACGAGTGGAACGTCCAGAACGCCGCCGCCGAGTCGGTTGTCCTGCTGCCTGTCAAATGGGAAACCCATGCCATGCCACAGCTGGGCATGAGGCCGCAGGATTCAATCAACAGCCAACTCGTCCGTGGGTGTGACCTCTTGGTAGGCATGTTCTGGACAAAAATCGGGACCAACACTGGCGTCGCCGAGTCGGGTACTGTAGAAGAGATCAACCAGTTCGTTGCCGCCGGGAAGCCAACTTTGCTTTACTTTTCAAGCCGTCCCATTGATCCGAACAGGATTGACCTACGCGAGAACAAGAAACTGAGAACCTTCAGAGCATCCATACACAAGAAGGCCCTCATTGGCAGTTTCAACGGGGTTGATGAACTACGACAATCGCTTCTTCGTGATTTGGTGCGCCAAGTCCGAGAACTGAAGGCGAGCAGACCAAGGAGCAGCGGCCAAATCGAGAGATTGAATCAAGCGTTCAAGATCACCGACCTTATCCTTACGCACCGTCGGCACAGGATTACCCCTGAGGAATACGAAAAGTACCGCGACGAAGTCTTAGGAGGAAAGCGGCGGTCAAATGCCGGGACAACGGACCCGGTGAAGCCTGGCGAGGTTGGGCCGAACGGGCACAGAATCGGCTACACCAAGGAGGGGGACAAGGTCGAGTGGATACCCGACGAGGAGCATCCGGGCAAGGAATGGACAATGCTCATTCGACGCAACGATAAGACAATCCTCATGGCTCACGACGAATTCTGGGACAAGGTGTGGTGGAATCGTCATCAAAGCTGGCTCTACAGGATCAAGACTGGGGAAGAGCACATAACAGAAGAGAAGAAACCTATCTTGACCCAGGCCAACAAAGCAGCCCGAAGAATTGAACGCAAGTATGGGAGAAAGAATCTTGGATGGGATGACTTCGAGTGGGGTCTACTGAGCGGGCGGTTATCGGCGCTTTCTTGGGTAATGGGTTCCGAGTGGGAAGGCTCGCTTGATACCTAGCGCTTCAACCAAAAGGGGAGGGAGTATTAGCTTAATAATTAATGAGTTTGTGATTTCTACTTTGTATTAGGATTGCCAGTCCCGAACCCAGGTCCCTGAAATGCATTTGAGTGGATAGTAGCATTTGACATCGCTACATCAGGAATTATCCGACAAGTATAGACTTGGGCTTGCTTATTCAAACATCCAATTCAAAGCTGGTCTTCCCGTTGTAGTGGCTGGTGTCGTTGCCTTTGAGGACCAATTGAAGGAGCTCCAGCAAAGAGATCTTCCGAGGAAGCACAACCTCATGAAAAGGGTGAATAGATTCTACGCGCTTCAAGAGGGTTTTAATGATGTTTCGCAGCATCTTGAAAATCATGAAGTATCCATAATCACAGGGACTGGGGAGATTCAACGTTTGGTGGAGGAAGCCTACATAAAACTCCTAAGAATTCTAACAAAATCCCAGCTTTACCTGATAATAGGGAAGACCGAAGCGATAGTATTCAGGATTATCGAAACTTACAACAAGAAAACAAAGCGAATGGAGGAAGCGACATTCTCGGAAAGATTCATCGCTGATGCCCTAACCTTTGTGGAGTATGACAGAAACAGACTTGTTTTCGCACATGACGGTGATTATGATCGGCTCCTTGATATAGCCAAAATTTTGGCTTCAGCAGAATACGAGCGGACCAAACTTTCCAAAGGCACCCACGTAGTCACTCAGGTTTCGAAGGACCTCTCAAATTATCTGCAAATCCTCAAGGTGACATGGAATTGCCCACCCATTGACGAATACAGTGATTTCGATGTAGGCCCTCCTGCATTGGTCATAAGAAAGGGAGCGACGTCTGAGGTAGAATATGTCTACATAAGACCAGGCTTGAGAATGAACTTGGCTCCGCTCGCAAAATTCTGCAGGGGAGGGCAAGATGAAAGACAGATCGTCGCTTGCAAACAGAGTGCCAAGTCTAATCCTTTCGGCCAATTCATGATTGGCTCCGCCGGAGAACAATGTGCTCATTGCAGAGGTGGTTTTGAGTGTGTGCGATGCCTCTCTAGAACACCTCTTTGCGACGGATATCATGTTCAATGTGGTAATGTGGAGTTCGCAGGCAATATTTGCTGTGGATTGTTTGCTCTTTATGTGACTAGGTTTGGAAGAGAACTGAAAGTGGGAACTTCGATGTTACCAAACATCGTAGGACGATTATTGGAACAAGGCGTGAACTCGGCTCTCATCCTTCAGCCAATAGAAGGAATCATGAACGCTCACATTCTTGAGATGGAAGTCAAAGATTACCTATTTCAACACCTGGAAGTATTCAGTCCATACGGGATAGACAGGGTGCACACGCGAGCACCTCCTGCTGATGATAAGCTCAAAGACTTCCTCTCCTACTGGGCTCGTGACGATCTACCTTTGCTCCAACGGACGAGGAAGACCTTGAGTCAGGCCGTCCTACAGATAGAGGATAGGATTGTAAGACTCGACGAGCCTGAATATGCAATTCGAAGCTTTCTCCCAAACTATCGTAAGCCACCCGATAGCCAGCTTTCCGAATATCGTAAAGCCAAGCCGTTATTCAATGCTGCTTCAGGAGTGATTGTTGGCTACAGAGGGAGTTTCGCCTTCCTAAATACAGGGAACGTTATCGATCTCAAAGCATTGTCGGGTTATGTGGTTCGTGGAAGGATTGGTGGGAAACCTAATGCCTAATCAAGATTTTGAAGTTGAATTATTTGAAGTCCAGAAAGACCAACTCACGAAGGCCGTTTCTGATCTCGAAGCATACGTTTGCGGAGTCTCAGCTACTTCGAAAGCGAACAGCTTGTTTTCCACTGCTTCGGCGCGAGCCCTCCATGTCTCTCGATTGATGGAGAGCGCGGGCATCCCTAATGTAGTGCGTGACCTAGATGACGACCCGGCCATCATAGCCTTGGGTAAGCTTCCCCAGAGCTCCTTCCAAGCATTTCAGTTGCGAGACCCTGACTACACCATAACAGTCGAATCCAATGAGCGTTTCAAAATTGGCGACGTATCAGGTCAGAACTTCCAGATCGTGCGTTACCTGCTGGCTAAGGCTCTGCGAGCTAGACTCAAGCCGCCAATGATCACTGAGTACAGTTTAGCTTACGATTCCTCAAACGACATGGCTGATAAGATAAAGACCCAGTTCATCTCAGATAAGCTTATTCAACCCATTAAGGTACATCAAGGCTTTCACTATTCATTCAGGTCATACCGGGATAAAATATACGCACAAATCTTGCCGCAATCGAGAATCACCTATTCCAAGTCAATTGGGGAAATGCTGAGAAGCGGTGAAAAATCCTCTTCTGTTGTCGAAACTTTCTCCTATGTCAACATTCCTGGTCTTCGAAGGGGGAGAATAGCTGAAATAAGTAATCTCAATGTTGATGAACCGCTGGCGGATGAGCCATTCAACGGACGCTCCTTCAAAGAATTCGCGAAGGAGAACTACCCGTCCCGAGATTGCGATGGAGAGATGGGACCTCTCGTTAGGATTGTATCGCCGGACCTCCCATCTTATTTCCCATCAAGTTGGGTCTATCCATCTTTGATCTACACTAGTATTTCATTCCTTAACGAGAGTTTCTACGCGAGGCTGATCTCGACGCTGAAGACCCAAGGAAAGAATCGACCGAGTGCAGCAAAGAACTGGGTTAGCAAAATGACCCCGATTCAAATAGGGAGTACAAACATCGATATCAGTACCCTTCCCAGAGCCATAGAGCTGACAGAATTCCGCCAGGAGTTGTCTGGAATCGACCGCCTTCCCATGAAAGAGCTTGGGCTCGTCTTCCCCTCGCCCTCAATTACTCTGAAGAAGGACGGGGAAGAGGTCGATATCTTCCCTGGAGTAATGGGATACCAAGCGACGGTCAATGACCTAATGAAGCATCCCGAGCTTAAGCCTCTGGATGTTCCTCGCGACCTAAAGATTGTCGCTTTCATAGATTCTAAACTGCAGAACGGTTGGAGCAGAGTGAGAAAATCAATCATCGAAGGAAAAGGAGAGTATAGAGGTTTTCAACAAACTTTTGGTGTTAACCTCCATATAGAAGAGAAACCCATTACCGATTTCTTCTCTGAAGACTTCACCAAGGAAGTAAATTCGCTGCCTGAGCTCGGTTTCGATTGTGCCCTCATTGTTATACCTAGGTACCTTACTTCGGCTGAGGACACGAAGAGAATCTATGTGGAGTCGAAAACAAGGATCATGGACAAAGGAATTCCAGTACAGGTTTTTACAGACGACCAGAAGATAAGCTTCAGCAGAAATTCCACGCTTGATGGCAAAGCCGAGAACGCATGGACAGTCTTCGGCCTAGCAATCAACATTCTCGCTAAGGCCGGTACAGTTCTTACCGCACTCTCAAAGAGTACGACCTCAAAATTAGTCCCGAACTCGATGATATTAGGATACAACACTGCAAGGATAAGCCCCCTAAAACCTACGCATGCAAAGACCATCCCCCTTGCCGCGCCGCTTGTCATCTTCGACAACAAGGGAGCGTATATCAGTCATCAAGAAGTGTACAGGTTGAAGAACGAGACTTCGCTCTTCGAAGAACATGGCGATACCATAATGAAATATATTCCGAGCGATATCTCCACGTTAATTGTTCACAAAGATGGCTATTTTACGAGGTCTGAATTGGAAGCAATCAAAGGACTAGGCTCAAGGCATGGGGTCGGGATTTTGCCTATCTCGATAAGGACCGGAAATGTTCCCCGCGTCTTCAATCCAAATTTCTTTGGAACAGATATAGGAGTTCGAGCTGGAACCGTGCTTCCCCTATCAGAACAAGACTTTTTGCTTGTCACCACCCCCATCAGACAATGGGACCCCGAAAGACTCGGCTGGCCGAATCCAATACTGGTCACGCTGCATGAACCAATAATTGATCCGGTGCTTAAGACAAAGCTCCTCTACCACATCTTTGCTCTGACCAAAATGCAGACTGGCTCACAGCGACCAGTGCGAACTCCGGTCTCCATTCATTTCTCAAACATGATTTTGAAGTTCATCAGAAAGGTCGGTGAACCCACACCTACCTATCTAAAGCACTTCGTAAGGCGTCGAGACGACGGCAAGTACCTCGCTCGCTGGTTTGTATAGTCATGTTTACCACGCATTTCACAATTCTCCAGCTCAGGATAACGCCTTTGGCAGAACACTTCGGTGTTTGCTAGTGCCGGGTGCCCAACCAAAAGAGGGAATCGGATTCGAGCTTCTCGTCGCTGCCGAACTCAAATCCGCCACACAAGCCACAAGTTATGGTCCTCTTGACCTGCAGCGTTTTCTATTCAACGTGAATCCAGTCGATTATCCCGGAACGATTACTGGTGCACCTTACGACGCAAGCGTAGATATCACTGCTATTGGTGAAGGGATATCCTACCTCATAGAGTGTAAAAGCTCAAAGGATCCTGTCGTCCTCAAGCCCAAAACGCGTCAGTTCTTAGAGGCGATACTGGAATTTCTAGCATTACAGTTGTTCAAAGAGAACAGCAAGTGGAATTACCGGTATATCTTGGCGGTGAACTACCCCATAGGAAGCGAGATCAAATCTCTCATTCAGAATAGGACGGAAATCGAAGTCAGGCGCCTTTCTGATTCAATAGTCAAGGAGGGCGGGAGTAAGTACGGAGAGAGATTTGATCCCGCATTCGTAACCATCCCAAGGTTGGCCGCAATTTTGGCCAATTTATCTATCTTAGAATTTCCAGATAGATACCTCAAGACGCGCTCGAGTACAGACGAGAGTTTCCGAAAGGCTCACGAAATGCTAAGCAACCAACTGAGACCTCAAGATCCTAGGTCCGTAGGTAGCATAGGGGGAGCGATTGCCGAAAGGTATGGTCGAGTTACCATAGGATGCTCAACCGAGAGTAGTCACGCCGATTGTGACGAACTAGTAGTGAACGGGACTTTGTGCCATATGAAGAATCCTCAAACTTTGATTACGCGGCTCCTGGAAGAATCTCGTTCGAAACATTTCAATGCACTAGTCGTAATTGGTAAGGACGAAAGGGGTTTCACTATGAGCGATATTTCTTGGTCGAATGACTTATCCTCAGAATCCGTGGCTGAGGTATTGACGGACTGCTTCAATACATACGCCAAACTACGAGGCGAGTCGGACTTGCTTTTCTATGTTCTACCAGGGTTCTTCGACGTGATTATTCTGAGCCGAAGCGTACTAGCGCCAAGAATCCGCGAATCGTTGTCTGCATTAACTGGGCAATACATGCTTGACTCCGTCACGGAACTTCGCGGACTGGGTGACCATGTGAAAGTCGAACTGTCTCGGCTTATTTTGTCCGAAACGTACGGTGTTGGGACCACTAGGGAGGTTTTCGAATCTCATGAGGAGACAATAGAAAGTTAGTACAAAACTGCCAAATTACGCCGTGATCAAATCGGTCTGCAATAGATGGAACCAATAACTGGCGGCATGTTGGCTCTTTAACACCATCAGAAAGTGGCGGGAACTAATTGTCTGGTTGCAGCTCAGCAAGTGGTCTTGCGGTCAGTAGCATTCTGATATTCTCAGGGGTGAGGCTCATTCTTGTCATTATCTGCCATAGTTTCTCGGCTAACTCGTCCGTCGCCGCTTCAGTCATTACTCCTCTCGCTTCTACCAACATGGATCTCGCCTTCTCGAAGAATCTAATCGCGTCCGAAACGCTGAGGAAATATACGTCTCCGGCGTGAGAAATCGCCTCGCTGTCTATTTTTGCCTTGGGAGTAACGAGTATACTAAATACCTCATTGATTCCGCGCAAGTTTTTCTCTCCTTTGACCCAGTTAAGGTGACCCGATGCCTGTCGACAATCTTGAACAGAGATTGTACCTGCAGGCGCTTCATCGGATTTTCCTTCCAACACGAAGAGCAGTTTACTACCGAGTTGCCAAACGCAGTCAGGTGCGGCGGTACCAGATGGTTTGCTCGTCGCAAATCCTAGAAGACGCCCTAATTCGACCAAGCCCCTGTCGAATTCGTCGGGTGCTTTAGCTTTGAGTAGGCCCTCAATTTCTTCCATTTTCTTCTGAAAGCGTGGACCAGTTGCGCCGAGGGTCCTAAGAGAATCGATCAATCCTTCTATCGCGATAGCTTGAAGTTCGGTGGTCTCTTCGGCAAAACTCTTCTCTGGAGACATCGACCTTAGGGCGTAGGAGAACCACGAAACTGTCCTGCAGGCCTCTTTCGCGCGAGTAAGAAAGTCTACGACAACTGGTGAGTACAAATTGTTGGCCTTGCTGGCCGCATAAGCGGCGGTCGCGACGAAGTAGCACCATAGCGCTCGATAAGGTGCGACCTTTCCCCCTGATAGCCCATCAACTACACTTCGTCCATATTCGACCGCTTTTTCGTAGTCTGCGGCCCACATTGCGTACGCGAAGTCCACCTCATCCTTCACAACCCCGGCGAGAATGTCGGTGACAGAAGTGTCCGGAAGCTCTTCGGAAGACCGCAGTTCTCCAATGTTTTGTTCAGCAATATCCCAGTTTGCATCCTTTTCCATGAAAGAGGTAAGCATGGCGTCTAGGTCAGTTGTTCCACTTTGTTGTTCAAGGGCGAACCGTATCTCCGCTCGAATCTCAGGATGGAATATTTTTTGATTCTCTGCTCTCACGCAGAAATCGAGGAGCCGGCGACTAAGCATTATGACTGCGGCCCTATCTGTATCGCTCCTCGTGCATCGGCCAGATGCCTGTTCTATCCTAGTCTTGATTCTTTCTTTCAGCAATACTTCGAGACCTAGTCTATCCTCCAAGAAGGCTTCCTGGAGGTTCGTCTTGCTCGGCAGCCCGTCTAAGATAACCTGCCGGCAGATCCCATGGGGGAGGTCGATGCCATCATAACGGTTTGTGAGCAATAGCATTGAATGTTTTGAGCGAGTAAACGGCTCCATCGATTCCTCGATATCCTGAGCGCCAAGGACAGTGAGTTTTGGAGTGCACATATTTGAGATTAGTCTGAAGTTCTGAGCTTCGTACTGATTGGGACACATCCCGAGTGTTCTGTCCACAGCCGATAATCTATTCGCAATCCACTGGGCGTACTCCTCTCGATCTCTTGCGAAGTCCGGGAAGAGGAACAATCTACGACCTATGCCACGCGAAAGGTAGGTCTTCGGAGTTGGGATTCTCTTGATCTGTCTGATTCCAGTTATCCGCTCCAGTTCTCCACCCCTTCCGAGTGTGGCGGACATGTAGACTCGCTGGTCGGCATTGGCAAAGGGTCTGTGTATCTGGGTCGGAGGGATGTATGGTCTCAAAAGTATATCATCATAGGATATGTACACATGACACGCATGCAGCCCGTCACGAATTGTAATCCAAGAGAAATAGAGCTCAGATGAGTCTGGGTTTGGAATTGCTTTGTCGAGAACATCTCTTAGGGTGCTCAGGCTTCGATGAAAGGCTCCAAAGGGTAACTTTTCCGCCTTTATGGGAATCCCAGGCCTGGTGGACTGCTGAATTCCAGTGATGAAATGAGAAGGGAGGTCCTTCTCGAACAATTGAACAATTTGTGAGTAAAGTTCAGCGTTCTTGACACGGTCTATTTCGACCGACCACATCGAGCCGATATAGGCCTCTGCGCTGTGAGCGTCATCCAAGATGATAGTCTGAGGATCGTCAATCCCAGGACTCGTATTGAATAAGCTACTGTAGCTTGAGACAGCGATAGTCTTCGCCGACCGATAAAGCACAAGATTCGCGGTGTTGTATTTTCTCTTTGAACCCACGAAGACATGCGAATCGATACCGTAATCTTTCGAGTGTCGTGCTACTTGGTGTGCAAGCTGCTTCGTTGGACACAAGTATAAGACTCTCTGACCGAGGATTTTCCGCCTGTATTCTGCTATGAGTAATCCAACCAGCGTCTTACCAGAGCCGGTTGGTAATTCGAGGCTGACATCACGAGAGTCAAGATGGAGACTATGATACTCCCTCAAGATATCGGCTTGATGCGCAAACAAATCTCGGATATCTGGCGACCTGTTCTTGAGATCTTTGAACAGAGCCTCGATGTCAAGTTGTTGAGGTTTTTTCGTACGAACTATTTTGAAAGGGTTTTTGGGGTCGACCATTGAGATAAATAGCATTGAAACCTATTCGAGATATAAAGTAGATTCTCCATTTTTTTATTACCACAATTAACCGTAATCACGTGTGTCATTAAGGTCGAAGTGATTGAGCCCAAATTGACGCAAGGGAGATGATTGCCATCTCGACCGTATCACTTTCACATAGCCCTCTTCGGTGTAATTGCAGAGATTCTTAGCTACGATTATCTAGAACAAGCCCGAAATGGAGAACATGGGAAGAACGGTACCGTCGTTCAGAATGGCACTGGAAGGCGAGATAGCCAGCTGGAGGGAGTTCCGGGGATCCCTCAGGAGCGTCGGTTCAAGGGAGGACCTCGACAGCATGTTCGACCAGGCCAGGACCAACTGCATGGCTGCCGGCAACGCAATCCGCCCCGTCGTGTTCGAAGGGATGTTCATGGCGATAGCATTCTCGCATGAGAAGCGCCTCGCCAAGATCGGAAGGGCCATCGAGGAGCTGAGGATGGAGATGAACCCTGAGCAGAAACCAAGCTGAAAGTCCT
>Ga0182014_10007481_pt1 | contig 11437 bp, 12 predicted proteins | sample 612S2DmetaG_FD_120489 | JGI IMG/M metagenome (GOLD analysis project Ga0182014, IMG submission 120489) | Permafrost microbial communities from Stordalen Mire, Sweden - 612S2D metaG | ecosystem: Environmental > Terrestrial > Soil > Wetlands > Permafrost | place: Sweden: Stordalen | collected... | reverse complement strand
TAGAATTCTTTGACATTCCCTATTTCCCCGTCGAGGCTGTGCAATTTGTAACCCTTCAGTGTTTTGGCTTTGTCGAGCATAAAAGTTGTCCTTTCGTTCTTTGAGTTTTGTTTTGTTCGCAATGAGCGACCTGCTCACAGCGTGTTTGAAAATCGGTTTCGCCGCGATCCGCAGAGGCCCCAACACCATGTGGCCTGGCGGAGGTGGCTTCGCCATGGGAAGACGGCGGCAGGTCTTCTGGCGCTTCACGGGAAGTATCAACGGTTGGATGCCACCGAGTCCCCGGCAGTGCTCGTGGCACACCAAGATCGACAGCATCGCTGCTGCGATGGACATCAGACAAAGTGCGCGTTGCTCATCTTCATGGATCAGACAGTTCATGGGCATATCCACCTCCCAATCCTTATTGGAAAAGCGCTCAGGCACTTAGGAGCTGGCTTGCAGCGTTCTTCTCGGCAGCTTGGAGGGGGAACGCCGCGCGGGCACCTTCGAGATAGTCCTTCGTCGTGAGTTGTCGTACGACGGTCTGATTGGCGCAGGAGCAAGGAACCGAACCGTCTTCAGGCCGAGTAAAGATGGCAGCACACTCGTCGGGTACCAGCGTGTCCAAGCACATTTGGGCGATCATCCTCCTGCTGCAAATGTGCGTATGCTTCCTGCTTCACACTCCCTGCCGGCGTCCGGTCACCAAGTTGAAGACCAGGACCACCAGTGCTACAACGAGTAGCAGGTGGATCAAAGCGCCGCCTACGTGCAGACTGAACCCAAGCAACCACAGAATCAGAAGAACTATTAGAATCGTCCAAAGCATATCCGCCTTCTCTCCGCATGGCGAGCACCCGAGAAAGATGTGAGGTCTCGGGTGCTCGCCATGCGAAGAGAGGGCATATGCTTTGGACATTTGTGCCTGATTTTCCTGGTCCTTTGCCTTCCGGGTTTCAGCTTGCATGTAGGCGGTAGCCTGATCCACTTCTGCAAATCCCGACACACCTACAACGTGCTCATTCGAGGTACGTCCCGCAATTCGCTCAACGTCCGCGTTCATCATCAGAGACCGCCGCAACTCGAATCTGTGCTCTGCCACCGCCAGCCTTTTTTACGACCATATTCAGCAGCACCCAACCGGAACTTCTGTAGGTGCTGGCGCTTCCGTCTTGTGGGCAACCGGAGACCCGAAGGCCTCTGGCGGAATTGGCTTGCCATGCAACGTATTCCAGCAACGCCTGCCAGCCTCAAACACGACCAAAATTACGCCAATGACGAAGATAGACATCAGCACAGTATCCAAGTATCCAGTGAACTGCGTTCCTGGTTTCATTGCCATCGGCCAGAAGATGTCCCGTACCGACAATACTGCCGCAGTTAGCGTTGTCACTCCTACAAACACCATGGGGACCGCCGTTAACCATGCATAACGCGCCTTGCCCATGTTCACCAGGAAGGTGGTTGTAACCGCCAATGCGATGGTGGCCAGCAGTTGGTTGCCGGTTCCGAATAGCGGCCAAATGGTTGAGATCGAGCCGGTGTAAATCATGTATCCCCAGGCAGCAACGATCAGTGCCGTGCTTACCAGGTTTCCGGGCAACCAAGCGGTATTGGCAAAGGGTTTGTAAGCCTTTCCGAGAACTTCTTGCATTACATAACGCGCAACACGAGTACCAGTATCTACAGTAGTCAGAATGAACAAGGCTTCGAACATAATGGCATAGTGGTACCAATAACCCATTAGAGTCTGCATACCCGGAATTCCCTTAAAGATCTGGGCCATGCCGACTGCCAGAGAGACCGCGCCACCGGTACGACCAGCTAGGTTCTCGCCTACCTCTTTCGAGATTACTTCCAGATTGACGGTGTGGAGGCCAAGCTTGCTGAAGACCTCCGGGGTGGTGTTGATGGCAAAGTAGTCGCCGGGGTTCATGGAGCAAGCTGCGATCAGAGCTACGACACCAACAAGAGACTCCATCATCATCGCGCCGAAGCCGATAAACCGGGCATCAGATTCCTTGTCCAGCATCTTCGGGGTTGTCCCCGAGGAAATCAGCGAGTGGAAGCCCGAAATCGCGCCGCACGCAATGGTAACGAACAGGAACGGGAATAGATGACCCTTGATGATCGGACCACCGCCATGTATGAACGGAGTGAGCGCCGGAAACTTGATGTCAGGATGCACGATGAATACCCCGAGAATCAACACCGCGATTGTCCCCAGCTTGAGATACGTGGAAAGGTAATCGCGAGGTTCGAGCACCATCCAGACGGGCAGTACGGAAGCGATAAACCCATACGCCATCATTAAGAAGCAAATTTGATGCCCAGTGAAGGTCAGATGAGTTGCAAACGAACTTGCGGCAACCCAACGGCCACCGATCACCGCAGCCATCAGACACACAACACCTACGACGCTCGGACCTGTAATTTTAATGACTCCCGGAGTGCTCTTGAACATATACCAGCCCATACAGAATGCGATTGGGATGGTCATGCCGATCGTAAACACCCCCCAAGGGCTGTTCGATAGCGCATTGACCACAACGATGCCCAAGCCGGCAAGCGTAACCAGCAGGATGAAGAGCACGGCGATCATCGTGACAGAACCGGCAAACGGGCTCAGTTCGGTACGTGCGATGTCGGCCAGCGAACGTCCCTTGTGACGGACAGACGCAACCAGGACCATAAAGTCTTGGACGCATCCGGCCAGGACAGCGCCGAGCAGCAGCCAGATAATTCCGGGTGCGAAACCAAACTGTGCCGCCAGCGTCGGCCCAACCAGTGGACCCGCTCCAGCGATGGCGGCAAAGTGGTGGCCAAACAGCACCCATTTTGGGGATGCAACGTAGTTATGGCCGTCGTGATAGACATGGCCCGGCGTGATCCTTCGATCATCAAGGACCGCGACCTTAGCCGCCAGGAACGCGCTATAGTAGCGGTACGCGAGTGCGTACACACACAGTGCGCCCAGCATGATCGGAAAAGTGTTCATGGGTTCTCCTTGGCCAACATTTCTTTTTTGACTTCGAACCGAGATCTCCATTTTGAATCTCGGACTGGCCGACGGCATTCGTACAGTTTCCAGTTCGGAGTCCCCGGCAAACGATAATGCTTTCTCGGGCCGTGTGAAATCTGCTCAAAATAGCTCATTTTCGGGAATTTGCTTCGGAACCCTAACCTGTGCGCTCGTTGCAGCCGATATCTCGGACACCGCTCCGTTTCTTGCTTCCCGTCTAGATGGATTTGTTTGCCACCCAAGCTTCGGTACCCCGCTGGCAACGGCAACCCTACAATCCGCCGCAACATGTTCACAAAGAGCCGATTCAGATGCCCTTCCGCCAGTAGCCGACATCCAACCCTCACCGAAACGAGTACGATGAAAACGCATGTCCCTTATCCTTGATATGGCGGGCTTCTTGAAATTTGTGGTCGGTCGAAGCCCGGAGAGACAAGCTGGAGCAATTCTGAAATGGTTACTGCGAAACGAACTCGTATACCCAAATTAGTCACATCTTCTTCAAAGGTCGCGGCAGCGCCTGTTCAACAGGTTCCCCTTCCAAATTCGAGTCCTACGGTTAGCATCCGCATCTCAAACGCTACCGACGTTCCCGCCATCGTCCCGGTTGTTAACGCCGCCTACGCCATCGAGATGTTTTTTCAAGGCACGCGGACTGACGCAGAAGGGGTGGCGGAAATGATGCAGAAAGGCGAGTTCCTTGTTGCGGAGTCGGTATCAGGCGGCATCGTCGCTACCGTGTACACGGAACTGCGCGGCGAGCGCGGGTATTTTGGCATGCTGGCCGTTGAACCTTCGCAGCAGGGCTCAGGTCTGGGACGAATGATGGTGGAAGCCGCCGAGGAGCATTGTCGAAGACACGGCTGCAAACACATGGACATCGACGTTGTGAGCCTTCGTCCAGATAATTTGCATCTGTACCGCAAGTTTGGGTATTTCGAGACGGGCACTGAGGAGTTCCACCCGCCACGTTCGCGAAAAGTTGAAGTTCAATGCCACCTAATCATCATGTCGAAGGCGTTGTGACCGCATTGCGAGTTGTTGCGGTTTGAAGCGAATGCCCGTTATCCTGCCCGATGACGCTTATGCTCTCTGGCTCGACCCCGGCATCCAAAAGCCGGACGCCATCTGCGACCTGCTCAGGCCATTCGACCCCGTCCTGATGCGCTGAGATGAGGTCAACAGCCGGGTGAATTTGGTGAGAAACAACGACCCGGCGTGGGCGGAACCTGTGGTTCAGGCGAATGCGGCAAACGCCATGGCTAGTAGGGATTAAACGTCAAGTCTTCGGCCCGAACAACTGTCTCTAACGCTTAAAGCAGTAATCGTCTATCAGGGCATCCAGTTCGTAGCCCTCGACCGCCGCAGAGCAGTGGGACACTCGTCCGCTGCAACTTACCAGAACATCATTGGGCGCTTGTAATGCATTCCCCGGCATCGAGATGGTGAACTCAATCGAACTGTCTGTGGGAATAAATTTACCAATTCGGAACAGACCACTCGTGGACGAGAGGTTCAGCGACTCCGCAACAAAGTCCTCTCCGCAATAACGAACCGTCAAAGGAAGATGAAGCGGAAACCGAATCTCGTAGGAAAGGTCGGGAACTGAAACGGCTGTTTGCATGAGAATAAAAGCATATACTCGGCAAATCAATTTTCCCAAATTACGAAGGTAATGGAACTTCCAAAGCCGGAAGTTTTTCCGAGCGGCACGGCGACCAAACCCGCCACCTGTGGCTGCTCACCGACCCCGAACGCCAGAGCCCTCCCGATGCAGGTCTCCTATGCTCCCACGCGGGACAATCTCGGCGATAATGGTCTCGTGGCTCACTCTCCAACAGAACCGCTCGTGGACGTGCACCCCGGCGAAGTGTCCGTATGCAGTTTCGTTTACCGCGCAGCCGCCCCGTCCGGTGATGCATTGGTGCTCACCGACGGGGCCAACGGAATTTGCAACACCCCGCTGCTGGTTGCCCTCGCTGAAGCATTCGCCGCATCGGGCAGAGCAACCCCTCCGAACAACTTACGTTCTATTGCTACCACCGGAAGCAAACTATGTTGCGAATCCTAGCCCTCCTCCTCGGACTCTTCGTCACGGCAACGTCCGCATTCTCTCAAGGCGGCCCTCCCTATTACACCAATGATCCCGGCACCCCCGGCCATCTCAATTGGGAAATCAATCTCGGGTACATGCCCTTCTTCTATAGCAATCAGTCCGTCTCCCGCGTCCCCGATGTCGATATCAATTTCGGCGTTGGCAATCGTATCCAACTCACGTACGAAAATGCATGGTTGCGCGTCCAAGGCCCTTCTTCCGCAACAAAATTTGGCTTGGGCCAATCCAATTTCGGAGTCAAGTGGCGCTTCTACGACGCCGGAGAGTCCGGCCTCTCCGTTTCGGTTTTTCCCCAGCTTTTTCTCAACAACCCTAACGACGCTGTCCGCCGTGGCATTACACCTGCCAGTGATACTTTTCTCCTGCCCGTCGAATTTTCCAAGAAAATTGGCCCCGTCGATGCGAATTGCGAGATCGGTTATCAGTTTGCCCGTAATGGGCCGGACGGCTGGCTCACCGGACTCGTCCTCGGCCACGGATTCACCACAAAATTAGAAATGGATGCGGAGTTCTATTCCCAAGGCACATTCCATCCCTCTGACAGCCAACCCACGATTGGCATAGGCGCTCGCTACAAGATTCATCGCCCGGTGATCATCCTCCTCATGGCTGAACGCAGCCTCGAACCCACTCGTCCTAATCAGTCCTATTTTGTCGGTTATTTCGGGGTTCAAATTCTACTGCCCCCCAAGTCATATAAACCTGATTGATCCTCGAACTCGGCAGATCGAAAGCATAAAACCGAGGCCGCCACGCCGGAACAGCAGGTCTTTGAACTGAGTTTTGCCATGGCGGTCGAGGCAGACGATTTCGCCGTCGAGCACGGCTGATCGGGCTCGGAGTTCGGCAGGTAGATGTCGGGTCTTCCACTTAGGCGAACACTGCAAATTGGGAAACGTCACCGATTCCCGCCAACGGTTGGTCGTGATTTGCTTGCGGTACTCACATCAGAGATGACATGATATCAACTCCTCCTGAATTGAAAGGTTCGGTGTTGGACACTCAGTTCAGCCTGAGTACCCCACAAGGGTTATTCGTCCACGAGGTCATCCCCAATGGCCTGACCGTGTCTACCTGTTTGACCTGCACGACAGTGCTTGCCAGCCCTACGGCTGCTGTTTTGGAAGTGGCTGAGACAGCGCACAAGTGCAGAAGGCTTGGTTATTACAATTGAGCTTGATGATGGGAACCTATTTGAACAGAAACTGCGTGAGCACGCCGAGAGAACGGATAAAACCGCAAAACTGTTCGTCCTGGTTGTTGACGACGAGCACACCATAGCGGCCACACAGGGTGGAAGGACTGTAACCCAACCTGAACTGGCAAGCCGCAGGGTTTGCTTGGGATTGCAGCAAATGGGGTTCAATCTCAAAATGGTGCGGCATCACCCCGTCTTTGCAGTTTAGCCCTTGCGAAACTTCCGAGGAGCAGTACAATTCGAGCGATTCAGTGCTAACTAAAGAGATCTCGAAGCGATGCGAAAGAGCACCGTATGGACGCGATTGAAACATTAAAGACCCGCAGAAGTATCCGTGCTTACACTGCCGATCCTGTGGCTCGCGAAGTGATCGAGGATATTGTTGATTGCGGCCGGATGGCGGCAACCGGGAGCAACGTTCAGCCCTGGGAGTTTGTTGTGGTAACCGATCGCAATCTGCTGCGGCGCTTCGCGGAACTCGCCGACTACGGCAAATTCCTTTCGCAGGCCGCCGCCTGTATCCTCGTGCTGTGCAAAGATACCAGGTACTATCTCGAGGACGGCAGCACAGCGAGCGAAAACATGCTCTTGGCCGCCCGAGCGCATAACCTTGGGTCCTGCTGGGTAGCCGGAGACAAAAAGCCGTATGCGGACACTATTCGCCAGGAGATCGGTGCTCCGAGTGCATACAAGCTGGTGAGTCTGGTTGCGATCGGCCACCCGACGGAATCGCCGCGGAAGCTGGAAAGACGCCCACTTTCAGAGGTTCTGCATTGGGAGCGGTTTTAGACTGTCAAAATGTTGCAATTCTTTGCGCTGCGAAGATCTTCAATGCTGGGCAACTTCTCCAGAACGAGCATCGAATCGTGACTTAAGTCATATCTAGCGATAACGCGAACCCTTATCCTGAGTTCACTTCAATTGCAACGAGGCGGGAATAGACTCAATGTTCTGCTATCAATGTGAGCAAACCTATCGCGGGCAAGGCTGCGTAGCAGTCGGCACCTGCGGCAAAGACGATACTACGGCGACACTGCAGGATCTGCTTGTACACGCGCTGAAAGGCGTCTCCATGTATGCCCATCGAGCGCGTCAGGCCGGCGCCGCCGATCCAGAAATCGACGCATTTGTCGTCGAAGCTCTCTTCGCTACACTCACCAACGTCAATTTCGATCCGGAGCGCCTTGCACCTCTCATTACCCGTACTGCACTCGTCCGCGATCAAGCCCGAAGTCTCTATGAACGCGCTTGTCAGACAAAAGGCGCTGCCCCCGAGGTGCTTGCTGGTCCAGCTGTTTGGTCTCCTGCGACTTCCATCGAAGGGTTGCTAAAACAGGGCAAACCGGCCCTCATTTCCGAACGGTTGCTTGCCGCGGGCCAGGAAATAGCTAATCTCCAAGAGTTGATCACCTATGGCATCAAAGGCGTGGTCGCCTACGCACAACATGCGAAGCATCTCGGCGGCGCCGACCTGGCCGCTTACGCGACGATTCACGAGATTCTCGATTTCCTCACCTGGCCGTCTCCAACCGTCGATCAACTGCTTACGATGGCGCTCCGCACGGGAGAGCTGAACTACCGCGTCATGGAGTTGCTCGACAAGGTCAACACCGAGTCGCTCGGCCATCCTGAACCGACCCGTGTCCGGGTGCATCCCCGCAAGGGCAAGGCAATTGTTGTCTCGGGTCACGACTTAGCCGATTTGCATGCTCTTTTGCAGCAGACGGATGGGCTTGGCATTCAGGTCTACACACACGGCGAAATGCTGCCAGCCCACGGCTACCCGAAGCTGAAGGCCTATAAGCACCTCGCCGGCAACTATGGTGGAGCATGGCAGGATCAGGCACAAGAGTTCGCCGAGTTCCCGGGTCCGATCGTGATGACCTCCAATTGCATCCAGGAGCCGCGGGGATACAAGGAGAGGATTTTCACCACCGGTCCGACCGCCTGGCCGGGCGTCCAGCACATCGTGAATCACGACTTCGCGCCGGTCATTGCAGCGGCTCTGAGCGCTTCCGGCTTCGAGCAAGATGGCCCTGACGATGAGATTATGGTTGGTTTTGGCCACCAAGCTGTGCTGAGCGTAGCGGGCAAGGTCGTCGATGCGGTGAAGGCAGGCGCTATCCGCCACTTCTTTTTAGTTGGCGGCTGCGATGGTGCGCGGCCCGGACGTAATTACTACACCGAGTTTGCGCAAGCCGTGCCCAATGATTGCCTTATTCTGACGCTCGCCTGTGGCAAGTTCCGCTTCAACAAGTTGGACTTCGGTGAGATTGGCGGTCTGCCGCGCCTGCTCGACATTGGGCAGTGCAATGATGCCTATTCGGCCCTGCAGATTGCCGGCGCCCTCGCGAATGCCTTTGGCTGCAGCGTTAATGACCTGCCGCTGTCGCTTGTATTGTCATGGTACGAGCAGAAGGCGGTAGCTATTCTTTTGACACTGCTGCATCTCGGCATTCGCAACATACGCATTGGCCCAACGCTCCCGGCGTTTATCACGCCCGCCGTTTTGGGTGTGCTGCAGGAGAAGTTCAACCTCATGGCCATTACCACTCCGCAAGAAGATCTCGCGGCGATCCTGCACTGACGTTCAGCAACGTTTTGCATGGGGCATGCGCGGACGAGTCCTTGCGGGCCATAACCTTGTCACATAGCCGACGATCCAGGAGGAAGATGATTGATGGCGGCCCATATCGAGGTGTGCTGTAGGACCGAAATCTAGATTATCTTGTTCGCTCGTGACTTTAGTCATCGTGCTTTAGACTGGCTGATCCTACATTATCTTCAGACGCTAAAGCGTCACGTCGCCGGCCCTGCAATCGGGCCGGCGGACTGGAGCGATTTCATCATGGCTATCGACACCACCAAAACCATTCGCGAGTTCGCGCTGGAACTCCCTGCTTCCATTCAGGTTTTCGAAAAACTTGGCATCGATTATTGCTGCGGCGGACAAAAGCCCCTCGGGGAAGCCTGCTCTGCCGCTGGTGTGAAGCTGGAGAACGTGGCTGCGGCCCTTGATGCACTGAAGGGGCAGCAGCAGTCGCGAACGGAAAGCGGCACGGACTGGACTAAGGAATCTCTAGAGAACCTGATCGACCACATTACCGGTAAGCACCATGTTTACGTGAAACAGCAGATTCCTGCCATCCAGAGCTTGCTGAGAAAAGTAACCGCGAAGCACGGGGCCAACCATCCCGAGCTTGCCACCGTCGATGACACCTTCGCCGCGCTGGCCAAGGAACTCACCACGCACTTGATGAAGGAAGAACAGATCTTGTTCCCCTACATTGCGCGAGCCGAGGAAGCATCCTTGCAGCACGAGCCGCCACCGCCATCGTGTTTTGGTTCGGTCGAGAATCCGATCCGGATGATGCTATCGGAACACGACAGCGCGGGTGGCGCTCTGCGCGAGATGCGAAAAGCAACCTCCGGTTACACGGCGCCCGAGGATGCCTGCACCAGCTTCCGCGCCCTCTACGCCTTGCTGCAGGAGTTTGAGGCCGACCTTCACCAGCATATTCATCTGGAAAACAATATCCTGTTCCCGCGCGCTTTGCAGACGGCGGGATCGGCGTAGTTTTCTAAGCGGCCTCGATGCTTCCATCTCCGGCAGCCCACCGGCATGGGAGGTGAATGGCAGGTGTGGCCGGCCTCGGGCGCTGCCCGTTTTCGAAACCAAAAGGAAATCTCGGCTAGAATCGTCGCATGCAACCCAGCAAGCGCAATTTCGAAAAAGTGCTAAAAGCCGCTCCGCTGTTTGCGGGGCTTACCGATACTCAGTTCAATTTACTAGCCTCGCGACTCGTCGAGCGTACCTTCGACGCTGGAGAGATAATCTTTCAAGAGGGCCAGCCTTGCGCCGGATTGTTTATCATCCAGTCGGGCAGCGTCAGGATCTTCAAAAACTCTGCCAGCGGGCGCGAACAGGTGCTCTCGATCGAAGGTGCGGGCGCCTCCATTGCCGAGCTTCCCGTATTCGACGGCGGCGCCTATCCTGCTTCGTCGCAGGCGCTCGCCAAGAGCAGCCTGCTCTTTCTCAGCAAGCAGGATTTTCACGCCCTTTGCATGCAGCACCCGGAAGTATCGCTCCAGGTTTTAGAGAAGGTGGGCGCCAGGCTGCGGCAGTTGGTTGGCATCATCGAGGAACTCTCGTTCACCACCGTGCGCCATCGCCTGGCCGCGCTACTGTTGCGGATGGCGCGCATTGATGGCAGGAAGACGCCCGCCGGAACCGAAATCGTGCTGACTGCTACCAACCAGGATATAGCCGCGCAAATCGGAACCGTTCGCGAGCTTGTCTCGCGCAATCTCAGCCGCTTCCAAAGCGAAGGCTTGCTTTCGCTCGACGGACGAACGGTGCTCATTCCCAGCCTGGACCGGCTTGAACAGGAAGTCGGCGAACCGTAGCCACCCGCCTCCGGCTCACGTTGGCTTGGTGCAGCTTGACGGTGGGTAGCCGGTTGTCATCGGCGGCGAAACAGGAGTCAGTGCCGGGGTTGCGCCGGAATGCTCGCTGCTCACACAACGACACCACGGTCGTGATGCCGAACGGATTCAATCTTACCAGATGTTCGGCGTCATCACGTCCACTGAGGAACACCGCTCCCAAACCACCGTGGGTGAAGTTAGGTGTCTTATCTATCCGGATGCTGTTTAGCAAGGTAATGGTTTATGTATCGCATAGCGATATTTTCTAGTTTAACTGGCAACCTTTCTTGGGTGGGCGACCTCGGTCATATTAGGGGCTGTACAGACACAACGCCGCCTGGATTCAGCCCGCCCCATTGAGGTTCATGTTAAATCGTGAACCGAGATAAAATGAGTAGCGCCGACATTATGCCGGAACACTCTTCTCCCAAGATTCAGCTCGCCCTCGCCACCGGCGCATTTGCCTTGTGCTTTGCCGTCTTCGGATCGATGTCGGCGATGATGCCCATCATCAGCAAGCACATGGCGCTGACCCCTGTGCAGAAAAGCATTGCGATCGCCATTCCGGTGCTGCTGGGCTCACTCGGACGCATCCCCTTGGGCATCCTTGCCGATCGCTACGGTGGCCGCATCGTCTTCAGCCTTGTGATGCTGTTCTCGATCATTCCAGCGTTTCTGATAGGCGGAGTTA
>Ga0182014_10007474_pt1 | contig 11444 bp, 9 predicted proteins | sample 612S2DmetaG_FD_120489 | JGI IMG/M metagenome (GOLD analysis project Ga0182014, IMG submission 120489) | Permafrost microbial communities from Stordalen Mire, Sweden - 612S2D metaG | ecosystem: Environmental > Terrestrial > Soil > Wetlands > Permafrost | place: Sweden: Stordalen | collected... | reverse complement strand
TTCGACGGCAATGACGCGCGCTTTGCTCTTGCCCTTGATCTTGCGACCGAGGAAAGGCATGGTGAGGCCGGCAAAATTGGAGCCGCCGCCCGCGCAACCCAGGATGATGTCGGGCTCGTCGCCGGTCATCGCCATCTGCTCAATGGCCTCCTGACCGATGACGGTCTGGTGCAGCAGGACGTGATTCAATACGCTGCCGAGGGCGTATTTGGTGTTGGGATCTTTGGCAGCTACTTCCACGGCTTCAGAGATGGCGATGCCGAGTGACCCGTTGGAGTCAGGGTGCGCGGCGAGGATGGCGCGGCCGGATTCGGTATCCGTGCTGGGACTGGCGGTGACCGATGCTCCGAAGGCTTCCATCAGGGCGCGGCGATAGGGCTTCTGGTCGTAGCTGACGCGGACCATGTAGACCTTGCACTCCAGGCCGAAGAAAGCGCAGGCCATGGCCAGCGCCGATCCCCATTGGCCGGCTCCGGTCTCGGTGGAGAGCCGCTTGGTGCCTTCCATTTTGTTGTAATAGGCCTGCGGGACGGCGGTATTGGGCTTGTGCGAGCCGGCGGGGCTGACGCCCTCGTACTTGTAATAAATATGGGCGGGGGTATCGAGAGCCTGCTCCAAACGGCGGGCGCGAAAGAGCGGCGCGGGACGCCACTGGGCATAGACCTGGCGCACCGGGCCGGGAATCTCGATGTCGCGCTCGGTGCTTACTTCCTGCATAATCAGCGCCATGGGAAAAAGCGGGGCCAGATCGTCGGGGCCGAGGGGCTGGTGGGTGCCGGGATGGAGGGGCGGCGCCATGGGCTTGGGCAGATCGGCGGCGATGTTGTACCAAGAGACAGGAATGCGAGATTGCGGGAGGTTATATTGAATTGTTTCCATGCCGGAAATTGTACCAGCGAACGCGACTGGTTGCTTGTGAGGCCGAACAGCGCGCCGGGAAAACATTTAGAGTGGACAGGTGGGTTGGCAGGGGCTAAACCGCGACTCATTTTGCTTACGTTATTGGCCCGGCTCAGTCGTGCCTTTGTTACAAAACCGATTTGAAACACGCTTTAGTGTTGTGTCTCTGAAGTTCGTTGATTAAGGAAGTAAGGCAACCGCAGATCCTTCGACTGCGTTGGGCGCCCAACCACCCCTGCGGGCACAAATCGCCCGCCGGGGACCCCGGTCACGCGCCCAACTCCGCTCAGGATGACAGTGATTTTGTGATGCGAATTTTAGAAACAGGACACTAGCAAACGGTCAGGATCAACGAGATGAAAACGCAGTTCAGCTTCGGCAAAAACGGGATTGAGGTTTCGGTTCCTGAGGGCTTTGATTGCCAGGTGATTCGCAGCCGCTCAGGCGTGGCTCTGAAGGATGCGGCGACGGCTCTGGGGGCGGCGCTCGACGAGCCCATTGGCTGTGAACCGCTGGCGGCATTGGCGGCGGGCAAGAAGACGGCCGCGATCTCAGTGTGCGATATTACTCGGCCTGCGCCGAACCGGGTTACGCTGCCGCCGCTACTGAAACGGTTGCACGAGGCTGGGATTCCGGTGGGAGGGATCACGATCCTGATTGCGACGGGGCTGCACCGGGGCGCGACCGAAGACGAGGTCAGGCAGATTGTGGGGCCGGAGATTGCGGCGAAGTATCCCGTTGTGAGCCACGATGCGCGGGCCTTCAAGGAGCATCGCGGGCTGGGCACGACGCGGCGGGGGACGCCGGTTTATATCGACGAGCGGTTTATGGCGGCGGACCTGCACATCACGCTGGGATTTATTGAGCAGCACCTGATGCTGGGCTTCAGCGGCGGGCGCAAGCTGGTGGCTCCGGGACTGGCGGCGCAGGAGACGATCAAGGTGATCCACTCGCCCAAGTTCATGCGCGAGCCGATGGCGACGGAGGGGTCGATCAAAGATAATCCGCTGCACGCCGAGTTGCTGGAGATTGCGCGCATGGCGCGGCACGACTTCATTCTGGATGTGGCGCTGACGCAGGAGCGCGGGATTTCAGGCGTCTTTGCGGGCGACGCGGTGAAGGCTCATGCGGCCGGGGTGGAGTTTGTTGAGACCACCTGCCTGGAGCGGCTGAAGGAGCCGGTGGATGCCGTGATTACCAGCGCGGCCGGGTATCCGCTGGATCTGACTTTCTATCAGACGACCAAGGGCATTACGGCGGCGCAGCATATTGTGAAGCCGGGAGGACGGATTCTGGTGGTGGGCGAGTGCGCGGAGGGGATGGGATCGGCTGAGTTTGCGCGCAAGATGGAGGCATTCAAGGGGTACGAGAGCTTTCTGAGGGAGATTGCCGATACACCGGTGGAGGTGGACCAATGGCAGGTTGAAAAGGTTTCGCAGGTGGGGCTGAAGAATGAGCTTTTCTTCTATACGCCGGGAGTGAGCAAGAAACAGTTGGGCGGCTTGGGGGCGACGGCGTTTGAGGATTTGGGATCGGCTGTGGCGGCGACGCTGGATGGGCTTCCGGCGGGTGCGCGGGTTGCGCTGGTGCCGGATGGGCCTTATACGTTTGCCAAGGCAGCTAGTTAGCGAGTCAGTGAGAGAACCGGAATCTGCTATCCGCAAATGATAGTGGGCCAGTCTGAAAAACACATCCTCGCAGGGGCTAAAGCCCAAGCTTTTTTTAGGCCATTTACGGCACGACTGAAGTCGTGCCCTGACGCAAGACAGGCTCTTCCGACAGAGATTTCGAGCTACTCCACTTCGGACTGATCCACTTCCAAAGGCTATCGTTCCTTCATCTTTGGCTGCCTAAGGTTTATCATCGAAGGTGGTGCGGGGCGGGGTAGTCTGCGCCTTCGGGCTAGTGTGGGAAATGCAGGTCCCCTTCGGCAAGCTCAGGGCAGGCTTTCGACTTCCCCTTCCCCTTCGACAAGCTCAGGGTCAGGGTCCGCTCAGAATGACAAATTAACCCTTTTAAGAATCTTGGGGACCCTTCACCAGGAACAGGACGGAAATGCGAGCTAAGACTGCGGTAGTGCTGGGCGCCCAATGGGGCGACGAGGGCAAAGGGAAGATTGTGGACGTGCTTAGCGAGCGGTTTGCCGCCGTGGCGCGATACGCGGGCGGGCATAACGCCGGGCATACGGTCATCCACGGCGGACAAAAGTTCATTCTGCAGCTGATTCCCTGCGGGGTGCTGCGGCCGGGATGCAAGGGCGTGATTGGCAATGGCGTGGTGCTCGATCCCATTGCGTTCTTGAAAGAGGTGGCCAAGCTGCGGGGGCTGGGTGTGGCCGTGGATGAGCAGCTTTTTGTCTCGAACCGGGCACAGGTGATTTTGCCTTACCACCGCATGATCGAGCTGGCGGCGGAAAGCGCTCCGGGACGGAAAAAGATTGGGACGACCAGCCGCGGGATTGGGCCGGCGTATGAAGACAAGATGGCGCGCAGCGGGCTGCGGGTTGTGGACTTTCTGCGGCCGGAGCTGCTGAAGACGCACATTGAGGCGGCGTGCGCGGAAAAGAACGCGATTGTGCGGGCGCTATTTGGAACTGAAGCCGATCCGCTGGATCCGGCGAAGATGTTTGAGGAGTATGCGGCGGCCGCGGAACAGGTGAGGCCGTTTGTGACGGACACAGGACGGCTGCTGAACCAGATTCTGGCTGACGGCAAGAGCGTAATGTTTGAGGGCGCGCAGGGGACGATGCTGGATATCGACCACGGGACATATCCGTTTGTGACCTCTTCTTCGTCGACAGCGGGCGGGGCATCTACGGGAACCGGCGTGGGGCCGATGGCGATTGGCACCGTGATTTCCGTGACCAAGGCCTATGTGACGCGGGTGGGCGAAGGGCCATTTCCGACCGAGATTCGCGGCGCGGAGGGCGACCACCTGCGGGCGCGAGGGAACGAGTATGGGGCGGTCACAGGACGGCCGCGGCGTTGCGGCTGGCTGGATATTCCGCTGCTGCGCTACTCCAACCAGGTGAACAGTGCGGAGTGGCTGGTGGTGACCAAGCTGGACGTTCTGGACGAGCTGGCCGAGATTCCTATTTGCATCGGGTACGAGATCGGCGGGAAGGTGACTGACGTGATCCCCGCGGACGTGCAGGGGCTGGAGCAGATCAAGCCGGTGTACACAACGCTGAAGGGCTGGCAGAGCTCGACCGAAGGAACTACTGAGTTTGAGCGACTGCCTCGGGCAGCCCAAGAGTATTTGAGGTTTCAAGAGAGAGAGAGCGGGGCACGGATCGGAATGGTCTCAACAGGGCCAGACCGGGAGCAAACGATGGTTCTGCCGGAGTTTGCGGCGGCACTGAACGAAATTCACGCATAAACCTGAGCAGCGGCCCGGGCTCTTTGAGCCGGGCGAGAGAGTAGTCGAATCGATGGTCAGCTTTATTGTTCGATTGAAGTTTGCCCCCGAAGAACGCGCTGAAGTGGCGGAAACTCTGCGCCTGCTGGCGGAGGGCTCGCGCAAGGAGCCGGGCTGCATGAACTACGTTCCTCACTATTTGGAGGGCGATCCCGATACTGTGCTTATTTATGAGCAATATAAGGACATGGCCGCCCATGCAGCGCACAGGGAAAGCGAGCACTTCAAGAAGTACGCGGTGGGAGGGGTCTACCAGATGATGCGGGATCGCAGCGTAGAAAATCTGGTTGCTCTCGTTTGAACGGCGGCTGCCGTCTAAGAGCGCGAGTCCCGGCGCGGGAAGCGCGGTTGTTTTTTAGGAAGCGGCGACTGAAGAGAGAGCCGGGCTGCCAGAAGCGTTTGACCGGCTGGCCTGGCCGGGACTAATATCCGATACGTCTATGCAGGGCGCAACGACCAATCGCCTGATGTTCTTTGTCCTCCGGATGGTGGCAGGGTTGTTGCTGATTTCCGCGGTTCCGCAAGCGGCAATCGCGAACCCCTTCCAGGCGGGAATTCCCCGAACACAGAAACACGAGAGCCGCCGCGAGATCGATCAGCTCGAGGAGGTTTGGCGCAATGCCCTGCTGAAGTCGAACGCCGCGGCTATGGATGCTCTGCTGGCGGACGACTATATGGCCATCACCCCTTCCGGCACCCTGCAAACCAAGGACCAGGCAATGGCCAGCCTTCGCTCTGGCCAGACACATATCACTACTCTGAATATCTCCGAGCGCAGAGTCCGCTTTTACAGGGCAACGGCGCTAGTGACTTCAGTTGCAGAGGTGAAGGGCACAGCTGGCGGGCACGATATCTCTGGCAGCTATCGCTATACCCGCGTCTATGTGCGGGATGAAAAGGGCGTGTGGAAGGTTGTGAGCTTTGAGGCAAGCAGAATTCACGAGAGTGAAGAGCATAAGTAGACGGCGATTGCCCACTAGCAGGCGAGAGAATTCGCGCGTGGTAACTAACATTATGATAACTAGAGTGATGTTCAAAAATTACTAATCTGAGCTCTTTTTGTAACTTGCGTGGCATGAAATATGCTATAAACTCCGTAAGGCAGGGGTCTAGTTGCTGAACTGTTATTTTATTTCGCATGCCTCGCTGTTTTGGGCCCCGCGGCTTTTTCCCTCAAGATTCTGCCGCACGGATATTCGGTTACGTCTCTTTGATCGCCGCATGCACGGTAAGATCCACGGGATAACCGGAGAGGGTTCTTAAATGAAGCCCGCGCAAATGGGGACGCTAAAATTCTTCTCGCTTTTGTTCCTCCTGCCTGGTTTGGCGGGCCTGATCGTCTCCGCCATGATTTCGACTCACTATCTTGATACTCTGCCGAAGTGGCCAGCGCCAGACCAGATGCGCATTACGCCGCGCAACATTCATGGCACCGTGGTTTACCAGACTGTCGAAGAGGATAGCCAGCTCAACCTGCTGGAGTATTCCTCGGTGGGGATCTTCCTGTTAGGGCTCGGACTTGGTGTTGTCTACCTGGCAAAATGGGGCATCGTACGGGCGCTGGGGGCTGACGACGAAGAGTTGGACGGGCATTTGGGTGAAAGCGGAAAATCGGGACTTTGACGCGGAACGTACAAGATTGTTCCACTAAGCCACATTCCTCTCAATACAATTGACGCATGCCTGAATTGCCTGAAGTGGAAACCATAGCCCGCGGCGTCCACGAGCGGGTGCGCGGCGACCGCATTCTTCATGCCTGGTTCGGCAGCCAGCCGGAACCCTTCAAAACGCCGCCAGCGCGACAGAGCAAGGGTCTTGAAGGGCGAGTATTTCTGAACGTTCATCGCACCGGAAAACACATTGTTTGTGAGCTGAGCGGGCCTGCGGCCGGCAGACTTTTGGTCGAGAGCAAAGAAAAACCGACGGCCCAGTGGGTCGTGCATCTCGGCATGACAGGGCGGCTGCTTGTGACCACGCCCGACGTTCCTGTGGCCGACCACACCCACGCACGTCTGAGCCTGGCCAGCGGGCGGGAGTTGCGCTTTGTGGACCCACGCCGGTTCGGGCGGCTGGAGTTTCGCGACCTGGGCCGCAGCGCGGGATTCACAGCTGCGGGCGCAGAGCCACTTACCATTGGGCCGGAGGAATTTGCCGCTCTTTTTCGAGGCCGACGGTTGGTCATCAAGGCCGCGCTTCTGAACCAGAGATTGCTGGCAGGGGTGGGCAACATTTACGCCGACGAGGGCCTGTTTCACGCCGGCATTCGACCCGGCAGAAGGGCCGGACGGCTGACGAGGACCGAGCTGGAACGGTTGAGGCTGGGGCTTATCCAGGTGCTCAAGCACGCCGTCCGGCTGGGCGGTTCCTCGGTCTCCGATTATGTGGACGCCGATGGGGTGCGGGGATTCTTTCAGCTGGAACACTGCGTCTACCAGCGCACCGGCCTACCCTGCCGCAAATGCAATACGCCGATTCGGCGAATTCTGGTGGGTGGGCGTGGCACGCACTATTGCCCGCATTGCCAGCGCTGATGGCAGCTTCTATGGTTTATTGTATTAGCTTCGAACTTTTCTTCCGGAAAGCAGAAAATCCATCTGAGAAATGTATCCCAAGTCACTGAAAACACTCAAGGTGATAAACGGCACGCGGATTGCTTATAGATAAGTGCCAGTGATAAACCAGCTGCCGGGGAGAATCCCGACCAGCCCAAAGAAAAACAGGCGCCCGGCAAGAGCAACCGCCAACGAGCGGCCCTCAAAAGGGATCAACCAGCCGGGAAAAGTCTGGAGAATTTGCGGTTGTGAGAGACACCGCGAATTAGCAAGTCTGGGAGGCCAGTGCCCAGATTCAGGAAAGCGAAGCGCCACTCCTCAGGGAGTGGCGTTTGTGCATTTAGAGGGACTTTCTGGCGGTGAACCGGGGTCCGCGCCCGGATACCTTCTGGATGCCACTAAAGTTAACTTGCCAGCCAGTGGAGTTCCCTGTACTATTGACTTGCGTATCAGACGGCTGACGCGAGCCACCCCAACGGGTAGAGCAAGCTCGCCGCTGAGCAAGGAAGTTTCGCCACATCATTCATTCCATATCAAGCTTAGGCGGCGGAAACTTTCATAAGAATGCGTCATCTGAGGAAAAGCGCCTGTCGCACCGCATCGATCCTGAGATTCAGAAAATCGGATGAGCTCCTGTGGGGTTCTTGCGTGGAAGGCGGCATGGCAGCAACTCTTTTGGTAATGATTGCCGATTGCGTGCGTAGTGGTGATGCAAGTAAGCTACGAGGCAATTTGGCCGATGTGCTCAAATGACTTGACCATGTGCCTGCCGAGCGTTCCCCGTCCAGGATCGGACAAAGGCTGGCAATTGGAAGCTCGACGCCAATCTCTGCAAAGGCCCGAGTAAACGACTTAACCTAAAGAGCGCAATGCACCCGACAAGCAAAGTGCCAGGAAGTACAAGTATGACGACAGAATTGACGCAGCCCCAGACTGATCTGGAGCCAGTCCCGGCCATCGGCCAGGGACAGTCGCAAGGGCACCGGCGCCGACGGCGCCGACGCAAGAATAAGAGCAGTCAAAAAGGCGCGCCCCAGGCCCAGTTGGGCCAGTCACAACCTCAGGCGCAACCTCAGGCACAACCTCCGATGCAAGCACCGCTGCAGCAGCCGGCGGCGGCTGCGCCCGTCCAGAATCACCAGAATCACCAGGGCCAGGGGCGGAAGAAGAAGAAGTTTTTCCAGAAGAGTACGGCTACAGCCGCGCAGCCCGGCAACAGCGTATATGCGCCTTCGCAGGGTTCTTCACAGGGCAAGCGCAAGAACAGGCAGAAGGGACCGCGGGAGTTTGTGGGGCCAATGGATCACAGCTATCGCGCGGTCAATGGCAACATGGCCGACGGTCCTCCCTCCACGATTCAAATTACAAGCAACAACGGCAACGGCAGCCATTACCAGGACGTCTATGTGATGCAGGCGCCGGTTCCGGTCCGCGAAGACGCCCCTACGCGCATCTTCTGCTTCATTGAAGATCTGTTCTTCCAAGCCAAGATTCAGGAGACTGCGCGCAAGCTGGGCGTGAAGGTGGAGTTCGTCAAGGGCGACAAGGATTCAGTGGCAAAACTTTCCGACGTTCCGGAAGCGGAACGGCCCACGCTGCTGGTCTTCGACCTGAACAACCTGAGCGCCAAACCGATGACGCTGATTCCCAAGCTCAAAGCCAAGCTGAAGAAAGCCACGTCGATCATAGGTTTTCTTAACCACCTGCAAGGCGACCTGAAGATGAAAGCTATTGATGCAGGTTGCGACACGGTGATGCCACGGTCGGCTTTTTCTCAGAGCCTGCCCAGCCTGCTGCGCCGCTATGGAATGGAAGAAGAAGAAGAGTACTATCAACAACCAGTTTGAAAAACAGTGGTCAGGGATCAGGGGTCAGGGATTGGTTTTTGCATTGCGCTAATAGGATGCAGTGATGCAAAGCTGAGTTCATGATAAGCAGGAAAGTAGAAAAGGGCGCTTCCGATGGAGGCGCCCTTTAATTTTTTGCGAGTGAATCCCCTGCCGGCTCGTTTACCCTGGGGGCCAGGTTAGGGAGCGGCCGCCTAGCAGGTGGAGGTGAAGATGGTCCACGGTTTGACCGCCTTCTTCGCCGGTGTTCACTACGATGCGGTAGCCGTCGTCGAGGTGCTTCGTGCGGGCGATCTCGGCCGCTGCCCACAGCAGATGACCCAGGAGAGCGCGATCATCCTGATTGACATCGGCCATGGAGCTTATGTGGCGGCGGGGGACGATGAGGACGTGGACCGGCGCCATGGGATTAAGGTCGGCGAAGGCGTAACCAAACTCATCCTGATAAACAGGGGTGGAGGGAATGACTCCTTCAACGATCTTGCAGAAGAGGCAGCTCATAGCGAATCCAGTTTACACGCGCGCTCTTGCCTTGGGAATGGAGTGAATCATAACAAGCGAAGTTCGCGAATCTGCTGGTTTCATTTCGAACCGCGACCACTTTGAAACGCAGAATTTAGGAATGCGGCCACTCTCAGATTGCGCCGAGCATTTATAGAATGAACCAGTTTTCGTCCGCAAACGTTTATGAGGCGGCTCTAGACTCTTCATGTGATGACGGTCACGCCTCGATGTGATTCGGCGGCAGCAGCTCACTTTATCGTCTAGGCTTAATCTATATTGCGGACTGCATCAGGATTCTGAACAACGTTGGCTATGGATGTGATTAGCTTCTCATCCATAGCTAAGGACAAGTGCCGGCTCACAGATCTTCGATCCCGGGCCACGATAGCCGCCTAACTCACTCCTAGTTACTCGATATAGCCCGCTCGCTCGCGCATGGCCGATGACGCGGAGACTCTCTCTCTGCCGACGACGGCGGGCGCGCTGGGGAAAGGTTTAGATGTGAAGGTCCTACACGTGATAAGCAGCGGTGGGATGTACGGCGCCGAGGCTGTGATCCTTAACATGTCGCGCACCCTCGACGAGGGGCAGCATTCCAGCAGCCTGGGGGTTTTTTATAACTCCTCGAATCCGAACATTCAACTGCACGAAGCAGCCGTTCGGGAAGGCATAGAGTCTCATTTGATCCCGTGCACTGGGCGGATGGACAGAACGGTTTCCACGAGCATCAGGAGGCTTGCCCGTATGGTGGAAGCCGATATCGTCCACACGCACGGCTACAAGGCGGATATATACAGCTACTTTGGTTTACGTTCGACGGGAATTCCATTCGTTTCAACCTGCCACAATTGGACCGACAACGACTGGAAGGTCTTCTTTTATGGCGTGGCAGACCGAATCGTTCTGCACCGCTTTTCGGGCATCGTGGCTGTGTCAGACGAGGTACGCCTGCAGCTCTTAAAGGCAGGGGTCAACCCGGAAAAGACGAGCCTGATAAACAACGGAATCGACTTGCGGCCCTTCGACCACCCGTCGCCTGTTTTGAAGGATGAACTGGGCTGGAACGGCTTTCCACTGGCTGGTCTGGTGGGTAGGCTCTCGAAAGAGAAAGGCGTCGATATCTTCTTGACCGCGTGCTCACGCGTTCTGGAGCAGGTTCCCGAGGCTAAGTTTGTGGTTATCGGAGACGGCCCTGACGCCACCGATCTAGACGCCCTAATCGATAAGTTGGGTATTCGCGCAAGCGTTCGCATGATCGGCCGTCGTAACGACATGCCCTCTGTTTACGCTTCTCTGGATTTAATGGTCTCCGCCTCACGGCGGGAAGGCCTGCCGATGGCGATCCTCGAAGGAATGGCGAGCCGCCTGCCGGTGGTCGCGACCGCAGTCGGCGAAGTTCCCAGGGTAGTGAAGGACATGCACACTGGGTTGCTGGTGCCTAAAGAAAACCCGGAACTGCTTGCATTCGATATTGTGCGATTGCTGCGCGATTCCGCGCTACGGGATTCCCTGGGCTCGGCGGCAAGGCGGCTCGTGGAGGATGAGTTCTCGGCCGAGAGAATGACTGCCGATTACCTCCGGGTGTACGAGAATGCGATTATAGGGGCGGAAAAGAGAGAAAGAGACTGGGTCCATTCTCATGCCACTCGATGAGCGTTTAATAGTCGCACCCGATCGCGGCTTAGCAGATCCCGGCTTGCGCTCCAAGGGCGCTGACGCTCCCTAAACGGCGGGGAGGATAATCTTGGAAGGTTTGGGTCAGTTCGTCCACAATGTTCGCTTAAAGCAGCCGGGAGAGCTGAATTTCTCTAAGCTCAATACCGCACTGTATGCGGCCATACTGATTCTGAGCTGGACCTATGTACAAGTGCAGGATCCGCGGGGTAAACCGTCTCATATTGAATACGTCAAGGTGGTGTTGGTCGGGGACTCAACATTAGCTAAAGTGGGAGGGTGGGGACCCGGATTTTGCGCCCATCTCAAGGTGGATGCCGACTGCCTCGACTTGGCGGCAGATGGGCGCTCGACGAAGAGTTTTCAAGACGAGGGCCTTTGGAGGAAGGCCCTTGACCAGGGCGGGCAGTTTTATTTCATCCAGTTTGGTCACAACGACCAGAAGAATCAAGTGATGCTGCACACAGATCCCGAAACCACTTTCAAGGCGAATCTGCGCCGTTACGTTCGTGATGTACGCGATCTAGGTGGGACGCCCGTGTTATTCACT
>Ga0182014_10007473_pt1 | contig 11446 bp, 7 predicted proteins | sample 612S2DmetaG_FD_120489 | JGI IMG/M metagenome (GOLD analysis project Ga0182014, IMG submission 120489) | Permafrost microbial communities from Stordalen Mire, Sweden - 612S2D metaG | ecosystem: Environmental > Terrestrial > Soil > Wetlands > Permafrost | place: Sweden: Stordalen | collected... | reverse complement strand
TTTAGTGTGGTAAGCGCAGCTTCCAGTTTTTGAAGGTCAGTCTGCGCTCCAGAGGCTTTCCACTGATCGTAGTCGGTCTGGATAACCTGAAGTCCAGTCGTGGCAATGTTGATGGCCAAGGTCAGCAACGCCGCGTCGGCCGGCGAGATGGGCTCGATAACCGCTGCGATGTTGGCACTCATCTGGAGTGCAAGGTCGATGTCGGTAAGAACCTGGTCAACGGTACAAGCGGTCATCGCAACGCAGAAAGCGACTGCGAGCGCAGCCGCGAAAAAGCGATCTGCAAAAGAACGTTTCATGATTCCTCCATTCACATCTTACTGCTCACCACCACCAGTTCCACCAGTGGCGCTCATCGTAGGGTCCGCGTACGTTATGACCTGCGGGCCTTCGGCTAAAGCGCCCTGTATCTTCTGAAACAGTATATTGAACTCGTCCACACTCTGACCAATGAAATCTTTTCCCTCGCTTTCACCTACCAGCGTACAGCCTTCCGTGTCCTTGCGCCAGTTGCCCCAGTGAATGCGGATTCCGGTATGACCGGGCACGTTGTTGACGTGAGGCATGAGACGCTGGAACCGCTCCGAGAAGTCGATGGTGAGATCGTATGTGCCTGCCGGAATAGGCTGCGCCGGTTCAAGTGTAAAACACTCGTGCGCTCCGTCGATCAGCATCTCGCCTGTGGTCGAAATGGCGTCTTGAATCTGGCGCTGGACGATGATTTTCATCTGGCTATCGCATCCACAACTGCCTGCTGTTTCAGGTGCTCCTGATATACGGTTTTGGCCGACTCTACCCGAACGTCGATGGCGACCGCCGCCGCTATGTCGGCGGCGTTGTTATTCTCCGCAAAACGGTGAGCGAGCACCGACAACGCTTCAAGGTTCTGCACGTTGGCAAGCAGTTGCACCCCCATCGCGCTATTCGACAGAGCATGGGTGGCGTCCGCAACCTTCTTGATCTGCGCCGCCTTCGCCGCCGTCCATGCGGTGATGCACGCTACCCCAAGGATGGCAACACTGTTGATCGCCTGTGCCACGCCGGGATCGAGTCCGACCGCGTAGCTGGCTGCAGCCGCTACGAAAATCACAGCGGCGTGGCTGGTAGCGAGAAGCGGATCGACGTGGAAGTGGGTCATATACGGATCGTGGCCCTTTCTTATTTGAACAGGATAGACGCTACCCAAAACGCCAGCCCCGCGCTGACGGGGTTAAAACGGCCCCACCAAGGTGCGGGTGCAGGCGCGTAAGGGCCAACGAACGTGCCGATCACGAACAACACGAATGCGAATACCAACAACACTGTTTGCATCATTTTTTCTTCTCCTTTTTCTTCTCTTGCCTCTTAGTGCTTAAACGAGTAAGCAGCCCTTCCAAAGTCCATCGACCACCGGGCCACTGGTAGTCCTCTGGCGTTTCGCCCTGTTCGGGTTTGGGATCGTCCGGCATCTACTTCCCGCCAGTTACATCACGGGCGTAAGTGTCTTGTTTTGCATCCAACGCTTGCCGATCCACATCTGCCTGCGCCCCTGGTAACGGCATCACATCGCCGGTCCCCGGAATCTTGCCAGCAAAGGCTCGCGAGAAATTAGCGGCCAATCCGTTGGCGAACTTGAAAAACCAACCATACGCCTTACCGGAAGTCGTGTCCGGCATGGGCATGGCGCTGATCGCGTTGGAGCCCACCCAGTAGCTAATCACCAGTATCCAGAAATGCCAGTCGCCAATCAATGCCGTGAAACCGTTCATTGCGAATTTCCTCCTAAAGAGTCCCGCCAAGGCGGATTGTTCTTGGTAAAGACTTGCGGCACGAGGCCAAGCGGCGCTGCCGATGGCGTTGATCCGGTCAGCGAGTCAGGGAACGCGCCCGGATACGAATTCGTTTGATACCAGTCAATCAGTGGGATATTTGGACCCCAGTCACCGCTGCCGTCCGGGGAGGGATTTGTGCCGCCGGTCGCTGAGTATGTCGAACCCGGCTGGATCTCAAACTGATGGTAATCGGACACAGTAAACGGCACGGCATTTGTTGAGCAACCGTAAGCCCACGCACCCGTTCCGATGAATCCCATGCCGCAGCTAGTTGTCGGGAAGTACATGTTCACCGGAGAACAACCATCGGGCGTTTTGCCATTCAAAAGCGTGATTGTTCCTGAACAGGTTCCGCCGATCCAGCCCGGTCCGCCCTCTGGGAAATTCGGGTTGTTGGGAAACTCTATGTAGTCGCTCGCTGTGCGGCCGGGAAATATTGCCCAGGTGCTCAGGGTGTTCGCGTCATAATCAAACCGTTCAGTTGCCAACCCCTCTGAACCACCCAGTCCAGTTGTGTCCGCAGACCCGTTATCCCAGCCACCATTCCAATTCGGCTCGGTGGCTAAGGGTTGCGATATAAAGTAAGAATTGATGTTGGCGTGATTCAGCATTAACGTTGGGCCACCGTTAGCATAGGTCCGAATCGGGTAGATCGACTCTTGTACGGTCGGGCCGATGAATCCGAGATGGTTCCAGGTTACGTTTGGGGGCCCACCCTGTCCGTTACTTAGGATGCAGCTCCCGGTGAGATCGCTCTGCCCGTCGTATCCGGTCCACGGGTAAGTTACCGTCGCCATCAAATAATTCCAGGTGCCGTTGCCCGTTGCGGCGGGAATTGTTGCGGTGGAACCCGTATAGCCTGGCCAGTTTTGATAGAGGCCACCCCAGGGGGTATTCCCGGTAATAATGAGCGGCCCGATGCCCGTCGCGACGTTGTTGAAACTGCTGTCAATGGGCATATTGAAGCCCGGAACATTAGTACATCCGCTCACGAATGCGGGGTTTCCGGGTAGCATGTCCAGCGTCAACTCGTTCCCGACCGCATTGTACGATGCCGGGGTGTTCGAGAGGATGGGGTACGCATACGAATTGGTCTGCGCAGTGTTGTCGTCCGCCTCTGGCGCAGCTCCTGCATTCGAATTGGCGAGCGTCAGGGTGCTGATGGTTTCCGTAATGCCTGTGACACTGGAAGCTGTCGCCTTGCAGGCGTTCGCGAGCGTGACATGGCTCGCATCTGTCCAGCTAGCAATACTGGTTTCAAGTGTCGCCGTTCCTGCCGCGTTCCCGCATTGCGTTACCTGAATTTCTGCGCCCACCATCGCCGCTGCCGAAGTGAACGGAGCGTTTGTGTCAGTAAGTATCTCGCACGCTGCCGGAGAACCAGTCGGACACCCTCCCACCATCGAGCCGGCAGTGCCCAGCACCGTGCCTGTAGACGACGTGCATAGGAAGCCAGCCGGAGGACTGCCCCCAGTCCCGACACCCGAGTTGTTGCCGGCGGTGGTGAACCCCTGAACAAACAGATACTCTCCGGTAGGCCCTCCACAAAACTGCACGTTCTGAGCAAAGGTGTTATTTGTTGGAATGTAGACCACGCTCCCACCAGAAGCGCTGAACACAGCGTAGAAAGGTTCCTTCTGGTCTATCGAGTCAAAGCATTGAGCCGTAGCTACCCCGCTAGTTTCCGATACGATGGCGTGACAACTCTGTGCTCCGCCGTCGATTCTGCTGCCCCAACTGTTTCCCGCCGGTGCGCCTGGATTGGACTTTCCGACTGCATAGATTAAGTCATGAGAGTAGCGGAACCGCGCTTGCTGGAAGGTCGGACCTCCATCCGAACTAGGGCCGCGTATGTTAGCTCCTACCCCTCCATTATCAAAGTTTCGAATAATATTGTAGTCAAAGGCTACATCTTGCAGCAGATAGTTTGGCATCCCACTGGCGTTTGCCACGTCCGCAATACAAACCCCACTTTGCCCACCGTCGGCGTCAGAATTTCCAAAAATGTTGCCAGCGCCGATAATCCGCTGTCCAACCTTTAATTCCATGCAGTTTTTTTGTACAGGGCCTCCGCTGGTGAAGTTGGGATTGGAGGCTGGAATCGTCATGCCCAACCACGCATAAGGCTTAATGACGTTATTGCGAGTTATCTGCACATCGGTGGCAGGTTGATTCTGATACCATTGCCGGGGTTGGTCAAGGCCACCGTCGAAGATCCCGATGCTGCAGCACTCAATCCAGTTGTTGGTGATTTTAATTAAATTGCCGCCAATGTAGATGCCGTGAGTCTCGTATCCAGGATCGATCATCGGGCCGATGTACATATTCGTAAAGGAACAGTAGTAACAACCGCTAGTTTCAACTGCATCTTCAATTTGGTTGCTGCCAGTTCGCAAGGATGACCAATCGCTAGTTAGGAACAGACCATCAAAATGGTTGTGATGCGCGTAGTTCGTGTAACAGCTCTCGGCGAAGGGCGGAGTGGTACAGGATGACGTTGCATTGACGGGTGCGTTTGCTCCAGTTTCGATTAGCACTTGCTCTTTACCGGCTGCCCCAGGGGAATCGCTAAGCGCCAGATACTGAAACTCCAAGTGATCCGGTCCTAGAGCGCCCGCGCAGTTTGTTCCCAACTGATTCGCTACCGGGCCGCAAAGCAGAATCGGGAAAGAGCCCGATGCTGATATGGTGAGTTGCGGCAAGTACTGGAGATAGTTATACTGCGAGATGTTCTTGCAAGCTCCAGAGTGTCCTACTAACGCATAATTAGCCAAAAGAAACGTACCTGCCCCGGAACACCCTGAATCGGTTGCTCCTCCATTATTAGGAACGTAGGTGACGGTGAAAGGTGCAGTATGCAGGAAGTTCGGAGTTACCCACATTCCCGTTTGATCCACGCCAACCGATGGCACTAAACATTCCGGGTGGGCGCCGCCCGCATCGATGGTCAAGCAGCCAGGACCGGGAGCCAACAGCGGAGAGACGTAGCCATTCGCCAAATCGACATGCTGTAAAGGCCCGGCGGTCAATGAATCAAGGGATGTTGTGTTGACGCTGACTTGCGTTCTCCCGATGATTATTCCAGGACACGGGCTAGAACCGCCCGCAATTGTGCAAGGGTTTTCCATCCCGAGGTCATAGAACATATTCGTACCGTCGCAGGTAGGGTTGTCGATGCCGGGTTGCGTGGAAGTCGCTAAATTGTCTTGAATGCCGCCCGTGCAAACTGGCTGCGGCATGGCTGCCAGTGTGGCCCACATGCTTGAGCGAAGGATGATCGGAGACGACGACACAACCGTGTTGGTCTGAGCAAACAAGTTGCCGAGAGCGCGCGAAGTAGCGTAACTGCCCGATGGCGGCAAATCTCCAATGCCACCTATGCCTGAAACCTTACGGCACGCTTCGGCTGCGGTGTAAAAAGCCATCATCCCGACATCGGTCGCGGGATAATTAGTATTGTAAGGGCTGACGAAAATAGATGAACACGCACTCGGAATCGAACCGCTGAGCAATGAAGTAGACCCGAGCATGAAATGATAACCGGGCGGCGTCAGGCTCAACCCCGGCGATCCTGGAGCGCACGCGGGAAATGGCGCATATCCGCACTCAAGTTCGTTATTATCCACGTAGGTGAGCGGGGGAGTAGGGGAATTCATGCCGAAGTACGTCAGCGCGTTGAACGTCAGCGGGCTACCTGCTCCGCCCAGAGACCCGTTCATCCTGCTCAGATAGGTTTGCTGCGCCAAGTTCGACGCCGTCAGGGAAGCGTGCCCGCCCGGCCCTGTTCCGCCGCTCACGTCCGAGCCGATCGCAGGGAAGGAAATCGACTGCGGCCACCACGGAGGGATGGAGCCAAGATAGAACGATGGCGGCATGGCCATGGTGCAGGTGCCGGTGCAAACCGTCGTCCCACTCTGATTATTGAAATCGTTGTAAAAGAACGCAGTCGATGCAGGAGCCGTGCTCTCGCAGGGATAGGAAAAGGCGCCGTCGCATCCAACTCCATTCGCAATCGTCACGCCGCCATAATCGTTGGCCTCTCCGTAGCCAAAAGCGATTCCGTAGGTCTTGGCGTCGTAACTCTTAGCTGCTGGTGCATTCACCGTGCCGTATGTCGGCATCGGCGTGGAGCCCGTGTTGTAAGGCAGTAGAGCGGTCATGGCCGCTGAGCCGATCACGTCGCCCACAAAGTTCTCGTAGGTGGATTGGAAATTCACATCCATCGCGTCGACGTCCTGAATCTCCCACCAGCCATTGATACCTGCGTTGCCCTGTACCCCCATCGGCGTGCAGCTTACCGTGCTCCGCGTGCCCAATAATGGATTGCAGGCAATGTTCGCGCCCGTGATCCAGTTTCGGAACCGCGTGTTGTTATGGTTCGATCCCCAGATATTCTCAAACCGAATGCTCGGCGTGACATTGCCTTCGAGCAGATTAAACTGGACATCGGCCCCGTGCGTTTCGATTCCGCCCACGAAGAAGTTCGGCGATGCGGTGCAACTCCCGCTGACTGGAGAGCAGGAGTAGAAGCCATTCAGGTAGTTGTATCCGATGACGTTCCCCGCCGCGCCCCGGCTGAGTTCAAGAACTCCGGTGCGGTCCATGATGCTGTTCTGCATCAAGCCAAATGACGACTTCTCCCAGATCGTGATGCCGTGATCGACGCTTCCCGCCCCGGTCATATAGGTATTAGAAGCGTAATGGTTGAGGATTTCCCAGCCGGTTGACCACTGCACGTCGATGTGATCTCCGTCTGTATAATTCGTCGTGACTCCGCTCACCCAAGGGTAGAGCGCGTTCCCTATAATGATGTTGCTACCGTTCGCAGACGGGCTCCCGGTGTGCGTGTTGTTGGCATAGACCGTCAGATTTTCAACACCGCATAAAGTGCAAGCAGCCGCGAACGGAATCGCGGTCGGAGTGCGCGTGTAGGCTACAAGCAGCGGCGGCCAGATTCCAATCGTTGTGCCCGCGACGGACGTGATCTGCGAGATTTGCCCTTGCGCGTAGTTGCCGTTCGAAGATTGCCCACCGTCGCACCAGGTGCATTGACCTTCGCTGCCGTTGGAATTTACCGTCGTGCCGTCATTTGTCTGGTCAATGACCAGCAATTTGCCGGTTGCGAATCCGCTGGCACTCGTTACCGTGATGCTGGAGGAGCCTGCCGTATTGCCGCTGGTAATGATCGTACCGCCTGTCACTGTGGGCCACGTTGGCGTGCCGATCACTATGCAGTTCGCCGTGGTGGACGTGCAATTTAAGATTGTTTGATTCGCGCCCGCACCCCGCAGTACTGAAGCGCTTTTGATTATCACCGTCCCGGCGATTTGGAACGTCCCCGCTGCCAGTAAGACGTATTCGTTCCCCGCCGTGCTTGCGGCATTGATCGCCGCCTGGATCGCCGAGGTCTGGTCGCTGCCCGTGCTCGTTATCGTTGTACCGTACTGCGTCCAGGAGCCCGAAGATGGTCCGCCCGGTATGCCGACATTCTGCCAATACGGATTGCCACAGCCGCTCGTCGCGTAGGTGCTGGGGCAGGCCGAGAGTATGCCACTCCAAAGCTGGGCGTGCGCGCAGGGAGCGAGCAGCAATGCGAAGATGAACAATACTTTTTTCATGTCAGTTAGAGAAGCACACGGCTGACAATGCAGCCTTGCCGCTAGTCTGCGTCCAAGTCGGAGCGGTGCCACTTAGAGTATTGAGACTGGCTCCCACTCCAAGGTTTTGAGAAAACGACGAATAGGTGTTATAGGGTGAACTGATCGCGGTCGGGACGTTACCGAAGATATTCTGAATAATCACATCGTTCACGCCAAGAGGCGTCAAGGTAACACCAGTTGGGCTTGTTGTACTGGTGGTTTGATCCCCAACTTGGGGGCATCCGCTGTCAAGAGACATCGCTGCCGTTGAGGATAGTTCGATCATGCCGATACGCCATCCATAAGAGGTGGTATCGGTTCGCGTGACCGTGATCGTTGTTGCGCCCGATGTGCTGGACAAGGTGTAAGCGCAATCGACGGCCAACACTCCTCCAGAGGTTTCTTGGCCTGCGCAAGTATTGCCGGCAAATTCCGTGTACGTTCCCCCGCCACTCACGCCCGTGATGTACTCACCGGTATGGGCAATGCCCATCGCCACAACGATTAAATGGCCTGACCCGGTACTCGCAACTGTCAAGTTGCAGGTTGCACTGGTGGTAGTACAGGAACCAGAGCTTGTTACCTGTTGGACGACTGCCCAAGTAGCACTTGCCACACCGCCGCCCATCCCGGCCTTTCCACCGATCCCAGCCTTCCCGCCAAAACTTTGGCCGAAAGCTAAGACGAATCCAAGCAAGCACAGCGCGATGACCGCGAGAACGTATTTCATTGAATCGGCTCCACAGTGAGATAAAGTTTCCCAACGCCAGGACCGCCCGTACCGCAGGCTCCCGCAGTGGTGGAATAATTGATTGAGGTCGTGCCGGTCGAACGCAGGATAAACGATGCAGTACCAAAGTCGGTCGTTGAAGTAGGCACCAGCGTGGCTGTGATCGCCGTAGGTCCAAATGTTGGAGTAACACCCAACCCGACCAAGGGCATTACACTCGTTTTGGATACCGTCGTGTCATCTGTCCAAATGAGATTTACGACGTATGATCCGGTTGTGCTACATGCCGTCGTCACATCCATGTAGGCGCTTACCCGATATGTTCCGGCTGGGCAATTAGCGGAGGAACACAGACTCGTCGAACCGACCGATGTGGCTGTAGACCACGAAACGGTTGCAGAGTGATTCGCATCGCCGCTATAGCCATCTGTCACAGCGGAGGAACTGCCTGTCCTTGTGGGTATCCCTTGCGCCAAAGCTGGCGCGTCCGTCTCGACTCCGGCAGTAACTGCCGTTCCAGCTTGTATGCAGTGTGAATTCGCTGTATTGCAAGGGGCGACCGCCGCACTCGTTGACCCTTGCGGCAAGTCGATGAAGCCAGCCGTGCTACCGTTCGCTGTGAACACGGGGCCAACAAAGCCGCCGGTATCGCTAGTGGTGACGTTCGTGCCGTTGTCGATCACTGACGACGCTGCCGGGGCTGCGGCGCTTCCGGCCTTAATCAGCGCGTTTGCGGTTAGAGCCGCAGTCGTGCTCATCTGCGTTGCCGTACTCATGTAGGGGATTCCCCACTGAGTAGCAGACGAAAGCCAGCCAATTGTTGAGAAAATTGGATTCCCCGCACCCTGACCGATCAGTGGCATGTTTAGCGTGCCTTGCGCGGTGGACACCGGAGCCGAACCGACTGCGCCCGCCACAACCACACCGTATTGCGTCAGTGCTGCTCCGCCAGAGATCGCCGTAGATGTCGAGGCGTAAAGTAAACCACCCTGGGTAAGAGAACTGGGATGAGTAACCGTTGAGCACACGGGCACGGTAGCCGAGCCGACAACAGGGAAGTTAGCTCCGCACGCAGCCATCGTTGACGGGGCTGCCGAAGCACCCCCTCCGTACACCAATCCGTACTGCGTCAGTAAAGCGCTGGCCGACTTACTTGTGGTTGTATCGAACCACGGGATGGCTCCTGCCACGCCCGCTGTCTTCGCTACGTTCATTGTGTAGGTGCTTGAGAGCGTTGTTCCATCAGCAATAGTTAGGGTGGAACCAGTGGCCGGAGCCGTCAGTGCAACCTTGTTGATGCTTGTAGCCGTTGCCGCTCCAAGCGAAGGGGATGTGGCCGAAAGGTTGGTAACCGTCGTCCCGCTCGGAAGGGCCAGGGTTCCAGTCGAACTCGTGTTGATCGTTGCCGTGCCACTAACTGATCCGTTCAGTATGAGGCTGCCCGACGTGCCGGACGTTCCGGCAAGAGTCAAACTACCCGCAGTAGTGGCTTGAACACCCAGAGTTGGCGTTGGAGTCCAGGACGATGCCGTCCCGCTGGTTGCATTCGGTACTGTACCGGCCCCCGCGCTCGTGGCATTCGTGCCGCCGTTGGCGATAGGTGTACTTCCTGACACATCTGAGGTGAGGCTGACAGGGCCAATCGTCTCCGTGATTGTAGGCGATGAATAGGTATAGTGCGGGATTCCGCTTGAAGGAGTAACGGCAAACAGACCGTGATAGCTGGTTACGCCGGAGGCTGGAGCTTCCCAACACACCGACCCTGCGGGCTGATTCGCTACGCAGTTCTCTGCGCCTTGGCCATAAGCGAAATAACCTGCCCCACTTCCAGTGATTGCAAGCGGCTGATTGAGAGTAATCAGATTTGTCCCAAATGTGATGCTTGGACTGCCGGTATCTGCTGACGCTACAGACCATCCGGCAGGCACAGAAAGGGGATTCGCTAGGCCTGGATTCGGATAACTCCCACTCAAGGCTCCGCCAGCAGGACCTGTTGGTGCGCCCGCCGAAGGCCAGCTCGTGATGCACGATGGCGAAGAAGTATTGATGCAATACTCGTTCGCAAGAAGTCCAGAAGTACCGGGCGTGCCAGCGTGAAGAAAGGTCAGGTAAGAAGTTCCTTTCACTCCGCTACCAAGCACGTTTTGGACGCTCCATGTGTCCGACGCATAGGTCGGCCCGGAGGTCACCTCATACTCACCCGTAAACCATTGCGTGAGAGAATTGGCGATTGCTGACGTGGTGGTGTTGATCAAATTCAGGCCATTGCCGGGCGTACTCGTATTCGTCCCGTAAGCGCCCTGGATATTTACGGTCCCGTTGGTTCCGACCCCGCTTCCGCTAGCACCAATAGACCCAAGTGTGATGGTAAAATTCCCAGCGCTTGCAGTTGTGGCGGAAGAATAAGATGCGCCGCCAGTGCCTGTCGTGAAATTTATACTGCTGCCATTGCCACCCGAACCAGAGCCGGTATAATTCGCGCCGTTTGGGCCGGTGACGGTCAAGATGCTGGGAGCGCTCGTTCCCGCTGTCGTCGGCGTAGTGCCCGCGAGTGTCAACCCGGATGATGCCTGTGGATAGGTGAATGATCCTGCCCCGGTTGGTTGTGCAAGATGGCCCGTCTGAGAATCGAATGGGATATTACCACTGCTCACCGCAATCGTTCCAAACGCTCCCGTCGTAGCGTTGTACGTTTCTGCCAGCCCACCCGCCGACGTGTCGGCAAAAGCTTTGATCGTCGGCAACACCGGCATATACGTGTTTGTCCCGTTCGTGTATGCCAGCGCGAACCAATCGCTCGGCACGAGCTGAGTGGATCCGCTGCCGGGATAGATCACGCCCGAAAGTGGCGTGTACGTGACGCCAGCGCTGTTCAGGTTCAGGTAGGAGAACACGAAACCGTTCGTCAGTATGTTGGTACCCGCCAAAGTGGTGAGCGTGGAACTCGCGATCAGGGACGCATTGTCCGTGGCCGGGATCGTCGCAGTGTTGGACGTGTCTACCGGTACTCCGGGCGTGACGTTCACCCAGGCCGTACCGTTGTACTGCAGCGTTTGCGAAGCTACCGGGCTCGTGATCGTAGCAGAAAAGTTTCCGCCGCCGGATGGCCAACTCGTGATGCAGTTTGCAGGCGTCAGACAAAACACGGTAGCGACCAAACCCGCCGAATAATCCCCAACCACACTCCCTGATCCAAAAGCGATTCCCGGACTGCCAAGCAGACCAGCCGAGTAATACGACATCTGGGCATCCGCGGGATTACCGAA
>Ga0182014_10007472_pt1 | contig 11447 bp, 8 predicted proteins | sample 612S2DmetaG_FD_120489 | JGI IMG/M metagenome (GOLD analysis project Ga0182014, IMG submission 120489) | Permafrost microbial communities from Stordalen Mire, Sweden - 612S2D metaG | ecosystem: Environmental > Terrestrial > Soil > Wetlands > Permafrost | place: Sweden: Stordalen | collected... | reverse complement strand
CCCCGCACCGCCGGAGGTCGAGGAATACCTCATCGCCGGCTTCCTGCGCGGCAAGCCCGTAGATCTGGTCAAAGCCGAGACCGTGGACCTGGAAGTTCCCGCGCACGCCGAGTACATCCTCGAGGGCTACGTCAACCTGGCCGAACTCCGCACCGAAGGCCCCTTCGGCGACCATACCGGCTTCTACACCATCGAGGACCAGTACCCCGTCTTCCACGTCACCTGCATCACCCACCGCAAGGACCCCATCTACGCCGCCACCATCGTGGGCAAGCCCCCGATGGAGGATGCCTGGATGGGCAAGGCCGTCGAGCGCATCTTCCTCCCGCTCATGCAACTCACCCTGCCGGAGATCGTCGACGTCTGCCTCCCGCCCGAGGCCGTCTTCCACAACCTGATGATTGTCTCCATCCGCAAGTCCTACGCCGGCCACGCCCGCAAGGTGATGAATGGCATCTGGGCCATGGGCCAGGCCATGTTCACCAAGTGCGTCATCGTGGTCGACGAAGATTGCGACGTCCAGGACCTCGCCGAAGTCACCCTCCGCGTCGCCAACAACATCGATCCCGAGCGCGACATCCAGTTCACGCTCGGCCCGGTCGACACGCTCGACCACTCCAGCCGCCTGCCCAACTACGGCTCCAAGATGGGCATCGACGCCACGCGCAAGTGGGCCGCCGAGGGCTTCACGCGCCCGTGGCCCGCAATGCTCAAACAAGACCCCGCCGTCGTCGCCCGCATCGACGCCCTCTGGAAGAAGCTAGGCATCGAATGAAGTCAGTTCGGAGCGTGCTCGTTCTTATCGCTCTGTGCGTCGTCGCAGCGGCTCAGTCGAACTCCAACCCCGCCGCCGAGCAGCGCTACTTCAACCTCGAAGACAGCGTCCAGAATCGAGTAGATCTAGGGGACGCAGAGCTTGCCGCGTTGGCCGATGACGATCTCATGCGAAAACTTCGTCCGGACCCCTCCGCGCCAAAGCTCACGCAGGAGGGAATCGAGGCGACAGTGGTTCATCTCTGCGGCTCGGGTGAACGAGATCTCATTGCTATTGGCAATGGCGGGGGATTGGAAGACGCCAACGTCGGGCCGTTCTGGATTATTCGCGATCTGCCGGCGGGTCCGGCAATCGTGCTCAGCGAAACCTCGTTGGGTCTGACGATCGACACCAAGCGATCCAATAAGTGTTTGAACATCGAATCGACTACTGCAACCGCCGTCGAAATCACAACCACGGAATTCCATTTCAACGGCGAGAAGTACGTCGTCTCCGGGCAAAAGTCGAAGAAGTTGGGTCAATGAGCGCTTTATGTCCGCGCCGGCGCTTATGCCGTCATCTTGCCATACGGCGAGATCAGGTAGAACGTGACGCTGTCCTCGGTGCTGCGCTTGTGCAGCGTGCCGCGCGGGATCACCAGCATGTCGCCCTTGCCCATGATGATCGACTTGCTGCCCGTCGATCCGGTTGCGTGCCACTCGCCAGCCCCGGTGGAATGCGCTCCTGTCGGCACGCCGCCGACCTCGTACAAGGTCGAGCCGTCGATGATCTGGATGATGTGGTCGCGCCCCTCGTGCCACTCGAACTCCGCCGCGCTCTTGTGGACTTCGGTCGTCATCACAATCGCGCAGGGAATTCCCGCGGCCTGATGGAGCAGGGTGTTGTCGCCCGGCTGCGCTTGCAGCGCCTTCGCGTCCGCATCCAGGTCCTTCGCGGTGAGTAGCTTGAACGGCGCAGCCGCAGCGGCGACGTCCGCGCCCGATGCCGGACTGGCTTGCGCTGCGAACGCCAGCTTGTCGGTGAGGGATAGTCCAGCCGCGGCGGCTACAGAAGCCGTGCGGAGAAAGTTGCGGCGAGAAGTCTTCTTAGCCATGCGTGAAAGTGAACCACACTCGACCGTCATTTGCAAAGCGTCCGGATTACTCGGCGCTCTTGAGCGTAATCGCCGTCTCGATCGACATCGAGAATGACCGGTTCCACATGGGATTCACTCGCCTCGCGGCTACCGGCCTATCGCGCCGCCGTCGTATACTCAACGTATGTCTATCGTGAAGAATGCCGCCGCGATCGCCAAGGGGATGAGCATCACCTTTGGGCAGATGTTCCAGCCCACCGAGGTGGAAAACTACCCCGACGGCAACGGACCGCTGCGCGGCGCGCAACTCCAGGAGCGGTTTCGCGGCAAGCACCAGTTGCAGCGCGACGAGAACGGCCTGGAGAAGTGCGTGGCCTGTTTCCTCTGCGCGGCCGCCTGTCCTTCGAACTGCATCTACATCGAGGCTGCCGAGAATACCGAGGAGAAACGCATCTCCTCCGCCGAACGCTACGCCAAGGTCTACAACATCGACTACAACCGCTGCATCTTCTGCGGCTATTGCGTCGAGGCCTGTCCTACGGACGCCATTACCCACGGCCACGGCTTCGAACTGGCCTCGCTCAATGCGACCACCCTGGTCATGCGCAAGGAAGACCTGCTGGTCCCGACGCCGCCCATGCCCGATGCCGTCGATTCTGCTGCGGACGAAGCCTCCCTGCTCGCCTAGTGGGCCCGTTCAGTTCATCTCCCGGCAGCACGGCAAGCGGTGAGACGGCGCAGGCTTACTCGATAAGCGCCAGTCCGCACCGTGCAGTCGCGCGAAGACATCAGATAGAAATGAAGACAAACCGCCAACATCCGCTGGAAAAGGTCCTGGAAAGCCGCATCGCCATTATCGATGGCGCGATGGGCACGACCATCCGCACCTACGGCATGACCGAGGCGGACATCCGCGGCGAGCGCTTCAAGGACTCGACCAAGGACCTGCTGAACAACGGCGACCTCTTCTCGCTCACGCAGCCGAAGATGATTGGCGACATCCATCGCCGTTTTCTGGAGGCTGGGGCGGACATTATCGAGACCAACACCTTCGGCGCGACCAGCATCACGCAGAGCGAATTCTTCGTGGACGACCCGCGCGAGCGTGGCGGCCGCAAGGACCCCGAGTTTTACCAGAAGATCGTCGACAATCCGTTTCTGAGCAGCCTGGCCTGGGAGATCAACGAGACGTCGGCGAAGCAGTGCCGCGAATGGGCCGACCGTGTCGGCAGCGCAACCGGGCGTCAGCGCTTCGTCGCGGGTGCGATCGGACCGCTGACCGTATCGCTTTCGAACTCGCCCGACGCCGACGATGCGGGCTTCCGTGTCGTCACGTTCGACCAGGTGAGGACTGCGTATAAACAGCAGGTGCGCGCGCTGATCGCCGGCGGCGTCGACCTGCTGCTGGTGGAGACGATCTTCGATTCGCTCAACGCCAAGGCGGCGCTGGTCGCTATCCGCGAAGTCTTCGACGAGGACGGCCTGGCCGCCCAGGGCAGGGAATTGCCGATTATGATCTCCGCCGCGGTGGGGCGAGGCGGCGAGACCATGATCTCCGCGCAGACCACCGAGGCCTTCTGGAATGCGGTTGCGCATGTGAAGCCGCTGTCGGTGGGGCTGAACTGCTCGCTTGGCCCCGACCTGATGTACCCGTTCCTGAGCGAGCTCTCGGAAAAGGCGAACGTGGCCATCTCCTGCTACCCGAATGCCGGCCTGCCGAATCCGCTCTCGCAGACTGGCTTCGATCTCGGCCCTGAGGATATGGCGCGTTATCTGGGCGACTTTGCGCGCGCAGGGCTGATCAATATCGCGGGCGGATGCTGCGGCAACACGCCGGAGCACATTGCTGCGATCGCCAAAGCGCTCGACGGGCTGCCTCCGCGGAAGATTGGGACGGCGACCACTGAGGACTCTCACGCCAGCCGCAGCGAGGTTGTCGCGTGACCGTTCGTGAGAGCGCAAGCGCAGCAGGGAACGAGACTGGAGTCACGGAGACGAAGCCGCTCCGCCTCTCCGGATCGCAGCCGTTCACCCAGCAGCCCGGCGTCTACATCATGATCGGCGAGCGGACCAACGTCGCCGGCTCGCCCAAATTTGCCAAGCTGATCAAGGAAGGCAAGTACGAGGAAGCAGTCAGCATCGCGCGCCAGCAGGTGGAGAACGGCGCCAACGTCATCGACATCTGCATGGACGAAGGCATGATCGACGGCGTCGCCGCGATGACGCGCTACCTGCAATTGCTGGGCAGCGAACCTGAGGTTGCCAAGGTGCCGTTCATGGTGGACTCCTCCAAGTGGGAGGTCATCGAAGCCGGTCTGAAGTGCATTCAAGGTAAGGGCATCGTCAACTCCATCTCGCTGAAGGAAGGCGAGGAGAAGTTCCGTCAACACGCCGCTGCGGTGCTGAAGTACGGCGCTGCGGTTGTCGTCATGGCATTCGACGAAAACGGCCAGGCCGCGACCTTTGAAGAGAAGATCCGCATCTGCGAGCGCGCCTACCGGATCCTGGTGGACGAGGTCGGCTTGCCGCCGGAAGACATCATCTTCGACCCGAACATTCTTACCGTCGCCACCGGCATGGAGGAGCACAACAACTACGCGGTGGACTTTATCAATGCCACGCGCTGGATTAAGGCCAACCTGCCCCACGCCAAGGTCTCCGGCGGCGTGTCGAACATCTCGTTCAGTTTTCGCGGCAATAACAAGGTACGCGAAGCGATGCACTCCGCGTTCCTTTATCACGCCATCGCCGCGGGCATGGACATGGGCATTGTGAACGCCGGCATGCTGGAGGTGTACGAGGAGATTGAGCCAAAACTGAAGGTGCTGGTTGAGGACGTGCTGCTCAACCGCCGCCCGGATGCGACTGAGCGGCTGGTGGAGTTCGGCGAGACGCTACGAAGCGCCGCCGGGGCCGACGCAGGCGCGAGCGAGAAGAAGGCCGAAGAATGGCGCAACGGCACGGTGGAGGCGCGGCTCTCGCACGCGCTGGTCAAGGGGATCGACGCCTACATCGAAATCGACGCCGAGGAGGCCCGCGTCAAGCTCGGCCGTCCTCTGCTCGTCATCGAAGGCCCGCTGATGGACGGAATGAGCGTGGTGGGCGATCTATTCGGCGCGGGCAAGATGTTTCTGCCGCAGGTGGTCAAGTCCGCGCGCGTGATGAAGAAGGCGGTGGCGCACCTGACTCCGTTTATGGAGGCCGAGAAAGCGGCGATGGCTGCGGCGGGCGAAGTGGTCAAGCCGCGGGGAAAGATTCTGCTTGCCACCGTCAAGGGCGACGTGCACGACATTGGCAAGAACATCGTTGGCGTCGTGCTCGCCTGCAATAACTTCGAGGTGATCGATATGGGCGTAATGGTGCCCTCGGAAAAGATCCTCGAACGCGCCAGGGCGGAGAAGGTGGACCTGATCGGGCTCAGCGGCCTGATCACGCCGTCGCTGGACGAGATGGCGCACGTGGCCCGCGAGATGGAGCGCCAGGCTTTCAAACTGCCGTTGCTGGTGGGTGGAGCAACCACCAGCCGCAGGCACACCGCCGTCAAGATTGCGCCGCACTATAGCGGACCGGTGGTCCACGTGCTGGATGCGAGCCGTGCCGTGCCCGTGACCACCAGCCTGCTGAGCGAGGACGGCAAAGCGGAGTTTGTTGCGCAGCATCGCGCCGAGTACGAAGCGTTGCGCAAAGCCCACGCCGCGCCGCCACAGCAGATGGTGCCGCTGGAGAGCGCTCGTGCAAGGCGAACCCCGATCGAGTGGCGCGCCGATTCCGATTCCAATTTCAACGCCCTGCCCACGCCGAAGTTCCTCGGCGTGCGCAGGCTCGACAACTTCCCGCTGGCGACGCTGCGCGACTTCATTGACTGGTCGCCGCTCTTCCACGCATGGGGATTGAAGGGCGTTTATCCCCGCATCTTTGAGCACGCGGAGCAAGGCGAGCAGGCGCGCCAGCTCTTCGCCGATGCCAATGCGCTGCTGGACACCATCATTGCGAAGAGCCTTGTCACGGCGCGCGGCGTATACGGCTTCTTTCCCGCCAACGCTGTGGGCGACGATGTGGAGTTGTACACGGATGGCACGCGCGCAGAGGTGCTCGAGCGGTTCCACTTCCTCCGCCAGCAGGCAAACCGGGAAGGCAGCGAGCCTTGCCGATCGCTCGCCGACTTCATCGCACCGAAGGAGACAGGGCTGCGCGACACAATCGGCGCCTTCGCGGTAACGACTGGGATCGGCTTGCAGGAGTTATGCGATCGGTTCCGTGCCGAGCACGACGACTACAACGCGATCATGGCGGAGGCGTTGGCCGATCGCCTGGCGGAGGCTTTCGCCGAATGCCTGCACAAGCGGGTGCGCGACGAATGGGGATACGGCTGCGCGGAGAATCTTAGTCCCGACGACTTCATCCAGGAGAAGTATCGCGGCATCCGTCCGGCCCCAGGTTACCCAGCCTGCCCCGACCATACCGAGAAAGGCCCAATCTGGCGTCTGCTGGATGTGCAGGCGAACACGGGAATGCTGATCACGGAGTCGTTTGCGATGTGGCCGGGATCGAGCGTCAGCGGCCTCTACTTCGCCCACCCGCAGTCGCGGTATTTCAGCCTGGGGAAAATTGGCCGCGACCAGGTGATCGACTATGCCGGACGCAAAGGGATGAGCGTGGCTGAGGTCGAACGGTGGCTCGGCCCCAACCTGAATTATGATCCGGTGCAGTAAACCATCCAGCGCCTGTGGGCGCGACCGTCCATGTTACACTCGGATATTCCAGTCTGCCTTACCGCAGATTTGAATTTCATGCAGAGTGGTTGAGGGACGAGCCCTGCGACGCCACGACAACCGGACAGAACGCGGTACCGGTGTCAACTCTCTCCTGGCTGGCTACAAGCCGCAAGGGAACATGAGATTCGGAGCAGCAGCGCGATCTCGCCTGCCACCCGCATTTCTCCCCTTTGCGTCCGCACACCAAGAGAGAACAAGGCAGCAGCAATCGCACCTCTCCCGCTCGGAGAGAGCTTGATGGAGTATTCGTGCGCGAATTACGAACTGATGTGCAGCGGGTGCGGCAAGCGCTATGGCAATCGGCCGTTGTCGGGCTGTCCTGATTGCCTCGCGCCCCTCGAAATTGTCTACGATCTGCTCAATGCCAAGGGCGTCTTCACGCGCGATTCCATCGCCCGCGGCCCGGCCAGCATCTGGCGCTACGCGCGGCTATTGCCCGTACCGGAGGGCTTTCAGCCGGATCTGCCTGTCGGCTTCACCCCGCTGATCCACGCCAGCCGACTTGGTGCACGCATCGGCGCCTCCAGCCTCTACGTCAAGAACGACGCTGTCTGCTTTCCCACGCTCAGCTTCAAGGATCGCGTAGTCTCGGTTGCGTTGGCGAATGCGCGCAAGTTCGGCTTTGACACAGTCGGCTGCTCGTCTACGGGCAATCTCGCCAATTCAGTCGCAGCCCAGGCCGCGCGCCTTGGACTTAAGGCCTGCATCCTGGTGCCGGCAGACCTGGAGCCCGCCAAGATCCTCAACACGCTGGTCTATGGCGCTCGCCTCATCCGCATCGACGGCAACTACGACCAGGTCAACCGTCTCGCCACGCTGATCGCGGACGAGTACAACTGGGGCTTCGTCAACGTCAATCTGCGGCCTTACTATGCCGAGGGATCGAAAACGGTGGGCTACGAGATTGCGGAGCAGCTTGGCTGGCGCCTGCCTGACAACGTCGTCGTTCCCATGGCCGGAGGCAGCTTGATTCGCAAGATTCGCAAAGCCTTCAATGAACTGGTATTCCTGGGTTTGGTCAAGAAACCCGCACGCCCCGTGCGCTTTTTCGGAGCGCAGGCCACCGGCTGCTCGCCCATCTCGGTCGCGGTTAAGAGCGGCGCCGAGGAGATCGTTCCGCAGCGGTCGAACACGATTGCGCGTTCGCTCGCGATAGGCAATCCGGCGGACGGCGCCGCCGCCGCGAAGATGATCCGCGAAGATGGAGGCTGGGCGGAGGACGTCTCGGATGTCGAAATCGTGTCCGGCATCCAGGAACTCGCCGAGACCGAAGGCATCTTCACGGAGACCGCGGGCGGCGTAACTACGGCGGTCACCGCGCGATTGTTTGCCGACGGCCGCATCGGACCCGGCGAGACAACCGTCCTCTGCATTACCGGCAATGGCCTGAAGACGACCGACGCGCTGGCCGGTTGCTACGACCACCTCGACGCCCGCGCCATCCGCCCGCGTCTTGCCGACTTCGACGCCTACCTCCGCTCGCTCAACGGAGAAACCGAAATGGAACTGATCGCCGCAGGAGAATCAAGTGCCCATTAAAGTTGTGCTACCCACCGCCTTCGCCCGTCACACCGATGGCCGCAAGCAGTTGGACTCGAACGCGGCGAATCTTCCCGCGCTGCTTTCGGAGCTCGACCAGACCTTCCCGGCGCTCTCCACCCAGATCAAAGACGAGAACGGCAAGCTGCGGAAGTTCATCAACATCTACATCAACGACGAAGACATCCGCTTCCTCGGCGGCGATGCTTACGCCTTTCAGGATGGCGACGAAGTCATGCTGATTCCGTCCATCGCCGGCGGCGGCGCCTAGGTCGAGCGCTTAAACAGAAAGGCCGCGCCCGCAGGCTCGGCCTTCTCCTCTGCGACAACGATACCTACTGGTGGGCCACTGGCTGGGTCGCCGGCAACACCGGCGGCATCACCGCGGCCAGAGCGGGCGGAGTCTCTTCTTCCAACTCGGGCAGCTTTTCTTCCAGCGCGATCTGCAGCACCTCGTCCATCTGCTCGACGAAGTACAGCTTCATCTCCGTCTTCAGCAGTTCCGGCATGTCGGCCATGTCCTTGCGGTTGTCCTCGGGGACAATCACCTCGAAAATGCCAGCGCGGTGGGCCGCCAGCAACTTCTCCTTCAGGCCGCCGATCGCTAGCACTTTGCCGCGCAGCGTAATCTCGCCGGTCATCGCGATATCGCGCCGCACTTTGATCTTGGTCAGCGCGCTGGCCAGTGCAGTCGCAAGCGTAATGCCGGCCGACGGCCCGTCCTTCGGAATCGCTCCCTCCGGCACATGCACGTGGATGTCGACATGGCGATAGAATTCCTTGCCCAGGCCCAGGTGTTGTGCGCGCGAGCGGACATAGCTGAGCGCGGCCTGCGCCGACTCCTGCATCACTTCGCCGAGCTGTCCTGTCGTCGTCAGTTTGCCCTTGCCGTCCAGCACCTGGACTTCAGTCTGCAGCAGTGTGCCGCCAACCTCAGTCCACGCCAGGCCCGTCACCAGGCCAACCTCGCTCTTCTCATGCACCTGCGAGTCGCGGAACTTGGCCACGCCCAGCATATCGTCTACGTTCTCGCCAGTCAGCACTTCGGCGTGGTCCGGACCGCCCTGCACCACCTTGCGCGCCACCTTGCGGCACACGTTGCCGATCTCGCGTTCCAGGTTGCGCACCCCGGCTTCGCGCGTGTACCCGCGAATAATGGCCTTCAGCGCGCCGTCCTCGAAGACCACCTGCTTTTCGGTGAGCCCCGTGGCCTCGCGCTGCTTGCGGACCAGGTACTGCTTTGCGATTTCCAACTTTTCCAACTCGGTGTAGCCGTGCAGCCGCAGGATCTCCATGCGGTCCTGCAGCGGCCCGGGAATGGTGTGCAGCACATTCGCCGTGGTCACGAACAGCACGTTCGACAGGTCGTACTCCACGTCGAGATAGTGGTCCTGGAACGAACTGTTCTGTTCCGGGTCCAGCACCTCCAGCAGCGCGCTCGCAGGATCGCCGCGGAAGTCGGAAGCCATCTTGTCGATCTCGTCCAGCATGAACACGGGATTCTTGGTGCCCGCCTTTTTCATCGCCTGGATGATCTGCCCAGGCAGCGCGCCGATGTAGGTGCGGCGATGCCCGCGAATCTCCGCCTCGTCGCGTACGCCGCCTAGCGACATGCGCACAAATTTTCTGCCTGTGGCCTTCGCGATCGACATGCCAAGCGAGGTTTTGCCTACACCCGGAGGTCCGACGAAGCACAGGATCGATCCCTTGGGGTTCTTAACCAACTGCCGCACCGCAAGGAACTCAAGAATGCGCTCCTTGATCTTTTCCAGGCCATAGTGGTCGGTATTCAAAATGTGTTCGGCGTGCTCGATCGAGCGAATTTCCTTGGAGCGCTTCTTCCAGGGAACTGCCAGCAGCCAGTCCAGATAGTTGCGCGATACCGTGGATTCGGCTGACATCGGCGGCATTGCCTCGAGCTTCTTCAGCTCCTGCAAGGACTTTTCCAGAACGTCCTTGGGCATCCCCGCGGTCTCAATCTTTTTCTTCAACTCGTCGAACTCAGACTTCTCGCCGCGCCCGAGTTCCTTCTGGATCGCCTTGATCTTTTCGTTCAGGTAGTACTCTTTTTGCGCCTTCTCCATCTGGCGCTTCACGCGCGATTGGATGGTGCGGTCCATATTCAGCTTCTCGATGGCCACGTCCAGCACGTCGCCCACCCGCGCCAACCGCGTCTCCGGGTCGAACACGTCCAACAGTTGCTGCTTCTCGTCGATTCCCAATTGCAGGTTGGCCGCGATCGTGTCCGCCAGCTTGGCCGGCTCGTCCATGCGGACGCTGGCCGCCACCGTCTCGTGGTTCAGCGACTGCTGCAGCTTTACATACTGCTCAAACAGCGCGTGCACGCGGTGCATCAGCTGCTCCACCTGTGGCGTCATCTCCAACTGGGTCTTGCCCGTGCGCACCGTCGCGACGAAGAAGCCGTCGTCGTCGTTCACCTCGATCGAACGCGCCCGCTCCACGCCCTCCACCAGCACCTTGATGTTGCCGTCCGGCATGCGCACGCTCTGCACGATGTTGCCGATGGTGCCCGTCTCGTAGATGTCGTCCGCGCTCGGCTCATCCACTGAGGCATCATGCTGGGTCGCGAGAAAGATCTTGCGGTCCCCGGTCAGCGCCTCTTCCAGCGCCCGCACGCTGGATTCGCGCCCCACCACAAACGGCGTCATCATATGGGGAAAGATGACCATGTCGCGAATCGGCATCATCGGCAGCTTGCGGATTTCGCCGGTCAAAACGATCTTTGCTTGGTTTGCCATGCTCTCCCCATTGGACTTGCCCGACGCCGCAGGCGATTCAGCCGGCGGCTAAGAGGCTTCCAGTGATTGTAATGCCATCCGGCCTCCTGGCAACCCCGCACTTTGGTGTGACGCCAAAAAATAGCCTCCCCGATGCCGCGTTATCCCCAAACGAGCCCCGGTACACGATAAAATGTTCGATTTGCACAACGATCGCGATTACTACGGTAATGAAGAGGGTTAGCCGGCTTTCTCCAGCAGCATCGGCAGAGTCAGGTTGTGTTCCTTGACCATCTGCGCGGTGATCGTTAGGTCCGTGATCTTCTTGTTTCCCGGCACGTAGTACATCAGGTCGAGCATCAGCTCTTCGAGAATCATGCGCAGCCCGCGGGCTCCCACCTTGCGCTGCAGCGCCTCGCGTGCGATCTCTTTGGCCGCGTCGTCGGAAAACGTAATCTTTACGTTTTCGTAGTCGAACAGCTTTGCATACTGCTTCAGGATGGCGTTCCGGGGTTTGGTCAGGATCTCGATCAGCGCTGCCTCAT
>Ga0182014_10007471_pt1 | contig 11448 bp, 10 predicted proteins | sample 612S2DmetaG_FD_120489 | JGI IMG/M metagenome (GOLD analysis project Ga0182014, IMG submission 120489) | Permafrost microbial communities from Stordalen Mire, Sweden - 612S2D metaG | ecosystem: Environmental > Terrestrial > Soil > Wetlands > Permafrost | place: Sweden: Stordalen | collected... | reverse complement strand
CGCTGGGCTCGGTCACCGAGTTCTACAGTGGCTCAAGCTCGAACTACAATGGATTGCAAGCCACCGCAACCAGCCGCCTCAGCTGGGTCACCATGCAGTTCAACTACGTCTATGGCCACGCGCTGGATACCAGCTCCAACGGCGGTTTCGACGCCTTCGGCATCAACGGCGTCGGCCAGATCAATCCCTACATCCTTGCCCAGAACTACGGCAACGCGGATTACGATACGCGGCATTACATCAGCGCCAACTATTCCATCAGAATCCCGCATTTTGCCGGACCGAGGGTTCTGGTAGACAACTGGGAGTTGGCCGGCACCGTCTTCCACAACTCCGGCTATCCCTTCTCGGTGACGGACGCCTCCGGCGCGGTAATCTATGGAGTTGCTCCGCTGGCCATGCAGCTCGACAACAACTTCAACCACCATTGCGGCGGCAAAGCGCATGCCACCACGCCTTGCGACTTTGCCTCCCACTTCGCCAGCTCGACCGACTACGGCCAGCAGCGGCGCAACCAACTGTATGGACCGAACTACACGGACTTTGACCTCGATCTGTCCAAAGGCTTCAAAATGCCGAAGTGGGAGTCGGCCAAGCTGAAGGTTGCAGTGCAGTTCTTCAACCTGTTCAATCACCCGAACTTCCAGCTCCCGCTTTCCGACGTAAATGACGGAGCCAGCGATGGCCTCATTTATAGCGCGGCCAGCACGCCAACCTCGATTCTGGGCGCTTTTCTCGGTGGCGATGCCTCGCCCCGCTTGATCCAGTTGAAGGCGACCTTCAACTTCTAACCCCGCCGATTGCGGCATACAAAGGGTACCCTGAGGGGTGCCCTTTGTGCTGCTCTGACTCCTTCAAAACCGGGCGGCTTGCCGCACGGACCCGAAGCCGAGAGCCGGTCAGATTTTCTTGCTTGTCGTTTTCGGAGCCACAGCCTTCTTCGCGGCAGTCTTCTTTGGCGCGGACTTTCGTGCGGGGGCCTTTCTTATGGCGGACTTCCCCACCGCATTTTTTGCAATAGGGGACCTGGCAGCAACCGGCGCCTTCCTTGCGGCCTTCTTCGCTTTCGGGGCGGACTCAGCCTTGGCGGCTGCCGGCCTGGCTTTGGCGGAGGCCTTGCTGCGGGCGGCGAGGGTCCTGGCGGCGAGCGCGGCCTTCAGCTCGGCGTCGAACTCGGCTGGGCTGATGGGGCGGGCGGATTTGCGCAGCCTTTCAATGTCATAAAAGGCGCGGCGCTCGGCGAGAAACACGTGCACCACAAAGTCCACATAGTCGAGGAGAATCCAGTCGCCCTTGCGGCGGCCCTCGACAGAGTTGGGGTATACGCCAAAGTCGCGCTTGAGGCGCAGCTCAATCTCATCGGAAATGGCGATAGCCTGCCGGTCGTTAGCGGCCGAGGTAACGAGGAAGAAGTCGGACAGCCCAGCGTCGATGGGGTCGAGCTCGAGGATGCGGGTGTCTGCGCCCTTCTTGTCTTCACAGACTTGGGCCGCGGCCTGAACGAGGATGCGGGTTTGCTGGTGTGCTTCGGTTGTTGTCATTCGGTAGGAATGCTCTCTAACCCCAATCGTAGACCCTCGTTTGGGCAGGGGCAAGTCAGGTCTGGTGAAGGGTCTCATCGGTAGAGGCCGCGGGAGCGGATGAAATCAAATACGGCGTTGGGCAGCAGGGCGTGTCCGGCAGTGGGAGTTCCAGACGGCGCGCGGACCTGCTCCCAAGCCTGGTCTCGAATCCGGGAGGCGCTGATCTCCACATTCAGGCCCGGCAGAAGGTAAAAGGGCGTGCGATCTCCCGCGTGGTTCAAGAGAAAGCAGGAGCGGACCTCCACGCCGGAGCCTGACCCATCCGTCTCCGGCAGGAATTCCATGGTCAGTCCCTCCGGCAGCCCTGCCTTCAGGAGGTCCAGCTGCTGGCCGGGCCGTGAGGCAACTATCAGAGGCGCGACAAACGGAATTTCCGCCGACCGATGCCAGCGCCGCAGGCCGAAAAACGAGTCGGCGCCCATCAGGCAAAACAGGGCGCCGTCCGGCGGAAGGTCCGCACGCAGGCCGAGCAGCGTCTCCAGTGTGAAGTTGAGAGAGCCCGTGGGCTTTGGCGCATCGGCAAGCGAAACGGCGAAGCCCGGCTCACCGGCGATGGCCAGCCGGGTCATGGCCAGGCGGTCTTCAAAGCTGGCGGTCGATCCATGGGGCTTGAGCGGCTGTGCGCCGACCGGAGCGAAGAGCACGGTATCCAACCCGAGCGCCGCCCTGGCTGCACGCGCCACGGCCAAATGGCCAAGGTGGGGCGGGTCAAAACTGCCGCCGAAAAAAGCAACGCGATGGCCGCCGCTGGGGGTCTGGGCATTCGTCTCGGGCATAGGCTCGCGCATGGGTTCATGGTACCGTGCGCGGGGCTCTGGTAGCATCAGATTCACGACGATGCGATACCTGATTGCTCTTGTGGCCCTGGCCGGCGTGGTGGTTTCGACGTTGGCGCTGCGCATTCACTATTCGACCGAAACAGAGCCCTGCTCCATCAACGAGAAGTGGGACTGCGGCATCGTGAACCACAGCCCGTTTTCTGAGATTGCACACATTCCCGTCGCGGCCATCGGCATTGCGGGCTACGTTGCGCTGGCGGGGCTGGCGCTGGCGCGGCGGCGGACGATTGCGCTGTCCGCGGCTCTCATTGGGCTGGGATTTGCGCTCTATCTGAGCCATATCGAGAGAGACGTACTCGCGGTGTGGTGCTTGTATTGCGTGATCTCGCTGGGGATCATTGCGCTGGTGACGCTGCTCAGCCTGGGATGGCTGGCGGCGGAGCAGTTGACGAAGCGGCGGGCGCAAAAGCACGCATAAGTCCCGGTCCGTGGCGCCTTCATCCTTCGCTCGTCCTGCGCCGATTCACCGGCGCTGATAAACTAGAAATAACCCTATGCTGAAAGAAAGATACGCGCGCTGGATGTATGAGTGGGAGACGCGGCTGACCATGCGCGACGAAAACCGCGTGGTGCGTCCGCTGGAGTGGGGATTCGAGTGGATCGAGCCCTTTCTTGAGGCGAATGGCTTTCTTGCCGTGATGCCGAGGCCGGAGGATGTGCGAGACGATGTGGCGGCCGAAGCGGCCATGGTTCGCATCAACCAGCTCCTCATCCGCCACAGCGATACCTTCTTCGGGTACAAGCGGCCCACCGACTTCCGGCTGGAGGAACGGCATCCGCAACTGTTCCCGACCAATGTGCGCCCGGAGACGCTGGCCCAGGAGGCCGCGATCAAGCAACAGGCCGCCGAGGGAAAGATAGCGCCGGCCCAATTCCTGCGCTTTACGTCGCCGGAACGGACGCCTTACCCCGAGAACGACCAGGTGAACGCCCGCTGGTACCCGGCGCCTGCGCACAAAGACCCTGCACGGCCCAAGCAGGCCATAGTGGTGCTGCCGCAGTGGAATGCCGACGGTTTCAGCCACAATTCCCTATGCACGATCTTCAACCGCATGGGCGTCTCGGCCCTGCGGCTTTCCATGCCCTACCACGACATTCGCCGCCCAGCGGAGCTGGAACGGTCGGACTACTCGGGGAGCGCCAACATCGGGCGTACGATCATGGCCTGCAGGCAGGCGGTGGTCGATATCCGGTGCTGCCTGGACTGGCTGGAAGAGCAGGGCTACGAGCACTTCGGCGTGCTGGGAACCAGCCTGGGCTCCTGCTATGCCTTTCTGGCCAGTACGCACGACTCGCGCCTGCGGGTGAACGCTTTCAACCACGCCTCGACGGCCTTCGGCGACGTGACCTGGGCTGGGCAGAGCACCCGCCACGTGAAGCAGGCGCTGGAGGAGGCCGGCCTCACGCAGGACCGTCTGCGGGTCCTGTGGTCGGCCATTAGCCCGTGCAGCTATTACCCCAAAATCGCCAGCCCGGAAGCCGGCGGACCTGGGAAAAAGGCGCTGCTGGTCTACGCCAATTACGACCTGACCTTCCCCAAGAAGTACTCGCTCCAGGTGGTCGAGGCGTTCCGGCGCTATGGCCTCAACTTCGAACTGCGGGTGCTGCCCTGCGGCCACTACACCACGGGCGAAACGCCCTACAAGTTCATCGATGGCTGGTACCTGGGCTGGTTTGTCTACCGGGCCTTCAAGGCTCTGCGGAAAGAGAAGGCAGCCGGTTTGCGCGCGGCAGCGGTCCAATCGGACAAGTTGGACAAGGTAGAAGAGGAAGCCGTCTCCCGCTAACGAACTGCGCTCAGGTCCAGCCGGAGCAGCTTGGCTGGGTCCAGATAAGCGTCCTGCCAGCGAACGGCCCAGTGCAGGTGCGGCCCGGTGACGCGCCCGGTTGCGCCGCTCAGCCCCAGGCGGTCGCCAGTGGCCACGCGCTGGCCCTCCTTCACGTCGATGCGGCTCAGGTGCATGGAGAGCGTGAAGAGGCCCAGGCCGTGGTCGATCGCGACGCAGTTGCCCTCGTAGTAGAGCGGCCGGGCCAGCACCACCACTCCGCTATTGCCGGCACGCACCGGCGTCCCCGTTGCGGCGCGAAAGTCCATCCCCTTGTGAACGCCGGCCAGCTTGCCGTTGAACATGCGGCGGGTGCCAAAACTGTCAGTGGGCGCGGCGTTTACCGGCGCGTGAAAGCTGCCCGCCCACAGCGGCTCGGGGGCGTTTATGCCAAAAACCTTGTCCTTGAGCAGCTTTTCCGCTTCGATCTGCTTGAGCGCCTCGGGGCCGGGCTCGACAAATTTCGGCGCTACAGTGAGCGAGCCGGTGCGGTAATGGGCGGGGCGGATTTCGATCGTACGGCTGAGGTCGCGCACACCGCCGCGGTCCAGGCGGACGGTAATCCGTAAGGTCGAAGGTCCGGCCGGCGCTTCGACATCCACCCCAGCGAGTGCAAACCACGCCCGCCCGCCGCGGCCGCGGAAGAACAGGAGCTGGCGGCCCAGCCACTCGCCCTCGATGCTTGCCGAAGGCGGCGCGTCTACACGAATTAACTCCGGCGAGCCGGATTCGACCAGCGCTGGAGTGATTGTGATGGCAGCAGATTGAGCCAAGGTCTGCCGAGGCGCGAGTGCGAGCAGAGAGGCAAGAGCCAAGGGCGCGCACGAAAGGAACAAACGGAAGAATCGCATCCAGGCTAGAATAGCGAACTCAGCCAGGCCGAGGGCCCAATCACTCGGTAGAACCCGCACGGGGATGTTCAGCCAGCCATGCGGCTACCCGCTCCTGAACTTGAGCGAGCTCATCGGCGGTGATTCTGGCGCCGATGTTCTGGCGGTTGGCGGCGTACTGCTCCTGCCTCGGTCCCTTCACGGCGGCGGCCAGGTCAAACCAGTAGTAGGCTTCCACATCGTCGTGCGGAACGCCCTGGCCCATGGAGTAAAGCACGCCGAGAGTGGCCTGCGCGTCCGCGTTCCCTTGCTCCGCCGCTTTGCGATACCAGGCTGCGGCCTGCGCCATGTCGCGCGCCACGCCCTTGCCGTCTCGATAGAGTGCGGCCAAGCGCATCTGGCCTGCCACAGAGCCCTGCTCGGCGGCCTTGCGGAACCGCTCGGCGGCCAGCTTGTAATCCTCGGCTAACTGCTTGGAATTGCGCGCCTGCCCGTCGCCCGCCGCGTAGCTTTCACCCACCAGCACTTGCGACGGGGCATCGCCGGCGTTGGCCTTGGCCAGCAGGGCTGCATCGATACCCGCGGTCTGGGGGCCCATAGTCTGCGCAAAAGCAGGGATCAGAGCCGATGCAAAGAGCATCAGCAGAGCGAGTCGTTTCCATTGAGTTCTCAAAGGGGCCTCGATCGTTTATGCAAAATGGTTGGTGATTCCAGTTTACCGGGTTACCAGCGATTCAGGAAGCCCGAGGAGATTGAAATCAACTGCTGGCCTTCTCCTTTTTCCCAAAGCGAGAAATTCGGCGAGTATTTCCGTCTGTCAACGGAGCCGGGAAGACGCTAGAATTGTCTTATGACCAATCGCATGTCTCTCTCCCTCGCCCAGGCCGACCCCGATGTGGCCGCTGCTCTTGACCGGGAAACTCTCCGCCAGCACGAGGGGCTGGAGATGATCGCCAGCGAAAACTTTGTCTCCGAGGCGGTGCTGGAGGCTGCCGGCTCGATTTTTACGAACAAATACGCCGAGGGTTACCCTGGACGGCGCTACTACGGCGGCTGCGAGTATGCCGATGTGGTGGAAAACCTGGCCCGCGACCGCGCAAAGCAGATCTTCGGCGGAGATCATGTGAACGTGCAGCCGCACTCCGGCTCGCAGGCCAACGCCTCGGCCTATGCGGCGGTTTTGCAGGCCGGCGATACGATTCTGGGCCTCGACCTGGCGCACGGCGGGCACCTGACCCACGGGCACAGGCTCAGCTTCAGCGGCAAGCTCTACCGGCCCACGTTTTACCAGGTGCGGCGCGACACCGAGCTGATCGACTACGACGAGCTTGAGGCGATTGCCGAGCGCGAGCGGCCCAAGGTCATCATCGGCGGCGGAAGCGCCTATCCGCGGCTGTGGGACTTTGCCCGCATGAGGCAGATTGCTGACAAGGTGGGTGCGGTTTATATCTTCGATATGGCGCACATCGCCGGGCTGGTGGCAGGAGGCGTACACCCTTCGCCCGTGCCCCACGCGCACATCACCACAACCACCACCCATAAGACGCTGCGCGGCCCGCGCTCGGGATTGATTCTCTGCGGGCAGGAGCTGGCCGCGGTCGTGGACAAGGCAGTGTTTCCGGGCCAGCAGGGCGGCCCGCTGGTGCACATCGTGGCCGCCAAGGCGGTGGCCTTTGGCGAGGCCCTGCGACCGGAGTTCCGCACCTATGCGGCGCAGATCGTGGCCAATGCCCAGGTGCTGGCGGCGGCTCTCAAGGAGGCTGGTTTCCGCATCATCTCCGGCGGCACGGACAACCACCTGATGCTGGTGGACGTCTTCGAGAAGGGCATTCTGGGCTCTGAGGCCGAGCTGGCGCTGGGCAAGGCCGGGATCACGGTGAACAAGAACTCCATCCCCTACGACACCAATCCACCGCTCAAGCCCTCGGGCATTCGTATCGGCACGCCCGCGCTGACCACCCGCGGCATGAAGGAGCCGGAGATGCGGCAGATTGCCGCATGGATCGCGAAGGCCCTGGACCTCCGCAACGACGATGCGGCTCTCGAGCGCATTCGCGGCGAGGTGGCCGAACTGGCCAACCAGTTCCCGCTGTACGCGTGGCGGCGCGCACCGGTTGCCGTGGGAGCTTGAAACACTTTTGAGCGGGAATTGCTAAACAGTCAAGCGCCCGGGCTTCGGTCTCGGATATCCTTCAGACCGCAACTTGCTCCAGGCGACCGGGTTGATTCTATTGTTATTGATGATGGCCCATCAAGGGGACAAGGGCAGCAGAGAATAGCCGTTCTCCCTGAGGGCATCCGGAGGAATCGATGAAATCCGTTCAGCTAGCTTTTGCCACTTTGCTCGTTCTTGCTGTTCCAGTGTTTGCTCAGCATAATGAAGGGGGAGGGGGATCCCGTTCCTCGGGTGGTGGAACGCATCAAGCCGTTCCGGCGCACGGGCCTGCGGCGTACAAAGGCACGCCGCATGCAGCCGACCCAAAGCGTAACTACAGCGACAAGGCCGGCCATCCGAACGTCCCGCACGTGGATGGGAAGACATGGGTTGGTCACGACTCCGGTCGCGACGACGCGAACTATCGTCTGGACCACCCCTTTGCACATGGCCGATTCACCGGCGGATTTGGCCGCGGGCATGTGTGGCATCTTGGCGGCGGCGGTCCTGGCCGCTTCTGGTTCAACGGGTGGTACTGGGACGTTGCGCCCCTTGACATTGGCTTCGTCGACGGCTGGCTCTGGGACTCCGACGACATCGTGATCTACGACGATCCGGACCACATCGGCTGGTACCTGGCGTATAACGTGCGGCTCGGCACCTATGTGCACGTGGAGTATCTGGGAATGTAGGCGGCCAACACCAGCGGAAACCATTCACATCATGAAGGGGACAGGCCGCGGGCCTGTCCCCTTTTCGTGTGCCGGTATCTGCTGGCGCAGGCGGAATGTACAGGTTTGCCTGCCAGGCGATAAGATTGCAGGTCAGTCCGGAGCAGCCGCGATCGCGCAATGGAATGCGGCATTGGCTCCCATCCAATCCCAAATCTCCGAGGCTCTGGAATGAAGCATCCGCTCATCCGCCTGTTTGCACGCCCTGCCGCACTTATGCCCGCCAAGATCGTTCTGGTTGCGGTAACCGTGGCGCTTCTCATCGCCCATACCCTCTGGACAGAGCCTGCTCCTGCGCACGCGCCCATTGTGCTTACCGGTGCCGACCGGCGGCCGGCAACCTCGCTCAATGGCGACTGGGCATCGATCGTCGATCCTTACTTCTCCGGACTCTTCAGCTTTCATCACCAGGAGAAGACCGACGGCTGGTTCCTCAACCGGAAGGCCCAGCCCGGCGATCCATTCCCCATCGAGTACGACTTTTCCAAGGCGCCGAAGCTCAAAGTGCCGGGCGACTGGAACACGCAGCGCGAGTCGCTCTTCTACTATGAAGGGCCAATCTGGTACGAGCGCGACTTCACTTACCAGCCCAAAGAACACACGCATATCTTTCTGCATGTGGGCGCGGCCAACTATCGCTCGTGGTTCTGGGTCAACGGGCAGAAGGTCTGCGAGCACGAGGGCGGATACACGAGCTTCAACTGCGACGTGACGGCGGCGGTGCATGCAGGCGCCAACTTTGTGGTGGCCGCTGTGGACAACACGCGCCACGAGGACAACGTTCCCACCCTGGAAACCGATTGGTGGAACTATGGCGGTCTTACGCGTACGGTTTCGCTGATAGAGGTCCCCGAGGCTTTCATCGACCAGTACGATCTGCACCTGAGCCGCGCCGAGGGCACGGTGATCGAAGGCTGGGTGCATGTGATGGACGCGCAGCCCGGCGCAACGGTCGAGGTGGAGATTCCCGAGTTAAAAGCAAAGGCCACCGCGGCTGTAGGCGACAGCGGGCGCGCCGTAATTCATCTCAGCGTTCAGGGGCTCGAACGCTGGTCGCCGGAGACGCCCAGGCTTTACAAGGTTCAGGTGCGCGCCGGTCAGGACGCAATCGACGACTTGATCGGCTTTCGCACCGTGGAGACGCGCGGCACCGAAATACTGCTGAATGGCAAGCCCATCTTTCTACGCGGCGTCGCCATCCATGCCGAGGCGCCCTATCGTACCGGCCGGGCTTACACGGACAAGGACGCAGAGACGCTGCTGGGATGGGCCAAAGAGCTTGGCTGCAATTTTGTCCGGCTGGCGCACTATCCCCACGACGAATCCATGCTGCGCGCGGCCGATCGGATGGGACTGCTGGTGTGGTCGGAGAATCCCGTCTATTGGTCGTTGCAGTTCGACAATCCCAAAGTGCTGGCCAAGGCCGAGCAGCAGTTGGACGAAGAGATCGGTACCTCGCGCAATCACGCCGCGATCATCCTGTGGTCGATGGCCAACGAGACGCCCAACACCGAGGCGCGGACGCAATTCATTGAAACCCTGGCCAGCCGCGCGCGTGAGCTTGACTCCTCGCGACTGATTACCTCGGCGCTGCTGGTGCGCGCGGAAGGACACGCCAAGATCGTGGACGATGCGCTGGGCAAGGCTCTGGATGTAATTGGCGCGAACGAATATATAGGCTGGTACGAGCAGCGCCCGGAGACCGCAGACGTGACTGAGTGGCGCATCGACTATCAGAAACCTCTGATTATGAGCGAATTTGGCGGCGACGCCAAGGCCGGCCTGCACGGCGGCGACAACGAGCGTTGGACCGAGGAATACCAGGCCAATATTTATCGCCATCAGTTGGGAATGCTCAATCGGATCCCCCAACTTAGAGGGATGAGTCCCTGGGTTCTGATGGATTTTCGCTCGCCCAACAGGCCCTTGGCGGGCATCCAGGATGAGTTCAATCGCAAGGGACTTATCTCCGATCAGGGGCAGAAAAAGTCGGCGTTTTTCATCCTGCAGAAGGCATATAAGGAAAGGACCGTGGGGAAGCCGGAATGAAATGTTCCGGATTGTACTCGCATCACCTGTCCAAATTGTCGGAGAAGTTGTGCAAAAAGTGGATTGCTGAGTTATGCTTGACTAATGGCTATTGACTCCATCCTTACCCAGATCGATGCGGAAATCGCAAGGCTCAAGCAGGTACGCTCCCTGCTGGCCAACACCGGCAAAGTCGCCACCAAGGTAATTGAGCGCAAAACCAGGAAGGCTCCGGCCAAACCGCGTGCCAAGGTCAAGAAGACTCGCGTGCTGAGCCCCGAGGCGCGCAAGCGGATTGCCGATGCGCAGCGCAAGCGCTGGGCCGCACAGAAGGCCAAGTCCTAGAAGCACGCGCAAGGATCCAATCTGCCTCTTTTCCCCGCGCGCTGAAGGCGGCTCGCCCATGGGCCGCGCCATATAGGAAAAGAAGCCCGCCGCTTGCGCCGCGGGAGGTGGCCGGTTCGAGGATGGCGATGCACAGTCATTACCATCCGGCTGCGATGGTGCTGCGTCAAGACCAAACACGGGCCTGCAAGGCCGCATGATCCTCGAAAGCCGCACTGGATGGCGCAGATGGCTTGGATGGCTCCTACCAGGTCTCAACGGCAAGAATGCCGGGCGGGCCGGGATGCCCCTCGATCACCTGTGTCTCGATGACCGCCTCCATATTCAATTGTTCCCAGTTGGACGGGAGCTTGGCCAGCAGCGAGTCGAGATAGACGGGGTTATAGAGAATCTCCCCGGCGGCCTCGGTGCCCTCCTCGGAGATACCGGCCGCGATGATCACGGGTTGCCCGGTGATGCTGTCGTGAATGCGGGCCACTATCGCGTAATCGCGCGAAAGCTTTTCATAGGGCAGGTCCCAGGCTGTAGCCCAGGTGGTCTGCTTCTGACTCTTCCGGTCGACAATCAGGGCAACGCCTTCCTTGGATTCAAATCCAAACCGCAGCTTCTGTGTGACGCGCAGGGTCCAGATGTTGTCAAAGGCGCCGATCAGCACGATGGGACCCTCGCGGAGCTGGGCAAAGCTCGCACCGGAGGCCGGGACGACCCGGAAGGCCTTATGGCTGGTTTCCAGAGCGGCGGCTGTGTGGGTAAGAGTAATTACGTCGGCCAGGGCAAAAAGGCCGGAGTAATGCAGGCGGAAGTAAAGCGGCTCCGGTTTGGAGCCGACAGGAGGAACTTCCAGGGAATTGATCGATCCGACATCGAGGTTCTTGGCCGGCTCGCCAAGGCAGTAGGTGGCCGTCGTCGTGCCGGCAGTGATAGGCGCCCAAAAGCGGTCGATGGATGTCGGCGGCTGGAAAGCCCGGAATTCGTGGTATCTGAACCCGATCCCAAAGCCGACAGCGACGGCAATCCCTACCAGTACCGTAAACAGCAGCCAGCGGAGGGGGGGGGCTGACCTTGGCACGGCAGGGGGGAGGGGGCGGGAGTATTGGGCTGCGATCTCAGG
>Ga0182014_10007470_pt1 | contig 11449 bp, 8 predicted proteins | sample 612S2DmetaG_FD_120489 | JGI IMG/M metagenome (GOLD analysis project Ga0182014, IMG submission 120489) | Permafrost microbial communities from Stordalen Mire, Sweden - 612S2D metaG | ecosystem: Environmental > Terrestrial > Soil > Wetlands > Permafrost | place: Sweden: Stordalen | collected... | reverse complement strand
GGTCGGCGCCTGGCCGGGGGACCCGAGTTGAGGCGGCGCCAAGCCGAGGGACCCGGACGGACCATTCCAGAGCCACCGGCAGGTCATGATGGAATGGGATGGAATGTCCAAACTGCAGACCTGAATGAGGCACCCTTGCGGGTGCCTCATTCAGGTCAATCTTCTTCGCCCTTCGGGCGAAGCTTAATCCTCTCGCTCCACGTTCTTGAATGCGTCGGCGAGGGTGGCGCGCTTGAAGGGCTGCATGTTCTTGGCGGCGTCCAGGTCGCCCCGCTCCTGGTCCATCTCGAACTGCTTGACGGACAGGCCGATGCGGTGCTCGGTGGGGTCGAGCTTGACGATCTTCATGGTCAGTTCCTGGCCGGCGGAGAACTCTTTGGTGATGTCCTCCACCCGCTTGCGGGAGAGCTCGCTCACGTGCACCAGTCCCTCGATGCCTTCGCCCAGGTCCACGAACGCGCCGAAGTCGGTCAGGCGGGCGATGGTGCCGGTGATGGTGTCGCCCACGTGGTGGCCTTCGAAGAAGATCTCCCAGACGTTGGGTTCCATCTGCTTGACGCCCAGGCTCATGCGCTGGTTGAGGGGGTCCAGGCTCAGCACCTTGGAGGTGACCGAGTCGCCCTTCTTGACGATCTCGCCGGGATGCTTGATCTTCTTGGTCCAGCTGAAGTCGGAGACGTGGATCAGGCCGTCGATGCCCTCCTCCAGCTCCACGAAGGCGCCGAACTCGGTGATGTTGCGAACCGTGCCGGTGACGATCTGGCCGATGTTGTATTTCTCGGCCACCTCCATCCAGGGGTTGGGGGTGATCTGCTTCATGCCCAGGGAGATCCGGCGGCTTTCGGGATCCACCTGAAGGATCTGGGCCTCGACCATGTCGCCGAGATTGACCATGCCCTTGGCGGACTTCACCTTCTTGGTCCAGCTCATCTCGCTCACGTGCACCAGGCCCTCGACGCCGGGCTCGAGCTCGACGAATGCGCCGTAGTCAGTAATGGAGACCACCTTGCCCTTGACGGTGGCGTTCACGGGATAGCGCTCTTCCACGGTGAGCCAGGGATCCGGGAACTTCTGCTTGTAGCCCAGGGAGACGCGCTCGGTCTCCTTGTCGTACTTGAGGATGGCCACTTCCACCTTGTCGCCCACCTGGAACATCTCGCTGGGGTGGTTCAGGCGGCCCCAGGACATGTCGGTGATGTGCAGCAGGCCGTCCACCCCGCCCAGGTCCACGAAGGCCCCGTACTCGGTGATGTTCTTGACGGTGCCTTCCACCAGCTTGCCTTCTTCCAGGCCGGCCAGGGTCTCTTCCTTCATATTGGCGTTGATGGTCTCCAGGAACAGCTTGCGGCTGAGCACGATGTTGCCGCGCCGGCGGTTGACCTTGATGACCTTCATGTCGAAGGACTTGCCCAGGAACGGGTCCAGGTTGCGCACCGGCTTGGTGTCCACCTGGGAACCGGGCAGGAAGGCGCGGATGCCGATGTCCACGGCCAGGCCGCCCTTGACCTTTTCCAGCACGACGCCGTGGACGGTGAGGTTGGCCCGGAAGGCCTTCTCCACTTCGTCCCAGATCTTCATCTTCTCGGCCCGCTCGCGGGAAAGGCGGACGTTGCCGTTCTGGTCTTCCAGGTGCTCCAGCAGCACTTCCACCACGTCGCCCACGGCCACGCCGATGGTGCCGTCGGGATTGTTGAACTCATCCAGGTTGACCGTGCCCGAGCCCTTGTAGCCGATGTCGATGATGACATCCTTGCCGCGGATCTCGACCACCACGCCGCGCACCACTTCTTCTTCGCGGAGCGCGCGGGTCTCGCTGCCAAGGGCTTCGAGGAACTCCTGGGAGTCAGGGGTCTCGTCCTCCAGCATGGATGCATCAAGCACCGTGATGCGGCCCATCTGCTTGGAGCCTTTGCCCTTGATGAGTGTTGAAAGTTGGGACATTCGTCCACCTCTAATAGTTGCCCCCTCCTGGAGGGCTGGAATCCCGGCACATGCGTCCGGCAGAAACGCTAGGTTATCGCGGAAACGGGGCTTTACCCAGGGGAAAAACGAGGAAATGGCTAGCAGCCGTTGCGGAGCTTGCTCCGTTACGGCTGTCTTGTGCCCAGCACGAACGCCTTGTCAAAACGGGATCCCACGGTGCTACCGGGCTCCGGCCTCCGCCAGGAGCACCGGGATGACGTCCACGTCCGCCTGGGGGGAGGGTCCCTGCTCGCCGGGGGGCAGGTGGTTGTTGAGCATGACCGAGAAGGCGAGCCGTTCTCCGCCGGCGGTGGTGACGTAGCCGGACAGGGCGGTGGTGAATTTCATGGTGCCGGTCTTGGCCCGGACGTTGCCGGCGGCGGCGGTGCCCTCCATGCGGTGCCGTAGGGTGCCGTCCACGCCGGCGATGGGCAGCAGCGCCCGGAACGCCGCGCCTTCGGGCTGGCGGTCCATGTAGGTGAGCAACTGGACGATGGCGTCGGGCGTCAGCAGGTTCTTGCGGGAGAGGCCGGAGGCTTCCTCCAGCACCGCGTCGCCCGGGGCCAGGCCGGTCCGGGCCATCCAGGCGGCCATGGCCAGGATCCCCCGGTGGTTGGCGCTGGCCTGGCCCGAACGCCGGACGCCTGCCTGCAGCAGAATGAGCTGTGCATAGAGGTTGTTGGACGTCTTGGTCAGGTCCCGGAGGATCTCCAGGAGCGGCGGACTGTCCAGGTGTCCCAGTTCCACCAGCGAGCCCGGTTCCAGGGGGGCGGGCCGGTCCTGGAAGTGCATGGACCTCACCTGGCCCATGACCTGGATGCCGTGCCGGGCCAGGGCCCGCTCCAGGAGGCGGGCGGACCACAGGGCCGCATCATGGACGGTCACGGTGAGCCGCACCGGGGCCGCGCCGGGGGCCAGATCGCCGGTCACCCGGATGGTGGCTTCCCCCGGCAGGCGGGTGGCCCGGATCCCATGGTCCCCGGAAGCGAGGGTGCGCGTGTCGTTGCGGAAGGTGAACAGGCCCTGGCCGGGCTGGGCCAGCAGGAAGCAGGGCCGGCCGGGAACGGACGCCGGGTAGACCCACAGGTCCACCACGTTGTGGTGGAGGGTGAGGGCGGTGGCTTCGGCCCCGTAGGCGAACTCGAGATCCTGCCATTCCCAGCCGGGGCCGTAGGGCGGCTCGGCGAAAAAGCTGTCGTCGCCCACCAGGTCGCCCTGGACGGCGCGCACGCCCTGGTCCTGGAGCTGCTGGGCCAGGGCTTCCAGCGGATCGCCCTGGGATGGGCCGCCATTCCAGGGGCGCATCAGGGTGGGGTCGCCCCGGCCGTACAGGACCAGGTCGCCGGCCAGCACGCCGTCGGCGCCGGGCCGGGCGGAACCATAGAGGGAGGTGTGGATACGCATTCCCGGACCCAGCTCCTGCAGGGCCATGGCCACGGTGAACAGCTTGGTGTTGGAGGCGGGGACGAAGTATTTCCCCGCATTGTGTTCGAACAGCACCTGGCCCGTGTCCAGGGAGACCACCTTGATGCCCCAGGTGGCGGCGGCGAAGCGGGGGGCCTCGATCAGCCGGCGGATGCCGGAGCCCAGGGCCGCGGCCGAGTCCGGGGGGAGGGCCCGGGTCTGGGGGGCCGGGGCCGGGACGGGGCCCCTGGCCAGGACGGGCGGACCCAGGAGCAGGCCGAGCAGGACCCAGCGGCCGAGCCGGCCCGGGGCGAACCCCTCCCGCCCGCCCGCCTGGGGCTGGGGGGGAAAGCCTGACGAAGTGGACCTATCCTCTTTGATCAGCTGCTCCCATGGAACCCCAACCACTTTCGACCGGGCTCCCCCGCCTGTCAACACGGGTCTCGACGGCCCCTGCGAAGGCGGTCATAAGTTCATGTATTGACAAAACTGGACTATGCAGAAAAAGAGACTACCCTGGACTCCTTCTTCTTCCGGAGTCGCCATGCTTGCCCTGGTCCTTGTTCTCGCCCTGACCCAAACCCCCGTCGCCCAGCCCGCCCCCGCCTGGAGCGCCACCACAAAGGAAGCCGCCGCCACCGAGGCCAACAAGCGGGTGCTGGCCGCCGGCAAGCCGCTCACCATCACCGGCGAAGTGGTGGACGTCTCCTGCTACACCCAGCTTGGCAAGCGCGGCGAGGCCCACAAGGCCTGCGGCGCCCAGTGCGTGCTGCACGGAGCGCCGGTGGGCATCGTCACCGCGGACAACACGCTGTATATCCTGATGCCCGAGCCCCACCATCCCCGCCGCGACGGCCAAGTGAGCCTGGCCAAGGAATACGCCGCGAAGATGGGCGACACCGTCACCGTGTCCGGCATGTCCTCCGAGCACGGCGGCATCCACACCCTCTTCCTGGCCGCCCAATAAACTAGGCCACCGGATTGCGCAGGACCCCCAGGCCCTGCACCTCGCATTCCACCACATCCCCGGGATGGAGGAATTCCGGCGGGACGCGGGCGAAGCCCACCCCGGCGGGGGTGCCGGTGGCGATGATGTCCCCGGGCAGCAGGGTCATGCCCTGGGACAGCCACGCCACGGTCGCCGGGATGTTGAAGATCATGTCGGCGGTGGAGCCGTCCTGCTTGGTGACGCCGTTGACCTTGCAGGTCAGGCGCAGGGCGTGGGGGTCCGGCACCTCGTCGGCGGTGATGAGCCAGGGACCCATGGGGCAGGTGCCGTCCAGGCTCTTGCCCTTGAAGAACTGGCCGCCGTGCCCGGTCTGCACGTCCCGGGCGGACACGTCGTTGATGACGGTGTAGCCGAACACGTGTTCCATGGCCCGTTCCCGGGGGATGTCCGCGCCGCCCTGACCGATGACCACGCCCAGCTCCACCTCCCAGTCCAGCTGGGTGGTGACGCCCTGGTGCGCGGGGATGACCGCCTCCGGGGCCAGCACGGTGGTGGTGTTCTTGGTGAAGAAGATGGGCCGGGTGGGCAGTTTCTGCGGTTCCAGCTTGCCCCGGGCCGCCGCCGCCTCCTTGCTGTGCTCGGCGTAGTTCCAGCCCAGGCAGAAGATGTTCCGCCGGGGTTCGGGGATGGGCGCCACCAGCTGGATTCCGGCCAGGGGCGCGCGGGGTTCCCGCGCCAGGGCTTCCCGGGCCGTGGCGAGGCCCGCCTCGCCCCAGGCGATGAGTTCCAGGAGCGAGGCGAACGGCAGGGGCACGAAGGTATCCGCGCCGGCCAGGACCCCCACGGAGGTTCCGGACTGTGAAAGATAGGTAAAGAACCGCATGGGGCCCCCTTGGATTTTCCCCAAGCTTAGCGCGGATCTTCTTGTTCAGCCCCTCGGAAAGGGTCAGTGGGCCGCTAGATCCTGCAAGGTCCGCACCCGGGTCTCGCCGCGGATGGAATCCACCGCCTCGCAGGCGGCCAGGGCGGCGCTCATGTTGGTGATGCAGGGGATCTTCAGGCGCAGGGACTGGCGCCGGATGTTGGTCTCGTCGGCGTAGGCGTTCTTGCCCTGGGGGGTGTTCACCACCCAGTGGATCTCGCCGTTCTTCAGCAGGTCCACGGCGTTGGGCCGGCCTTCGTTGACCTTGTGGATCCGGCGCACGCGGTAGCCGGCCTTTTCCAGGGCGTCGGCGGTGCCTTCGGTGGCGCACAGGCCGAAGCCCAGCGACACCAGGCGCCGCACCAGCTCGGGCAGCTGGGGCTTATCCTGGTCCTTGACGCTGAGGAACACGGTGCCGCTAAGGGGCAGGGCCAGGCCCGAGGCCTCCAGGGCCTTGGCGTAGGCTTCGCCGAAGGTGGAGCCCAGGCCCATCACTTCACCGGTGGAGCGCATCTCCGGGCCCAGCACCGGGTCGACCCCGGGGAACTTGGCGAAGGGGAACACTACGCCCTTCACGGCGATGGCCAGGGGGTGGCCGTCGACGACGCCCTGCTCGGCCAGGGACACGCCCAGGCCGATGCGGGCGGCGACGCTGGCCCAGTTGACACCGGTGGCCTTGGAAATGAAGGGGACGGTGCGGCTGGCCCTGGGGTTGGCCTCCAGGCAGTAGGGCACGCCGTCCTTGATGGCCCACTGCAGGTTCAGCAGGCCGCGCACGCCCAGCTCGAAGGCCAGGCGCCGGCTGTGCTCCTTGACTTCGGCCAGGACGCCGCCGGGGATGCCCAGAGGCGGGAACACGGCGAAGGAATCGCCGGAGTGCACGCCGGCCTCCTCGATGTGGGCCATCACCCCGGCGATGGCCACGCTCTCGCCGTCGCACACCAAGTCCACGTCCAGCTCCGGGGCGTTCTCCAGGTAGCGGTCGATGAGCACCGGCCGGTCCTCGCTCACCAGGGAGGCTTCGCGCATATAGCGGGCCAGCTCGACGTCGTCGAACACGATGGCCATGCCCCGGCCGCCCAGGACATAGCTGGGACGCACCATCACCGGGTAGCTCAGGGACTGGGCCACGGCCAGGGCCTCTTCCTGGCTGGCGGCCATGCCCCAGGGAGCGGCGGGGATGCCCAGCTTGCGGATCACTTCGCCGAACCGGTTGCGGTCCTCGGCGTCCTGGATGGCCTGGTGGGCGGTGCCCAGCAGGGGGATGCCGGCGGCCTCCAGCCGTCCGGCCAGTTTCAGCGGGGTCTGGCCGCCGAACTGGGTGAACACGCCCAGAAGCTTGCCGCAGGTGGCCTCCCGGTCCACCACCGCCTTCACGTCCTCGAAGGTGAGCGGCTCGAAGTAGAGCCGGTCGGAGATGTCGAAATCGGTGCTCACGGTCTCCGGGTTGCAGTTGATGAGGATGGCCTCCACCCCCTGGGCGCGGATGGCCTCCACCGCCTGCACGCAGCAGCAGTCGAACTCGATGCCCTGGCCGATGCGGTTGGGGCCGGAGCCCAGGACGATGGCCTTGGGCCGGCCGCTGGGCGGGGCTTCGGAGCGCTCCTCCCAGGTCTGGTAGAGGTACGGCGTCTCCGCCTCGAATTCCCCGGAGCAGGTGTCCACCCGCTTCACCGCCCGGTGCATGCCCCGGGTCTGGCACAGCCGGGCGGCATCGTCCTCCCCGGCGCCGCAGAAGCGGCCGATCTGGATGTCGCTGAACCCGGCCCGCTTGGCCTTCAGGTGCAGCTCCGGCGGCAGGCTGTCCAGGGGGAAGCCGCGCAGGCGGCCCTCCAGGACCATGATCTCTTCCATCTCCCGGATGAACCATGGCGAGATGTGGGTGAGCCGGTGCAGCTCCTCCACGGTGTGGCCCACCTGGAGCGCCCTGTAGATCCAGAAGATGCGCTGGGGTCCGGGCATCAGGAGATGCTCCTTGAGCCGGGCCAGGTCCAGCTTGCCGCGCAGGGTGCCGGCCAGGCCCAGGTAGCCTTCCTCCAGGCTGCGCAGGGCCTTCTGCAGGGCCTCCTGGAAGCCGCGGCCGATGGCCATGGCCTCGCCCACGCTCTTCATCTGGATGCCCAGCACCGGCTCGGTCTCGGGGAACTTCTCGAAGGTGAACCGCGGCACTTTGACCACCACATAGTCCAGCACCGGCTCGAAGGCGGCCTTGGTGCGCCCGGTGATGACGTTGGGCAGTTCCCAGAGGCGGTAGCCCAGAGCCAGCTTGGTGGCCACCCAGGCGATGGGGAAGCCGGTGGCCTTGCTGGCCAGGGCCGAGGAGCGAGACACCCGCGGGTTCATCTCGATGACGATCATCCGGCCCAGCTCGGAGTTGAGGGCGAACTGGATGTTGCTGCCGCCGGTCTCCACTCCGACCCCGCGGATCACGGCCTTGGCGGCTTCGCGCATGCGCTGGTATTCCGGGTCGGTGAGGGTGAGGATGGGCGCCACGGTGATGCTGTCACCGGTGTGGATGCCCATGGGATCGATGTTCTCGATGCCGCAGATGATCTCCACGTTGTCGTCCAGGTCGCGCACCACCTCCAGCTCGAACTCCTTCCAGCCGAGGATGCTCTCCTCCACCAGCACCTGGTGGATGGGCGAGAGGTCCAGGCCGCGCTGGATGATGGCCTCGAACTCGTCGATGTTGTAGGCGATGCCGCCGCCGCTGCCGCCCAGGGTGTAGGAAGGGCGCACGATGGCGGGATAGCCGGTGACCTTGGCCAGGGCCCGGGCCTCGTCCATGGTGTGGGCGAAGCCGCCGCGGCAGGTCTCCAGGCCCAGCTCCTCCATGAGGGCCTTGAACTGCTCCCGGTCCTCGCCCCGCTCGATGGCGGCGGGCTGGGCCCCGATCAGGCGCACCCCATAGCGCTCCAGCAGCCCGGCCCGGTGCGCCTCCATGGCCAGGTTCAGGGCGGTCTGGCCGCCCACCGTGGGCAGCAGCGCGTCCGGGCGCTCCCGCTCCAGGATCCGCTCCAGCACCGCCAGGCTGAGCGGCTCCACGTAGGTGGCGTCGGCCCGGGCCGGGTCGGTCATGATCGAGGCGGGGTTGGAGTTGAGCAGGATGGTGCGCACGCCCTCTTCGCGCAGGGCCTTGAGCGCCTGGGTGCCGGAGTAGTCGAACTCGCAGGCCTGGCCGATCTGGATGGGGCCCGCGCCCAGCACCAGCACGCTCTGGATGTCGAGGTTCTTAGGCATGGTGGGTCTCCATCATCCGGAGGAATCGGCCGAAGGCGCCGCGGGCGTCGTGGGGACCCGGCGAGGCTTCCGGGTGGTGCTGGAGACTGAAGATGGGCAGGGTGCGGTGCTGGAAGCCCTCCACGGTGCCGTCGGAAAGGTGGCGGTGGGTCACTTCCAGTTCCGGGGGCAGGCTGGCCTCGTCCACGGCGAAACCATGGTTCTGGGCGGTGATCTCCACCTTGTTCGTGCGCAGGTCCAGCACCGGCTGGTTGGCGCCCCGGTGCCCGAACTTCAGCTTGAAGGTGCTGGCCCCCAGGGCCTGGCCGAGCAGCTGATGGCCCAGGCAGATGCCGAAGATGGGCAGCTTGCCCACACAGGCCGCCACCTCCCGGCACATGCCGGGCAGCGCCGCCGGGTCCCCCGGTCCGTTGCCAAGAAAAAGCCCGCTGAAGCGGGCGGCGGTCAGTTCGCTGGCCGGGGTATCCCAGGGAAACACTTCCAGGTCCAGGCCCGACTGGTGCAGCTGATGCAGAATGGAGGCCTTGATGCCCCCGTCCAGGACCGCCACCCGGAACGCCGCGTCCTTCTCGGTATCGCCTCCGGGGATACGCGAGACGTAGGGACTTCTGGCCAGGATCTCGTAGCGGGCCGGGCAGCTCACCACCCCGGCCAGGGCCTGGCCGGACATGTCCGGCAGCTGGGCGGCCGCGGCCACCCCGGCCGCCAGCGGGCCGTCGGCTTCGGTCCAGATCAGGCCGGGCTGGGCGCCGGCGTCGCGCACGTACTGGGTGAGGGCCCGGGTGTCCACTTCGGTGATGACCGCCACCCGGTTGCGCTTCAGCCAGCCGCCCAGGTCCCCTTCGGCGAATTCGTGGTCGGGCAGGGTAGTGATGCGGCGGCAGATGAAGCCGGTGGCCCAGGGCCGGGGGCCCTCGTTGAGCCCGGCATGGATGCCGTAGATGCCCTGCTCCGGGAAGGTCATGCAGACCATCTGCCCGGCGAAGCTGGGATCGGTCATGATCTCCTGGTAGCCGGCCATGGCGGTGGTGAACACCACTTCCCCGCTGCCGCCCACGGCGAACGGGGCTTGGCCGGTAAAGGTCTCGCCATCTTTCAGGATCAGGTGCGCGAGCACGGGGCCTCCAAAAGCCGCCTTCAGGTGGTCCGCCCTACGGGCCCCTTGTTCCAGCTCGTCGTTCAGAGTAGAGCGTATTCAATTCAAGTGCTAGACTTGAACATGACAAATGGCTTGTGAGATAATGAATGTTTCCAAATTTGTCGATGATTTATCACCAGGTAAAAAATTTTTGCTGTGCACAGGTTTTTGTTTATGGCCGTCTTGGCTCCTCCTGTGGGTATTAGAGCTTGACCACCGTCCGTCCCACATGGGTCCCTGCCAGGATCTCCCGCACACAGCCGGTGATGCCGTCCAGGCCGATCTCGGTGCAGATCCGCTCCAGGTCCACGTGCCAGTCGGTGGCCAGGTGGCTCCAGATGCGCACGCGCCTTGCGGCGGGCTGGTTGACGGAATCGATGCCCGCCAGGGAGACGCCGCGCAGGATGAACGGGAATACCGAGGAGCTGAACCGGTTCCCGGCCGCCATGCCGCAGGTGGTGACCATGCCGCCGGCGGCGGTGCTTTTCACCAGGTACTCCAGGCCCGCGCCGCCGATGGTGTCCACCACCCCCGACCAGCGCTCTTTCAGCATGGGCCGGTCACTGGTCTCCAGGGCCTCCGGGGCCAGCACCTCCTGGGCGCCCAGCTGGCGCAGGCGGCCGCGCACCGGGCCTTCCTTGCGGGTCACGGCGGTCACCGGGCAGCCCAGCTTGGCCAGCAGGGCGATGGCGACCATGGCCACGCCGCCGGTGGCCCCGGTGACCAGCACCGGACCGTCGGCGCGGTGCCGCTCCTGGCTCAGGATGGCGTCCACGGCCAGGGCCGCGGTGAAACCCGCGGTGCCCAGGCGCATGCTCTCCACCGGGCTCAGGCCCACGGGCAGCGGCACCGCCCACTCGGCCGGGACCCGGACGTACTGGGCGAAGCCGCCCCAGTGGTCCATGCCCAGGCGGTAGCCGGTGACGATCACCGGGTCGCCGACGGCGAACAGCCCGGATGCGCTGGCGGCCACGGTGCCCGCCGCGTCAATGCCCGGGATGTGCGGATACTGCCTGGTGACGCCCGGGCTGCCGGTGGCGGAGAGGGCGTCCTTGTAGTTGATGGAGGAGTAGTCCACCCGAACCAGCAGCTCGCCCGCGGGCAGCTGGTCCAGGGCGAGGTCGGTGCGCACTTCGCCCTGGAAGGCGCCCTTGTCGTTCTGGGTGACCAGGTAGGCTGAGAATCGGGTCGTGGCGGACATGGCACCCTCGTCGCGGAAGGGGCGGCGCTCGCCCCGGAGGCAAAGCATACTATGGGGGCCCCGGATAGGGCAGGGCGCTCTGGCCCATGGCGAAGGGGGACCGTCCCTCGTTCGGTTGGAGCTGCGGCGGATGGCGTAAGCTGGGGTGGGGGTCCAGCCATGAACGTCATTGTCGATTTCACCGTCGTGCCCGTGGGCACCGGGGTTTCCCTTTCCCAGTACATTGCCGAGGTGGAGCGGGTGCTGGTGCGCGCCGGACTGCAGCACGAGCTGCATGCCAACGGCACCAACGTGGAAGGCGAATGGGACGCGGTCATGGGCGCCATCCGCGCCTGCCACGAAACCCTCCACGCCATGGGCGTGCCGCGCATCCACACGGACATCAAGCTGGGCACCCGCTCGGACCGGGAGCAGCACATGGCCGACAAGGTGGCCAGCGTGAAGGCCAAAATCTAATACCACTGGATCCGTTCGGGACGCAGCGGCCGTTCCGGGCACAAGCAACCGTAGCGGAGCAAGCTCCGTAACGGCTGCTACTGCAGTTTGGACTTTTCGTCCGGTCCAATCATTCCCTGCCGGTGGCTCCGGAATCGTTCGTTCTGGTGCCCCGGGTTCGCGCCGACCCATTTCGGG
>Ga0182014_10007469_pt1 | contig 11450 bp, 5 predicted proteins | sample 612S2DmetaG_FD_120489 | JGI IMG/M metagenome (GOLD analysis project Ga0182014, IMG submission 120489) | Permafrost microbial communities from Stordalen Mire, Sweden - 612S2D metaG | ecosystem: Environmental > Terrestrial > Soil > Wetlands > Permafrost | place: Sweden: Stordalen | collected... | reverse complement strand
TGTCTGCGGGATCATCGGATTGCGGGGACACTTGGTCCAGGCGGAAAGCAGATTGGTCGAGCGCGCCAGCCCGGAACTCCATTTCGCCCGGTCATAAGGTTGCGGCGTGCTGCCTTCGAACGCGAAATAATAATAGGCCCCTTCCTTCGCGATGGAACTGCGTTTGCCGATGGTGCCGGTGTCCCAGGCCGCAGTTCCAGGAGTGACGGGAAGAATTGGATTGGCGGCGGACTTGGTCAAATGGGTGAGATTCGTTCCACTCGCCACGCCAATCTGACAAACGTTCCCGTCGTAGCCGTGATAGAACAGATACCAGACGCCGTTTTCCTTATAGAGCGAGGGCGTGCCGATATTCACGCGCTCCCAGCCGCTGGGGTTGTGACGCAAAATGGGATTGTTCGGATGCTTCACAAAATGCAGGCCATCGGTGGAGGTCGCCAAGCCAATGTCGCCCGGGGAAAACGCAATATTCTCCGCCGCGCCTTCGTAAACCAAATACCACGTGCCACCATCCTTCCAGACCCCGGGAAAGCTGGTGAGCCGATCATCCCACACGGGTGGGGCGCCATTCGTTGCCTGCGCCGCCCGGCCAACATCCAGCACCATGCCGTCGTTGGTCCAGTTGATGCCATCCGCGCCGCGCGCGCGAGCAATGGTGAGTTTAGACCTCCCGTCCGCCGCCGTGTAATGACCAATGTAATAGGCGTGGAGCTCGCGGTCGCGGGGCAGGATCGAGACAAAATGGAAGCCGAAACTGCTTCCGATTCTGTTGGTGTCGTTGACCCACGTCGCCTGGCCATTCCAGAAATCGGTCAGCGTTGGCGCTGCTTGCGCCTGGGCGGCGAGGAAAACCATGAGGGCGAGGGGCGAAGATATTCTCATAGGGTTGCTCGGCAGGGAGTGAGTGGCCCTGCGCCAAGCGGCAGGGCAAAAAGTCGTCCACTGGATACCAGCCCAGCCAGGCCGAGCGGCATAACGCTTTCGAGCACGGTATTAAGGAGCGAACGTTTAATAGCGCCCATTCCACTCGAACAGGCACGCTTGTCAAGTTCAGGTCGCACGCTGCGAAAGCGCGCCGCCAGAATCTCTGGGGAGGCCGAGACTGAGCAGGGGTGCATTATTGATTATCGAAACTTGTGCTTTCGATGTTCGAGGATGGGAGTATCCCGGCAGCGCAGAATAACGTGATTGCTTTTTGCCACGATGACGGCACGCTTAACTCCCAGTAATTATGTCTAAGCACATCTCTTCTCCGTTGTCCGGCATCTCCCGCCGTCAATTCCTCTACTACTCGGCCCTCGCCGCCAGCGCCACGGCGCTGACGGGCTACGCCCAACCCCAGCCGCGCCGCCTGTCGGCGAATGACAAGCTGAACATCGGCGTGGTCGGCGTGACGGGCAAAGGGGGCAGCGACACGACTTGTTGTGCCAGCGAAAACATCATCGCCCTGTGTGACGTGGACGAGAAAGCCGCCGCGGGTCCGCATCAGAAGTATCCCAAGGCCACCTTCTATAAAGACTTCCGCAAGATGCTCGAAAAGGAGAAGTCGCTGGACGCGGTGATCGTTGCCACGCCCGACCATCTCCACGCCACTATCGCCAGCATGGCGATGCGCCTGGGCAAACACGTTTATTGCCAGAAGCCTTTGACGCAGACGATTTATGAGGCCCGGTTGCTGCGCGGGCTGGCCAGCGAATTCAAGGTAGCCACGCAGATGGGCAATCAGGGCAGCGCCGAGGACGGCCTGCGCCGTGCCGTGGAGGTCGTGCAATCGGGCTTCATCGGCCCGGTGCGGCAGGTCTATGTGTGGAGCAACCGGCCGATCTGGCCCCAGGGAATGGACCGGCCCGCCGGTCAGGACCCTGTCCCCGCGACTCTGGATTGGGACCTGTGGCTCGGCCCGGCGCCGTGGCGTCCTTTCAAATTGGAACAGGCCGGCAGCCGGGTGGCCGAGACGCCGCGCAAAGGCAAGGGCAAGGATCGGAGCCGGGCGGGAATCTATCATCCTTTCAACTGGCGCGGGTGGCAGGATTTCGGCACCGGCGCGCTGGGGGACATGGCCTGCCATACCGTCAACATGCCCTTCCGTGCGCTCAAGCTGGGGTATCCGACGGAGATCGAGGCGGCTTCTTCGGTCATGAACAAGGAGAGCTACCCGCTCAAGTCCAAGATTCGCTTCGAGTTTCCGGCCCGCGAGGGCCAGCCGCCCGTGACGTTTTGGTGGTTCGATGGGGGTAATGCCAAGGCCGACAATCCCTACCAGCATGACGGCAGCAACAAGCCGCCGAAAGAAGTCACTGCCGATGTCGAAGCCTTGATGGATAAAGTTCCCGGCAGCGGTTGCCTGCTGCTGGGCGACAAGGGCACCCTCTTCTCGCCCAGCGACTACGGCGCGCAATTCTTCGTCAAGCTCAAGGACGAGAAGGAATTCCTCGATAGCAAGGTCCACGAAGGGGTTAAGGCCATTCCGCAGGTGATTCCTCGCAACACGTCTCCGGGTGAAGGAGGCGACATGCGGCATCATCAGGAATGGATTGCCGCCTGCAAAGGCGGGAAGCCCGGCTATTCCAATTTCGACATCGCCGCTTACCTGACGGAGATCATCCTGCTCGGCTGTGTCGCCCTGCGCGTGGGGAGGAAACTCGAATGGGACGGCCCGAAGATGCTCGCGACCAACGCTTCCGAAGCCGCCCACTTCATCCGGCGCGAGCCGCGCAAGGGCTGGGAGCTGTAACCACGAAGTACACGAAAGGTGGCCTGAGAGTCGCCCCGGGGTGATTAGTGGGTGGCGGCGCGAGCAGTAACGTGACTCGGAATAATAGACTGCCTTGCGATGTCAGCGTCTTTTCGTGTGTTTCGTGTATTTCGTGGTTCCACATTAAACGACTTTCTCCAGCTCACGGTGATTGACCTTGCCGGTGCCAAGCCGCGGCAAGTCGTGGATCGGCTTGATCTCGCGCGGGGCCGCCAGATTGCTTAAGCCGCGGGCGTGGATGGCGGCCCGCACTTCCTCCATAGTCAGCCTTGGCTCATTGGTAACCGCAATCAGCTTTTCGCCCCGGGTTGCATCCGGTCGGGCAACGACCGCCACGGCGAATCTCAGCCCATACTGCGGGAAAGCGCCGGCCAAAGCGTCCTCGACCGCGGCGAGGCTGACCATTTCCCCGCTGACTTTCGCAAAGCGCTTCAGCCGGCCCAGGATGAAGAGGAAGCCGTCGGGGTCGATGCGGACGATGTCGCCGGTATCGTACCAGCCGCCGAGGGCCTGAAATTTCGCGTTAGCCTCCGGGTTCAGGTAGCCGCGCATGATGTTGGGTCCGCGCACAAACAGCCGTCCGCCCTCAGCGACACCTTCGACCGGTTCGAGTCTGTGTTCGATGCCAGGCAGGAATCGTCCGGCGGATCCGTGACGCGAGCGCATCGGCAGGTTGGCGCTCAGGCAAGGACCGCATTCGGTGGCGCCGTAACCTTCCAGAATCCGCACGCCGAATTTCTGCATCCACACGGCCGCAGTAGCCTCCTGGACCTTTTCCGCGGCCGCAAACAAGTATCGCAGAGTTCGGAAATCGTAGGGATTGGCCTTGCGGGCATAACCGTTTAGGAAGGTGTTGGTCCCGAAGAATACGGTGCAGTCCAGGTTGTAGAAGGCCGACGGGACGACACGGTAATGCAGGGGAGACGGGTAGAGAAGGATATACACGCCCCGCACCAGCGGCAGCAGCAGGCTGACGTTCAACCCGAAGCTGTGAAACAGCGGAAGCGCATTGAAGAAACGGTCCGTGTCCATCACGTCAATGACCGAGAGCATCTGGCGGATGTTGGCGAGCAGGTTGCGATGGGTGAGTTCGACGCCTTTGGGCTCACCCTCCGATCCGCTGGTGAAGAGGATGACGGCGGGGTCGTTAGTTGATGGTTGATAGTTAAGAGTGGATAGACGGGGCTTCAACGACTGGCGTAGGAGCGCGAGGACACGCTGGGTGCGGGTGATTCGGGTGCGCACGTCTTCCAGGAACAGCAGCTCAATTCCCGCATCCTTAAAGGGTCCCAGGTCGAGCTTGGCGCGCTGAATGAATGCCTTCGATGTGATGATGTGTTTCAACCCCGCGAGTCTGGCGCAGGACAGCAGGGTGCTTGTCCCGGTGGAGTAATTCAGGATGGCTGGAACCTTGCCCGCCGCCCACAAGCTCAAGATCACAACCGGCATGGCATTCACGTTTGGGAGCAGCACGCCCACACGCTGACTGAGACCGCTGAGGGACGCCTTTCCCCTGGACATAGGTTCGCCGGAGTGCTGCCGACGATTCTCCCTCTCCCCTTCCGAAGGGGAGAGGGCCGGGGTGAGGGGTCCCTCTTGTCCTTCGGGCGCACGAAGCGGCATGGGAGCTATGAGCGTCTTCCACTGACCTGCAAGCAAATCTGCGCCCACCAGCAGACGCCGATAGGTGAGCACCTGCATGGTAAAGTCTTGCAGGATGACTTGCCGGGGCCGCTGCCCCGCCGTTTCGGCGATAGCCTCCGGCAAGGTGGCCGGGCCGAATTCCATCTCGGTCTCGAACCGTTGGGTGATCATCTGGTCACGCAACCAGTCAGTGAGCCGCGCGCGGGCGGCGATCGCCCTGACGGGCTCCTGATTGGGCGGCGTGAGCACCGTGCTGAAGTGAACGGACAGGCGGGGGAACCATCGCTTCCTGCCGGGAGTCGGGGAGAAGGGCAAGCGTTCGGCGCCGCGGATGTATGCAGTGATGACATTGGCCTGGGTCTTGAAGATCAGGAAGCCCGTGCCGTCGAACAACTTCATCAGGGAGCCAGTGCAGGAGAGGCGGCCCTCCGGGAACAGCACGAGGCGCCCGCCCTTTTGGAGATACTCCGCCATGTGTTTGACAGCGAACGGCGAAGTCATATCCACCGGGAAGGTGCGGCGGTTAATCATAGCGCGCCGGTGGAACCAACTCATCTCCGCTGTGGTGCTGGACGTGACGAAGCGCCAGTCGTCCTCGAGGCAGACGCCAATGAGCAGCCAGTCCCACCACGAAACGTGATTGGGCAGCAACAAGACCGGGCCAGGCGTGTCGAGCGCCGAGACGTTATACGCCCGGAACCGGTAGAGCAGGCGAAGCAACCAACGAAGCAGGGTTCTCATGGGTCTCTTGCTTTCTCCCCGGCAGGCGGAACATTTCCAAGCCTCCGCCGAATTGGGAGCCATATGATCAACGCCGCCGTCACCCCCGTAGCGAAGGGCGCGAGCCAGCGGTCCAGCGGCCGCCTGCCGACGCCTCGCATTTCCAGTGTGCCGGCAATGGTCGCGGCGTCCCCGGGGCAAGGGGCCGTGGCCAGGACACGGCCAGATCGGTCAACCAATTGCGAGATGCCGGAACTGGCGACGCGGAAGATCGGGAGGCCACATTCAGTGGCGCGGGCCGGCGCGATGCGCGAGTGCAATTCGTGCTGGGCGCTGCCCCAGTCCACGACGTCCATGGTCGGAACAATAATCGCCTCGGCCCCGAGTTTGACCAGGCGGTCGGTCACCCGGGTGTAACTCAGATCGTAGCAAACGCAGATCCCGATCTTCCCCCAGGGCGAGTCCCATAACCTTTGCTCCGTCGCCGACAAGCCGTCCTTGATGAACTGGATGGGCACAGCCTTGACTTGGCGGAACACGATGTCGCCGCCCGGCCCGACTACAAATGCGGTGTCGTAGAAGCTGGCGCCCGGCGCCGGGTCCTTGCCGCCGACGATCAGGTAACGCCCGTGCTTCCGGCACCACTCTTTGACCGCCACCGGCACCGGCCCGTCGAGGGTGTATTCGCTGAGCACCAGCAGCTCGGTGTCAGGGTACGAGCGGATAACGTCGTTCAACCGGAACAGCACCTCGGTCTGGGTGGGAGACTCCATCTGAACACCGGCGACGCGGACGGTGGCAACCTGCTGAGTCGAGGGCTCTTGGCCGTTCAAGAACCCCGCGAGGCAGACGCCACCGGCACCCAGGGACATCAACGCCAACGACTGCACCCTAGACTTCTGCCACAGAAAGGCGGCGGCCGAGGCGACGCCTATTAGCACGAAGCCGACGCCGTAAGTTCCTGCCAGCTTCAGCGCCCCTTGCCAGGGCGCCCCGGAGAAGGCATAGCCAACGTTGAGCCAGGCAAAGCGCAGGTAGTAGAGTTCGCTGCGGAAGTATTCGAGGCCGGTCCAGACAAACGGAATGAGCACCCAGCCCCACTTCGGGCCGAACCGCCCCAGGCACAACCGCGCCAGCGCCACGAACAAGCCGATCCAAAAGGCATAGACGACCCAAAGCGCGAGCGCCCCACCCGAGAATAACCGCCAGAAGAACTCCAGCCGAACTGCCGCGATCAGGAGCCCAACGGCGAGTCCGGAATAGAACGCCTTGCGCCACCGGTCGGTGCGCGCCAGTTGCAGCAAGGCAAACAGGTACAGGACAATCAGGGGGCTGGTGCTAACGGACGCGTACGCGGCGTGAAAGGCAGCAGCCGCAACCACTACCCAGAAGAGGATGGCTATGAATGCTGGCATAGGGAGCCTTTCGTTCGAGGTTTCAGTGCGGCAATTTGGCCGCGATGTGTTGGGCGTTGCGCGCGACCTTTTGCAGATCGGCGATCATCTCGGCGGCGCGCCTGGCCGGAAGGCGGTCCCAGGCCCGCGCGGCCTCTTCGTAGTAGCAGGGAAGGATCGCGCCCAGAAGCCGGGTGCCCGCCGCAGTCAGCACTACACTATATGCCCGGCGATCGGCGGCAACCTCCCGGCGCGTCACCAGCCCCCGCTTCTCCAACCGGTCCACCAGCCCGGTCAAATTCGAGCGGTGCATGATAAGCTGACGGCTGAGGTCGGTCTGGGAGAGACCGTCGGGATTGAGATGGAGGAGGTTGAGCACGTTGAACTGGCTCGGGCTGAGGTCCCATCGCTCGAAGAAGACCCGGCTCGCATTCCAGAGGGTGTCCGCCGTGCGCAGCAGCTCCATCAGGGCCCGGTAGCCCGGGTGGTTCTCATCCACTCTCGTTCTCATATAGATTGTTTACTGTACACTTGTTGATATGTCAACAATATCCTCCCCTGCCCTCCGGCACCAGATTCCTCTCAAGCTGCGAGGGCTCGTGGGGATGACCCCGCCCAATACCCCAACCCTCCCTTTGGCGCGAGCGTGTTGCTCCAGTATTGCTCCGGGGTTGCTCCGGGGTTGCGAGCGTGTTGATCCCTTGTACAACCCTTGTACTACCCTTGTACTTCCTTTCGCCTCGCGTCGGGACTTCGGAGCAGTTGTGACTATCTATTGACCCGAACGGCGGGTTAGGTAGGCTTTCGTAATGCCATGCACGCTGCGTTCGCAATACCTGGTAACATTGAGCCCCTTATGCGGTCGTGACGCCTTGATGCGCTGGCTGCCGCCATGCCGTGCGGGGCTTCTCCTACTCCTGATGGCGGTCGCCGCCGCTTCCACCTGTGCCCAAACCAATCAGTCCTTCGACGGACGGCCTTGGAACGTCTCTAGTGGGAATCTGTCGGTGGGCTTCATCCAGGCATCTCCCATCGGCGCTTTTCCGCGCCCCGATTTCCTTGAGGCACCGCCTTCGGTGGACTCGCAGCGCCATCTCAAGAGCCTCGGACTGGTTGCCAACGAAGATTACATCGCCTGGGGCGCGGTCGAGCGCGAGCCCGGCCATTGGTCCTGGCAGCAGCATGACGCGGTCGAGAAGGCCCTGCATCAGGCGGGCCTCAAGTACGTCGTTTACGTCTGGGCCCATTTCCCGCCTGTCTGGCTCCGCGATCAGCAGAAGGAGAGTCGCACGCTCATGCGCTGTCTTGAGCACGGGCAGGAGGCCAATTACCTCTCGATCTTCGACCCCCGCACCATCGAGTGGTATGACCATTTCTATCAGGCCCTCCACGAGCATTTCGGCAGCCGCATCGACGACGTCTATGCCTGCATCCTCGGCCCGTATGGCGAAGGCAACTACCCGCTCATGGTGCCCGACTGGGTCAAGATGGGCCATTGCCACGAGGGCTACTGGTGCGGCGATGCCTTCGCGATCAAGGCGTTCCAGGCCGCGATGAAGCAACGCTATGCCAAGGTGGGCCGACTGAATCGGGCATGGGGCAGCGACTACCGCTCCTTCGACGAAGTCCGCCCCCCAAAGGAACTTGCCGACGAGAAGTTCAAGCCGTCTCCGGCGGCGTTCCCCACGCCGCAGGACAAACGGCGTTGGCTCGATTTTATCACCTGGTATCACCAGGCCATTATTGACTTTGCCGGACGGTCCATCCAAACCGTGCTGAAGTACTTTCCCGCCGAACATGTCCGGCTGAAGCCGGGCGGCAACGCCACTGGGGTCAACCCGATTGCCTGGGGCACTTACTGCCCTGGTTATGCGAAGATGGCGAAACCTTACCACTTCGTACTCCAGCCCGCCGATTGCCAAGGCGCCGTCTTTGGCGACAAGTGGGTGGGCACGGCTTACCAGTTCTACGGCGTCAAAGAATGCACCGAGCCAGCCGGCGGGCTGGATGCGCCCGGTTTCGCCCGCCGGATGTTCTCGGATGCTTCGTGCGGCGCGGCCCAGCTCTTTACGTATGAGTTCGAGAGCCACGCTGCGGATATGCAGAAGTACGTTCACCTCTTCACTGGGCAGCCGGGCGACACTGAAATTGCCGTCTATTGCCCAACCACTCTCTATCGGCTCGGCGGGAATCTGCAACCCACCATCGGTGCCGGCTATCCGCTGCGGGACCTATGCGAATTCGATGTCCTGGATGAACTGCTCATCGCCGATGGCGCGCTGACCACCAAGCGCTATCGTGCTTTCATCCTCTTCCAGGCCGACATTGTCGAGCAACCGATCCTCGACAAGATAGACGCCTTCCGGCGCGCGGGCGGGAAGGTCATTGCCGTAGGCGATGGCCCGATCAAAAACGTGGAGGGCCAACCATGGTCTGGCGCCTCCCGCCTCGTGCGCGTCGCGCCCCTGAAGAGCGGCCAGGAGTGGCTGAAGGAGCTTTCCCTCCGGCTCGCGGGATATAAAGGAGTTGATGGACAACTCGATGGGGTCTGGACTTGCCGCCGGCACAACCAGGTCTTCGCCTTCAATTCAACCGCCAAGCCCGTCGAAACGAAGATCGATGGCCAAGTGGTCAAGCTCGCGCCTTATACCATTTGGTTCAACCAAACCGTTACTCCGAAGAACTGATTGCAACCAACCCATTTGTATGCCGCACAAGAATGTAACCAGGACCTCAGCAGCCAAGCTGTTCTTTGCCCTGTCGCTCTGGGCAGGATTGGTGCTAACCGTGGCGGCCAAAGAGCAGGGCCTGCGGACGGAAGCCAACGTCATGGTCGAGCTCACACTGCGAGCCAACCGCAATTATGCCGACCCGTTCAACGACGTGGCGCTGGACGTGACGTTCATTGATCCCCGTGGGCGGGAATTGCGGGTGCCGGGTTTCTGGGCGGGCGCCGATGTGTGGAAGGTGCGCTACGCGTCGCCGGTCGTGGGGACGCATACCTTCCACACCGAATGTTCCGAGGCGCGAGATAAGGGACTGCATGGCCTCACCGGCAAAGTCGAGGTGAAGCCCTACACCGGCCAGAACCCGCTCTACGCCCACGGTCCACTGCAGGTCGCCTCCAACCGCCGATACCTGGAGCACACGGACCACACGCCGTTCTTCTGGCTGGGTGACACCTGGTGGATGGGGCTCTGCCACCGGCTGCACTGGCCGGAGGAGTTCAAACAGCTTGCCGCCGACCGAAAGGATAAAGGATTCAACGTTATCCAGATCGTCGCCGGCCTTTATCCCGACATGCCCGCGTTCGACCCGCGCGGCGCCAACGAGGCGGGCTTTCCGTGGGAGACCAATTATGCGCGCATTCGGCCTACATACTTCGACGCCGCCGACCAGCGCCTCGGGTATCTGGTCGAGCAGGGCTTCACGCCGTGCATTGTCGGGGCCTGGGGGTACTTCATGCCTTGGATGGGCGTGGAGAAGGTCAAGGCGCTCTGGCGTTATCTCATTGCCCGCTACGGCGCGTGGCCGGTGGTGTGGTGTGCGGCGGGCGAGGCGAATCTGCCGTGGTATCTCGCCAAGGGATTTCCTTACGATGACCGCCAGCAGGTGCGCGACTGGACCGAGGTGATGAGGTTCGTGCGCGACACCGATCCGTTCCACCACCCGCTGACGGTTCATCCCACGGGGATAGGCCGCCTGTCCGCGCGCCATGCGACGGATGACTCCAGCTTGCTGGACTTCGACATGTTGCAGACACCGCACGGCCAACGCGAGGCCGTGCCCGTCACGGTGAAGACCATGCGTGAGTCGTACACAGACACACCCGTCATGCCCGTCATCAACGGCGAGGCGAGCTACGAGATGCTGAACGACAGCCTGCCGACCGAGTGGACGCGCCGGATGTTCTGGCTGTGCCTGATGAACGGCGCGGCGGGCCACACCTACGGCGCCAACGGCATTTGGCAATGCAACCGCTCGGACCAACCACACGGCAATTCGCCACATGGAGGCACCTACGGCAAGATCCCGTGGAACGAAGCGATGCACCTGCCCGGGTCGCAGCAAGTGGGCTTCGGCAAGAAGCTGCTCGAGCAATACCCCTGGCAGCGCTTCCAGCCGCACCCCGAGTGGGCTGCCTTCGCCAACGGATCATTGCTGAGCCTAGAGGGCTGCCAGTGGATTTGGTTTCCGGAAGGCAATCCGGCCCAGGATGCGCCCGTGGCAAAACGCTTCTGCCGCCGGACCTTTGTGCTGCCCGCAGGCAAGGCCATTGAGCGTGCCCAAATGCGTGTCTCCGCCGACGACGCGTTCGCCGCGCGGCTGAATGGCGAGATGCTCGGGACCGGGGACGATTGGAATGCTGGCAAGCAGTTTGAGAACCTTGCCCGTCTTCTCAAGCCAGGAACGAATGTCCTTGCCATCGTGGCCGAGAACAAGCCCGCCAACGTGGCGGCTAATCCCGCCGGCCTGATTGCCTGTCTGGAGGTCCGGTTTGCTGACGGGGAGACCTTGAAGCTGGCTTCCGACGCCACCTGGCGCTGCGCCAAGAGCGAAGTCAGCGGCTGGGATGCAGCCGGATTCGACGATGGTGCATGGGCCAAGGCCATGACCGTCGGCCGCTATGGCGATGCGCCGTGGGGTCGAATCGGCCCGCCGAATGACGAGTCCTATGGGCCGCAAGCCACGGGCATACCGGGCGCCGTGCGGGTCATTTACGTGCCGGAGAGCCAGCCCATTGTGGTGCGCAGCCTTGACCCGCAAACCGCGTATGCCGCCACGTACTTTGATCCGGTGAGCGGAACGAAAACCGCGCTTGCGACAATCCATTCCGACGCTGCCGGTTTATGGCATTGTCCGCCGCCCGCCGGCACAAGCCACGATTGGGTGCTCATACTCGAAAGTCCAATGTCCAAAGTCCAAGGTCCAAAGTC
>Ga0182014_10007468_pt1 | contig 11450 bp, 10 predicted proteins | sample 612S2DmetaG_FD_120489 | JGI IMG/M metagenome (GOLD analysis project Ga0182014, IMG submission 120489) | Permafrost microbial communities from Stordalen Mire, Sweden - 612S2D metaG | ecosystem: Environmental > Terrestrial > Soil > Wetlands > Permafrost | place: Sweden: Stordalen | collected... | reverse complement strand
GCAACGTCATCCCGGTGGAGATCACCGTCTACGAGGACCGCAGCTTCACGTTTGCGCTCAAGACGCCGCCGGCGGCCAAGCTGCTGCTCAAAGCCGCCGGAGTGAACAAGGGCTCGGCCGAACCGCACAAGGATAAGGTCGCCAAGGTCAGCTGGGACCAGGTCCGCGAGATCGCGGAGACCAAGAAGGCCGACCTCAACGCCAACGACATCGACGCGGCCGCCAAGATCATCGCCGGCACCGCCCGGTCGATGGGTATCACGGTCCAATAGAGCACTACGTGGGAGGGCCAGCTTCGGCCCGCTTCATCAACCACAACCCAACATCAGATTGGATGATCGAATGAGCAAGAACAGCAAGGCATATCGCGCCGCCGCCGAAAAGATCGACGGCGACAACCTCTACACGCCGTTGCAGGCGGCCAAGCTCGCCAAGGAGACGTCGTCGGCCAAGCAGGACGCGACCGTCGAGGTGGCGATCCGGCTCGGGGTGGACCCGCGTAAGGCCGACCAGATGGTCCGCGGCACGGTCAATCTCCCGCACGGCACCGGTAAGACCGCCCGGGTGGCGGTGTTCGCAGTCGGCGAAAAGGCCGAGGAGGCAACGGCGGCCGGCGCTGACGTGGTCGGCAGCGACGACCTGATCGAGAAGATCCAGGGCGGCTTCTTGGACTTCGACGCGGCGATCGCGACGCCTGACCAGATGGCCAAGGTCGGCCGGATCGCGCGTATTCTCGGGCCGCGTGGCCTGATGCCCAACCCGAAGACCGGGACTGTCACCCCTGACATCACCAAGGCGGTGTCGGACATCAAGGGCGGCAAGATCAACTTCCGGGTGGACAAGCAGGCCAACCTGCACTTCGTCATCGGCAAAGCGTCTTTCGACGAAAAGCAGCTCGCGGAGAACTACGGCGCAGCGATCGACGAGGTGCTGCGGCACAAGCCGTCGTCGTCGAAGGGCCGGTACCTGAAGAAGATCGTCGTGTCGACGACCACCGGCCCGGGCATTCTGGTCGACCCGGCGGTCACCCGCAACGTCTCCGAGGCGTAAACACTCGAGTGTTCACCGCGGGTCGACGATAGTGCAACGCATCTCCGCGTCGGCATGGCCTGCCGTTGTCGGCTGTGCTGCTGGTGGCGGCCGGCGTCATCCCGCGAACCACTAGCGGCAAGCTGGCGCGTCGGGCATGCCGCGCCCAATATCTCAATGGCGAGTTGGGCGTACGGGGCCAGCCCTGATCGACCCCGAACCGCCCGATCGGCGTGCGGCCGGGCTACTTCTGCAACGTGTACTGATGAACGCTGGTTGCGCCGTCGCGGAATAACCGCACGCAGCCGTTGAGGTATTTGTCGTAGCGGTCGTAAACCTCCTGCGACTGGGCCGCGATGGCCTCGTCGCGGTGCGCCGCCAACGCCGCCGCCCAGTCCTGGAGCGTCCGCACGTAGTGCGGCCCTATTTCGTCGTCCCGGGTCACCGTGAACCCGGCCGCAGTGGCGTATTCCCTGGGCATCGGCGCCGACGGCAACTGCCCGCCGGGGAAAATCTCTTTCATGATGAACAGGACGAACCGGGCCAATTCGAGGGTCAGCGGAATGCCCTTGCTCTGCGCGTCCTCAAAGCCGCTGATCGCGGTGATGGTGTGCAGCAGCATCCGGCCGTCTTCCGGTAACGCGTTGTAGGCCATCTCGAAGAAGGCGGGATAGCGCTGGCGGCTGAAGTGCTCGAACGCGCCGATCGACACGATCCGGTCGACCTTGCCGTCGAATTCCTCCCAGCCCTGCAGCCGCACCTCGACGTTGCGGGTGGTCGGAACTTTGGCCAGCTTGGCGATGGCATACTCGCGCTGACGTTCGCTGAGGGTGAGTCCGATCACGTTGATGTCGTATTTTTCGATCGCGCGCTGCATGCCGCCACCCCAACCACAGCCGATGTCGAGCAGGGTAGCTCCCGGCTGCAGGTCCAGCTTGCCCAGTGCAAGGTCGAACTTGGCGTTTTGCGCCTCGTCGCAGGTGGTGTTCTTGCTCTCGTAATAGCCGCAGGTGTAGCCCATCGTGGACCCCAGGAAGAGCTCGAAGAACTCATTGGAAATGTCGTAGATCGACTGAAGCTCTTCGTACTTCGGCACTAATTTTGGCATTACTGTAGGGATCTCCAATCTTGACGTGGAATGGCTGGCGGCCGCATACCTGATCTCCGATGATTGACCCGCACTTCCTCGGGCGGCTCCTGTCCAATGCTGTCCAACAAAACGAGCCGTGTGTCGTTGATGGCCCGGGCCACGGCCCGCCTGGCGGAAGTGCGCACTCATTTGTCAGCTACACCGTGGATCACCACGGTCGGGCGCGGTGACCTGCCGATCATAGCGGCAAGGCGTCGTTCGGCGAGAAGCAGCTCGCGGAGCACTACGGCGCGGCACTCGACGAGGTGTTGCGGCACAAGCCGTCGTCGTCGAAAGGCCGCTTTCCGAAGAAGATCACGGTCTCGACGACCACCGGACTGGCATTCCGGTCGACCCGGCGGTCACCCGGAACTTCGCCGAAGCCTAAGGGTTTGGGTGCTGCGCTGACTGACCGGCTATCCGCCGCACTCGACGATGCGTCGGCGCAGATAGTCGCGGCCCGGCTCGGAACCGTTGGACGCCAACGCTGTTCGATACCAGGTGAGCGCGTCCTCTCGTCGTCCTGCGCGCCGCAGCAGGTCGGCGCGCACCGACGCCACCAGGTTGGATCGCGCAAGCCGCGGGTCGTGGGCCGCCTTCTCCAGCGCGGCCAGGCCGGCGTCCGGACCGTCGCGGAAACCGACCGCTAAGGCCCGGTTCGCCCGCACCACCGGCGAGTCGGTCATCGCCAACAACCTGTCGTAGGCCGCGCAGATGGCGCGCCAGTCGGTCTGTTCCCAGGATGGCGCCGTCGCATGCAATGCGGCGATCACCGCCTGCGGCAGGTACGGGCCGGTCGAGCCGTGCGCCAGCCGAAGCCGATCCAAGCCGCGCGCGATCCGGCCACGGTCCCAGCGGCCCCGGTCCTGCTCCTCGAGCGGTACCACCGCGCCGTCAGCGTCCACCCGGGTCGACCGCCGCGAATCGTGCAGCAGCACCAGGGCTGCCAGCGCATGCGATTCCAGTTCGGTCGGCATCAGCGCACACAGCTCTGCCGCCAGCCGGACCCCCTCGTCGCACAACTCGTCGCGAATCGCCGACGGTCCCGCCGTCGACCAGTAGCCCTCGGTGAACACCGAGTAGATGCAGCTGAGTACGTGCGGTGTGCGCTGCGGCAACAACTCGGCCGGTGGCACCCGCAGCGGGATATTCGCGTGCCGGACCTTGGTCTTGGCCCGGGTAATCCGTTGGCCGACGGCAGTTTCCGTCTGCAGTAGCGCGCGAGCGATCTCTGCGACAGTAAGCCCGGACACCAGCCGCAGCGTCAGCGCCAGCTGTGACAACCGGTCGAGTGCTGGATGCGCGCAGGTGAACATCATCCGCAGCTCGTCGTCGCGGACCGGGTGGACATCCACCTCGGTTCGGGCCCGAATGCTGTCGACCACCGCGCCTAGTTCCTTTCCCGGGCGCACCGACTCGCGACGCAATCGGTCGCGGGCGCGGTTGCGCGCCACGGTCAGCACCCATCCGCCGGGGTTGTCCGGCACGCCGTCACGAGGCCATGCCCGTAGCGCCTCGGCGAAGGCTTCCTGGACGGCGTCCTCGGCTACGGTGAGATCACCCGACCACCGGGCCAGCGCGGCCACGGCCGGTCCCCACTCCCGCCGAAAGACGCCGTCCAGGTTGACCATTCGTGGACTAGAGCCCTGACACCCCAGCCAACTGCCGCAGCTCCACAGCAGAAGCGGGAATCATGGAAGCCAGTTTGACCGCTTCGTCGCGGTCGGCCGCGGTCAGCAGATAGAAGCCCGTGGCGATCTCGGCGCTTTCCGCGAACGGCCCATCGGTGAGCAATACTTCGCCGTCGCGGACACGCACGGTGGTCGCCGTCGCCGGCTCGTGCAACGCGGCGCCGCCGACAATGTGATCGCCCGCCACAGCCGCGAATTCACCGTGCCGCGCCGATTCCGCCTGCCACTCCGGTGAGCCTGGGACATTGGCATTTGCGGGCGGCTCCAACAGCAACGCCAGCCACTGGCCGCCGGAGCGCGACCAATCGGGATCGACCGTGTGGTAGATAGGCCGAACTTCAATCGCGCCATACCTGGCGGCGGGAACGGCGCGGGCCAGTTCCAGTGCGTCGTCGAGGTTTTCGGCTTCGAACACGTAATAGCCACCGGCGACCTCCGCGGCCTCCGCGAACGGGCCGTCGGTAATCGTCGGCGCGTCCGGGCCACCTGAGATGCGGACAGCGGTCGCCGCAGTCAACAGCGCGTCACCGGCACGGATCGCCGACGCGGCTTTAGCGTGGAAATTCTGGTAGGCCGCCATCTCAGTGGCCCGCTGGTCGGGTGTGAGGTCCCGTTCCCTGCTGATCAACAAAGCGAGGTACTGCATCGTGGTCACCTCCGGTAGTGGGCAGAACCCTGTGTTCCACTCTCTACCTGTCCGACGAACGGCGTAGCCGGAATCCGACAGCGGCGGAGGAAAAAAAGTTAGGCCACTGCCCCCGGCTTGAGGTAGGTCACCAGGCTGACGTCAATGACCTCGTCGGTGAAGAAGTACTCGGCGCCGCGAAGATACTTCATGTAGCGCTCGTAGACCTCTTCCGAGGTGATCTCGACGGCCTTGTCTTTATTAGCTTCCAGCGCGTCGGCCCAGATCCGCAGCGTCTTGATGTAGTGCGGTCGCAGCGAAAGCGGCTCCGGAACGACGAAGCCGCCCTTCTCGCCGTGCTCCACCATCATGCTGGTGGACGGCAGGCGACCGCCCGGGAAGATCTCGGTGAGGATGAACTTGATGAACCGCGCCGTCTCGAAGGTCAGCTTCTTTCCGCGCGCGTTCAATTCGTAGGGGTGATAGGCCACACTGCTCTGCACGGTCATCCGCCCGTCGTCGGGCATGATGTTGAAGCAGTTTTTGAAGAAGTGGTCGTAACGCTCGAAGCCGAAGTGCTCGAAGGCCTCGATCGAGACAATCCGGTCGACGGGGTCGCTGAATTCCTCCCAGCCGCGCAGCAGCACCTGATGTGAGCGGTTGGTGTCGATGCTGTCCAGCAGCTGCTCGGAGTAGGCGCGCTGGTTCTTCGACAGGGTCAGGCCGATGACGTTGACGTCGTATTTCTCGATCGCGCGTTTCATGGTCTCGCCCCAACCGCAGCCGACGTCCAGCAGCGTCATGCCGGGCCGCAGGTCCAGCTGGTCCAGGTTCAGGTCGACTTTGGCGATCTGGGCTTGCTCGAGAGTGAGGTCGGGTGGCTCGAAGTAGGCGCAGCTGTAGGTCCGAGTCGGGTCCTGGAACAGGCCGAAGAACTCGTCGGAGAGGTCGTAGTGGGCCTGGATGTCCTCGAAGTGCACCCGCATCTTCGTCGGAGTGGCTTGCTTGTCAGGCATCAGCGTTTCGTCGCCCTTCCTGGTGCTTGGGGGTGTTGCCTCAACCGGGTGGCGTGCTCGCCGACTGTGCACGTTATCGCGTAGTGCAAGCACAATACCCGGCATTCGTCCAATATTTGGACCGACTCCCTGGTTTCCATGAGCTCGGCTGGCGGCTATTTCTCCAGGGTGAATTGGTTGACGTCGATGTAACCAACCCGAAATCCGTTAGAGCATCCGGTCAAATAGTGCATGTAGCGCTCGTAGACCTCTTCGGACTGGGTTTCGATAGCTTCGCTCTTGTGCGCCTCCAGCGCCGCGGCCCAGTGGTCGAGGGTCTTGGCGTAGTGCGGCTGCAGCGACTGCCTGCGGGTCAGCTTGAAGCCGGCCTTCGACGAGTGGTCCTCCACCTTCTCGATCGACGGCAACCGGCCGCCCGGGAAGATCTCGGTGATGATGAATTTCAGGAACCGGGCCAGGTCGAACGTCAACGGCATGCCGCGTTCGGTCATCTGCTGCGGGGTCAAGCCGGTGATCGTGTGCAGCAGCATCACCCCGTCGTCGGGCAGGGCGTCGTGAGCCATCTTGAAGAAGTCGTCGTAGCGGTCGTGGCCGAAGTGCTCGAAAGCGCCGATCGACACAATCCGGTCGACTGGCTCGTCGAACTGCTCCCAGCCCTCCAGCAGGATCCGCTTGGTACGCGGGGTGTCCAGCTCGTCGAACGTCTTCTGCACGTGCCCGGCCTGGTTCTTGCTCAGCGTCAGGCCGATCACGTTGACGTCGTACTTCTGGATCGCGCGGCGCATCGTGCTGCCCCAGCCGCAGCCCACGTCGAGCAGCGTCATCCCGGGCTGCAGGCCCAGCTTGCCCAGCGCCAGGTCGACCTTGGCCTGCTGGGCCTCTTCCAGCGTCATGTCGTCACGCTCGAAGTAGGCGCAGCTGTAGGTCTGGCTCGGGTCGAGGAAGAGGCGGAAGAAGTCGTCAGACAGGTCGTAGTGCGCCTGGACGTCCTCGAAATGCGGCCGGAGTTTTTGGGCCATCGCGCTACGCGCCTTTCCAGTGTCTACGGTGTCTACCCACGATCAGTGCGACAACCGCCCCCGGTTATCCGCCCGTCATGCTAGTCGATCGGCCTGGTCAGACCGAATCGAAACACTGGTCGCTCGTCGATCAGCCTTGGGCAAACGTGGCCGTCAGCTCGCCCGTTATCCGGTCCCACAGTTGCTCGGGCAGGTCGTGGCCCATGCCGTCGAACAACACCAGGCGGGCGCCCCGGATCGCGCGGGCGACCACCCGGCCACCGAACGGCCGCTGCAACTTGTCGGCCCGGCCATGCAGGACCACGGTGGGCGCGGTGATCTGCCGGTTGTAGCGGGCCAGGCTGCCGCTGGCGATGATCGCGCTGAAATGCCGGGCAACTCCCCACGGGTAGTAGCAGCGCTGGTAGGCCTCGATTGCGTCGTCGCGCAGCCGCTGTTCGGGTGCCGGGTAGCGAGGGCTGCCGATGATCCGCCAGACCCGCACCGAGTTGTCGGCGATCACGTCGATCGGCGAATCGGGCCGCGGGCCGGTGAGCAGCGCCAACAGGGCGCGCGGGGCGGGCGGTGGCAAGAACGGCTGGTTGTTGCTGGAGAAGACCACCGCCAGCGATCGCGTGCGTTGACCGAACCGTGCCGCGAAGATCTGGGCGATCATGCCGCCCATCGAGGCGCCGACGATGTGGGCGCGGTCGATTCCGAGATGATCGAGTACCGCGGCGGCGTCGTCGACCATGTCCTCCAGCCGGTAGTCCGCGTCGCCGGGCAGGCCGACCCAGAACTTGAGCATGCTCGGGATCAGCGCTCCGCCCGTCTTGCGCCGTTCGGTCTTGCTGGACAGCCCGACGTCGCGGTTGTCGTAGCGGATCACCCGTAGGCCCTCGGCGACGAGCTTTTCGCAGAACCCGTCGCGCCACAACAGCAGCTGCGAGCCGAGTCCCATGATCAGCAGGACCGCCGGGTCGTTCGGGTCGCCCATGTCCTCGTAGTAGATGTCCAAGTCGCCCGAACGTGCTGTGCCGGTTCGGATTTCCATAGCGGCTAGACCTCTTTAGACTTCGATGTCGGATTGATGCTCGCGGCTGACCTCGACCATGAAGTTGGCGAAGTATCCGGTGAGCTGCGGGTCGGACATCATCTGCCACTTCGGAGCCAGCAGCTTCATGTACCGCTCCACATAGAGGAACTGCTTGCCGATCAACACCAGCTCGCGGGGCAGCTTGACGTCGTAGGCGTCGGCCAGCGTGGACAGCTGCCTGCCGATGTCGGCATATGACATATCGCCCAGCGACTGCATGGTCAGCGGCGTGGCGAACTTCTCCAGATCCTTGGCGGCCTCGGCCTCGGGCTTCATGGTGCCAACGGCGCCCATCAGCACGACGATCTTGCCGGCCGCCGCGTGGTCCTTCTTCACCAGTAGCGCGTGCACCAGCTCGCGCAGCAGCCAGCGGGTGCGCGGGTCGATGCGGCCCATGATGCCGAAGTCGAAGAACACGATCCGGCCCTGGTCGTCGACGTAGAGGTTGCCGGCGTGCAGGTCGCCGTGGAACAGGCCGTGCCGCAGGCCACCTTCGAACAGGGAGAACACCAGCGCTTTGACCAGCTCGGTGCCGTCGAACCCGGCCTTGCGGATTTCGGCGACGTTGTCGATGCGGATGCCCTGCACGCGTTCCATCGTCAACACCTTCTCGGTGGTGAACTTCCAATGCACCTGCGGCACCCGGATGTTCTTGCCCAGCGGTGACGTATGCAGGTGGGAGATCCACGCGTCCATCGACTGCGCCTCCAGGCGGAAGTCCAGCTCCTCGGCGAGGTTGTCGGAGAAGTCGGCGACGACGTCCTGCGCGGACAGCCGGCGGCCCAACTTGGCCAGCTCCACGGCCTGCGCGAAGCGCTTGAGGATCTGCAGGTCGGCAGCGACCCGGCGGCGGATGCCCGGCCGCTGGATCTTGACGACGACGTCCTCGCCGGTCTTCAGGGTGGCGTAGTGCACCTGGGCGATGGATGCCGACGCGAACGGCTCCTCTTCGAAGGTGGCGAACAGCTCCGACGGGTCGGCGCCCAGTTCGGCGGCGAGCAGTTTGTGTACTTCTGCTGTGTTTGCCGGCGGGACGCGGTCGAGCAGGCTGCGGAATTCACGCGACAACTGTTCGCCGAACGCGCCGGGGCTGGAGGCGATGATCTGGCCGAATTTGACGTAGGTCGGGCCAAGGTCGGAGAAGGTCTGCGGAATCTGCTTGATCATCTTGGTCTGCAAAGGACCGCGTCCGGGAAGCTTGGTGACGATGCGGGCAGCGGTGCGGGTGAGCTGCCAACCGGTCACGCCGATGCGGGCCGCCTCGACCGGCAACGGCACCCGATCAATCCTGGCTACCTCGCGGTGGTTGTTGGGACTCATTCATGCAGTCTGCCAAATCGGCGGTGTCAAGCCCAATTGGTTGTGAGCCCGCTCACCGGACGCCGGCCCGAGCAAAGTTCTCGGTCAACGTCTCGACGATCGGCCGCCACACCGGTTCGGGGAGGTCGTGACCCATACCGTCGATCACCACGAAGCGGGCGCCGGGGATCGCCGCGGCCACCGCCCGGCCGTTACGCGGCCGCAGCATGGGGTCGTGCGAGCCGTGCAGCACCACCGTCGGCGCGATGATCGCCCTGCTGTAGACCAGCAGGCTGCCGGTGCCCAGCACCGCGTCGAACTGGCGCAGCATGCCCGGCGGATAGTTGCACCGCTCGGCGAGCTGCTGGACGCGGCTGCGCAGCTCGGCTTCGGGCGGCAAGAAGTTGGGGCCGTTGAACACCGCGACGTTGCGCACCTCGAAGGCCAGCTTCTCCTCGTCGGATGCGTCGTCGGCGGGCGAGTCGAACGCAAGCCTGATCACCCGCCACGCCGGCAACCGGGAGAACGCTCTGCCGGTGCCGGACATCACCACGGCCAGCGACCCCACTCGGTCGGGCTCGGTGGCGGCCAGGATCTGCGCGATCATCCCGCCCATCGAGGCGCCGACGACGTGTGTCCGGCCGATGCCGAGGTGATCGAGTAGCGCGACCACGTCGTGCGTCATGTCGACCAGCGTGTAGGGCACCTGGCTGCGTCGGCCCAGCAGGTAACGCCCCACCCGCCGATACACCGACCCCGCGGCGCGCATCCCGTGCATCTTGGCCGACAGCCCGGTGTCGCGGTGGTCGAACCGGATCACCCGATACCCCGCGTCGACGAGCTGCGCGCAGAAGGCGTCGGGCCACATCGGCAGCTGAGCGCCAAGCCCCATGATCAGCAGCACCGGCGGGTCGGCCGGGTCGCCGAGATCCTGGTAGTAGAGCTCGACGGCGCCGTCGGCAGTGTCGCGGCGCGCCAGGCCGCTACTGGTCAGCACGGGATTGCTCCGGCCACTGCGCCCTTTTCCAAGGCGTCACCCAGCCGTCGATCGACCAGCCCTCCAGCCCGGCGAGCAATTCGTACATGGTGGCGCCGTCGATGCTCTCCCGGATGATGTCGGCGTGGCCGGAGTGGCGGGTCAGCTCGTTGATCACGTGCAGGATCACCCACCGCACCGACCAGGCGGCAAGGCCCTTCGGGAACCACGGGATGTCTTGTGGAACAGGCACTTGCGCGTCCAGGTCGGCGGTTTCGACCAGGCGCAGCGACGTGGCGTTCTCGGCCTCGAGCGCGCTCAGCAGCCCATCCAGTGTCTCGTCGGGGCGCATCACATGCTGATCGGCGAAATTCTTGGCGATCTCGTCGAACGGCCGGGGATCCCGCGGCGGGGCGTCCGGCGCGGCGGCGACCCGCGCCATCCAGGTGCGTTGCATACCGGTGACGTGCTTGACCAACCCGCCGATCGACAACTCGCTGACCGTCGGCCGTAACCGAGCCTGCTCGTCGGTCAAACCGTAGGCCACCGCGAAGAACGCGCTCTGGTGATAGGCCAGATACTCCCGCAGCGCGCTGCGTTCATCGGTCACGGGCGAGGCGAGAGCAGGCATCAGCGATCCTTCCGGTTAGCTACCTCCAGCCTGTCACCCGTGCGCCGTAGATGCCACGGCGCCCGCCCCGGTCGTAGGGTGCGGGAATGCAGGTGATCTTGGCGGAGTCGACGGAACTTTTCACCGGGCCGCCGGACACGCCGCTACAGCTGGTTCGAGTGACGGTCAGTGGGGTCACCGAGCCGACGCTGGTTCGAGTCGACGGCGACGGCCTGGTCGGGGAAACGCTCGCCCGCACCGGGCAAGACGTCATCGAGGTGCCGGTTGCCGTCGAGCATCCGGTCGTCGGCCAGCGACGGGCCGCGCAGGTGCACATCGCGGGCAGCAGCACACCGATCGCGTTCACCGTCGCCGAGCCCGGGTGGACGATGTTCATGATCAGCCACTTCCACTACGACCCGGTGTGGTGGAACACCCAGGGCGCCTACACCAGCATCTGGACCGAGGATCCGCCCGGAAAGTGCCGCCAGACCAACGCTTTCGAGCTGGTCTGCGCGCATCTGGAACTGGCTCGCCGCGAACCCGAATACACATTCGTGCTGGCCGAAGTGGACTACCTCAAGCCGTACTGGGACACGCATCCCGAGGATCGCGCCGACCTGCGCCGGCTGATCGCCGAGGGCCGGGTGGAGATCATGGGCGGCACCTACAACGAACCGAACACCAACCTCACCAGCGCGGAGACGACGATCCGAAACTTCGTGCACGGCATCGGGTTTCAGCGTGACGTACTCGGTGGCGACCCGGCCACCGCCTGGCAGCTCGACGTCTTCGGCCACGATCCGCAATTTCCGGGCATGGCTGCTGACGCCGGGCTGACCTCGAGTTCGTGGGCCCGCGGACCGCACCACCAATGGGGCCCGATGCACAGCGAGGGCGGCGTCGCGGGCATGCAGTTCAGCAGCGAATTCGAATGGATCTCCCCGTCCGGGCGCGGGCTGCTCACCCACTACATGCCTG
>Ga0182014_10007466_pt1 | contig 11452 bp, 8 predicted proteins | sample 612S2DmetaG_FD_120489 | JGI IMG/M metagenome (GOLD analysis project Ga0182014, IMG submission 120489) | Permafrost microbial communities from Stordalen Mire, Sweden - 612S2D metaG | ecosystem: Environmental > Terrestrial > Soil > Wetlands > Permafrost | place: Sweden: Stordalen | collected... | reverse complement strand
GGCCGCATCGACGACGCCGGCCTTGAAGCTCTTGAAGCCAACGCCTGTCCCGGCGCGGGCGCATGTGGCGGCCAGTTCACCGCCAACACCATGGCCATGTCGGCAGAGATTCTGGGCATCGCGCCCATCTATCTCTCCGGCGTTCCCGCCACCTCCGCTGACAAGCACGCCGCCACCCGCGAAGCCGGCCACATCCTCATGGACGCGGTCCGCGCCAACCGCCGCCCGTCGCAGATCATCACCCGCAAATCGATCGAGAACACCATCGCCAGCGTGGCTGCCAGCGGAGGCTCCACCAACGCAGTGCTCCATCTGCTCGCCATCGCCCGCGAGATCGGCATTCCACTTTCCATTGATGATTTTGACGCCATCAGCAAGCGCACGCCCTTCATCTGCGACCTCACCCCAGCCGGCAAATTCGTCGCCTCCGACTACCAGGCCGCCGGTGGCTCGCGCCTCCTTGCCAAGCGCCTCATCGACGCCGGTTACGCCGACGGTTCCACGCTCACCATCAGCGGCCGAACCCTCGCCGAAGAAGCCGCCCTCTCCGAGGAGACGCCCGGCCAGGTCGTCATCCATACCTTCGACTCGCCAATCAAGCCCACTGGCGGCCTCGTCATCCTCAAAGGCAACCTGGCCCCCGAGGGCTGCGTGATGAAAGTCGCCGCCGCCAACCGCCTCGAGCATCGCGGCCCCGCGCGCGTGTTTGACACCGAAGAAGCCTGCTTTGCCGCCGTCCAATCCGGCCAGATCAACCCGGGCGACGTGCTCGTCATCCGCTATGAAGGCCCCAAGGGCGGTCCCGGTATGAGGGAAATGCTGCAAGTCACGGCAGCCATCTCCTCCAACGCCGAACTCAGCGCAGCCGTGGCTCTGTTGACCGACGGCCGCTTCAGTGGCGCAACGCGCGGAATGACCGCCGGCCACGTGGCTCCAGAGGCGTTCGTCGGCGGGCCCATCGCCGCAGTCCGCGAAGGCGATATCATTCACTTCGACATTCCCAACCGCAAGCTGACGCTTGAGATCGGCGACGAAGAACTCGCGGCCCGTCTGAAAGGCTTCACGCCGCCCCCATTGCGCTACCCCAAAGGCGTCTTCCGCAAGTATGTCGACCGCGTAAGCTCCGCCTCCGACGGCGCAGTTACTTGACAACAGCCTCAGACAGGCCAACGCTTCCGATCTCTGAAAACTGATCCCTGATCTGTGACAAAGGAGTCTTCCATGGGAACCAACGCCAACACGCAAGCATCGACTGCCCACGTCACCACACCCACCCGCCTCACCGGCGCGGAGATCCTGTGGGCCACGCTGGTGGGCGAGGCCGTCACGACCGTCTTCGGCTATCCCGGCGGCGCCATCCTGCCCGCCTATGACGCGTTGCGCAAGTTTCCCATTCACCACGTCCTGGTGCGTCACGAGCAGGGCGCCGCGCACATGGCCGACGGCTATGCCCGCGCTTCGGGCAAGGTCGGCGTCGCCATCGCCACCAGCGGTCCCGGCGCCACCAACCTGGTCACCGGCATCGCCACCGCCATGCTGGACTCCATCCCCATCGTCTGCATCACCGGCAATGTCTCCAGCAAGGTGCTCGGCACAGACGCGTTTCAGGAAGTCGACATCACCGGCATCACCTTGCCCGTCACCAAACACAATTTCCTCGTCAACCGCACTGAGGACCTTGCGCCCGCGCTTCGTCACGCCTTCCAGATCGCCGTCTCCGGCCGCCCCGGCCCGGTGCTGGTCGACATCACCAAGGACGCGCAGCAAGGCACGGCCATCTTCGACTTTGCCGCCGCCAAGCCGCGCCCTTATCGTCCCCACCCCATGCTCCGCGTGGAAGAGTCCGGCCTCGCGCATGCCGCCGAGCTCATCCGCAACGCCAAGCGCCCCGTCATCCTGGCCGGCCACGGCGTCTCGGAATCCGGCGCCATGGAGCAGGTCCGCACCCTCGCCGAGCGCGCGCAAATTCCCGTGGGGCTTACCCTCCTCGGCCTGGGCGCATTCCCTGCCTCGCACCCCCTCAACCTCAGCATGATGGGCATGCACGGCGAAGCCTGGGTCAACCACGCCATCCAGGAAGCCGACCTGCTTATCGCCTGCGGCATGCGCTTCGACGATCGCGTCACCGGCGCCACCTCCACCTACGCCACCAGGGCCAAAAAGATTCACATCGAGGTGGACCCCGCCGAGATCAACAAGAACATTAAGGTCGACATCGCCCTGGTTGGCGATCTCGGCCAGGTACTCGAGCGGTTGCTGCCCCTCATCTCCGGCCGGGACGGCTCCGCCTGGCTCAAGACCATCGACGGCATCAAGGGCGCCGCAGCCGTCCGCGACATCAAGAACCTGCCCGACCTCGGCCACCTCTACGCGGCCCACGTCATGCACGACCTATGGCGCATCACCGGCGGCAACGCCATCGTGGTCACCGACGTCGGCCAGCACCAGATGTGGGAGGCGCAGTACTACCACCACGAGCAACCCCGCACGCTGATCACCTCCGGCGGCCTCGGGACAATGGGTTTCGCTTTGCCCGCGGCCATCGGGGCAAAGTTCGCTTGCCCGGACAAGGAGGTCTGGGTCATCGCCGGCGACGGCGGCTTCCAGATGACCTCGTCCGAGCTCTCCACCATCGCCCAGGAAGGAATCAAGATCAACATCGCCGTCATCAACAACGGCTATCTCGGCATGGTCCGCCAGTGGCAGGAGTTCTTCTACGAACGCAACTACGAAGCCACGCCGCTCATCAGCCCCGACTTCGTCAAGCTGGCCGACGCCCACGGCATCGCCGGCCGCGCCGTCCGCACCCGCGGCGAGGTGGCCTCCGCCGTCGCCGAGGCCCGCTCCGCTCCCGGCACGTTCCTGCTCAACTTCCTGGTCGAGAAGGAGGAGTCGGTCTACCCGATGATTCCCGTCGGAGCCGCATTGCACGAGATGATCCGCCGCCCCGGCGCGAAAGACCCTCTGGCGGAGTCCGCTGGGGATGAGTAGCCAAACATTCTGAGGAGAGGAGACAGAATGTCATGAATGTTCGGATTCTGCTGCGAAGTTTCGCGCGAAACTCCATGTGTCTCATCGGAACGAGCCTCGGCGCAGGACTTTATCTGGTGGGCTGTTGGCCACAGGGGAAGTCAAGTAAACCGAAACGCCCTGACGACCCAATCGCTGGTTCTCTATTTGATATGCAGAGGTACATCGATCTTGTGATTGCAAGTCTTTGTTTGGAGTACGGGATTCTGAAGGATGAGGCTACGGATTATCGCAGGCCATACCCTTCTCGGGAGGAATACGACCGAGAGAAGCAACTCCCACCCGCATTTGAAGACGGGGACAAGATTGATCCGGCCGAGGTAAGTTACATTTGCCAAAGGATGGAGCTCGACGAATCCGCCATCATGACATTAGCCGAGCACAACAGGAGACTCGTAATGAATTACCTTCGGTTGCAGTACTGGAACAACTGGCTCCGGTCGAGGAAAGAGCCCCAACCGTCTGGTGTGATGCAACTGTGAAGCGCGAATGGGAACACGGGTATGAACCACGCTGACTTAGTCACAAGGAATTGAGAGCAATTGGAAGGAACATATGCTGCACACATTCGTCGCTTACGTTGAAGACCTGCCCGGCGTGCTCACCCGCGTCGCCTCGCTCTTCCGCCGCCTCAACATCAACATCAACTCGCTCACGGTGGGCCGCAGCGAGCGCGCTGGCCTCTCGCGGCTGACCCTGGTCTGCGAAGCCTCGGCCGAGGCCGGCCACCGCATCCGCGCCAGCCTGTTTAAACTGGAGAATGTGGTCGATGTGGACGACATTGCCCAGGCTCCGTCCGTCACTCGCGAACTGGCGCTCATCAAGGTTGCCGCCACGCCCCGCAACCGTTCGCAGGTCTTCGAGCTGGTCGAGGTCTTTCGCGCCCGCATCGTCGATTTGGCGCCGGAGTCGCTGATGATCGAAATGACCGGCGTTGAAAGCAAGATCGAAGGCCTCATCCAGGTGCTCAACGAGGGCGAGGAGCGGGTGCTCGAAATCTGCCGCAGCGGTAAGATGACCATGCGCCGCGGCCACCACACCAGCAGCGTCCTCAAGGCCATGGGCGCCGGTCCCGCCGTGCCTCCAGAGCCTGCGGAACCAGACAGAGAGCCTGTGGAAACTTTGGAAGACACTGTAGCCAACGAGCCGGAATAAAGGAAAGCTCAAGGCTTTGGGGGCTCACAGCTTTGAAGGGGCGCGGCTTTAGCCGCGCCGTTGCACCGAACGGATTGATTGGGGCCTTAGCCCCCGAGGTTTAGCTTTTTCAGCTTTCGGGCCGAGCAACTGCGAGCTCCCTTCACGAAATCTCAACCAGAAAAAGGAAAATCGAGAAAATCATGGCCAAGACTTATTACGATCACGATGCCGACCTCGCTCTCATCCAGGCCAAGAAGGTAGCCATCATCGGCTACGGCTCCCAGGGCCACGCCCACGCCCTCAACCTCAAGGACTCCGGCGTCCAGGTGAAGGTCGCCCTCGCGCCCACCTCCAAGTCCATCGCCAAGGCCCAGAAGGCCGGCCTTGAAGTAACCACCGTCCCTGAAGCCACCGCCTGGGCCGACGTGGTTATGATCCTCACCCCCGACCAGACGCAGGCCAAGCTCTACGCCGAAGAAATTGGCCCCCATCTTACCGCCGGCAAGCTGCTCCTCTTCGCCCACGGCTTCAACATCCACTTCAAGACCATCGTTCCTGCCAAGGACATCGACGTAGGCCTCGCCGCACCCAAGGCTCCCGGCCACCGCGTCCGCGAAGTCTTCACCGAGGGCGGCGGCGTCCCCGGCCTCATCGCCGTCCAGCAGGACGCCACCGGCAACGCCCACGCACTCACCCTCAGCTATCTCAAGGGCATCGGCTGCACCAGGGCCGGAGTCCTCGAGACCACTTTTAGAGAGGAAACCGAGACCGACCTCTTCGGCGAGCAAGCCGTCCTCTGCGGCGGCGTCAGCGCCCTCATCAAGGCAGGCTTTGAGACCCTCGTCGAGGCCGGATATCAGCCCGAAAGCGCCTACTTCGAGTGCCTCCACGAGCTCAAGCTGATCGTCGACCTGATCTACCGCGGCGGCCTCGCCTACATGCGTTACTCCATCTCCGACACCGCCGAGTGGGGCGACTACGTCTCCGGCCCCCGCGTCATCAACGAACAGAGCCGCAAGGCCATGAAGCAGATCCTCACTGAAATCCAGGACGGCAGCTTTGCCAAGCGCTTCCTGGCCGATCAGAACTCCGGCCGCAAGGAATTCCAGGCCTTCCGCGACGCTGAAGCCAAGCACCCTGTCGAAATCGTCGGCAGACAGCTCCGCGCCGCCATGCCCTTCCTCGACCCGGTTACCGTCGAAGAAGTCGCAAGGACGCGGTGAAGGAGAGCCGACGGGTCTGCCGCAACCGAGGATGCCGCAGGCCCGTCTGGCCACCTACAACCGGTTATCGCTCTTCCTGCGGTTGCTCTCCCAATGGAGCGGCTGCAGATTGCTTGCGCCCCTCGCTTATTGGGGCGCCGGGGCAGATGGTACCGAAAACTTCTCAGGGTAGCCGATATCAACTGGACTCAACGCCGCCTTCGGGCGGCGTTTTCCGTGCCCCAAAAAAGGCACGTGGCAGATGCAAAAGTACCCTCTCTGTTGTATAAGTCAACTCCAAACCACAATATCTTGTACTTTTTTCGCATTATGGGAATTTCCACAGAAACTTGGCTTGGGAATTGCTATATTGTTGCTACAAAACTAGGGAATCTTGTGGAAAGGCAGACCTGGAATCCAGAAGCAACCACCTAAGGAATCAAGAATGATAACAGGAACATTTGGAATGTGATCGGGCCGGCCACCTAAAATCTGTTCGCGCTAAATCCCGCCTATCGGGTAGGAGGCGGGGCACCCAGCCGTTCAGCTAACACCTCCGCTTTCCGGGTGTGTAGAGGACTTTCACCTCCGAGTGAGTGCGCCCTGCCGGGCGCACCAGGCAAAAACCCCGGCCATAGCCGGGGTTTTTGCTTGTTGCCGCCGTCAACGGCATCAGGCGGGATTGGAACCGGGAAATGCATTGATCCGGCCGTACTCGTCCTCGCTGAGCCTGAAATTCAGCGCCGGCGCCAGTCCCTCGACCTGCTGCCCACTGCGCCCGCCCACGATGGCGGCGGTGATGGCCGGATGATGCAGTGTCCAGGCCACGGCAACCACACCGGGGCTTACGCCATGGCCGTTGCCGATCTCCCGCAGCAATTCCACCAGGCGCAGGTTGCGGCTGAGCCGCGGCTCGTTGAACTCGACCGCGCGCCGGCGCCAGTCGTCGGCCGGAAAAGCCGCCACGCGCTCGGCTGTCATTTTGCCGGTCAAGAGGCCAGAGACCATCGGCGAGTAGTTGATGACGCCGATGTTGTTGGCCTCGGCAAAGGGCAAAACCTCCACCTCGACGGCTCGCCGCAGCATCGAGTAGGGCGGCTGAAGGCTGGTGATAGGCGCAATCTTCTGCGCCCGCTTCATCTGCTCGACTGAAAAATTGGAGACGCCAATCCAGCGAATCTTGCCCTGCTCACGGAAGCGGGCCAGCGTCTCCCAGCCCTCTTCGAGTTCCTCCTCAGGGTCAGGCCAGTGCATCTGGTAGAGGTCGATGGTCTCGACCCCGAGGCGCCTGAGCGAGCCCTCCAACTCCTCCGCCAGCGAGCCGGCCTTGAGCGAGCGGTAGATGGAGCGATCCTTGTGCCAGCGCATCGAGCACTTGGTAAAAACCAGCGGCCTGTGCATGGTGGTCTTCAAGGCGCGGCCAACCACCTCTTCCGAGTGGCCCAGCCCGTAGATGGCTGCCGTGTCGATCCAATTGATGCCCAGATCGAGAGCGCGATGGATGGCGGCAATGGATTCGTTGTCGTCCTGGGGCCCCCAGGCGAACTCCCAGTTGCCGCCGCCGATGGCCCATGCGCCAAAGCCGATGGGGGTGAGTTGAAGGTCGGAGTTGCCAAGGGTGCGAAGGGGGTGCGAGCCAGTGGTAGTTGTCATATAAGCATAGATGCCGGAAAAGCGATTCTGTCGCATAGAACCGCACTCCATTGAAAATGAGGCAGGTCGGTTTCCTCAGACTTGAAGCAACCCCAACATTGGGCTCCCCTACGCCGCGATCAAAAACCGCCCCTCACGCATGATCTGTTCCTGGCCGGCTTCGGATTCGAGCCAGATGTTGAAGCCCAGACCGACCACATCGATATGGGTGCAGGAGCGCCAGGGTGCGCCCGTGTGTTCGCCGTAGGGGTTGCCGAAGGCGATGTGGATGCCGGGAAACTTCTCGTCCTGCAGGATGTTGCCGATCACCCGCTCCACGCCCAGGTTGGTGCCGATGGCGAACTCGCCCACGCGGTCGGAGTTCCCGTCGGTGTGGGTATAGGCCCAGAAGTCGGCTTCGAGCTGCTTGTTCGCGCTCGCGCAGCTCACGATGCGGTTGCCCGCGATCTCGATGGTCAGCGGGGCAGCCGCCAGCAGCCCATACCGGGCGCAGAGCCAGTCGCCCACCACGCCATCCACAACAAACGTGCCATTCACTTCACCGGGCGCGGTGAAGCACTCGCCGCCGGGCAGGTTGCCCCACTTTTCCGGCGAGATAATGCCCGAGGTCTTGAACCACTTGTAGCCGGGGTTCATCTCGGCGGCAATGTCGGTTCCGGCAGCGGTCGTGGCGCGGATGCGCGTTGCCTTGCGGACCCGGTCCAGCACTTTTTGACTCAGCCGGTCCACCAGGTCGAAGTCCGCCCTCATGCCCTGGCACATGATCTCCGGGGTAATGTTGACCATATGGGCGTGGCGCATGTGCCGCCGGTTCACAACATCGGTCAATTGCATCCGCGAGCGCAGCTCGTTGGTCTGCACCTGCACGGCGAAGATGGAAACCTGCGAGGTCTCCATGTCGGCCAGCACTTGGGCGGGCATATCGATGAGCGGCCGCGGCGCCAGGTCCTCGAGCACGAACACATCCCATGGGCAACCCCGCTCGGCCAGTTGCGCGCCCAGGGCGGCGGCAATCGGCTCGGTCGCGCGGTCAGTAATCAGCGTAACCTTCTCCGCCGGGTCGATGCGCAGGCAGGTGGTGACGGCCGAACGTGCTCCGGGCCTGAGCTCGGCGGGGTAGTCAAGCGAAAGCAGATAATTGGCGGTCTCGGTCATGCGTCGGGTACGGACCCTCTCTATGAAGATTGCGGAATGCGTCTTTCGTGAGGTTACGCGAAATCCCGTCGAAATGATATGGGAAAATGGCGACAGAAGCCGCCCTGTGCCGGAATAAAACCGGACGCAAGTCCGGTAAACCATACGAAAAAATCCAGATTGGGCGCGCGAAATCGACCGGAATCCGGCCTGCTCGACAGCACCGGCCGCATTCATGCCGTCGTGCGTAGGCTTGGGTATTTGGGCCTGTCCAGAAGCTATGTGCTTTGAGGGGAACGGGCTTTAGCCCGTCCATTCAGGGCCAACTCTGATTTCTCGGCTTTAGCCGCTGAGGGAAAGTCAGTGGTCTAAAGAAACTTCCCTCAGGGGCTAAAGCCTCAACGACCTCCTGCATTTGACGTACGGGCTAAAGCTCGTACCCTTCACGCGAAACCAAGGAGCTACAGCCCCGCCGCCGTCTCCTCGGCCATGTAATCGACCACCGCTTTCAGATCCCCTTTGCTGGCTTCAAAGACCTTGAGCTGCCGATCGGCGCCGGTGCCGGTCTCCATGATCCTGCGGACGCCGTCGATGGCCTCCCGGCTGCCCAGTTCGTCCACTGCCGGGTCGATCAGGGCAAGATACTCCTCGATGAGGTCGCGCAGCGGGACTTCCTGCTGCTTGCCGAAGTCGATGAGCTTGCCGTCCAGCCCGTAGCGGACGGCGCGGAACTTGTTCTCCATCAGCAGCGGCCGCGCATACTGGCGGAAGTCCTGGTTGGCGGCGTGTAGCTTCCACAGGTAGACCGCCGTGGCCTGGATCAGCGCGGCAAGCGCCACCGTCTCCTCGGCGCGCAGGGGAATGTCGCAGGCCCGCACTTCAACGGTGTCGAAGAAGGGATGCGGCCGGATGTCCCACCAGATCTTCTTGGCGTTGTCGATGCAGTTGGTGCGCACCAGCAGGTCGACGTAGTTCTCGAACTCCGAGTAGCTGGAGAAAGCGTCGGGAATCCCGGTGCGGGGAAAGTGCTCGAATACCTTGGCGCGGTAGCCCTTATAGCCGGTGTTCATGCCCAGCCAGAAGGGGGAGTTGGTGGCCAGCGCCATGATGTGAGGCAGAAAGTAGCGCATCGAGTTCATGATGCGGATGGCCGCCTCGTGGTCCTCGATGCCCACGTGGACGTGGAGGCCGAAGATGAGGTTGGAGCGGGCCACCAGTTGCAGGTCCTTCACCACCTGGTCGTAGCGCGGGTCGGGGTAGATGCCCTGCTGGCGCCAGTCGGCAAAGGGATGGGTGGCGCCGGCCACCAGCACCAGGCCATTTTCCCTGGCCAGCCTGATCATCTCGCGGCGCAGCTCGTAGATGCCCGCGCGCGCCTCGTCGATGTTGTGGCAGATGCGGGTGCCTACCTCGATGATCGAGGTATGCATCTCCGCCTTCACACGCTCCTGCAACCGCAGCTTGCCCTGCGCCAGCATCTCGGTCTGGATGTGCGAACGGAGATCGCGCGTGACCGGATCGACGGTTTGGTACTCCTCTTCAATGCCCAGCGTAAAGGATGGCCGCATGGAGCCTCCTGGAGGACAGCTTTGCGCCATTGTAGCGGGTACGAGGGGGCCGCAACGCAAAGATATAAGAGTTTAGCTGCCGGAAGCTGCGGAACCCGAGGCCGAGGAGGCAATCGAGAGCCGGAGCCCCAGCGCCTGAATCACGCGGAGGATCGTTCCAAACTCCGGATTTCCTTCCGCTCCAAGCGCCTTATAGAGGCTCTCGCGGGAAAGCCCCGCCTCTTTGGCGATCTGTGACATTCCGCGGGCGCGCGCCACCGTGCCCAGAGCCTGAGCAAGGAAGGATGGATCGGAGTCTTCCATGGCTATCTTCATAGCCTCTTCGAGATATTCTGCAATTGCCTGGTCGTCTTCAACGTACTCGGCCGAATCGTAGGGAAGGGTTTTCAGCGCCATTTGCCAATCCTCCAGATCCTCGGCGATCACATGAGCCTTTGCGATATCCGCATCCTGACTGCTCTTATCGCCACCGCAGAGCAGGACGATCAATACAGTCCCGCGCTGCACATAGTAGATGCGATAGCCCGGCCCATAACGAATCCGCAATTCACTCACACCGCGACCGACAGGCTTTACGTCTCCCGGATTCCCTGTTGCAAGACGATCGATACGCGCCGCAATTGCTCTCTTGGCACGTCCATCCTGCAGGCCGCCCATCCATTTCAAAAACTCGATGGTGCAGCGAACCTCGATCACAATATTGTATTCTATGGGCTACATTACGTCAACGCTGCAAGGCTTTGGCACTCTACAAAAGACGAGCCTCGCTCAGGCCCCGGCCTTCTCGTTCACCTTCGGCGCCCTCTCCTTCTTCTTGGCCTGCGCCGGCTCTGCCTCCGCACCCAGAAACGCCGCCCAGCGCAACTCCGGCACATGCGGCGCCGTCTTCGCCTTCGCAATTGCAAGGTCCGCCACTTCCTTCACAATCCAGTCGAAGTTCGCCTGCCCCACCGAGGTCAAATCCGCGTCCGGCGCCGGATTCATGAAGTCGATCGCGTACGGAATCCCGTCCTCGACCGCAAACTCCACCGTATTCAGGTCGTAACCCAGCGCCCGGCACAGCTTCAGCCCGTCCTGCTCGATGCGCTTCAGCAGCTTCTTGTCATAAGCCGGCGGATTCTGCACGTACCGCTCCGCGTGCGGCTTGCGCGGGTCATACGGCATGATGTGGACGTTCTGCTGCCCCACCACGTAGCAGCGGAAGTATTCTTTGAACTCGACGGCCTTCTGGTACATCATGCACAGATCGCGGGACTGATCGTAGGCCCTGAAAAACTCCTCGCGATTGTGAACGTGATGCACGTCGTGCCAACCGCCGCCATTCACTGGCTTCAGAAAGCCGTGCTCGCCCACGTAGGCAAACACTCCGTCCCAGTCGAGCGGGTATTCCAGGTTGCGCATCGATGTGTCCGTTGTCCACTTGGGATGCCGCTTGTGGGGCAGGATCACCGTCGCCGGCACGGCAACGCCCAGCTTCGCGGCCAGCGTGTAATTGAAGAACTTGTCGTCGGCCGACCACCAGAAGGGGTTGTTGACAATCACCGTTCCGTTGATCGCGGCGTGCTTGAGATAGGCGCGGTAGAACGGAATGTCATGCGAGATGCGGTCCACAATCACCGAGTAGCGTGGCGCCTTATCCAGATGCACGGCGCCGGTCTGAACAAACTCCGCCTGAATGCCTTCAAGATTCCGGGCGTTGATGTGCTCCACCAGGGCGCCGGGAAAGCT
>Ga0182014_10007465_pt1 | contig 11452 bp, 10 predicted proteins | sample 612S2DmetaG_FD_120489 | JGI IMG/M metagenome (GOLD analysis project Ga0182014, IMG submission 120489) | Permafrost microbial communities from Stordalen Mire, Sweden - 612S2D metaG | ecosystem: Environmental > Terrestrial > Soil > Wetlands > Permafrost | place: Sweden: Stordalen | collected... | reverse complement strand
TCTGTTCACCGGGGTGAAGACCGTCCAGCTGCGCTATCTCGACGACAACCAGGCCTGGCAGAACCAATGGCCGCCCTCGACCTTGCAGCTGCCCGACAGCCTCGTGACGCGTCCGGTGGCGGTGGAGATCACCATCGAGTTCAAGGACTGGGGCCGCATCAGACGCCTGGTCGAGGTCGCAGGATGAGCGCGCCGCTGCAGCCGCGGATGCGGCGACGCGGACGGCATCCGCCCCGTCAAAAGCAGCGCGGCGTCGCGCTCATCATCGCGCTCGTTCTCGTGGCCCTCGCGACCATTCTCGCCACCAAGCTCACCTTCGACGGCTGGATCGAGCAGCGCCGCACCACGGGTGTGCTGGCGGCGGAACAAGCCGTGCAATTTGCCATGGGCGCCGAAGCGCTCGCCGGTGATGTCCTGAGCCAGCAGAGCGGCACCCAGATCACGCTGGCGCAACCGTGGGCGCAGCCCACCCAGCCTTTGCCGTTGACGCCGGAGAACGATGCGGAAGGCGAGCCGATCGGCACGCTGCAGGCCTATCTCGAAGACATGCAGGGCCGTTTCAATCTCAACAATCTGGCTCGATTGGATTCCTCGGGCAAGCAGGACGCGGAGACTCTTGCACAGTTCCAGCGGCTGCTGGTGTCCGTGGGATTGGACGCGAAATGGGCCGGCATCGCGCGCGACTGGATCGACAGGGATGACCAACCCGGCAGTCCCGACGGCGCCGAGGATTCAGTGTATACCTCACAGACGCCCCCGTATCGCACCGCCAACTGGCCCATGACGACGGCGACGGAGCTCATGAACATGCCCGGATTCACCGGCGACATGTACCGGAAAATCGCTCCCTACGTGACCGCATTGCCCACCATGACCGCTGCGATCAACATCTGCACGGCGCCGGCGCTGGTGATCGAAAGCCTCGCGCCGGGCCTTAGCGGCGAATATTCACGCTCCCCCGAGGTGCTGGTGGAGGCCCGCAAAACGGGATGTTTCCCGACCGTCCCGACGCTCACCACCATCATGACCCAGGCGGTGGCGTCGAAAATCACGGGCCGGTTCTTGGACTCCAGCACCTACTTCAGGCTGACCACCCGGGTCACGCTTGGCACTACGGAGTTCACCTTGTACAGTCTTTTGTCTCGTAGCACCGGTGGAAAAGTGTCACCCTTGCTGCGTACATTCGGGACCATCTAAAAGAAACATGCCGCAAACTTTACTGTTAAGACTCCCTGCGCACAGATCAGAGGATACCGAATGGTTGACCATCAACGAGGCCGGCGAACCGGCCGCGTCGCGGCAACGCGGTCCCTTGAGCCTGGCCGCGGCCGTCGGCCGCACGTCGCGGGTGGTGGTGCTGGCCCCCGCCACGCAGATTCTCCTGGCGGAGCCCGAATTGCCGCCGGGAAGCGGCGTCAAGCTGGCGCGGGCGGTGCCGTTCGCTCTCGAAGAACAGCTGACCGAAGACATCGATCAACTCGTGTTCGCACTGGGCAAGCGGCGTCCGGGCGGCGGGACACCGGTCGCCGTGGTCTCGCGCACCGTGCTCCAGGCATGGCTCGCGGACCTGCTGGAGGCGGGCCTGACGCCGGTCGCGATCTATCCGGACATGTCGCTGCTGCCGCACAATCCCGGTCAGACCATGCTTTGGTACGAGAACGGACGGCTCTCGGTGCGACGACCCGGCATGCTGCCCTTCTCCGTGGAGCTCACGCCGGTCACCGACGCGTTGATCGTCGCCGGCGTCATTCCGGACCCGCTCACGGCCAGTGCGCTGGCCGATGCGCTGGAGCCCCCCGTGTTGGAGAGCGCCATCTTCTACGTGACGCGCGAGGACTGGGTCGCGATTCAAGATGAGATCGAAGGATTGATCGATCATTTCGCATCGCTCAAGATTCAATTGCTGCCGGACGGTCCGCTGCCGTGGCTGGCCCGCGATCTCCCGTCCACCGACGCCGTGAATCTGTTGCAGGGGGAGTTCGCGCGCAGCACCGACTACGGCGTTCGCTGGCGCCCGTGGCGCACCGCGGCCGCCCTCGCCGTCGTGCTGTTGGTGATTCACGTTGCGGCGCAGGCGGTGCAATTTCGCCAGGCCAGACACGAGACCGCGGCGCTCGACGCCCAGATCGCGGAGGTGTTCTCCGCCGCCATGCCGTCCGATGCGATGCAGGACCCGCGACGCCAGATGCAATCACGCCTCGACCGCATTCGTCACTCCGGGCCGGGCCCGCAGCTCTTCTTGCGAACTTTGCAGACCTTGAGCGGCGCGCTCTCCGCGACGCCGAATAGCATGCTCGATTCGTTGAGCTATCGTGAAGAAGCGCTCGATCTGAAGATCACGGCGCCGAGCTTGGGAGAGCTCTCCCAGCTGTCGCAAATCGTCGGGAGGCAGGGTTTGACCGCGGAGATTCAATCATCGACGCCGGCGGGATCGGGCGTCGAAGCGCACATGCAGGTGCGCAGTTCCGGCGCCAAGGCACGCCGATGAACAAGATCAAAGAATGGTTTGGCAACCTGCAGTCGCGCGAGCAGCGGGTGGTGGGAATCGGCGCGATCGCCCTGTGCGCGCTGATCCTGTTCGGCGGCATCGTGCTGCCGCTGGAATCGGCTGTATCGACGGCCGTGAAGACGCGGGACGCGCGCACCGCCGATCTGGCGTGGATGCGCGTCAACGCACCCGAGGTCCAGGCGGGTGGCGGCACATTGGCGGCGGATACCGGAGAGGCGCCCGTGGTGTTGGTGGATCGCGTGGGCCGCGAGGCTGGACTCGGCAGCGCCATGCGCGGCACCCAGCCCAGCGGCACCGGCGTGCGGGTGCAATTGGAGGCGGCGCCCTTCGACACGATGATCACCTGGCTGGCGGCGCTCGATGCGCGCTACGGTCTCGCGATCGAATCCATTTCGGTCGATCGCGCGGCCAAGCCCGGAGTGGTGAATGCCAACATCACGTTCGCCCAAGCGAAGCGTTAAGCCGCCGCTGCCGCCGCAGCGTTCGCGCTTCATTCTGCCGCTGATCCTGATCGTCGTCGTCGCGCTCTTGATCGTGGTGGTCGCGGTGCTGCCGGCGTCCATGGTTCGACGCGTTCTGCCGCCGTCGATTCATGCCGAAGATTTCAGCGGCACCGTATGGCACGGGTCGGCGGGGAAGATCACTGTCGACGGGCGCGATGCGGGCGCGATCGAATGGCGCCTGCATCCCTGGTACTTGCTGAGCTTGACCTTGTCGGCGGACGCCCACTGGGTGCTGGTGGGGTTCGTGGCCGACGCCAGCGTGGCAATCGACCGTCATGGCTTGAGCGCGAAAAACGTGACGGGCGGCGGCCCGATCGAAGATCTGGGCACCGTCGGCATCGCGGCCGGATGGCACGGTCTGAGCCATTTCAAACTGTCGGAACTCGAGCTCAAATTCACCGACGCATCGGTGGACGTGCAGTCGGCCGCCGGCGAACTCGACGTGTCGAATCTCTCATCGCCGAAGGTCGCCGCCGGCGCGGATCTCGGCGCCTATGCGCTGACGGTGGCGAACGGCGCCGTCACTCCCGACGGCGCGACCGCGCAACTGACCGATACGGGCGGACCATTGCAGGTCCAGGCCGAGATTCGAATCTCGGCAAAGGAACGCTCGGGCCTGCTCTCCGGCACCGTCAAGGAGCGCCCCGATGCATCGCCGGCACTTCGAGCGCAGCTGGATCAGCTCGCGCAACTGCACGCGCGCGACTCCCAGGGCCGCCTCCCCGTGGATCTGGAAGTGACGCTTTAGGCGACGAGCCGTTTGATCGATGCGACGGCCGCGATGGTCGCCGCGCAGGCCCGGGCGGCTTCCTCACCCTTGATCACGAAATGCTCGGTGAAGAACTTACGATGATCCTCGTGTTCGTGGAAATGCTGGGGAGTCAGCACCAGCGAAATGATGGGGACCTCGGTGTCGACCTGGATGTTCATCAACGCATCGATGACGCTGGCCGAAACGAATTCGTGGCGGTAGATGCCGCCGTCGACGACAAAGCCTGCCGCAACGATGGCGGCGTAGCGGCCCGTCTTGGCCAGTAATTTCGCCTGCAGCGGTATTTCGAACACGCCCGGCACTTCGAAGCAATCGATCTGGCGGCGCTGAAAGCCGCTGTGCTTGATGGACTTTAAGAACGCGTCACGCGATTGATCCACGATGTCGCGATGCCAGCATGCCTGGACGAAGGCGATCCGCGGGACCTTGTGACGGGTATTGACCTGATTCATTGCGACTCCTGAAACTGCCATCAGAATCGGGGCGCAAAGCAATCAACGGCCGCAAGGCGGCCGCAAGAGATCCTCTGCCCTCGTACATCCGGACTTTGACCGTCGGCTTTGGATTCACACCAAATCTGCTGCCTTGTCGCTTACGCGCCAAGCGCCCGCGGGCTCATGCGATTGCTCGCCATCACCGCCGGTGGAGACTTTCACTCCGCCCCGAGAACACCGCAATGATGCAAGGTTTTGGCGGCGGGCGCCAGCCATCCGCACAACGCCTCGTGCGCGAGCCCCTGCGGGCTCACCAACTCCATGTGGCTGACGCCGGGCAGCTCCATGAATTCGATGTCGTCGCCGGCGGCCCGCGAGGCTGTGACATAACGTCGCGAGATCTCGACAGGAACGTCGTCGTCATGGGTCCCGTGGATGATCAACTGGCGGATGCCGAGCGGCAAGCGCAGCGCCGGCGACGCCGACTCGTAACGCGGACGCTGGTCCTGCGGCGACCCGCCCAGAAAGTCCCGCACCGCCCCGCTGCCACAGCCCAGCTCATGGGCCAGGACCAGATCCGCCACCGGCGCCAACCCCACCGCCGCGGCGAGATGCACGCGTCGCCGGTCGAGCGCGGCGGCGGCCCACAATGCCAGGTGCCCGCCAGCGGAGTGACCCAGCACCGTGACCCGATCGAGGTCGAGAGCGACTCCCTGCGCCGCCATCGTCGCCAGGTGCTCGATGCCGGATACCACGTCCTGCAAAGTCCCCGGCCATCCCCCGCCGGGAGCGCCCACGCGACGATACTCGAGATTCCACACCACGAAGCCGCGCTGCGCGAAATCGGCGGCGAGCGGCGCAATGTGGTCGCGCCCCCACGGCATCCGCCAAAACCCGCCGTGCAGCAGGCAGATGGCCGGTAATGTCGGCCGGGCGGCGCCGGCGGCAACGGCTTCGGTGTCGAGCGTCGGCAGGTACAAATCACCGACCTGAGCGGGCGATGGGCCGTAGGCGATGGTGAGAACCGCCGCGGGCGCGTGCGTGGGGGTTGGGGTGGGCGTAAGCGTGTCGGCGTGGCGCATGGCCATAGCTTAAATGGTGATTCACCGATCCTAGTCACTCTACATCGCAGAGAACTTGACGGTTTAGCGATCCGTCTTTAAAGTCGGTTCATGCAAAGCCCCATCCCGATCGAAAGCCGCGCTCTCGGCACCCTCGCCTTCATCCGCGCTTCGATCGAATCCTCGGGTTCGATGGCGGTGCCCGGCATGGCGGGGATCACCATGGGCATCATCGGCTTCGTTGCGACCATCGTGGCATCGGTTCCCGCGGCGGCGCCGTACTGGCTGCAGATCTGGTTGGTGGCGGCGGCGATCGCGCTCGCGGTCGGCGGCGCCATGATGGCGCGCGAAGCGGCGCAGAGCGGGCACGCCCGCTACCTGGGGCCGGTGAGGAAATTCCTGCTGTGCCTGTGCCCCGCGTTGCTTGCCGGCGCGGCGCTGACGTTCGTTCTGTGGCGTGTCGGCGGCACGAATCTCATTCCCGGCGTCTGGCTGCTGCTCTATGGATGCGCGGTGCTCTCGGCCAGCACCGTGACCGTTCCACGCACCATGAAACTCATTTGCATCATGGGCTCGTTGTTCATGCTGTTGGGACTGCTGGCGTTTGCCGCGGTGCCGGGAACTCATACGTTGATACTCGGAATGGGATTCGGTGCGCTCCACACCATCTTCGGCATCCTGATCGGCCGGGCCAGTCATGGGTAGCAAGGCCACCGCGAATCGCGACGAACCGGCGGAGACGACGCCGTCCAAATCCCACGCCAAGCCCGTGCCGTTGCCCGTGCCGCGATCCGCGCGAACGCACGACGATGGCGGCTTCGACCGCCTGATCTACGAGCGCGTTCGTCTCGGCATCATGAGCGCGCTCGCCACGAACAATGAATTGACGTTCAACGAGTTGAAGGCGCTGTTCGACGTCAGCGACGGCAATTTGGGTGCGCATGCCCGCAAGCTCGAAGAAGCGGGGTACATCGCATGCACGAAATCTTTTGAGGCCCGGCGACCCAAATCCCGGTATCGCATCACACCAATCGGGCGCAAGGCATTGTTACGATATCTCGAGCATATCGAGGCCGTCATCAAAGCGACGCGCCGCGTCTAACCGCAGGTCTTCAAGACGGATGCACATCGCAGTCATCATGGATGGAAACGGTCGCTGGGCCACCAAGCGCGGTCTGCCGCGCACGGCGGGCCACGTGGAAGGGGCGAAGGCCGTCCGCAACACCGTCGAGACCGCCGCACGCGCGGACGTCGACACGCTGACGCTGTACGCCTTCTCCGCGGCGAACTGGTCGCGGCCTCCCACGGAAATCGCGGCGCTCATGAAGCTGTTCGGTCAATACCTGTTCGGCGAAACGCGCCGTTGCGTGGAACAGGGCATCCGCGTCAACGTCATCGGACGACGCGATCGGTTGAGCGACAACCTCCTGCGTTCCATCGAGCAAAGCGAACGGCTGAGCGCGTCATGCACGGGCATGCATCTGCGCCTGGCGGTCGATTACTCTTCCCAATACAGCATTCTCCAAGCCGCACAACGCGCCGGGCAGCCGGCCGGTCACGGCGACATCGCGACGCAGGATTTCGAACGCCTGTTGCAGGAGGTCGATCATTCCGCGCGTGATGCCGGTCCGGTGGATCTCTTGATTCGAACCGGCAACGAGCGCCGCCTCAGCGATTTTCTGCTGTGGGAGTGCGCGTACGCGGAGCTTTATTTTTCCGATTGCCTCTGGCCCGATTTTGACGAGACGGAATTTCACCGCGCGCTCGAGGATTACGCCGGCCGCCAGCGCCGCTTCGGCGGGCTGGGCGACAAGAGCGCGAAGAGCGCCACGAGCGGCGAGTTGCCTTAACGCGATTAGAATTGTCCGTGCAGCCGCGCCGCGACGATCGAAACGGGCCCGCGATCCGTGGCGTGGTGTCGGTCGCCGCCCCATAGGCGATGGCCTGGTCGAGCAAACCCATGCGACCGCGGCTGTCAAAGAGCGTGATGAGGGCACGGCCCACCTGACCGAAAAGACCGTAGCGCTTCTCGAGCTCCGCATCGATCTGGAATTCGTGAAATCCCGGATCCAGGTGGGGACTGTTCGGGACGTTCGACAGATCGAACACCCCGAGCCGCAGCGTCCAAGACCCGATGTAGCGCTCGGCGGCCGTCATCGAGGACCACATACGCGAACACATGATCGACCCGGGCGCCGCACGAGAGGCGCCGCAAGCCATCGCCGCCGAGGAACTCATCGAGATCGTTCATCAATACCTGAAGAAGTAGCGGTATGCGGCGATGATGAGGTGCCGCCGGCGCCCCGCTCCCCCTCGAACATGCGAGCCAACTCGAGGAAACGCGGATGGTTGGCGAGGTCTTCCAGCGTCACCGACAAGCGTCGACGCCAGTTCGGATGTTCGTCCGACGTGGTCGGCACGTTCACCGGGTCGGCTTCACCCATGATGTCGTCGATCTGGGCGATCGCGAGCGCCGACCGGGTGCGCGCCAGAAATATATGCCCGGCGAGGAGCATTTCGTCGGCGGAGATCTCGCCATCCCCGCTCACGCCGGCCGTCGAGAGTGCGTCGTGGAGTGCGGCGTGATCCTGCTCGCGCGCGCGGACCGCGCGCTGCTCGTCGTCCGGCGTCGGAAACAACCCGAGCCGTCGCTTGAGCTCGAGGTCGCCATCCTCCCACCACCCGCGAAGCGTGGGCAGATCATGGCTTCCCGCAACCGCCAACGCGAGCCGCGGATAGCGCTCCGGCGGTATAAAGCCGTCGTCGTCCTTCTCGAAAAAGAGCACCCGATAGGACAAAATGTTGGCCGCCTCCATCCGCTCGCGAAAGCCCTCCGGCACCGTGCCCAGATCCTCGCCCACCACCAGGCATCGATGACGATGGCTCTCCAATGCGAGGATGGCGACGAGGTCCGACAGCGGGTACCGGACGTACCCGCCTTCCTCGGGCGAGCGGCCCTGCGGAACCCAGTACAGGTGCTGCAGGGCCATGACATGGTCGATGCGCAAGCCGCCGGCGTGGCGCATGTTGGCTCTCACCAACTCGATGAAGCTCCGGTAGCCCTCGGCACGCAAGGCCGTTGGATTGAACGGCGGCAGCCCCCAGTCCTGACCTTGAGGATTGTAGATGTCCGGCGGCGCGCCCACCTGGGCCGCTCCGACGACGGCGCGTTGGTTCACCCAGGTCTCCGCACCGGAACGGTCCGCGCCCACCGCCAGATCGCGATACAAACCCACGGCCATCGACTCCGCCGCCTCGGCCGCCTCGTCAAGCTGGGTGTCCGCAACGAATTGCAGCCATGCATGAAAGGTCACCTGATCGGCGTGGTCGCGCGCGAAACGCGCGACGGCCTCCGAGGCCGGGTCGCGGTATTCTTCGGGCCACGCATGCCAATCGGCCCGCTCGGCGGACTCGGCCGCAAAATGCTCGCGCAGCGCCTGGAAGACGCTGCCCGGCTCGACGGTGCCGGAACACTCCCGGCGAAACGTCTCGAACCCCTTCCAATGCGCCGATCCACGATCGGCGCGAGCCGTCCGGAATACGAGCCGCAATGCGGGAATCTTCAGTGCTGCCACGCCGGAGTAGTCGAGAGTCCGCGCCTCGCGACAGCGACGCAAGCGGCTCTGGAATGACGAAGACTCGATCAGCTCGACGGCCTCGCGCGCATGCAATTGCCGCGCGAGACTTGCCACATCGATGTTGAGCACGTTGAGCAGCAATCGGCTCAGCGGCGAATACGGGCTGGCCCGCTCCGGGTCATCCAGGAACATGGCGTGCAGCGGGTTGAGTCCCACGACGCTCGCGCCGCGCTCCGCCAGCATCTGCACCAGCTGACGCAAATCGCTGTAATCACCGATGCCCCAGTCGTGAGCGGAGCGGAGCAGGTACAACTGCGCGGACACGCCCCACAGCCGCTGACCCGATTCTATCTGCGACGGCAGCCAGCACTTGCCGGGCGACACGATGAGTCCAACCTGGCCGCCCGGCTCGACGCTCAGAATGTGATAGCCGAAGGGGAGGTCGTCGGTGACCGCGAGCCAGCGTCGCTCATTGATCACGCCAATCACGCCGATTACGCCGTCACTGCGCGCACCCTCGGGGACGTCGCCGTGGCCAGTGCCGTCCCCCGGCGCCTCACGCCGCTCCAACAACTTCAAGCTGTCGAAGCTCGCGTCGCCGCGCCGCTCGCCGCCGCCTTCCAACGCAATGTGCCACGCCACCGTGGTGACCCCGGGCGCCGACGCATCGCCCGGCGCCGTGCCGACCACGGTGCTTCCGTCCGCCAGCACCGCGCGCGCCAGATTGAGGCTCACGCCGAAAGGCTGGCCGCTCTGCAGGATGCAAATGGGCGGCAGAGCGGCTGCCCACTCGAGCCGGTCGAGTTCGGCCAGCGAGCGGGTCGCCGCATCGTCATCGCCCGCTGTAATGCCCATCGCGGCCAACAACGCCCGCTGCGTGTCGGCGCTCAGTGACTGCATCTCGCCGCGCGCATCGCGGAACTGTTTTTCGATGCCGCAGCGCGCGGCCAAGCGATCGAGAGCCGCAGCCGGTATCATGCGATCGACCACCGCACGAACCAGGGCCCGGCTACGCCGTAGGCCGCGCCGTCGACCAGCTGTCCCTCCTGCCACAACACGCGCCCCGCGGCGGGCGCGAAGCCGCTCGCCGTTCGACCGGACAGGTTGGCGTCCAGGGTGAGCACCTGACCACGCTTCAATTCCCACGTCACCATCACTGCGCCGTCGCCCAACACTGAATACCGGCCACCCCGGGCGCCCTCGATCAGCAGCGCGGGGATCAATGCTTCCCGCCGGACCGAGAGCACGCGGGTATAGAAGTCGAGCCACGCGGCGTGGTGCGGTTTCTCGATGTCACCCCACCCCAGCTTGGAGGACGCGAACGTGGCCTCGGCCTGCGGATCGGGAATGCGCTCGCGCATCGCCTCATCCTGGAATTCAGGGAACTTCGCGAACTCCGCGCGGCGGCCCTTGCGCACCGCCTCGGCGAGTTCGCCGTCGAAGTCACAAAAAAACAGAAACGGTTGCGCGGCAGCCCACTCCTCCCCCATGAACAGCATTGGCACCTGCGGCAGCAGCAGATAGACCGCCGCGATGGCGCGCACCGCCTCCGGCGGCGCGATCTGGGTGAGCCGGTCGCCGAATGCGCGATTGCCCACCTGGTCGTGATTCTGAATGAAGGCGATGAAGGCCGTCGGCGGCAGCATGTCGCTGGGCTCGCCGCGCGGCTCGCCGCGAAACTCCATCATCTCGCCCTGAAACGCGAAACCCTCAGCCAGCGCGCGGCCAAGCTTGTCCGTATCCCCCAGATACTCGACGTAATAACCCGTGTCCTCGCCCGTCGCCGCCACGTGCAGTACGTGATGAACGTCGTCGTTCCATTGCGCCGTGTAATGCAACGGGGCACCGTCCTTGCCGCGCCTCAAGCGACGCGCCTGATTCTCTTCGTTCTCCAGCACCAGATGCACGGGGCCGCCCCCGCCGGCGCGCCGTGCGGCACGCACGCGGTCCGCGAGTTCATCGAGCAGATGGTTGGCGCCGTCATCGAGAATGGCGTGAATGGCGTCCAAACGCAGACCGTCGAGGTTGAATTCATCGATCCAGTAGAGGGCGTTGTGAATGATGAACTCGCGCACCGGCTTGCTGTGCGCACCATCGTAATTGACGGCGGCGCCCCACGGCGTGTGGTGCCGCTCCGTGAAGAACGCGGGCGCGTACACCGGCAGATAGTTGCCGTCCGGCCCGAAGTGGTTGTAGACCACGTCGAGCATCACCATGAGCCCGCGCGCGTGCGCGGCGTCGATCAGCGCCTTGAAGTCCTCCGGACGCCCGTATGACGAATCCGGTGCATACAGGAGCACACCGTCGTAGCCCCAATTCCGCGAACCCGGAAAATCCGCGACCGGCATGACCTCGATGCAGCTCACGCCCAACTTCACGAGATGATCGAGCTTCTCGATGGCCGCACGAAAGGTGCCCGCCGCGGTGAAAGTGCCGATGTGCATTTCGTAGACCACCGCCTCGTGCCAGGGGCGTGTGACCCATTCGGCGTCCTGCCAGACATGCGCGGCGGGATCGATGACTTCGCTCGCACCATGCACGTCCTCGGGCTGAAAGCGCGAGGCTGGATCGGGCACGTGCAATCCGTCGGGCAGC
>Ga0182014_10007464_pt1 | contig 11452 bp, 9 predicted proteins | sample 612S2DmetaG_FD_120489 | JGI IMG/M metagenome (GOLD analysis project Ga0182014, IMG submission 120489) | Permafrost microbial communities from Stordalen Mire, Sweden - 612S2D metaG | ecosystem: Environmental > Terrestrial > Soil > Wetlands > Permafrost | place: Sweden: Stordalen | collected... | reverse complement strand
GTAACCACCACCATTTACGACGGGGAGCCGATCCTGGAGAACCGGCTGGCGCCGAAGGGCGCGGGCGGCGGTTTGGCGGCCATGATTCCGTCGGGCATGCGAGCGGTGGCGGTGCGCGTCAACGATGTAGTCGGGGTAGCCGGATTCGTGGTTCCCGGCATGCGTGTGGACGTGCTGATCTCGGGCAATCCACCCACTCCCGGCGCTGCGAGCCAGGGCAGCCTGACGCGCACGCTGCTGCAGAATATCGAGGTGCTGTCGGCCGGACAGGATTTCAAGAAAGATAACGAAGGCAAGCCGCTGGGAGTAGGCGTCGTCAACCTGTTGGTGACGCCGGAGCAGGCCGAGATGCTCAGCCTGGCGAGCAACCAGACTGTCATCCAACTGGTGCTGCGGAATCCGCTGGACACGCAGATGGCCAAGACGCCGGGCACGGCGGTAGTTGAGTTGTTCGCCGTCAACGGGCCCAAGAAGCGTCCCGATCCGCAGAAAGTGTATGTGCGGGCGCCGAAGCCCGCGCCGCCGCCAGCGCCGGTGGAGGTAAGGCCGGCGCCGCCGGTGAGGCAGTCCTTCGTCATGGAAGTCATCAACGGCGGCAAGCGAAGCGAAACGAAATTCGATACGACTCCGGAGGTCAAATAACATGTCACGCAAACGCACATTTCATCGTCTGGCCGCCGCGGCCGGCGTGCTATGGGCAATGGCCGGACAGCCGGCCGCGCTCACCGCCGTCGAACTGCAAGGTCAGAATGTGCCGCTGGTGGTGACTGTCGGCAAGTCCCTGGTGCTCGACAATGCCATGAATATCCAGCGCATCTCGCTGGCCAATGGCGATCTGGCCGAAGCGGTGGCGGTGAATCCGCGGGAGGTGCTGATCAATGGAAAAGCGCCGGGCGAGACTTCGCTGCTGATCTGGCAGCAGGGCGGACCGCGGTTGTTATTCGACCTCACGGTGCGGCCCAGCACCACCAGGCTGGAAGAAGTGCGCGGACAACTCGCCAAGGAACTGCCGGGGCAAGACGTCAGCGTCTACCTGGAGGGCGACAACGTGTTCGTACACGGCACGGCTAAGGATATGGTGAGCGCCGACCGGGCCGCGGTCATGGCCGCCACGCTGGGCAAGGTGGTCAACCTCTTGCACGTGACCACGCCAGTGGAAGAGCCGCAGATTCTGATCAAAGTGCGCTTCGTGGATGTGGATCGCAGTATGAGCTCGCAGCTTGGCTTCAATTTGTTCAGTACGGGCGCCGCCCGCACCATTGGCGGAGTGACTACCCAGCAGTATGCGCCGCCCTTAGTTCAAGTCCCGACGCCGGGGAGCCCGGTTAGCACCACGTTATCGAATGCGCTGAATCTTTTCCTGTACCGCCCGGACCTGAACCTGGGCGCCACCATCGAGGCGTTGGAAGCCAAGAACCTGCTGCAGATTCTGGCGGAGCCCAACGTCCTGGCGATGAACGGCAAGCCGGCCAGCTTTATTTCGGGCGGCGAGTTTCCCGTGCCGGTGGTGCAAGGCGGCGCCAATGTTGGCGCGGTGACCATCCAGTTCCGGGAATTCGGCGTGAAGCTGAATTTCCTGCCCACCATCACGCCGCGCGGCACCATCCGGCTGCAGGTTGCGCCGGAGGTCAGCACGCTGGATTACAGCAACGGGATCGTGCTGAACGGATTCACAGTCCCAGCGCTGGACACGCGCAAAGTGCAGACCGAAATCGAGCTGGAGAATGGCCAAACCTTCGCCATTGCCGGACTGCTGGACAACCGCTTTAACGAAACCCTGGACAAGATTCCGGGAATCGGGAATATTCCACTGCTGGGCAAGCTGTTCCAGAGCCGGACACTCAGCAAGAGCAACTCGGAGCTGCTGATCATGGTGACGCCGGAACTGGTGCGTCCCATACCGGCGGGTCAAGCGCGGCCCGACCTGCCGATGATCAAGCCATTCCTGAAGGACACGCTGAAGGACGCGCCGCGCAATCCGGGAATCGAAATCACCGGCCCGGTGCCGGTGAAACCGCAGCGCGAGACGATCCCGATGGAAGAGCTGCAGCAATTGGAGAAGAAGGAGCAAGGTGCAGTGCCCGGAACCGGGCAGCCGACGCTGCTGCTCCCGTTGATGATGAATCCGGCGGGTGGCCAAGCCACTCCGGAAACGCCCACGGCTCCCCTGCCGGGGACCGGGCCTAGCGGCGGAACCAGCGCGCCGGCGGCCACGGGAACAGGCACAGGGCACTAACACCATGTATTCGCTGACGCTAGGTCTGGCGATCGAAACCAAGCAGCTTTGGGACGAAGTGCAGGCTTGCCTGCCGGCGTTGCCTTTGCGCCCGGTCATCGAGCACCAGGATATGTCCAGCATGGGCTCCTTCCTGGAGCGGCTGGAACGTTTGCGCCCGGAAGTCGTGCTGCTGGACGTGGCGTTGGCGAAGGAGCCGCTCAGCGAATTGATTCCCATGGTGCGGGCCAAGGCGCCGGACGCCACCATTGTGGCCCTGCACACCACGGCTGATCCGGACGCCATCCTGACCGCCATGCGCGCCGGGGTGAACGAGTACGTCTATCCGCCGTTGGAAGGGGCGTTACGCGGAGCCCTGGAGCGCCGCTCGACGGACGGACGCCGGCACAGCGGAATGCGCTGGGGCGGGCGCACCGTCGGATTCTTCTCCTCCAAGGGAGGATGCGGCGCCACCACAATCGTGTGCCACCTGGCCGTGGAACTGGGGCGGACTGGCCAGAAAGTATTACTGGCGGACCTGGATTTGGACGCCGGGCTGATTGGTTTTCTGACCAAGGCCAAGCCCGGCTATTCCATACTGGACGCCGTCAACAACCTGCACCGCATGGATGTGAGTTATTGGAAGGCGCTGGTATCCAACGGGATTCCGGGAGTGGAAATCATCGCCGCGCCGGCGGCCACGGCGGATAAGACCTATCCGCGGCAGGAGCAGTTGCGGCAACTGTTCAGCTTCCTGCGGTCGTGCTACGACTTTACCCTGATCGATCTGGGGCGCAGTTTGACCCGAGTGGGGGTGGCGGCCCTGGAAGAGATGGATGAGGCTTACCTGGTGAGCACGCTGGAGGTTCCGGCGCTGCACCAAGCCAAGCAAGTGCTGCAGATCCTGATGGACGCCGGCTACGGCAAGGACCGGTTGAAGCTGATCCTGAACCGCGTGCCGAAGCGCTCGGAACTGGCGCCCGGCGAGATCGAAAAGATTCTGGGACTGCCGGTGTATGCAGTGCTGCCCAGCAGCTATCCGGAGTTGCACGAGTGCTATTCGCTGGGCAAGTTGCTGCCGGAGCGGAGCGTTCTCGGAAAACAAATCCGCGAACTGGCCCTGCGCATGGCGGGCGTGAACGATCCGCAAACGAAGAAGAACAAGTTTTCGGCGTTTGCGGAGAAGCTGGGACTGTAGCTCTAGGAGAGTGAAACGTGGCTACCACGACAAACGGATCGCTATCTAAAAACGGCGAGCGGGAAGCGGGCTGGGTCGGCCGGCTGTTTACCCAGGATCGCGCAGCCCTGGAGCACCAGGAACTGAAATTCGCGCTGCACCGCAAGCTGCTGGACCGCATCAATCTGGAGGCGCTGGCGTCGCTGGGCGGGGAGCGGGTACGCACGGAAGTGCGGGGCGCGGTGGCCAAGCTGCTAGAGGAAGAGAAGACGCCTCTGAGCCTGCTGGAAAAAGAGCGGGTGGTGGAGGAAGTTCTGGACGAGGTCTTCGGGCTGGGTCCGCTGGAGCCGCTGCTGCAGGATCCCACGGTTTCGGACATCCTGGTGACCACGCCGCGGCTGGTTTACGTGGAGCGCAACGGCAAACTGTTTCGTACGCCGGTAGAATTCAAGGACAACGCGCACCTGATCCGGATCATCGAGAAGATCGTCTCGAGAGTCGGCCGGCGCGTGGACGAATCCTCGCCGCTGGTGGATGCGCGGCTGCCGGACGGATCGCGCGTAAACGCCGCCATTCCGCCGGTAGCGGTGGACGGACCGCTGCTCTCGATCCGGCGATTCGGGAAGAGCCTGATGCACGGCAAGGACCTGGTGACGCGGCTGACGCTCACCGAGGGCATGCTGGAGATGCTGCGGGCGGCGGTGCGGGCGCGGTTGAACATCTTGATTTGCGGCGGCACGGGCGCCGGCAAGACCACGCTGCTGAATGTGCTGTCCAGCTACATTCCGGAAGACGAGCGTATTGTGACCATCGAAGACGCCGCCGAGCTGCGCTTGCAGCAGACGCACGTGGCGCGCCTGGAAACGCGGCCGGCGAATGTGGAAGGGCAGGGCGCCATTCGCATCCGCGACCTGGTGATCAATTCCCTGCGTATGCGTCCCGACCGCATCATCGTGGGCGAGGTCCGCGGCGAGGAAGCGCTGGACATGCTGCAGGCCATGAACACGGGCCACGACGGCTCGCTGACCACGGTGCACTGCAACAATCCGCGCGACGCCATGTCGCGGCTGGAGGTGATGGTCGGCATGGGCAACGCCAATATGGGCGTGCGCGCCATCCGCCAGCAGATCTCCGCGGCGCTGGACCTGATCGTGCAAATTTCGCGTTTCAGCGATGGAACCCGCCGGGTCACGCACATCACGGAGGTGACCGGCATGGAGGTGGAGACCATCACGTTGCAGGACATTTTTCTGTTCGAGAAGAGTGGCGTGGCGGAAGACGGACGGGTGACCGGACGTTTCCGCGCCACCGGCATCCGCCCGCGCGCTTACGAACGGATCAAGGCGTGCGGGATCCAGTTGCCGACCTCGTTGTTCCAGACCGTGGTGGAGATCAATTAGCTATGTCGTTCACTATGGCAGGCTTAGCGGGCGTTTTCTTCCTGGTCTTCGCGCTGATCATGGCGGTTGCGGTGTTCGCCTTTTTGTACCGGCAACAGCGCAGGCAGAAGGTCGTAAAAGATATGCTGCAAACCGTTGTCGGCAATCGCCCGATGCCGGTGACCAAACTGCTGAAAGACGTAGTGTCTGACGTTTCGGGCTTCCAAAAGATGCTGAGATCGGTGAACCTCGCCGACCACTTGCAAAGCTCGATCAAACAAGCGGGACTTACCTGGACGCCCTCGGTTCTGTTCATGGCGACGGTGGGCGCGGCAGTGCCCGGGTTTCTGCTTGGGCTGCGATTTCCTTTTATCATCAACGAGGTCCTGACCTGCCTCACGCTGGGGGTGGCGACCGCGTGCCTGCCCTATGTGTACGTGCGGAAAAAGCGGACCAAGCGGCTGGCGGCGCTCGAAGAGCAGTTCCCCGATGCGCTGGACTTCATTGCCCGCTCGGTGCGCGCCGGGCATGCCTTTATGATCAGCCTATCGATGGTCGGCGATCACGTGCCGGAACCGCTGTCGACGGAGTTGCGCACGGTCTTTAACGAAACCAATCTGGGAGCGCCGCTGGGCAACGCTCTGACGAATCTGACGACACGCGTGCCATTGTTGGATTTCAGGTTTTTCACTTCGACGGTGATGTTGCAGCGCCAGACGGGGGGTAACCTCAACGAGATTCTGGGCCGCCTGGCGCACGTCATCCGGGAGCGTTTCCGGCTGAAAGGCGAAGTGAAATCGGCCAGCGCGCATGGCAGGCTGACGGCCGGCATCCTGACGGTCCTGCCCCTCCTGACGGCGCTCGCCCTGTTGGCGGTGGCGCCCGGCTATCTGCAAGGGATGGCGAAAGACTCAGACGGGAAGCATATGATCCTGGCCGCCGGCGTAATGATACTACTCGGAAATTACTTCATCCGGCGGATCATCAAGATCAAGGTGTAAACGATGTCCATTTATCTGATCATCGCGTTCTTCATGGTGCTGACGGTGGCCATCGCGGCCTTCGGTTACCAGCGTTACGCCCGGCCAGGGCAGGTGTACGAGCGGCTCGGCGAGCCGGTGATCGAGGCCCCCACGGCCGGGATGCCGGAAGAAGGCGAAGCGCGCAAGAAGCGGGAGTTCAAGATCATCCAGCGGGTCGGCGACTTGATGCCGGTGTCTACGGACGAAAGCTCGATGACGCGGACGATGTTGACGCACGCCGGTTACCGCTCGGACAACGCGGTCAAGATCTATTACGGCATCCGGCTGCTGTCGACCGCCGGGATGGCACTGTTGGGCCTGACGTTTCGCAATGTGGTGAGCGATAGCCCGTCGATCCACGTGATCTTTCCGCTAGGTATGGCGCTGGGCGGATTCATCCTGCCGAACTTCATGCTGGAAAAGAAGATCAAGAAACGCCTCGAGACTTTGCGGCTGGCGTTGCCGGACGCCCTGGACCTGATGGTGATTGCGGTGGAAGCCGGGCTGGGCCTGGACCAGGCCATTCAATACGTGGCCACGGAGCTGCGCAACGCGCACAAGGAACTCACCGAAGAATTCGTCCAGACCAATCTGGAGATGCGGGCCGGCAAGCGGCGCATGGACGCGCTGAAAAACCTGGGCGAGCGCGCCGGAGAGCCGGAGTTGAAAAAGCTAACGGCCATCCTGATCCAGAACGACCGGTTCGGTACGAGTATCGCGGAGTCTCTGCGGCAGCACTCCGATTACATGCGCGTGAGGCGCCGCCAGGAGGCGGAGGAGCGCGCGGCGAAGGTGGGCGTGAAGCTGGTGTTCCCCATCTTCTTCTTTATCCTGCCGGCCATGATGCTGGTATGCGCCGGGCCGGGCGTGCTGGCGGTGTGCAAGTATCTGCTGCCGCTGATGAAAGGTTTCTAACGGCGGTAGCGCCGGGAAAGAGTTTTGGAGCAAGAGTCACTTTAGAAGAAAGGAGACAAGGTCATGAATAACACAACCATTCAGATTCTGGTCTGGGTTGCGGCCGGTGTCGTGCTTTTGTTGTTGTTGCAGCGTCGCCGCCGCCGCAAAGTAATGCGGTAGTTGCAGTGTCCGTATGTGTGTGTATGCTGGCTCGCAGTCATTTTGGCGCGGGAGGGCGCTTACCCGTAGCGCCCCCGCGCTTTTATAGCTATCAGCTTTCAGCTTTCAGCTTTCAGCTTTCAGCTAAACCTGACTGGCGATTTGCGGAGAGCTGAAAGCTGATAGCTGACAGCTTCCTTGCTGAGAGCTTTATGGACTTCGATCGCGGCGCTTTGGAGAACATCCAGGCGGCTCAAAATCCGGATGGCGGGTGGCCCTATCGCCAGGGAAGCTCGTGGACCGAACCGACCGTCTATGCGCTGCTGGCGCACCAGGCCGGTCGGACGGCGGCGGCGCGCAGCGGAGCAGCCGCGGCGTGGCTAGGCGCCGCACAGCAGCCCGACGGCGGATGGACGCCGCGCCGTGCGGTAGATCAGAGCACGTGGGTGACAGCCTTAGTGGCGATGCTGCCGCCGGAGACGATCGGGGCCGGGCGGCACGCGCGCGCCGTGAAGTGGCTGGTGGACGAAAGCGGGATGGAGTCTTCGCTGGTTTTCCGTTGGACCAGCTTTCTCCGCGATGGCAAGCTGCCGGACGGCTCGGATGTGAGCGGCTGGCCCTGGTTTCCGGGCACGGCGGCGTGGGTGACGCCGACCTGTCTGGGCATCCTGGCGTTGAGAAAATGCTACTGGCGGCGGCCCTCCACCGATTTGCGGGAGCGCATCGACAAAGCGCAAGCTTTTCTGCTTTCGCGCCGGTGCGCCGACGGTGGATGGAATCACGGCTCGGCTCGCGCTCTGGGATACGACGTGGGTTCCTATCCGGAGACCACCGGGCAGGCCCTGTTGGCGCTGGCGGGCACGCCTCCGGCGAAGCTGGAAGCGAGTTTCAGGCAGGCGCAGCGATTTTTGCGGGAGCAGCGGTCCTCGGCTGGAGCCGCCTGGTTACGGCTCGGGTTACTGGCTCACCAGCAACTTCCGGCCGCTGCTCCTCTTTTTACGATGCCTTGCCGCACGGTGCCGGACGCCGCGCTGACGGTGCTCGCGTCGGCGGCGGAGCAGGGCTACAACGTGTTTCTGGAGTAGGGGGATGATGCGGCGTTGGCAGGCCATTGCGTGCGGGGCCGCGGGGATCGCGGTTGTGGCGACGCTGTTTTGTCCGCCGGTCTGGCAGCGCGCGATCCGGGGCCAGAACGATTTCCAGGTTTCTTACGTTTCCGGGCAACTCGTGATGCGCCGGCAGATCTACGAGACCGCGGTATTCCAGGCTACCGAGCGCGCCATCCTGGGACAAACGAATGCGGATCTCCTGGACACCCGGCCACCATTTCTGGCCCTGATTTTCTGGCCTCTGGCGCAGTTGCCTTATGGCGTGGCGTGGCCGTTATGGGCCGCCATCGGCGGGGGAGCGGTCCTCGGGTTTATCTGGCTATGGCCGGACCGCCGGGCCGCGGCGCTGGCATGCTGCTGGTCCGGGGCACTCTGTTGCGCGCTGATCAATGGGCAGGACCTGTTGCTGATTCTGCTGTGGCTGGCGATTGCTATGCGCATCCGTGAGCGCCGGCCCTTCCTGACCGGGTTGCTGCTGGCGCTGTGCGCCGCCAAGTTTCACCTCTTCGTATTCCTGCCGCTGCTGCTGTGGCGTCACCAACTGTGGCGCGGCTTCGTAGCCGGGGCCGCGGCTCTGCTAGCGATCTCGTTCGCTGTGGCAGGCTGGAATTGGCCGCTGCAGTACGTCGCCGTGCTGGCGCAGGAAGAGGCCGTGGCGCACGCCAAGGCTGCCATCATGCCGAACCTGCACGGGTTGTTCGCGGCGTGGCCGCACGCCGACGCCTGGGAGATTGCAGCCACTTTGTGCGTGAGCGCCGGAGTTTTCGCGGTGGTGCGCCGCGCGGATTTCCCGGCGGGCCTGGCCGCGGTGCTGGTGGGCGGCCTGCTGGTAAGCCGCCACGCATACCTGCACGATTGCGCGCTACTGCTGCCGGCGCTGCTTATCGCGCTGCCGGCGGCGCGCGGGTTGGGGCTGGTGGCGCTGGCCTGGCTGCTGACGCCGGTGTCGGCCCTGGCTGTACTGGCGGGCCATCCGGCCGGCGATTTTACGCGGCTGGCGATCCTGGCAGTTCTCGGTTGCGCGGTAGCCGGCTCGCTTCCGGTACTCGCCACGCAGCGGGAGGCGCATGCCACATAAGCGGAGGATTCGATGAGGCGGCGCGACTTTCTAGTGGGGTGCTCTGTGGGCCCAGCCGCGGCGCTGGAGTTGACGGGTTGCCGCCAGACGCCCGCGCCGCGCGCTCGGGCGATAGTGCAAGTGACCCGCGCGGCAGCCTATTCGCAGGACCTCTATGACACCATGCGCCGCGTCCTGGCGGCGCACCGGCTCGACGTGCGCGGCCGCCGGGTGGTGTTGAAGCCCAACTTGGTGGAGTTCGAACCCGGAAGCGCGATCAACACGCATCCCATGCTGGTGCATGCGACGCTCGAAGCCTTCCGAGGATTGGGCGCATCGGTGGCTATCGCGGAGGGGCCCGGCCATCGCCGGTCGACGCTCGACCTGGCGGACGCCGCCGGATACTTCCAGACGATTCCGGAGTTCGAAAACATTTTCACCGACCTGAATCTGGACGAACTCTCGCCGGTACGGCTGCCCCATCCGGTTTCCCGGCTCCGCTCGCTCTACCTGCCGCACACGGTGCTGGGGAGCGATCTGCTGGTCTCCATGCCCAAGATGAAGACGCACCACTGGGCGGGCGCCACGCTATCGATGAAGAACCTGTTCGGCATCGTCCCGGGCGGGGTGTACGGCTGGCCCAAAAATGTACTGCACTGGGCCGGCATCCACCAGAGCATCGCGGACCTGCACTCGCTGTTTCCGAAGCATTTCGCGATTGTGGATGGGATCGTGGGGATGGACGGCAACGGACCGATCCAGGGGCGGCCCAAGGCGGCGGGCGTGATCGTATCCGGGCACAATCCGGTGGCGGTGGACGCCACCTGCTGCCGGATCATGCAGATCGATCCGTCGCGCATTGGGTACCTAACTCTGGCGGGGGGCTTAGAAGGAATTGCAGAGGAAAATATTCAACAAATAGGAGAAAAGCCCGATTCCGTTGCAACGGCGTTTGAATTGATAATGGAGATGCGCGGCCTGCGGAGGGAGAAGGTTTGAAAATCCTGGGAAAAAGGCGCGGGTCTGGAGACCCGCCGCTGGCGTGGACGCCCGCCCTACAGGGAATTGGCTTGTCGGTGCTGTTGCTGGTGCCTTGTTTCTGGCAGGTGCGGATACAGGCCGGCGATCTTTCCAGCCACCTGTACAATGCCTGGCTCGCACAATTGATCGAGCGCGGACAAGCGCCGGGCCTGACGCTGGTCCGGCAATCCAATAACGTTCTGTTCGATTTGATGTTGAGCGGATTGCTGCGCGTTTTCAGCGCGGCGGCGGCCCAGCGGATTGCTGTATCGCTGGCGGTGCTGGTGTTCTTCTGGGGAGCGTTTGCGTTTGTGTGGTCCAGTTCGCGCACGCGGCCCAGCCAGGCGCCGTGGCAACTGGCGCCCTGCCTGGCGCTATTGGCGTATGGCTGGGTTTTTCGCATGGGGTTGTTCAACTTCTACATCTCGCTGGGCCTGTGTTTCGGAGCTCTGGCGCTGGCGCGGCGCAGGGAGCGGTGGGCGCTGGCGGCCGCGGCGGCGCTGGCCGCGATCGCCTACGTAGCGCATCCCATGCCGGTGGCTTGGGCGGCGGGTATATTCGTTTACGGCCGGGTAGCCGAATCCCTTCGGCCGCGGCGCAGGGCGCTGCTGATGATCGGCTCGCTGGCCGCGATGGCGCTGGCAGGGTTCCTTTTGCGTGCGATGTTTCCGACGCGTTGGGGAATGAACCAGTTAATGGCCATGACCGGGGTGGACCAGGTTTGGATTTACGGAAGGGAGTACATCGCGCTGGCGGTGGCCCTGCTGGCAGTCTGGACGTTATGGTTCCAGCGGGTGCTGACCGTGCGCGGGGCTGAGCGCACGGTGCTGGACGTCCGTTTCCAACTGTGTGCGTTGAGCGCGGCCGCAGTGGTGCTGCTGCCCGGCCGGGTACTGCTGCCCGGGTTCCGCTCCGGGCTTAACTTGATGGCGGAGCGCATGTCCCTGGCGGGCGCGGTGCTGTTCTGCGCGCTGGTGGCTTCGGTGCGGCTGCCAAAACCACTGGTGGGCGCCATGGCAGCGGTTGCAGTCCTGTTCTTCGGGCTATCGTACACCGACGAGCGCGCAGTCAACCAGGCGGAAACGCAGATGGAGCGGCTGGTGGCGCAACTGCCGCCGGGGCAGCGGGTGGTGAGCGTGCTGACCGCTCCGGAGAACCGCATCTGGGCTTTGGCCCACGCGGTGGACCGCATTTGCGTGGGCCGATGTTTCAGCTATGCCAACTACGAGCCCTCGACAGCGCAGTTCCGGGTGCGCGCGTACCGTGACAATGCGTTCGTGATTTCGGACTACGCCGAATCCTGGAGCATCCAGACGGGCGGGTATGTGGTGAAAGCGCGGGATCTGCCGTTGTACAACATCGACCTGTGCGAACCGGGCAGTGCCCGGATGTGCGTGGCGCCTTTGCGCGCCGGAGC